>Ga0207702_10003160_pt1 | contig 15245 bp, 11 predicted proteins | sample KBSCornC62_FD_184302 | JGI IMG/M metagenome (GOLD analysis project Ga0207702, IMG submission 184302) | Corn rhizosphere microbial communities from Kellogg Biological Station, Michigan, USA - KBS Corn C6-2 (SPAdes) (version 2) | ecosystem: Host-associated > Plants > Roots > Rhizosphere > Soil ...
CGCTTGCACGTCCTGCCCTGAGCGGCGATAGGCGCTTTACACCGGAGAGGTGGCCGAGTGGTTTAAGGCAGCGGTCTTGAAAACCGCCGTGGGTTTACGCTCACCGTGGGTTCGAATCCCACCCTCTCCGCCACCTCATTGGAGCAGCGCGACTCCATAGCCCGAAAGATAAATCCCGCCGGAATAACGTTATTGGTGCGGGAAGCCCCGGGATTTCCAGAATCACCTCGGTACGGGCAGCGTGCACTTCTGCGAGCACATCGTCGAACCAGTCGAATGTGAAGTGTCCCTCTTCGGGCTCGAATGAGCCCCAGAAAAATCGGCCGTTCAGACGGTCGTGAAACCCGGACGAATTGCCGCAGCCTGAGCCGCAGCGGGCACACCCAGTGCCGGCGCTCTTGCTGCTATTAATGCAGTGCGGATGCGCGCTGCCATTTCGGACTCCCCATTTAGTGGCTAGCGCGCCCAATCCTTACAACTTCCGCGGAAGCTCGTCGCGGGTGAGGTAGCGCTGCGAGCCATAGTAGCGCGCGAGCAGGTCCGGCGGGTTCTGGTCCGCGCCCTCGATCCAGCGCGTGTGCCAGGTCATGAACCACAGCCAGTCTGCGGTTGGGCCGAGTCTCGCAGGGTCCGGCACCGGTCCATTCTCGTGGAGGCAGATCGGTACCGTGTCGCCGACGATTGCCTTCACCTGGCCGAACATTGTTGCCAGGGGACCATGATCGTCGACGTAAAGGTCGGCGCCAACGACATCGACCAGATCACGCCCCGGATAATAAGCGGGATCGACGTTCTGACCGGCCCAGCCAAGCACCCACAAAAGGTTGTTCAACCGCAAGCGGCGAGTGAACTGCTCGTGCATCAGCGACCAGAGCGATTTGAAGGCGCCGGGTCCATGCTTGCCCCACCAGAACCAGTCGCCGCTGAATTCATGAAACGGCCGCCAGAGCACCGGCACACGCGCGTCGCGCAATCGGGCGAGCTGTTGGCCGACCTCCGCCATCTGCGTCATCATGAGCGCGTTCTGCCGAGTTCCTGGTTGGAGCGCGGCCGTGACGTCGAAATCCTTCTTGCTGTTGTCGTAGCCGGTGCCGATATCCGGTGCGCCCCAATGCCAGCAGAGCGCGACAATACCGCCGGCGCGGCTCCAGGCAACGGCGCGATCATAGACTCCGTCCCATTCCTCCGGAATGATGTAGTCCAGGCCAAGGATCGCTGGGAGCCGCCCCGTGATGTGTTGGATGTAATCGAGTTCGTCCCTCTTTCCGGCGGGGCTCTCCTGCTGGCCGGTAAGCGTGTAGCGACCGTAGATCGACCAGAGGTAGCGATAGAGCCGCCGCGCCTCGCGCGAGGCTCCCGGATTGCTGAGGTGTTTAACGGGTGCCGCCGCAGCAACAGTTGGCAAAAGGCCGAGCGCCGCCGCGCCCGCAAGCGCTTCGCGTCGAGAAAAGGACATTGCGCGGGGTATCATGGTTCGATGATATTCGCCGGACCTCAAATTCCGCAATGGCTCGAACACATCGCCCGCTTGATTTTCGTCTAAGGCGCAGAAATGCACAGGTGCGGCGCACCTGCTCGTCGTCCATTCGTCGCATCGTCGATGCTTTGTGCCCGTTCGCGAAACCGTTCGTCGGCTGGTCGAAACACGCTCGCGGTACCGATCCATCGAGTGTCTTACCTCCTCAAAACAGGGGAAATCGATGCGAGTGGTTGTTCTGCTCACTTCAGCGGCAATTGCAGTAATTGCCGTTTCGCATTCTGGAGCGCAGGCGGCGGATAGCACGGCTGCGCAGACTTCTGGCCGGATCACCATCTACCCCGCGCAATTCTTCGCTCAATATGCGCCGCGGACTGCCTACGACATCGTCCAACGCGTGCCGGGCTTTACGCTCGATCTCGGGGCTACCCAGACCAACCAAGGGGCGGTGGACGTCCGTGGCTTCGCCGGAACCGCCGGCAATGTGGTGATCAACGGAGCGCGTCCGAGCACCAAGGCGGAGACTCTGGACGTCACGTTGCAGCGTATTCCCGCGCAGCAGATCGTCCGAGTCGAGGTTGGTCCGGGCGATCTCTACGGGTCGGATTATGCTGGCAAGAGCCAGGTCCTCAATATCGTTCTCTCGCAGCAATCCGGCGCGGACGGCAACCTGACCGCGGCGGCAAAGCGGTGGTTCACGGGCTATGTGAACACCGACATCCAAGGATCGACAGAGATCCGGCGAGGCGTATCCACGATAAATTTATCGGGAGGGACAGGCCGCAACCGGCAGCTAGAGGAAGGAACGGACCGCCTGACGGACCCGACCACCGGGGCGCTGATGGAGTTCCGCCGCAAGCACAACAGCTATTTCAACAAAGACCCGTTTCTAGCGGCAAGCTGGGCGCTGGAGCGGAGTTCGAACGATGCCTTCAGGGCGAACGTCCGATGGCAGCCGAGCAGCTTCGACCTGTTCCAGAGCAATCGCGTTACGACAACCGGAGAGGCTCCGCATGACGACAATCTGATCCAGAGCTATCGTGATCCGGTATTTGAACTGGGCGGCGACGTGACTCGGCCGCTCGCCGGCGGCGCGATCAAGTTCGTTGCGTTGGAGACTCGGCGCAAGCGCCACGATTTGGACCAGTATATCCAGCGAGATGGGCTCATTTCGGACGATGCGGTTGTGAATGGAGGGTCGGAGCAGCTGGTCAAGGCGCGGCGCAACGAGACCATCGGCCGATTGAGCTGGACCCGATCCAATCTCCTAGGAGTGTCGTTCGAGGCTGGCGCCGAAACCGCTTACAATACCCTCGACGATCACACGGATCTCGTCGCGATTGACGAGAACGGAAAGCGCGTTCCCATCCCGCTGCCGATCGCCAACGCGACCGTTCAGGAAAAGCGCGGGGAAGTCTATGTGAATATCGGCAAGACCTTTTCACCGAACCTGCGGCTCGACGGAGGCGTGAACTACGAATTTTCCAACCTCAAGGTCCGGGGCGACGCCGACGCACAAAGAACCCTCAAATTCCTGAAACCAAACATTACGTTCGACTGGAAGCCCGGCGGCGGTTGGCACACGCTGCTTTCAATGCGGCGCACGGTGGCGCAGCTCGATTTCTATGACTTCATCAGCTCGGGAGATTTGTCCGCGCAACGGCTCAACGGCAGCAATGCCAACCTGCAGCCGCAGCGAACGTGGGAGTTCCGCGCCAGCGCCGACCACAAGCTGCTTGGCGACGGCCTGTTCAAGCTCGATCTCGGACACGACCTAATCACCCTGCTTCAGGACCAGATCCTGGTCTTTGACGCGCACGGGAACGCCTTCGATTCGCCCGGCAATCTCGGCACCGGCAGGCGCTACTTCGCTACCCTGACAGTGGATGCACCGCTCGATCGATTGTGGAAGGGCGTTCGGGCAAAGTTCAATGCGACAGTACAGCGAACCCGCGTTCAGGATCCGGTCAGCGGCCGCTACCGCAGGTTCAGCGGCTTTTTTCCGGACTGGCAGTGGGAGTTGAACCTCCGTCGCGACAACGGAAACTGGTCCTACGGCTTCGACTTCACGGATAACCAGCGTTTCACTTTCTATCGAACCGATGAGTTCGATACAAATCTCAATCTCGGCGCGTATATGACTGCTTTTGCTGAATATCGCCCCGGACGGTCAACGGCTATCCGGTTTGATGTCGACAATGTGCTGAGCACGCACGCTGCTCGCGACCGGCTGATCTTCACGCCAAACCGCGCGTTCCCGGATTCAATCGTTCGGGAGTTCCGCGACCGCAATCGTCATCCGAGTTTCCAGATCACTCTCAAGCAGAGCTTCGGGGGCGGTAAAGCCAGTTCCTAGAAGAGAGAGCCTCGCTTGGCACCGAGGCTCTCTGACTCCAATCAGGCGAAGCGGTTGATCAAATTCTCCAAGTACTCCTGACGGCCGGACTGCGGCCGCTTGGCACTATCATTGGCCTGAAGAGCGCGGTCGGCGAGTTGATCAAGGTTCATCGACGTCAGTGCCTGTTTGCCGAAATCGCTGCTCCAGCCCGCGTAGCGGTCGGCGACGAACTTCCCGAGCGTGCGGTCCTCGATAATCGCTGCGGCATTCAGGAGGGCCTTTGCCAGCACGTCGATCCCGCCGACGTGACCGTAGAACAGGTCGACCGGGTCGACCGACTGGCGCCGGACCTTGGAATCGAAGTTGAAGCCGCCAGTGTCCAAACCGCCGCCCTTCAGGATTTCCAGCATAGCGAGAGTCAGGCCCGGGACATCGTTCGGGAATTGGTCCGTGTCCCAACCATTCTGCGGATCGCCACGGTTAATGTCGATGGAGCCCAGAATGCCGAAAGCGACCGCGGTCGCGATCTCATGCTCGAAGCTGTTGCCGGCGAGGGTGGCGTGGTTTGCTTCAATGTTGACATAGACCTCATTGAGCAAATCGTAATGCCGGAGGAAGCCGTAGACCGTTGCGGTATCACGGTCGTACTGGTGCTTCGACGGCTCGTGCGGCTTCGGCTCGATCAGGATTTTGCCTTTAAAGCCGATCTTGTGCTTGTGCTCCACGACCATCGTGAGGAAGCGGCCCAGCTGGTCGAGTTCCTGCTTCAGGTTGGTGTTCAGGATCGTGTCGTAGCCCTCGCGACCGCCCCAGAGCACATAGTTGGCACCCCCCAGACGGTTCGTCGTGTTCAGCATCTCGCGAACCTGGAAGGCCGCCCAGGAATAGATCTCCGGGTCCGGGCTGGTGGCACCGCCAGCCATGTAGCGCGGGTGCGAGAAGAGGTTGGCGGTGCCCCACAGGAGTCCCACGCCAGTGCGGGCCATCTGCTCCTGCATCTTATCGGCGATAATTGAGAGGTTGCGCTTGTGCTCCTCCGGGGTATCGGCCGTGGCCATCGCATCGACATCGTGGAAGGTGAAGAACGGGACGCCGAGCCGCTCGAAGAAATCGAACGCATTCTGGAGCTTGAGGTCGGCCATTTCCTGGCTGCAGGGTTGACCGGGATTCCATGGCCGCTGGAACGTGCCGTGGCCGAAGATGTCGTTTCCGGGCCACGCGAAGCTGTGCCAATAGCAGACAGCAAGGCGAAGCTGCTCCGCCATCGTCTTGCCGAGGACGCGCCGATTGGGATCGTAGTAGCGATAGGCGAGCATGTTGCCGCTGTCGGCGCCTTCATATTTGATTGGCGCGATGTCGGCGAAAATCCGGTCGGTCATTGTCGATCTCCAAAGCTCGGCTCTAGTGCCGTATAAATTGCGCGGAAGCGCGGTTGGCGCTCATTGAAATAGGCGACAAGGTCAGGCTCAGGCTCGACCGTCGCGATGATCGCCGGGGGCGCGAAAGCCTGAGCCGGATCCACTCCTCCAGCCGCCGCAATAGCCAATCTTGCTGCTCCATAGGCGGGCCCAACGTCTCCTCCGGAGCGATACACGAGCGGGACATTGAGTGCACCAGCGAGGATTCGGCCCCAGAACAGCGACCGGGATCCACCGCCTGCAACAGTCAACGATTGAACGGTCGATCCAGCCTCAGTGATGATGTCGAGTCCGTCGCGAAGTCCCATTGCCACGCCTTCGACTACAGCCCTGGCGATCTCCCCCTGCCCTGTTTGCGCGGACATTCCGAAGAAGACGGCTTTCGCGTGCGGGTTGGCGTGCGGAGTGCGTTCGCCGGTAAGGTAAGGAAGGAACATCGGAGCTTCACCCGTCGCTCCCTCGGCGCTCGCAAGCAGCGCCGGGAAATCCGGTTCTTTGAGAAGCCCCGCCACCCAATCGAGACAAGACGCGGCGCTCAGCATCACAGACATCTGGTGCCATTTGCCGGGAATGGCGTGGCAGAAGGCGTGCAGGCCCTTGGCTGGATTCGGGCGAAGAGTGTCGGTCGCGACGAACACCACACCTGATGTGCCGAGCGAAATGAAAGCATCCCCGTCCTTGACCACTCCGAGTCCGACGGCTGCCGCAGCATTATCCCCGCCGCCCGCGATGACCGGCACGTTATCCATTCCCCATTGTTTCGCGATGTCCGCGCGCAGCTTGCCGGTGATCTCGGGTCCTTCGTGGACGCTTGGCATCGCACTCTCGTCGAGTCCGGTGGCAGCGAGCATCTCCGGCGACCACCGCCGCTCGGCCACATCGAGCCAGCAGGTGCCGCTGGCGTCCGACATATCTGATGCCTTTTCACCCGTCATCAGGAAGCGGACGTAATCTTTCGGAAGAAGAACCGTTTTCGTCCGCTCGAAGATCTCCGGCTCATGGTTTCGAACCCACAGCAGCTTGGGTGCGGTAAAACCTGCCATCACCGCGTTCGCGGTGATTTCCCGAGCCCGCGGCTCTGCTCGCTCGAGTTCGATACATTCGGGGCCGGAACGGCCGTCATTCCAGAGGATCGCCGGACGAAGCACCCGGTCCGCATCGTCGAGCAGCGTCGCTCCGTGCATCTGGCCAGTGACACCGGCGCCTTTCACCTGCCGGCGAAATTCCGGCTTCAGCGATAACACTGCTTTCTCGGTCGCGCTCCACCAATCCTCCGGGTCCTGTTCCGAAAAGAGAGGTGCAGGCCGCGATACTGTGAGCGGCGCGGTCGCCTGATCGAGAAGCTTCCCGCCCTCGTCCGCAATCACCGCCTTCACACCGGACGTGCCGATGTCGACGCCGAGATACATGCCCTCTCCCACCAGTTGCAGTGCTGGAAGCCCTACCCGATGGTAGCGCTAACAAAGTGGGTCGCAGCTGACAAGTCCAACTCCGGCCCGCGGCGCTCCATAAGCGGGCTCTCGCGCAGGTGGAACTAAAAGTTTGGCGGGGGTAAGGGGCTTCCAATCATTCACATCCGGAGCATCACCTTGGGGGAGCCTGCAATCCTTCCGTTCGACTGGGCAGATCCGTTCGACCTCGATGGGCAGCTCACTGACGAGGAAAAGCTCGTCCGCGACACCGCCGAAGCCTATGCTCAGGAGAGGCTGCAACCTCGGGTGACCGAGGCTTATCTCACCGAGCATTTCGACCGCTCGATCATGAGGGAGATGGGCGAGCTCGGTCTGCTCGGAGCGACAGTTCCGGACGAATATGGTGGCGCGGGCCTCGGCTATGTCAGCTACGGATTGATCGCGCGGGCGGTTGAGCGGGTCGACAGCGGTTACCGATCGGCGATGTCCGTACAGTCGAGCCTCGTGATGTACCCGATCTTCGCTTACGGGTCGGAGGGGCAGAGGCGGAAATATTTGCCGAAGCTGGCGAGCGGTGAGTGGGTCGGCTGCTTCGGCCTGACGGAGCCCGACGCCGGCTCCGACCCCGGCGGAATGCGCACACGGGCGGAAAAGATCGACGGCGGCTACCGCCTCTCCGGCACCAAGATGTGGATCACCAATTCGCCAATCGCGGACGTATTCATCGTCTGGGCAAAATCGGATGCGCATAACGGGAAGATCCGCGGTTTCATCCTGGAGAAGGGACTTGCCGGCCTATCTGCGCCTAAGATCGGGGAAAAGCTCAGCCTCCGCGCCTCCATCACAGGCGAGATTGTGATGGACGGCGTGGAAGTGGGCGAGGATTCCCTTCTTCCCAACGTGGAGGGACTAAAGGGCCCGTTTGGATGCCTTAATCGTGCCCGCTATGGAATTGGCTGGGGCGCGATGGGCGCGGCGGAATTCTGTTATGCCGCCGCGCGGCAATATACGTTGGACCGCAAGCAGTTCGACCGCCCCCTCGCGTCCAACCAGCTCGTGCAGCTGAAACTCGCCAACATGACGACCGAGATCGCCCTTGGACTGCAGGCTGCACTTCGAGTCGGTCGTCGCCTTGAGTCCGGAGAGCTGGTTCCGGAGACGATCAGCCTCCTGAAGCGCAACAATTGCGGCAAGGCGCTCGAAATCGCCCGAATGTCACGGGATATGCACGGCGGCAACGGCATCTCCGCCGAATTCCAGGTGATGCGCCACGCCTCGAACCTGGAGACGGTGAATACCTATGAAGGGACGCACGACGTCCATGCGCTGATCCTCGGCCGGGCGATCACCGGGATTTCGGCTTTTTAGATGACGCGAGCAGTACGCCGATAAAGCGCGATCGGATGGTCGCGGTAAACAGCGTCCGCCTGACGAACAAACCCCAGCTTGGCGGCGAGTTTCATGGACGCCGCATTTTCAAGGTCGATGATCGCCGGATAACAGGGGGCCCGTAGTACCTCGTCCGCCCACAGGAGCGCACAAGCACAGGCCTCGTACGCGATCCCCTGCCCATGCACTGACGTATCGAAAATCCACCCCATTTCCGGCTCGCCCATAATCGATGGCTGCATCTCGCGCTGGAAATCGAAAAAGCCGCAGTGACCGACCATTCGGCCGTTCGACTTGAGCTCGACAGCCCAGCCGCCGACCCCGATCAGCCGCCACAACCCTGCCCCACAGGCGAGCCGCCGCCAACTCTCTTCACGAGCGAGCGCGTGGCCGCCGACGTGCCGCATCACTTCCGGATCGCCAAGAGTCGCGGCGTGCGAATCGAGATCGCGTGCAGCGAATTCCCGCAGGATCAGCCGCCCGGTCTCGAGGCGCGGGGCGGAACGCGGCGCAGACGCGGGCGCTGTGTAGATGCCCGCCATTTGCGCGGCTTACTTCTTCCCGAGCGTGAGTCCGCCGAAGCGCTTGTTGAAGCGGGCGACCTGGCCGCCGGCGTCGATCAGCTTCTGATTGCCGCCGGTCCAGGCCGGGTGAACTTTGGGGTCGACGTCCAGGTGGAGCGTGTCCCCTTCCTTGCCCCACGTCGAGCGGGTCTGGAACTTCGTCCCGTCGGTCATTTCGACGGTGATCGTGTGATAATCGGGGTGCGTACCGGATTTCATGTTCGTATTTCCTTGAGATTGGCTGGTTTCCGACCAGCTCAAAGGGTGCGCGGGCCCATAGAGGGTGAGGCCTAGACTTGCAACCGGGAGGCGGTCAGGCAGGTTGGAGTGCGGGTTCCCGAACGGCTGGGATGAGTCGCTGCAACAGCGCGAACCCGCCAAACAGAAGCACAGAATAGAAAAGATCGCCCACAACTGTATTCTGGAAGAATGGGATCGCGGCCGTGTAGCAGGCGAGAAATCCGGCGGCGCTGTGCGCGTACATGCCGCTGCCAAGCCAAACACCGAAATTGGTTACCGCGAAGAACATCACTGAACCAGCAACGCTGGCAAGGCCGATGCGACGGGCTAATTTGCGCGAACTGAAGCTCCAACCGATCAGCACGATCGCAGCGACGCTCGCATAAACGAACTCAATTCCAGGATAGAAGCCAAGGAAAGCGTCGCTCAGAAGGAGCGCGCCGAACGGAGCTGCGAAGGCGAGGCCACGCCGCCCGAGGTACGCTCCGCTGAACAGCGCCATCCCGTCGATAGGCGAAAAGTTGAACGGATGCGGGAGAAGCCGCAGCGCCGCAGCAGCGAATATCGCAATCACAATTGCAACGAGGCGAGTGATGTTGCCGGTCATCAGACGCTGATAGCGCTTCGACCTCGGATTTGGAACTCCCATTGACGGAAGCGCTCCTTCCAAGTAGCGGCGCCGTCCGACGAGGTGCCGCCTGCGATCTTTCGATCGATGGGGGCGGTTAAAAGGGAAGCCGGTGCGATTCCGGCGCTGTGCCCGCAACTGTGAACCGGCCTTAAAGCCGTCAGTCAGGAACCTGCCCCGTCAGTCGCCCGCACCCTGCCGGGACTAGCTGCGGTTGCGTGGAGCCGTTTGGCATTGGACCGATCGGCGCCTCCGAGGCGGCATTGTTCGTCGCCTCAAGGGGAATACGCATGATCCTTTCACTGTTGGTTTTTGCTCAGGCGGTTTCCGCCGATACGGCGGCGCCTAATCCTCATGACATCGTCGTTACAGCGTCGCGGGTTCCGGAAAAGAGGAACAAGGCGGCCGCGAGTTCGACGGTCGTCGATAGCAAGGAGATCATCCGGCTAGGCGATCCCCTGCTCTCCTCCTATTTGCGGCTCACCCCATCGGCCGCAGTGGAAACAAGTGGCCCCGCCGGCAGCCTGACGGAAGTTCGGATCCGGGGGGCGGAAGCCAATCACACGTTGCTATTCATCGACGGGATCAAAGCCAATGATCCCGCAGCTGGTGACGCGCCACGGTTCGAGCTCCTCAACGCGGACATCGCTTCGAGACTCGAAGTTGTTCGCGGCCCGCAGTCAGCGCTCTGGGGTTCGGACGCGATCGGTGGCGTGGTCGCGGTGAACGGAGTGGCCCCCGCGCAGTCAGCGTATGCAGCAGGCGCGGAGGCGGGATCGTTCGGATTCAATCGGGAGAATGCCTCCGCCGCGTTGGTTGGGGACCGAACCAGCCTGCTAGGCGCAATCGGCTGGCAGCGAGCGGCCGGGATCGATAGTTTCAACGGCCACGGCGACAAGGACGGCTACCGCAATTTCGCCGCGCGCGTCCGCGGTAGCTACAAAATTTCACCATCCGTCGAATTCGGAGTCTCCGCCTTCGATCTTGGCAGCCGTGACGCGTTCGATGGTTACGATCCAAACACGGGCCTCCACGCCGACACGCTCGACAACACCAGGAACCGCCTCGCCGCAGGACGGCTGTGGCTAAGCTTCGGAAGCCAGTCGAACGGTTTGAGCGGAACTTTCGCAACTTCTCTGCTCAACTCTTCCGATCGCAATTTCCTTGCACGCGAGGAGCAGAACTGGACCAAGGGAAGCCGCTGGACCACGGATGCCCAGATCCAATATCGATTTGCTGCGGGAGCAATTAGCAACACCGCAATCGTCGCGCTGGATCATGACGACGAGCGTTTCCATGCCGGCGATGCGATCTATGGGGGAGCAAGCGACCAGGACCGGCGCCGGACGCATGATGCTGTCACTGCGGAGTGGCGGTCGGAGCTGGCACCGATTGTTGCAGATATCGCGCTGCGCCGCGACATGTTTAGCGCCTTCAGCGATGCGACCACGTTTCGCGCTTCACTCCTGGGCAACGTCGGCGACGGTTTCTCCCTCACGGGCTCCTATGCCGAGGGAATCGCGCAGCCCACCTTCTTCGATCTCTACGGGTTTTTCCCTCACTCATTCGTTGGCAATCCATCGCTCCGGCCTGAGGCCTCACGCGGCTTCGAAGCCTCAGTTCGTTACCGCAAAGGGCCGTTGGATGCCGCGGTCACGACTTATCGGCAGCGCCTCCACGACGAGATCGTGGACACATTTGATCCGGACACATTCCTCTCAAGCACGATCAACCGTAGCGCAACGAGTCATCGCTCAGGCGTCGAGATCGAACTCGGCTGGTCGCTGGGCGATTGGCTGCGGCTATCAGCCAATTACGCCTATCTGCACGCGACCCAACCTGACTCGGCAGAAACCGGTCAGGTACGCGAGGTGCGTCGGCCGAAGAATAGCGGCTCAATTGCGCTCGATGGAGCCGCAGGCAAGCTGACTTACGGTGCATCGATCGCCTACGTCGGCGCGAGATCGGACACCAACTTCGATGTCTTCCCGGCTGCGCCCGTGACGCTCAACGCCTATTGGATGGCGAGCGGCCGGGTAGCCTACGCATTGCGGCCAGGGTTGGAAGCCTTCCTTCGAGGAGCGAACCTGCTGAACCAGCGCTATCAGGATGTCTTCGGCTATCGCACAGAAGGGCGAGCCGGTTACATCGGCTTCCGGATCAGTTCTTTGGCGGATCGGCGATCATCGCCGTAAAGCTCGCTTCGGCGGCGAGCTTGCCTTCGACCAGTGCTCGGCCCGTAAACTTGCAGACGCTCGACCGTTTCTGGACGAACTCAACCTCGAGCCGGAGCAGGCAACCGGGTTCCACCGGCACCCGGAATTTGGCGCCTTCGATCGCCATGAAATAAACGAGCTTGCCCGATCCAGCCAGCCCGAGAGATTCGACGGCAAGCACTCCAGCCGCCTGCGCCAGCGCCTCTACGATAAGGACGCCCGGCATGATCGGCCGGCCGGGAAAATGCCCCTGGAAAAACTCCTCATTGATCGTCACCGCCTTGATGGCAACGATTCCCGTTTCCGGGTCGAGGCTCTCGACCCGGTCGACTAGGAGCATAGGATAGCGGTGCGGCAACGCCGCCATGACTCGCTGGATATCCAGCGGGCCACCGGCGGTGTTCGTCGCTCCTTCGCTCACCGGCCCTGGGTCTGACCGGTTGTTTGCTGTTGCTGCATCGGAGTGACGCTCACCGACGGCAGCTGCTGATTCAGAGCCGAAAGGACAAGGCTGGTCACGTCCAAACCCGTGTCATTGGCCAGCGTGGCGTTCTTTGACAGGACAATGGCGGCGCGGCGTTGAGCGCGGATTTGTTCGACCACCTGAACCAGCTTTTCGCCGATCTGCTGCTGCACATGGGCTTGCGTGGACTGGATGGTGGCAGCGGAGCTCTGCAATTCCTGCTGTGCCTGATCTTCCTTGGTTTGAAGGGCCTGCGCCTTCGCCTTCAAGGCTGGCCCAGGAGCCTTCGTACCCAAGGCCTTCGCCTCCGAATCGATCGACTGCGCTTCCGTCTGGAACTGCTGGGCGAGCGTATTGCGCCGGGTCTGCAGCGCATTCGCTTGCGATTGGAGTTGAGCGCGAGCAGCGACGCAGGCGGTGCAGCTCTGCATTACGGTGTCGGTGTCGACGATCAGGATTCCAGTAGCGGCTTGTGCGTGTACCACTGCGGGGGCCGTCATCAGGGCTGCCGAAGCGGCGGCGAACAGAAGAGTCTTTCTCATCAGAATTGGCTTCCTACGTTGAATGTGAACAATTTCGTGTCGTCGCCCTTCTGCTTCATCAGGGCTTTGGCAAAATCGAGCCGGAGCGGCCCGAAAGGCGATATCCAGTTGAAACCGACGCCCACCGACAGTCGAGGACGGGGCGAATTGCCGAAGAATTCTTCCTTGTACCCGGGGGTGAAGACTGCCCCTGTCGGGCAGTTAGCCGCAGTCTGACCGGGGTTGAGGTTCGTGCTGGTAACTGCCGTTGCAGTAGTGACCGTGCAGACGCCTGGAATATCCGTCAACTCCGGCTTTTTCAGGCCCCACACAGAGCCAGCATCGACATAGACCGAAGGCCGGATACCCATGCTCTTGATAGCGGAGCCAACAGGCAGTTCGAGCTCGATCCGGCCGTGATAATATTCGTCACCGCCCAATGCGTCGGTGATGATGTTCTGACTGGTGAGCGATGGATTGGTGATTACCCCATTCGAATCGTATGGAATACGAATGACGCGTGGTCCGATCCCGCGGATGTCGAACCCGCGGATGTCGTCGATGAAGAACCGGTCCGTCAGATGGATCGGGTCGCGGCCGGGTCCGGGGCTCTTCTGAAGCGCCTTGATGTAGCCGCCCTCGGCATGCGCCGAAAGCACCCAGCCTCCGCCTAGATCGTGATACTTGGTCGCGTTGACGATTGTCCTAAGATAGCGGACATCGCCGCCTAGCCCAGCGAAATCCTCCGAAAGCGAGAAGACCTGGCCGCGTGTCGGATGGATTCCGTTGACGTCGCTATAGAGGACCGAAAGCCCAACCGCGGACGTCAACCGGTTGCCGATTTCATCGCAGAGATAGCGGCCGGCCTTCAGCGGATCGCAAACGCCGTTTGTGTAATAGAGCGTCTTGTCGAGCGTAACATCGTTCTGGGAGAGCCCATAGCGGGTCGCTAGCGTCAGGTATTCCGTGATCGGGAACCCAAGGCTGACACGCCCGCCGGTGCTGAGCTGCGAATAGGTGGTATTACGATCCAGGCCTCCGCCGGAATTGGTCAGATAATTGAACGACCGGTAGTCGGTCCGGAACAGCTGCGTGTTCAGCGAGATCGCCTTGTCGAACAGGTAAGGTTCGGTGAAACCGAGATTGATCGATTTTCCGTAGGCCGAATAACTCACGCCGGCGGATAGGTCCTGCCCCATGCCGCGGAAGTTGCTCTGTTCGACCGAGACCTGCGCGAGGAATTTCTCGTACGTCGAGTACCCGAGCTGGAATTGCAGCTGTCCGGTCGACTTCTCTTCCAGGTTCGTCGTGAGCACGATGCGATCAGGCGACGAGCCTTCGGATTGTTTGACCTCGATGTTGTCCTGGAAATAGCCGAGCGATTGAATTCGGTCCTGTGATCGCTTCACTTTCATCGCGTTGAACGCGTCGCCTTCGTTCAACCTGAACTCGCGCCGTACGACCTTGTCGTGCGTGTTGGTATTGCCGTTGATGTCGACGCTTTCCACGTACACGCGCGGGGTCTCGCCTACCTTGAAGGTGAGATTCATCACGTGATTCTTCGGATCGCGATCATAGGCCGGCTCGATGTCCGCAAACGCGTAACCGAGATTTCCCGCAGTCTCATTGAGCGCGGTTACGGTGTCTTCAACTGCCTTCGCGTTGAACCAGTCGCCTTGCTTCAGGTGAACCTGCTGCATGATCTGCGAGGGTGGAAAATCCCGAAGCTGGCTGTCCGCCTTGACGGTTCCGAACCTGTAGCGCGGCCCTTCGTCGATCACATAGGTGATCACGAAATCGCGCCGGTCGGGTGTGAGTTCTGCGAGAGCCTGGACTACACGAAAATCCGCATAGCCCTCGGTCAGATAGTAAGCACGTAGCTTCTGCTGGTCGGCCGCGAGCCGATCCGGGTCGTAACCGGTATTCGAGCTGAGGAAGCCGAGAACACCGCCGGATTGGTGGCTGAACATCTGCTTGCGAAGGCGATCCTCGCTGAACGCGTGATTGCCAATGATGTTGATCGCCCGGATCTTGGATTTCTCGCCCTCGCTGATCTTGAAGATCAGGTCGACGCGGTTCTGGCTGAGGTTGACGATCTGCGGATCGACGCTGGCCGCGAAACGCCCCTGCCGCTTGTACAGTTCGATGATCCGGTCGACGTCGGCCCGAGCCTTGGACGGGGTAAAAATTTCGCGTGGCTTTTCCTGGATCTCGGGCGTGATCTTGTCGTCCTTGATCCGCTTGTTGCCGTCCAGGACTATCCGGTTGATGACCGGATTTTCCTTGATGTTGATGACGATGTCGCCGGTCAAGCCGCCATCGATGACCACGTCCTTGAAGAGCTCGGTCGCGTACAGGTCCTTCAAGGCCTGATCGAGGGTCGAGGCGGTGTAGACCTCGCCCGGTCGAAGGTTCGAGTAGGAAATCACCGTCGCCGGCTCGAGCCGCTCGTTGCCTCGCACCGCGATCGAGTGGATCACCCCCTGGGTCGGTGCGGGCGCCGCAGGAGCGGCGGCGGGCGCCGCCGCCGGCGTCGAATTAGCGGGTACCGCCGTGCCCGATGTATCCGGTGCGGGCGCA
>Ga0207702_10003162_pt1 | contig 15239 bp, 17 predicted proteins | sample KBSCornC62_FD_184302 | JGI IMG/M metagenome (GOLD analysis project Ga0207702, IMG submission 184302) | Corn rhizosphere microbial communities from Kellogg Biological Station, Michigan, USA - KBS Corn C6-2 (SPAdes) (version 2) | ecosystem: Host-associated > Plants > Roots > Rhizosphere > Soil ...
CAAATCTCGGGATTGTTCGCATTTTCTTCAGCGGCGTAGTGCAGCCCAAGATTGTGCTGGGCCGTCTTGTTGCCCTGGCGCGCGGCCTTGATGAACCATTTTACCGCGTCCGAAGAACTCTTTTGCACGCCGCGTCCCGTCTGATAACACAGGCCGAGATTGCATTGCGCATCGGCGAGCTCTTGTTCGGCGGCGGCGTGATACCACTTTACCGCTTCGGCAAAATCCTGTTCCACCACCTGGCCGCCTTCATAAAAAACGCCGAGGTTGAATTGCGCCGCCGGATAGCCGCGTTCGGCGGACTCACGATACCATTTCACGGCTTCGGCGTAATTTTGCGGGACGCCCTGGCCGGTTTCGTAAAGCGTGCCGAGATTGAATTGCGCTGCTGGATCACCCTGTTCCGCCGCTTCGCGCAGCCATTTGGCGGCTTCGCCAAATTCCTGCGGGACGCCCTGGCCCATCCAATAGCAGACGCCAAGATAGCATTGCGCGACGGGGTCGTTTTGCTCGGCGGATCTGCGGAACCATTTCACCGCCTCGTGGTAATCCTGCGGGACGCCCTGGCCGTTCTGGTAGCAGACGCCTAGGTAGCATTGCGCCTGCGCGTCGCCTTGCTGCGCGGCCGTGCGCATGGCTTCAAAGGTATCCCAGGATTTACGGTGTGCCGACATTTTGTAAGCGAGAAAAGATTAGCCGTCAACCGACCGAAAACAAGCGGGGAATTACCTGTTCGTAATCTTAATCTTGATCGTAATCGTAATCATCACCGGTCTGGACGGAGGATTAAGATTACGATCAAGATTAAGATTACGAAAATCGTTTTAACTTCCGCGTCACCGGATTGCCTGCTACAAACTCCGCATGGCAGCTCCATTGAAGATCGGTTTTCTCGGCGCGGGCAAGATGGCCACCGCGCTCGCCCGCGGCTTTCTCAACGCCAAACTTGTCAAGGCGAGCCAACTCGTCGCCGCCGATCCGTTTGATGCCGCCCGCAAACATTTTGCCGGTGAAACCGGCGCCAAAACCACCAGCAGCAATCTGGAAGCAGCCAAGGCCGCAACCGTTTTGATTCTCGCCACCAAGCCGGATCAAGTCGCGGCGGCCCTCGCGGAAATTTCCAGCGCGTTCACCCAAAAACATCTCGTCATCTCCATCGCCGCCGGCGTGACGCTGGCGAAACTCGAAGCCGCGCTTCCCGCCGGTGCCCGCGTCATTCGCGTGATGCCCAACACGCCCGCTCTCGTCGGCGCGGGCGCGTCCGGTTTTGCGCTCGGCAAAAACGCGACCGCCGCCGATGGCGAGCTCGCCAAGAAACTGTTATCCGCCGTTGGCCTTGCGCTGCAAGTGAAGGAAACGTTGCTCGATGCCGTGACCGGCTTGAGCGGCAGCGGCCCGGCGTATGTGTATCAATTCATCGAAGCCTTGAGCGACGGCGGCGTGGCGGCAGGGTTGCCGCGCGACGTGGCCACGAAGCTCGCGGCGCAAACCGTGCTCGGCGGAGCCAAGATGGTTTTGGAAACGGGCATCCATCCCGGCGCGTTGAAAGATCAAGTGACCAGCCCTGGCGGCACGACGATTGAAGGGTTGCACGAATTGGAAAAAGGCAAACTCCGCGCCACCGTGATGAGCGCCGTCCGCTCTGCGACCGAGAAATCGAAGAAGCTGGGCCAGGCGTAAAAAGCCGCCGGCCAACTGCGGCTAGTTCAATGCGAGTGGCAACCGCCGCCGCAACAATGGTGTCCGCCGCCGCCGGATTTTTTGGCGGGAGCGCTTTCTCCGGCTCCGGACGAGGCGAAGGTGGAAAACTTCTTGTCCAGTTTGGTGGAGCCGCAATGCGGGCATTTCGTCCCGCTCCAGTCCGCCGAGCGCACAAGGATTTCGCTGTCGCGATCGCACTTCCCGCAATGAAATTCGTAGATTGGCATAAGGAGAAAGTAGTTTATCCCGGCTAGATTTCAAGCAAGCGGATTTCGCCTTTTCTTTCGACGGCCAGCATTTACGCTGTCGGCATGAGTCATTTGCAACGGGCCATTGAAGAATCCATTGCCACTTCGCGTAGTCTTTCCGCATTGGAAGAACCGCTGAATCGCGCAGCGCAGCTGCTGACTTGCTGCCTGACTTCCGGCCACAAGTTGCTTGTCTGCGGCAACGGCGGCAGCGCGTCGGACGCCACGCATCTGACGACGGAATTTCTCTGCCGCTTCATGGGTGACCGCCGGCCGTATCCCGCCATCTCGCTCACCGCTAACGGCGAATTCATGACCGCCGTGTGCAACGACTATCACGCCGACGAAATTTTTGCGCGTCAAGTCTGGGGTCTTGCGGAAAAGGGCGACGTGCTCATCGGCATCACCACGAGCGGGAAATCCAAAAACATTCTCCGGGCGCTGGAGGAGGCGAAACGCAAGGGTGTCGAGAGCATCGCCATCCTCGGCCGTGACGGCGGTTTCACCAAGGGCGTGGCGACGATTGACCTGATCGTGCCCGGCACGGTGACGGCGCGGATTCAGGAAGGCCAGAAAGTTTTGTATCACGCCCTCTGCGAAATGGTGGAAGAAAAACTACCCAAAGCCTGACCGGCAGCTTCACGAATTGATGTAATTGTTGCAGGCGTGATAGATCAGGATCGTGTCCACTGCGCCCCAGATCAACGCCCCGAGCGAGGCGCAGATCAAACCCGCAATCCGGTGTGGTTTGGCGGGATTCCAAAAAAACCGTTCCTGTTTCCGCGCCACAAAGGAAGACCATAACGCCGCCAGCGCAAATGGCACGCCGATGACGGGCAGCAAGCCAAGCGCACCAAATATCAGGCAGCGCAGCGATGCCTTCATCATCTTGATTTTGACGGTCGGAATGGTGGGAGCGCTTTTCATTTTGTCTCTGTGATGACGGCAACGGAATTCGTCTGCGGTCTGTTGAGCCGTTTGATTTGTTGTTGCTCCAGAAATTTCACCTCGCGCCGCAGATGGATCAGCGCGCGGCTTTCCGCCGTGACGAGAATCATCATGATGGTCAGCAGCGCGATAAAAACGACGGTGATGGACCCGCCTTCGCTGCGCTTCGGCGCGGCGAGCCCGCCTGTGAAAATTTTTGATCTGATATTCATGGCTTTGTTTGGGCGGCGGCGAATGTGAACAGCAGTGGCAAATGCGCTTCCTTGCGGCGCGGCGTCAGCTCCACCTCCCAGCGCCACGCGGTCACTCCGGTGCGTGATTCGGTTTTCATCTCGGAGGATTTAACTTTCGCCAACAATAATCGGGATTGGTTCTGCGACGGAATTTCCCGTCGCAATTCGCCGTCGTTGAAGCGGTAAATGACCTCCTTTTTGCCTTCAGGAATGCGCACGATTTCCTCTGCCGCCGCTGTTTCAACGGAAATTTTTCCGGTCGCGGCCCGCACATCCGCACGCCAGATCTCGCCGGCGCGCAGGGTGGATTCAATTTCCGCCGAAGTGAAGACCACCGCCCGCGTGTGGTCCCAACAGAAGTAAAACGCCGCCGTGCCCATGCCGAGCAGGAGGCCAAACACCGCGATATAGACGAGGCATTCGATGAGCATGATCCCAGAATGACGACGCGTAGCGGATATGGTGGGCGACAATTTCATGGAAGCGTCGTTTCGCGGACGATGGCGTTGAGACCGCATTTTTCATCCGGCAGCCATTCGACCCGTAAATGGTTTCCCGTCTTGGTCAGTTGAAAATGTCCCGCCGGCAAATTCGCGGTGGCGCGGGAGATCACATCGAGCTTTTGCGAGCCTTCGGGAATGGTTTTGGCCGCGCCCGCCGCGAAGATTTCCATCTCGCCGTCCACGATTTCGTTGATGACGCTGCGATAATATTCGATGCGCAACACCTGCCGTTCGCGGGCGAACGAATATCCCAGCGGCACGAGGGCAATCGTCAAAATCGCCAGCCCGACGAGCAAATCTACCTGCAAAAAGCCCCGCTGCCGGTGCGGTTGGCGGGAAAGCGATGGTGAGAAATGGGTTTTCATGTCGCGTCGAGCGTTCCTTTCAAAATCGCGATGAGAATGCCGAACATTGCCGTCGCAATAAGCGCGACGATGAGGCCGTTCACGAGCACCAGCCCGCTGGTCATCGCGTGCGTGGCGGTTTCCTCCTGCTGAAACGCCTTGGCTTCGAGCGCCTCGTGCCAGCCGTGGAGCGCGTCCAGAAATCCGCCGCGCGCATGGACGGCGTTCGTCAGCCGCCAGTGGAATTCGCCCGTGTCATCAAAGGCGCGGATGGCGTCATCAAGTTTTGCACCGTGCTCCAGCGCGGCGACGACGCGCCGGGCGCGGCGGCGGCAGATTTCGTTGGCGGTGGCCTCGCCCGCCAGCCGGATGGCTTCGGCTTCCGGCACGCCGCCGTCGAGCAACACGGCGAGCATGGCGGAAAAGGCGCGGAGCAATTTTTTCTGCTTCCACGGCACGCGCCAGGCGAACCAGTCCACCAGCGGAACGCTGCGGAATTGGAACCAGCGGACGAAGCCCGGCCCGCCGATGTAAAACACCGCCAAGGCCGCCAGCAGAACAAACAGAACGATTTCAAAGGTCACGATTTGCGGAATGATGTGAAATACAAAAATGGAAACCGGCCAGATCTGAACGCCCGCCCCGGCGGCCACATCCTTGAACTTGGGGATGACAAAAATTGAGAGCATGGAAATCAGCCAGATGGCGATGGGGGCGAACAACAGCAAAATGGCCACCATGTAGTGCATTGTCGTGCGGACGGTGTCGGGCGCGATCCGCAGGACTTCGCGGCAGGCTGGCAGGACCTTTTTCAGGTCGCCGAGTTTTTCGCCGGCGCGGAGCATGGCGTTGACCTGCGGCGGCAGGAAGCTCGGAACTTTTTCCAATGCCTCGCCCAAGCGCGCGCCGCCTTCGAGGTGCGCGGCCAGGATGTGGAAGCGAACGCCCATCACGCGGTCACGGCTTTCGGCGGCGGAGAGGATGGCCTGTTCAACCGGCTGGCCGCGGTCCAGCGCCGTCTCCAGCAGATCGAGGAAAAACCGGGCGCGGTCGCGTCGCTGCATGGGCAGCGACAGCAGGAAATGCAGCAACAACGAGAAGGCCCCGCCAGGCAGCAAAACCAAAATGGCATAGACCAGCAATCCCACCAGAGTTATCAGCAAAGCATACATTTTAAAAAACTTTCAGGAATCAGCCGCCAAGGCCGTTCAACATGGCAATCATCGGCAAAAACATGCAGAGCACCAGGAACGCCTGTGACAGGACGACCAGGCCGAGGAACAGCGACGCCAGCGGCAGCACCGAGTAAAGCGCGACTTCCGTCCGGTAAATGGCCCGCGAATGGTAAATCTCCGAGGCTCGCTGAAAACCGGCGGCCAGGTTCTCGCCTGCGCCGGACACCAGCCACACAAACATCGGCGGAATCATGCGGTTGCCGGCGGCGACCTCGGAAAATTTTGCGGTGCCGGCGGCGAGCCGGTTTTCCCATTGCCGGAGGTCGGCTGCCGCGGCTGGACTGTTTTCCAGTTGCCGCGTCAGGCCGATGGCGTCGGGCAGGTTGACGCCATTTTTCAGCAGCAGATGGATGGAAGATGCGATGCGTGAAATGGTCGCCTCCTTGAACGCCGGCAGACGCCAAACGATTTTGCCGCGCACCGCCGGCAGAAATATCGCCAGCACCAGGCCCAGAAACAACAGGCTGAAGGCCATCGGAAAGACCCAGATGGATTGCAAGGTGGACAAGGCGAAAACAGTGGCTCCCGGTAATCTGACCCCCATCCCGGAATAGATGTCCCGGAACGCCGGGCCGATGACGCAGTTCCACGCGAAGGCCAGCACGAGTGAAATCAAAAACGCGACGAACATCACGATGAGCGGATAGGTCATCATGCTTTTCAGCCGCGTCCAGACCTGGTTCTGGCGCTGGAAATAATCCGCCAGCATCGTCAGCGCGCCGGGCAGGTCGCCGCTTTTGACGCCCACGAGAATCATGCGCTTGTAAAGCTCCGGCAACTGCCGCGGCGCGAGGGCGTCGGCCATTGGCGTGCCGCGGGCTAGGTCGGCTTCGAGCGCCTGTAATTCGTTGCGGAGCGCACCGGCGCGCATTTCCTGACAAAGCCGGCGCAGCGCGCCTTCGAGCGGGATGCCGTCGCGCAGCATCGCGGCGAGCTGCTGGTTGAAGAAGGCAAATTCGTCGTATTTCATAAGCCAAAGACCCTTTTATATTCCGCATCGTTCGTCACGCCTTGGTTCACCAGTGAACGCGCTGAGGCTTCCAGCGTTTGTGCGGGTATCAGCGCGGCCAGTTCATGCCGCCGGATTTGCTCGCGCAAGGGTTCATTCATGCGCAGCCATTCGACGAGCGGCACGCGGCCTTGGTAGCCGGTGTGCAGGCAGCTTTCGCACCCCGCGCCGTCGCACGTGGAACATACCTTGCGGATGAGCCGTTGGTTCAGGACAAGTTCCACCGCACTGGCCACGGCGGAATGGTCGGAGCACATCGTCAGCAGGCGTTCGAAAACGCCTTTGCACGAGCCGGCATGCAGCGTGGAAATCACCAGATGCCCGGTCAGCCCAGCGCGAACGGCAAGTTGGGCGGTGGCCTCATCGCGGATTTCGCCGAGAATCAAAACCTGCGGGTCTTGCCGCAGCAGATGCCGTGCGGCGCGGGCGAAATCGAGGCCGATGGCTTCGTTGATTTCGGTCTGCATCGTGCCGGGAACAATCTGCTCCACCGGATCTTCGACCGTGATGATGTGGCGTCCGCCCAGTTCGGCGAGCTGGCGCAAACACGCGTAAATTGTGGTGGTTTTTCCGCTGCCGGCCGGGCCGGTGAGCAACAGCAGGCCGGTGGTTTGGCGGAGAAATTTTTCCAATTCGGCATTCGCGGCAGCGGGCAGGGACAATTCCTCCAGCGACTTCGCCGTTTCGGAATTGAACAGCCGCAGCACGATTTTTTCGCCGGTGACCGTTGGGTAAGTCGCGACGCGGAGGTCATTTTTGCTTTTCAGCTCTTCGCGAGCGATACGGCCGTCCTGCGGCAGCGTCTCCTGATAAGTTTTCAACCGCGCTAGAAATTTGATGCGTCCAAAAACGCGCTCGGCAATCTCGGCGGGCAGTTCGCGCCCGGGCGTGATGATGCCATCGAGCCGGAAACCGACCTCGGCGGTTTTGCCGCGCATTTGCAAATGGATGTCGCTGGCCCCGGCACGCTCGGCGAGGCGGACAAGATTTTCCAAAACCTCCGGGGCGGTGGCGGCCGGGTTTTCACCGACGGGCGTTGGGATGTTTTGCGTCGGCATAAATCAATTCACTTCGGCAAGCAGGTAGTTCATGCCATGCGGGTTGAACATGAGCACGTGCAGCCCGGCGTCCAATCGCGCCAGTTGCGAGCGGAAATGCTTTTCGTTTTTCGTGATGGCGTTACTGGCGGTTTGCAGCGGTTGGAACCGCTCGCCCACATACATCATGGCCAGCGCCACGGCCAGGCCACCCGCCCACGCGAGCCGGGGTCGCCAGACCGAACGCGGGAAAAATCCAGGTCGCGAGCGCGGTAGTTGCACGCGCACCTGCACCGGGAAATCGTTCCAATAGGCCTCCGTCCGCTCCGGCAGCGGAATATTTTTCAACTTCGCATTGAGATCAAAATCATTCATCGGTCACCTCCGTTGGCGGAAAGCCAGCGTTTAAGTTTTTGCCGGGCGGCAAACACGCGCCACGAGACGGTGGTTTCGGAACAACCCAAAACCTGCGCGGCCTCGGCGTGGTTCATGCCGTCGTAAATCGTCAACACGATGGCGGCGCGCTGTTTGGCGGGCAGTTTCAGCAACGCGGCCTGCACCTGCAGGTTTGCGTGGTGATCTGACGAGGACGGCTCGCCGTTCACATGCTGCGCGGAAACTTCATTGGCGCAATCTGTTTGCAGTTGGCTGCGGCGCGCCTCGCTTTGCCGCCAGTTCAGGCAGGTGTTGACGGCAATGCGGTAGAGCCAGGTCGAAAATTTCGCCGTGCCATGGAAGCTGCCGATCTGCTCGTAAGCACGGATAAACGCCTCCTGCGCGAGATCCTCCGCGTCGGCGGGCGAACCGGTCATCCGAAATGTCAGCGAGTGAACCATGCGTTGATGATTGCGCACAAGCGCTTCAAAAGCCGTTGGATCGCCCTTTTGACTTTGCAACACCAGTTCTGCGTCGGCGTCGGCCATGCGGCTTGGTTTTACAGAGTCAGACAAACCGGACCGCGAAATCCTTTGAATTATTTTTTCGCCGGGAAAGGAAGTTTTCGAAGCGACACCGCCGCCGTCCAGGTTGAGATGGGCGAAAGGCGTCATAACAGCAACTCGTTTAACTGCATCTGGCCACACCTAGCCGCGGGAAAATCCAGGCCGACGGCGCCAAATAATGTTCTGAGCCGTATCCGCGATTAAAGCGATTCGTCAAAATCGGGCTACTAGAATGCGGGCACGTTGAGAATAATCCTCTTGCACCGCTTCGACAACCCACTTTTCCGCCTCAAAGATTTTGGTGATGTCGCTGGACTGACCGTCGCCGAATTCCATCATGATTTTACCGGCGGATTTGAGGAACGCTTTCGCTTCCTTCGCCAGCCGGCGATAAAAATCCAGCCCGTCCGCGCCGCCGTCCAGCGCGGTGCGCGGGTCAAAGTCTTTCACTTCCGGATCGAGCGTTTCGATTTCAGCCGAAGCGATGTAAGGCGGATTGCTGACGATCAAATCGAATTGGGCGCTCGTCGGTAACGCCGCAAAACCATCGCCCGGCAAAAACTGAATCCGCTCCGCAACTTTGTTTTGCTCCGCGTTCTGCCTGGCTAGCGTCAGCGCATCCGGCGAAATATCCAGCGCGGTGACCTTGGCGTTTGGACATTTGACGGCCAGCGCGATCGCGATGCAACCGGTGCCGGTGCCGAAGTCCAGGCAAGTTGACCCGCCCTCGCCCTGCTTTGGCGCGGCGAGTAGAAACTTCCAGCCAAGCTCGGCGAGCATCTCGGTCTCCGGACGTGGGATGAGGGCGTGGCGGGTGACGGAAATTTCGAGGCCACAGAACGAGGTGGAGCCGACGATATGCTGCAGCGGTTCGCGGGCGGCGCGGCGCTTCACGAGTTCGCGCAGGCCGTCGGTTTCGGCGGCGGTCAGCACGCGGTCGAAGTTCAGATACAACTTCATGCGCGGCATTTTGAGCTGATGCGCGAGGAGCAGCTCCGCTTGCAAGCGCGAGGGTTCGACGCCTTTTTTACCAAGGAAATCCGCGCTTTTCTGAATGGCTTCGAGAACGGTCATGTGAATTTATTTCCCCGCCACGCCCTTGAGATAGGCCAACACCAGTTCCGGCAAATCCTTGCTGTAGCCGCCTTCAAGCAGGCTGAAGAACGGCACGTTCAACGCGCGCAGCGAATGGCCGAGCCAGTGAAAATCCTCCGCCAGCAGCGTGCCTTCGGCGAGCGGATCATGCGCGTAGGCATCGAAACCGGCGGACACGGCGATGAGCTCCGGGTGGTAGCTGCGGAGATCGTCAATCGCGTGCGCGAGCTTGGCACGATAGGTCAGGCGCGGCGTGTTGGGGGCGACGGGATAATTAAAACAGTTGTGGCCGGCGTTCTCCGCGCCAGTGTTGGGGTAGGCCGGATGCTGATGGATGGAAAAAAATTCCACGCCGCGCCGGTTCAGCAAAATATCCTCGGTGCCGTTGCCGTGGTGAACATCGAAGTCCAGCACGGCAACCTTCTTCACGCCCGTCGCCAAAGCTTCCAACGTGGCGACGGCGATGTTGTTGAGGTAACAGAAGCCCATGGATTTCGTCCGCGTGGCGTGATGCCCGGGCGGGCGCATGAGACTGAAAGCCATCTTGCCATTCCGCGCTGCGTGCAGCGCCTCGAGCGCGGCGGATACGGAAGCTTTGGCCAGCGTGGATATATCTTCGAAAAACGGCGTGTCCTCGTCAAAATCCTCCGGCACTTCGAGGCGCGTGAGCATTTCGGGCGCGTGGGCGCGGAGCAGGACTTCATGAGTCACCGGCTGATTCGGCGTAACCCAGGTGAGGGGCAGATCCGTCTGATGCCGCAGCCGTTCGACGGTGGCCGCGACGCGCCGGGGATTTTCCGGATGGCCGGTGCGCGAGTAACTGGTGCAGCGTTCGTCGGTGATGATTTTCACTGGCGGCATTTAATCACGGATGGACACGGTCTGCAAACCACATTCAGAACATCAATCAATCAATAAAACTCCTGTAAAACCAAGCTGAATTCGTCTTTGCTCGTCACAGTTTATCATCACTTTTTTTGACCTTGCACTGACAGTCAGGCGGCAACACCGTTGGCGGCGAAGTAACTGTTATATCTGTGGTGACGCAGCCGCAAGCCTCACTGAAGAAGACATTGCAAGATCAACTGACTTGACCGCCGCATCTTCACGCTCCATCACCCGGCATGTCTAGTGCCTCGACAAATTTTGTGCTCAGGCGTTATTCCTGCGCGAACCGTTCCGGTCAATCGCCGATACGAATTACTACAAGTGTGAAATCAGGTGAACATTTCCCAGCAAACGCTGACAATTTGTAAGTTTTTTAACCGGCCAAACATAAAGCTTGACTGCGTTTGGCGGCAGTCCAGTGTTGACCGAGTGAAGAGCCCAGTCCGCGCGTCTGGCGCCATACAAGATATTGCTGATCAAAAGGCAATGGAGGTAAGGTTGCGCGAGCGCCAGGAGTTGCTGCGAGTCTTGTCGGAAAACGTGAATGATTTCGTTCGGATTCATGACCTCACGGGCAGGAGTGTTTATGGGATTCTTCCGTCGAGAGGCTCTACGGGCGGCAGCCGACTGTCCTTTTCGAGTTCGCCCACCCAGACGATCTGGAGGCCTGCCAGCAATGGTGGAAGCGGGCTGTGGAGGGAGCAGCTCAACGGCTTGAATGGCGCGTGCGCGACGCCAGCGGCGAGTGGCGATGGCTGGACACATCGGCTTCACGGATCGAATATCTCGGGCAGCCGCACATCCTGACGGTTTGCCGTGATGTCACCGAGCGCAAGCGGGTGGAGGCCGTGTCAAAAGAGAGCGAAGATCTTTTCAGGAAGTTAGTGACGTTCTCGCCCGACGCAATTTATTTGCATCGTGATGGCCGGGTCACACTGCTCAATCCGGCTACGTGCAAATTACTTGGTGCCGCCGAACCCGCACAACTGATCGGCAAATCAGTCTTCGAGATCGTGCATCCTGATTTTCATCCGTTGGTGCGCGAACGGTGGAAGACAGTTTTCGCCGGGGAACCAGCGCCGATGATTGAGCAAAAGTTTGTCCGGCTTGATGGTTCCGCAGTGGACGTGGAGGTCAAAGCCGTTCTGGTGGAATTTCGTGGACGCAAAGAGATTCAAGTCATCGCACGCGACATCACCGGCCGCAAGCAGGCGGAGCAACACATCCGATATTTGAATCGCGTCTATGCCATGTTGAGCGGCATCAACCAGACGATCGTCCGGGAAAAGGAAACGCAAAAGGTGTTTGAAATGGCCTGTCGCATCGCGGTCGAAAAAGGAGGGTTCCGAATGGCTTGGATCGGTATGCTGGATTCCGGGACGCAAAAAGTTGGATTAACCGCCTCCGCCGGGGCGGCTGGCGACACGCTGGAATTATTGAGCGTCATTCTTGGCAATGAGCAACCCGGCTGCGACTGTGCCTTCACCAACCAAGCTTTGCAAGGCGGCGGGCATGTGGTTTGCAACGACATCGAGCACGACCCGCAGACGATCAAGTGGCGTGAGTTCGCGCTACAAAGAAATTACCGGGCGATGACATCGTTGCCGTTAAAGAAGGGCGGCAAAACCGTCGGCACCTTCAACCTCTATGCCGGCGAGCGGGATTTTTTTGACACTGAAGAACTGAACCTGCTCGATGAAATAACCATGGATATTTCCTTCGCGCTGGAAGTTCACCAACAAGAAGCGCAAAGGCAAAGCATTGAGGAGGAATTGACCTGGAAGACAGCTTTTCTTGAAGCCCAAGTGCATTCTGCGCTCGATGGTATTCTGGTGGTGGACAGCCTGAAGAAAATCATTCTCCGCAACCAGCGATTTGAGCAAATGTGGAAGGTTCCCAAAGACATTGGCGCAAGCCGCGACGATGTCCCGCTCCTCCAATTCGTCATCAATCAAACAAAGCATCCCACACAGTTTGCCGAGAAAGTCGCCTATCTTTACGACCACCCAGATGAGATCAGCAGGGATGAAATCGAGTTGGTTGACGGAAGGATTTTCGACCGTTATTCAGCACCCGTCCAGGACACAACCGGAAAACATTTCGGAAGGATTTGGACTTTCCGGGACATCACCCAGGAAAAAAAGGCGGAGGCGGCCTTGCGCCTTAGTGAAGCACAACTTCGCGCCACCTTTGAAGGCGCAGCCATCGGCATCGCGTTGGTGAATCTGGAAGGCCGCCCCATAAAATGCAATCTGGCATTGACCCGGATGTTAGGCTATTCGCAGTCGGAATTGAGCCACCTGACTTTTTCCGGATTTACCCATCCCCAGGACGTGGAGGCGGACATGCAGATGTATCGCTCCCTGGTGGCGGGTGAGCGTGATCAATATGAAATTGAGAAACGGTATATTCGCAAAGATGGCCAGATCGTGTGGGGTCGACTGACTGTTTCCTTGGTCAAGCAGGTTGACGGCAATCCGCCACTGGCCATTGGGATGGTTGAGGACATTACCGCCCGCCGCAAACTTGAAGAACAGCTCCGTCAGTCCCAAAAAATGGAGGCCTTCGGCCAACTGGCTGGCGGTGTGGCGCATGACTTTAATAACATTCTGCAAATCATCCAACTGCAAGCCGGACTTTTGGGAATGGGCGAAGAACTTTCTCCGGCACACCATGAACTCGCGGGCGAAATCGTCCGCGCGGCCAACCGCGCGGCCAACTTGACCCGGCAGTTACTGCTTTTCAGCCGTAAGCAAACCCTGCAGCCGGTCAATCTGAACTTGAACGAAGTCGTTTCCAACACAACGAACATGCTCCGACGGATTCTTGGTGAGGACATTTCCTTGAGCACAAATTACGCCCCCGATCTGCCCGTCATTCTTGCAGACACGGGCATGATTGAACAAGTTCTGCTGAATCTCGCCGTTAATTCCCGGGATGCCATGCCGAACGGCGGGAAATTGGTCATTACCACCGGCACCGAATCCTTGAATTCAAATCCGGCGGAACAAGATTCCAATGCCGCCCCGGGGTTATACGTCCGTTTGTCGGTCGCTGATACTGGCTCCGGCATCCCACCCGAAGTCCTGCCGCATATTTTTGAGCCATTTTTTACCACCAAGGAAGTCGGTAAGGGCACCGGTCTCGGATTGGCAACCGTCTATGGCATAGTCCAGCAACACCGCGGCTGGATCAACGTGAGCAGCGAGATCAACCACGGCACGACCTTTCATATTTATTTTCCCGCCGTGCAGGATTCTGTCGCCGACAAAGAGAAGCATTCTACAACAGCACAACTGCCGCACGGCACGGAAACCATAATGCTGGTGGAAGACGAATCAGCCTTGCTCACGAGCGTGAGCAACACCCTTCAACACTGTGGCTATAACGTTTTGCGTGCCGCATCCGGTGTGGACGCCCTGAAGGTCTGGCAGGAACACAAGGAACAGATCCAGCTTTTATTGACGGATGTCGTGATGCCTGATGGCATGACTGGATTTGAGCTGTCCAGGCAATTGCGGGCAGAGAAGCCAGATCTCAACGTCGTTTATATGAGCGGTTATACTGGTGATTTGGCGGGTAATCGCTCAAACCTTGTTGAGGGTTTCGATTTTCTGCAAAAGCCTTTTGTAGCAAAGACACTTGCCGAGACTCTGCGAAAAAATCTGGATCGAAAATAGAACCTACCGCACCCCTTTTCTTAGCCGTTGGCGTTTTGAACGCCAGTGGTGGCAAAGTTTCAGCAAGTTCGAGTCAGCGGTGGCGAATTGTTTTAGCATTCGCAGCATGGCTGGCAGTTTTACTGACAGTGGCCGTCCATCGCGTCAAGGAACCCTTTATTTATGCGGGTTTCAACAACTTGAACACGAATGCAAACGGATGAACTCGGATGGACATGGATTTTTGCGCGGACGGAATTCTGCTTTTCAACGGGTGGCATTTCGTTAGGCTCACGACCAAGGAACAAGTTATGAACAAAACTCTGCCCGGCATCATTGCCATCTCCAGCGTGCTCGCATTGAATGCGTTTGCCTGGGATTACGAAGGTCATCGTGCGGTCAACGAGCTCGCGCTGGCGTCGTTGCCGACGAATTTTCCCGCCTTCGCACTCACGCCGGAAGCGCGCGACCGCATCGGCTATCTGGCCGGCGAGGCCGACCGCTGGCGCAATGAGACCGACGCCAAAACCGGCCGCGGTCTGGCGCTGGGCCACGCGAGCGGACCGGATCATTATATGGATCTGGAGGATTTGAAGCTTTACGACCTGACGCCGGCGACGCTGCCGCCGCTGCGCTATGATTTCGCGGCGGACCTCGCGCGGGCGCGGGCGGCGCATCCGGAACGCTTCCCCGCGATTGATCCGGCGAAAGATTCCGATCATACGCGCGAGTTGAGTGGTTTCCTTCCATGGGCCATCACGGAGAATTACCAGAAATTGCAGTCGGGTTTCAGCTCGCTGGCGGCGTTTGAGAAATACGGCGGCACGCCGCAGGAAATCGCCAACTGCAAACAGAGCATCATTTACGTCATGGGCGTGATGGGCCATTTCGTGGGCGACGCGAGCCAGCCGTTGCACACGACGATGTATCATCACGGCTGGACGACGAACAACAATCCGAATCACTACACGACGTCGTTCGGATTCCACGCGTGGATTGACGGCGGTTTCTTCAAAAAGACCGGCGGCATTGATGTGGAGAAATTATCCGCAAAAATCAAACCCGCGACGGAGTTGCCGGACGCCAGCCAGCCCAATGGAGTTTTTGAGACTTCGGTGAATTTCGTCGTCGCCGCCAACAAGCTCGTCGAGCCGCTCTATATTTTGGATCGCGATGGCAAGCTGTCGAATAAAGAAAACAGAGGGGCGGAAGGTCGCGCGTTTTTGGAAGGTCAGATTATCAAGAGCGGGCAATTGCTCGGCGATATCTGGCTTACCGCGTGGGCGACCGCTCCAGAAGATACCTTTCTGGAAAAGCAACTGCGTGAACGGGCGGCGGCCGCCGACCGCACGGGGAAATAATGAATTCCGCACTGGCCACACGCATTGCGGCGGGACT
>Ga0207702_10003163_pt1 | contig 15239 bp, 14 predicted proteins | sample KBSCornC62_FD_184302 | JGI IMG/M metagenome (GOLD analysis project Ga0207702, IMG submission 184302) | Corn rhizosphere microbial communities from Kellogg Biological Station, Michigan, USA - KBS Corn C6-2 (SPAdes) (version 2) | ecosystem: Host-associated > Plants > Roots > Rhizosphere > Soil ...
CCCTGCGCTCGCGGCGACGCTGAAGACGGGCGGCGGCGGCTTCGTCTACACGGGCTCGCTGCACCAGGTCTGGGTGCAGCTGCTCGGGCTCGCGGCCGTCGGCGCGTTCACCTTCAGCGCGTCCTTTGGCTGCCTCTGGACGATGAAGCGGCTCTGGGGGATCCGCGTCGAGGAGGAGACGGAGACCGCCGGCCTCGACGTCGGCGAGCACGGCTCGTCGGGTTATCCCGAGTTGTCGATCCCGATTCTCGAAGGGTGGAATCAGACGTTGCAACACCTTCGGAACGCGGGCATCGCCGGCGCTTCCGCGGAGCCCGAGCCACAGGCGCGGGCCGTCGGGCCGGAAGTCGAAGCAGCCTAGATCCGGACCCGGTCAGTCGAACGCGCGCGGCTCCGGCAGCTCGAGGTCGGCGACCACACCGAAGTGGTCGCTTGCCCAGACTCCGTCGACCGGCTCGTCGAAGATCCGCTCGCACGCCGTGATCTCCAGCGTCGGCCCACCGTGCAAGCCGCAGCGGACGAAGACGTAGTCGAGCCGCTTGGACGGCCAGTCCCAGTCGGGAAGCAACGCGTTGGCGCTCGTGTACGTCTCGCCGCGCTCGTTCGGATGGACGCTCTCCCAGGCATCGCGGTAAGACACGCTCATCCCTTCGAGCGACTGGCGGCCGGTGAGGAAGCGCACGTTGGCCGCGTCGGGGTCGGCGGTGAGGTCGCCGGCGAGGACGACATGCGTGTCGAAGCCGCCGGCGAGCTCTTCGAGGACACGCGCGGCAGCGACCGCCTGCAGCTCGCGCTCGCGCTCGAACTGCAGCTGCCAGCTCGGCATGTGGTTCGCGAACAGCAAGGGAGCGTACGGCTGCGGCGCCAGCACCTCCGCGACGATCGTCGTGCAGGCGAAGTCGGCCGTACGCGGCGTGAGGTGCAGGTCGACCTCGTGCTGCTTCCCGAGCGGCCAGCGACTTCCGAGCACGGCTCCGTCGCCGTTGTCGTGGCGGGTCGCGGCGTGAAAGAGGTGATACTCGGGTCCCAGCAGGTCGGCCGCCTGGTCGTACTCGTCGGTCTTGATCGCCTCGACGAACGCCACGAGGTCCGGCGCAAGCTCGTGCAGGCCTGCCGCGATCACGGCGCGGCGACTCTGCCAATCGCCGCGAAGCCCCCAGAGGTTCTGGACGATGACGCGCACGTGTTCCAAGGTACAGCTGAGGCTGAAGCCGCCTGAAAACCGGCCGCGAGATCTGGGCGTAGACTTAGACGACGCTGATGGCTGCCTTCTCGCGCAAGCCCCGGCTGGTGCTCCCGATCCTCGTCGTCGCGGTCCTGGGCGGCCTTGCCGCGGGCATCGCGGTCGCCCGGGGCGGCTCGAACGTCTCGCACGGCCGGCCAGGCGTCGTCAGCTCCGGCACGTTCCGCACGATCACCTGGAGCACGACCGGCACGGCGTCGGTGATTCGCGACGCGTCCGGTCACCTGAAGCTCCGGCTCGGGAAGGACTTCACGACCAAGCGCGGCCCGGACGTCTGGGTCTACCTGGCCAAGTACGAGGGCAGCATCTGGAAGGGCAATCACGTCGAGTGGAAGCTCGTCGGCCAGGTGAAGCGCGGCTGGGGCAGCGCGACGTACGACCTCCCGGCCGACGCGGCCAAGCCGGGCATGTCGATCGCGATCTACTGCGGCGAGTGCGGCAAGCTCTCCGGTCTCGCCCACCTCCACCCCGCGCGCCCGACCACGTCGGCCTGAGCGTTCCGCGCTACCAGTTCGTCGACTGCCGCTGGGAGCTCGGCGTCCCCGGTCGCGGCCGCGAGCTCTACCTGGCGGGCCATATCCCCGGCGCGTCGTTCCTGGACGTGGACGAGGACCTCTCGGCGCCGCCGGGCCCTCGCGGGCGGCACCCGCTGCCGGCTCCCGAGGAGTTCGGCGCAGCCGCCTCGCGCGCCGGAATCGGCGACGGCGTCTTCGTGGTCGCCTACGGGAACATGGGCGGCGCCGAGCGGCTCTGGTGGCTGTTGCGCCACTTCGGCCACGACGACTGCGCCGTGCTCGAGCTCGACGGCTGGCTCGGGCCGCTGAGCGCCGGAGACGAGAAGGTCGAGCCGGCGGTCTTCACGCCGAGGCCGCGCGCCGACGACGCGATCGAGGCCGAGGAGCTCGCGGCGCGCGCACACGAGCTGGTCGTCGTCGACGCGCGCCTGCCCGAGCGCTTCCGCGGCGATCCGAACCCGATCGACCGGGTGCCCGGACGCGTGCCCGGCGCGCTCAACGCGCCCTGGACCGACCCGCTGCCCGAGCTGCCGCAGGGCGAGCTCGTCGCCTACTGCGGCTCGGGCGTGACCGCCTGCGTCACGCTCCACCGCCTCGCGCTCGCCGGCCGCGACGGCAGGCTCTACGCCGGCTCCTGGAGCGAGTGGGAGCAGCTGGTGTTGCCGGTCGAGACCGGCTAGGCGGTCGCGGTCGACGCCTCGTCGGTCAAGCCGGCGAGGTACGGCTGCCAGCCGTCCGGCACCTTCGGCGTAGCGAGGTGGATGAACAGCACCGGTGCCGGGGCGCGAGGCGGCTTGCGTAGGTTCATCTCGACCTCGTGCGGGAGGCGGTTCCCCTTGCGCATGTTGCACGGCGCGCACGAGGTGACGACGTTGTCCCAGACCGACTCTCCGCCGCGGCTCCGCGGCACGACGTGGTCGAGCGTCAGCCGCCCGCTGGTCGTGCCGCAGTACATGCAGCGCCAGCCGTCGCGCGCGAAGAGCGCTCGCCGCGAGATCTTGCGCTGCAGCGTGCGCGGGACGCGGACGTACTGGACGAGCCGGATCACGTGCGGCCACGGGAACGCTCCCGTCGCCGATCTGAGCGGCTGGTCGAGCTCCTCGACCACCTCGGCCTTCCCCTTGAAGACGAGCACGTGCGCGCGACGAACGGTCGTGACATTCAGCGGTTCATAGCTCGCGTTCAAGACAAGAACCTGCTGCATGGCGCCGAATTTAGCAGGCAGCGTGCAGGACTCGGCCGCAGGCCGAGTGCTCTGCGCGGGTTAGCCCGCAGGGCGTTCTAGCGTGACATGGCCCTCTCGACGGCTTCGGCCTCTTCGGGCGAGAGGGCGATCGAGGCCCTGCCGCGGTCGAGCTCCTTCATGTAGATCCGGGCGTAGTCGCGGCCCTGGATCGCCGTCACGACGACGCCGCTGCGCGCGGAGTCGAGCACCGCCAGCGAGGCCGACTGGTGGCCGCCGGTGTCCTCGTAGGCGTCGTAGCGGACGATCGACGTGTTCGTGACCGAGTTGTCGACCCGTCGGTCGACGCGCACCAGCCCCGCCGCGACCTCGTCCACGGCCCGGTGCAGGTCGTCGATGCGGCCCTGCAGCGAGACCGCGAAGTCGACCAGGTCGGTCTTGCCGTTGCCGAGGAGCACGGCCTGGCCCTCGCGCAGCCGCCGCAGCCGCAGCACCATCCAGCCGACGGCGAGCAGCGCGAGCACGGCGACGACGGCGGCCGCGATCGCGATCCAGGCGGCGGTCGAGCTCGAGAAGCTCACGAGCTAGGCGACCGAGAAGATGACCGGGTAGCTCGCCGAGTTGTTGCTCGTATTTGACTCGCCTTGCACCGGCTGCACCTCGACCTTGATCTGCGCGGGCGTCTGGAAGCTCGGCGCCGGGAAGTTGGAGAAGTTGACCGGCTTCACCTCGCCCGGGTTTATGAAGTCGATCTTGCCCCGCTTGACCACGTCGGGCTGGCCCGACTGGATGATCCGCAACGTGACCGGGATGTTCGCCTCCTGCGAGTCGCCCGAGTCCTTCACGCTCACCTGGATCGTCATGTTCGTGCGCACGACGACCGTGGTCTGCGTCGACGTGCTGAGCTCGGTTCCGGCTGGCAGCACCTTGACCGACTCGAGGTTCGTCCCCCGCAGGCCGCCGGTCGTGGGCGTCGTCGCCGCGCCGCGGATGCGGCTGAGCACGGTGACCATCGCGCTCGACGTGACGAGGTCGGAGCTCTGCAGGAAGTTCGAGTCGGGCACCAGCGGCCCACCGCTCGAGTTCGTGCCGGTCACGCCCTGGCGGTCGAGCTCCTGGCCGGCGGGCGCCTTGAACGAGTCCTGGTAGATGACGTCGCTCGCGAGCAGGCGCTGCATCTGCGCCGCGAGCAACGAGCCGGCGCGGGTCGTGTCCTTCGACTTGGCGGTCGCGGCGAGGGCGCTCGCGAGCCCGTTCAGGCCGCTGACCCGGTACTCGAGCGTCTGGATCAAAGCGTTGTTCTCGTCGCGCAGCGTGCCCGGCGGCGTGATCTCCCGCGCGCGCTGGACGGCGAGCTGCTCCTGGCGCGCCAGGCCCGTCACCTTCTGCTCGAGCTGCGCCTCCTTCTGGCCCTGCGCGAGCAGCACCTGGTTGAGCTGCTTGCCAATCTGCTGCGACGAGCCGGCGACCTCCGAGACCTTGCTCATGTAGTCCTTGTACGTCTTCTCCTTGCTCGACTCCTGGCAGCTCTGGATCCAGAAGACGAGCAGCACGACGATCAGGATCGCGAAGGCCACCAGGCCGACGAGGCGGAGCAGCGGCGTCAGGTTCGTCGGTCCGCGCGGCGGGCGCTGAGGGCCGCGCGGGCCACGGCGCGGGATCAGCCGCTCCGTCCGCGAGCTCTCCTGCGTCGGCGGCTCGTCCTCGAAGAAGTCGAAGTCGATGTCGGTGTCGTGCTCGGTCATGGGGCGCCCGGGTTTTGCAGGAAAAAGTCGGCTCACTCTACCGAGTTCGTCGGTCGGGGCAGGACTCTCGGCAGGAGCGCCAAACGAAGGGCATCGTGGCGGAGGCGGCCCTCGCGCTTTCCTCGGATGCGCTCGTGGCCGAGCGCTACCGGCCCCTGCGCCCGCTCGGCAGCGGCGGCTCGGGCTCCGTCTGGCTGGCGCGAGACGAGCGGAATGGCCTCGACGTCGCGCTGAAGATCGTGCCCCGCGAGGGGAAGGCCGCGACCCGCGCAGAGCGCGAGGCGCTGGCGGCGGCACGGCTGCGCCACGAGCGCTGCCTGCGCGCCTACGGGCTCGAGCGGGACTCGCGGAACGTCTACATCGCCTACGAGTACGTCCCGGGAAAGACGATGCGGGAAGCGTTGCGCGCCGGCGAGCTGACCGACGCGTGCGCGGTCGAGGTCGCGGCCCAGGTGCTCGAGGGCCTTGCACACGCGCACGCGCGCGGGATCGTCCACCGCGACGTGAAGCCGTCGAACGTCCTGCTCGCCGAAGGTGACGGGATCTCGGCCCGCCTGCTCGACTTCGGCCTGGCGCAGCTCGCCGAGGAGGAGTCGCTGACGGCGACCGGCGATGTCCCGGGCACGCTCGCCTACGTGCCGCCCGAGCGGTTAGTGAACGGCGAGTCGGGCGGGCCGCCGGCCGACGTCTGGGCCGTGGGGGCGATGCTCTGGGAGTCGCTCGCCGGCTGGCATCCGTTCTGGAACGGCTCGCTGCTCGAGACGGCCAAGCGGATCGAGGCCGGCGCCGCGCCGCTCGCGTCGGTACGGCCCGACCTCTCGAAGCCGCTCTGCGCGCTCGTCGACCGGATGCTTGCCCTCGACCCGGCCGCACGCCCGTCGGCTGCGCTGCTGGCGCACGAGCTGCGTGACGCCTTCGCCGAGCGTGTCCGGCGGCGCGGGACCCGGACGACGATCCCGGCCTTCCGTGCCCCCGTGCAGTTCGCCGCCCCGGCCGCTGCTGCGCTGTTCGCGGGCTGGACCGCCGCCGCACTGCCGTTCTTCCCGGGCCTCGCCGTCCCGCTGTTGGCCCTGATCGCGGCCGCCCTGACCCTCGTACGGCCGCGCCTCGGGCTCGCGTTCTCCTTGGCCGTGCCCGTCTTCCCGCTCGGGAACGTCTCGTCGGGGCTTGCGTTCGCCTACGCCGGCCTGGCCTGCATCTGGCTGGCGCTCTCGTGGCGCGCGCCGCGGCAGGGGCTCTTCCTCGTGCTCGGGCCGGTGCTCGCGCCGCTGCTCGCGCTCGGCCTGCTGCCGCTCGCGAGCCAGGGAATTCGCAACCCGGTCCGACGCGCGGCCCAGGTCGCGACCGCGGTTCTGCTGGCCGCGCTCGTCGCCGGGCTGCGACACGCGTCGCTTCCGTTCACCGGCCAGAAGCCGCCGAAGGGAATCGGCATCGCCGGCTCGAACGACCCGTTCGCCGTCGGCTTCGCGCTTCTGCACGCGCTCGAGCGCCACCCGGCGATTCTGCTCGAGGCCGTCGTGCTCGCCGCCGCCGCCGTCGCGATCCCGCATGTACGCGAGCGCGGGCCCTGGTGGATCGCGGGCTTCGGCGCCGCCCTGATCGCCGCGACGCTGCTGCCGGCGCCGACGGTGGCCGCGGCACCGCTCGTCGTCTGCAGCTGGGGCACCTGTGCTGTGCTGGCGCTCAGAGCCCGGAGCTAATCTTCGGCCTCCGGGGGATAACCCGGCCGGATGAGCGTCCTCAGGAACATCGAGCACAAGCTGGAAGGCCTCTTCGAGGGTGTCTTCGGCCGTGCGTTCCGCACGCACGTGCAGCCCGTCGAGCTGGCGCGGAAGCTCGTCAAGGAGATGGAGGATCACCGCGTCGTCTCCGTCTCCCGCGTCTACGCGCCGAACGAGTACACGGTCTACCTCGCGCCCGCCGACCGGGAGCAGTTCGAGAACTACGAGGAGTCGCTGCGGAGCGAGCTGCAGGAGTACATCGCCGAGAACGCGCGCCGCGAACGCTACGAGCTGCTCTCGCCGCCGGAGGTGAAGTTCGAGACCGACGACGACCTCGAGATGGGCGAGTTCGGGATCGCCACGCGCATGGTGCAGGGCGCCGTGCCGCAGCCCGGCGAGCCCGAGCCGCAGGTCGAGCCCGGCCACACGATGGTCTACCGCAAGCCCGTCGAGACCGAGGCGGTCTCCGTCGAGGAGCTCGGCCTCGGCCGCGAGATCGTCAGCCTCACGGTCGACGGCGCCAAGCACGAGCTCGACGGCGGGCCGGTCACGATCGGGCGCTCCAAGGACTGCGACATCCAGCTGGCGGACCCGAACGTCTCGCGCCGGCACGCCGAGGTGCGCCAGGAAGGCGCCGCCTACTGGGTGGTCGACCTCGGCTCGACGAACGGCCTGGAGGTGAACGGCCGCCGCCAGAAGCGGGCGAAGCTGCGCCAGGGCGACAAGATCACGCTCGGCTCCACCGAGCTCGTCTTCCGGCGGGAGACGGAGTCGGACTGATGCCCGTCGGCTCGGTCGCCGTCGAGGAGGCGCTGCTCGTCCTGAAGATCGCCTTCCTCGTGCTCCTCTACCTGTTCATCTGGCGGATCGTCCGCTCGGCCGCGCGCGACGTGCGGCTGCCGCAGGAGAGCTTCGTGCTCGCGCCGGGGTCGGTGCCTGGCCTCGGGCCGGACGCGGCGCGCGTTGAGAGCGGCCGGCTGGTCGTGGTCAAGAGCCCGGCGCTGGACGAGGGCGACGAGCTGACGCTCGACTCCGCCCCGCTCCTGCTCGGCCGCGGCTCGCGCAACGACGTCAACCTCGCCCGCGACGAGTACGCCTCCACGAACCACGCGCGGGTCGAGCCGCGCCGCGACGGCGTGTGGCTCGAGGACGTCGGCTCGACGAACGGCACCTACCTGAACGGCATCCGCCTGACGCGCGCGAAGAAGCTCGCGCCCGGCGACGTGCTGCGGATCGGCGAGACCGAGCTGAGGTACGAGACGTGACCTCGGTGTTGGGCCGCACGGCGAGCATCACGGACACGGGCAGGCGGCGCCGGCACAACGAGGACGCCTATGTCTGCGAGCCGCCGCTCTTCGCGGTCGCCGACGGGATGGGCGGCGCTCAGGCCGGCGAGCTCGCGTCGGGCCTCGCGGCGGCCGCACTGCGCGACGACACGAACCGCAGCGGCGGCGAGGAGCGCGTCGACGACCTGATTCAGCAGGCGAACCGGCGCGTCTACGAGCGGCAGACGCAGGACTCCTCGGCCTCAGGCATGGGGACGACGATCACCGTCGCGCTGGTCGAGGACGGCCGCGTTGCGATCGGGCACGTCGGCGACTCGCGCGCCTACCTGATCCGCGACCGGCGACTCGAGCAGCTGACCGAGGACCATTCGCTGGTCGCGGAGCTCGTGCGGAGCGGCAAGCTCTCGCCCGAGGAGGCGGACACGCACCCGCAGCGCTCGGTGATCACGCGCGCGCTCGGCACCGACCCGGACGTGGACGTGGACACGTTCTCGGTCGCGACCCGTGCAGGCGACCTGTTCCTGCTCTGCTCGGACGGCCTCACCTCGATGCTCGACGACGAGACGATCCTGCACGAGGTCGAGCGCAACCGCTCCGACCTGCGCGCGGCGGCAAAGGCGCTTGTCCGCGCCGCGAACAAGTGCGGTGGCGACGACAACATCACGGTCGTCTTCTTCGAGATCGCCGGCAGCGACGGCGCCACCGAGCACACGGTCGCGCTGCCACCGCTCGACGACGAGGAGGATCAGACGCTCGACGAGCTCGACCGCGTCCCGGCGGTGGCGGCCGACGAGCCTCGCCGCGAGCGTCGCGACCGCGGCCACCCCGCCCGCAACGCGCTGCTCGCGGTCGTCGGTCTCCTGCTGGTGCTCGCAGTCCTCGGCGGCGCCGTCTGGGGCCTCTGGCGCTCCCACTTCGTCGGCGCCGAGTCCGACGGGCACGTCGTCGTCTACCAGGGCGTGCCGTGGAACCTCGTCGGCAACGTCCGCCTCTACCGCGCGGTCTACGTCAGCCCGCTGCTGACCGCGCAGCTGAGCGAGTCGGAGCGCAAGCACCTCTTCGACCATCACCTGAGCAGCGAGAGCTCCGCCCGGGCGAAGGTGCGCCGCTACGAGGAGCAGATCGGCGGATGAGCTACAGGAATCGCGAGCTGGCGAACCTGTTCGTCGTCGGTGCGCTCACCGCGCTCGGCTTCGCCAGCGTCTACATCGCACGCCAGGACGTCGTCTCGACGGCGTCGCTCTCCTATGCCGGGTTCTTCTTCGTGCTGTACCTCGCGGCGCACCTCGTCGCGCGCTACACGGTGCCGTACGCCGACCCGTACCTGCTGCCGATGGCCGGCCTCCTCACCGGGATCGGCCTGACTGAGATCTACCGTCTAAACCCGAGCAACGCGTTCCGCCAGGGACTGTGGATCGTCGTCGCGCTCGGCGCCTTCGCGGTGACGCTCTTCCTCGTCCGCCATGACTACCGGCGCCTCGAGTCGTACAAGTACCTCTTCGGCGTCACCGCGATCGGCCTGCTGGTCCTGCCCGCGCTGCCGGTCTTCGGGCAGTCGGTCAACGGCGCGCGTTTGTGGGTGCACGTCGGCTCGCTCCAGTTCCAGCCGGGCGAGGTGGCCAAGGTCTTCCTGATCGTCTTCCTCGCCGGCTACCTGCGCGAGAAGCGCGAGGTGCTGGCGCAGGGCCGGCTGAAGGACTTCGGGCCGCTGCTCCTGATCTGGGGCGGCGCGATGCTCGTCCTGGTCGAGACGAACGACCTCGGCTCGGCGCTCCTCTACTTCGGGATCTTCCTGGCGATGCTGTACGTCGCGACCGCACGGGCGCTCTACGTCGGCATCGGCGCGGCGCTCTTCCTCGCCGGCGCGGCCGGCGTCTACAAGCTCGTCCCGCACGTCCGCGACCGCGTCACGATCTGGCTCCACCCGTGGACCGACCACCCGGTCTACTGCGGCCTCACCGGCGGACAGGCATTGCGGCAGGACTGCGGCAGCTACCAGCTCGTCAAGTCGCTCTACTCCGTCGCCCACGGCAGCTGGCTCGGCACCGGGCTCGGCAAGGGCACGTTCCAGACGACCGGCGGCGGGCAGCTGATCCCGTACCTGAACACCGACTTCATCTATTCGGCGCTCGCGCAAGAGCTCGGGCTCGTCGGCGTCGCCGCGCTGCTGCTCGTCTACATGCTCTTCGCCGCGCGCGGGTTCAAGATCGCGATGCTCGCCGACGACGGCTTCTCGAAGCTGCTCGCGATCGGGCTGACGTTCGCCTTCGCACTGCAGACCTTCATCATCGTCGGCGGGATCCTGCGCCTGATCCCGCTGACCGGTATCACACTGCCGTTCATCAGCTACGGCGGCTCCAGCGTCGTCGCGAACTTCGTCCTGCTCGCAGGCCTCCTGCTCGTCTCGAACCGGGCGAACGCGGAGCGCGGATGAACCGCCAGATCGCGAAGCTCGCGCTGATCGGAGTCGGACTGCTGACGGCGCTGATCGTCGCGACCACCTACTGGCAGACGTGGGCGTCCGCGGGCCTCGCGGATCGGCAGGACAACGAGATCCAGCGCGTGGCGCAGTTCTCGATCCGCCGCGGCCTGATCCGCGCGGCCGACGGCACGATCCTCGCCTCGAACCGGATCAAGAAGGCCGGCGGGCAGAAGCTGTACCTGCGGCGCTATCCGCAGGGGAGTCTCTTCGCGCACCTCGTCGGCTATTCGACGCAGTCGCGCTCGCGCTCCGGGCTCGAGGCCTCGCTGAACGACTACCTGACCGGCGCGAACGCGAACCTCGACACCGTCCTCAAGACGACGCTCGACAGGATCCGCGGCGCGACGATCAAGGGCAACGACGTCTGGCTGACGGTCAAGCCGGGCGCGCAGCGCGTGGCGATGCAGCAGCTGGCCGGCAAGTGCGGCTCGGTCGTCGCGCTCGACCCGCGCACCGGGAAGCTGCTCGTGATGGCCTCGCGGCCGACGTACGACCCGAACCTCGTCGAAGGCAAGTTCAACCGGATCAACAACATCCGCGCCGTCTGCCGGCCGGCGGCGCCGCTGCTGAACCGCGCCACCGACGGCCTTTTCACGCCCGGCTCGACCTTCAAGGTCGTGACGAGCGCTGCCGCGCTCGACTCCGGCAAGTACACGATCGACTCGCGCTTCGTCGACCGCGGCTACTGCATCGAGTACGGCAAGCAGGTGAAGAACTTCGGCGACCAGAACGGACCGGAGGTGTTCGGCTCGGTCAACTTCCTGCAGGCGCTCCAGCACTCGATCAACGCCGTCTTCTGCGAGATCGGCAAGACGATCGGCGCCGGCCGGATCCTCGGCACCTCCAAGCAGTTCGGCTTCTACCAGGATCCGCCACTCGAGACGCCCGGCAACGAGCGCTCGCCGAGCGGCCTCTACGACCACGGCAAGCTCTTCTACCCGAGCGACCCAGCGACCCAGGTCGACCCGGGCCGCCTCGCGTTCGGGCAGGAGCGGATGCTGACGACGCCGCTGCAGATGGCGATGGTCGCGGCCGCAGTCGGCAACAAGGGCGTGATCATGACGCCGCACGCCCTCGACCGGGTGACGAATCCCTCGGGCGGCGTCGTCGTGCGCATCAAGCCACGCAAGTTCAAGCGGGCGATGACGACGCACACCGCCGACGACCTGACGCAGATGATGGAGGCCGTCGTCACCGGCGGCACGGGCACCGCGGCGCAGATTCCGGGCATCCGCGTCGCCGGTAAGACGGGCACCGCCGAGGTCGGCGCCGGCGGGATCGGCTCGGCCAACACGACCTGGTTCATCGCCTTCGCGCCGGTCGGAGCGCCGCGGGTCGCGGTCGCGGTCGTGCTGCAGGACCAGCACGGCTCGGGCGGCACGACGGCGGCGCCGATCGCGAAGGCCGTGATGGAGGCAATCCTGGCCGGGAAGTCGAACCCCTAACCTCTGGTGAAGACATGGCCGTCTCCGACACCCTGATCGGCTCCGTCTTCGACGGCCGCTACCGCATCGAGCGGAAGCTGGGTGCTGGCGGGATGGCGGACGTCTACCTCGCCGAGGACCAGGAGCTCGGCCGCCGCGTCGCGATCAAGATCCTCAACGACCGCCACGCAGCCGACGACTCGTTCATCGAGCGCTTCCGGCGCGAGGCCAAGAACGCGGCCGGCCTGAGCCACCCGAACATCGTCTCGATCTACGACCGCGGCGAGGCCGAGGGCACCTACTACATCGCGATGGAGTACCTCGACGGCCGCTCGCTGAAGGAGCTGATCGTCGGCCGCGGCCCCGCGCCGATCAAGATCGCGATCGACTACGCGCGGCAGATCCTCGCGGCCGTCGGCTTCGCGCACAAGAACGGGATCGTCCACCGCGACATCAAGCCGCACAACGTGCTGGTGGGGCACGAGGGGCGGTTGAAGGTGACCGACTTCGGCATCGCCCGCTCCGGCGCGAGCCAGATGACCGAGGTCGGCTCGATCATCGGCACCGCGCAGTACCTCTCGCCCGAGCAGGCGCGCGGCGCGCCGGTCGACCAGACCTCCGACCTCTACTCGGTGGGCGTCGTGCTCTACGAGATGCTGACCGGCCAAGTACCGTTTACCGGCGACACGCCGCTCGAGATCGCGATGAAGCACCTCTCCGAGGTGCCGGTGCCGCCGTCGGAGCTGCGGCCCGAGGTGCCGCACGACCTGGACTCCGTCGTCCTGCGCGCGCTGGCGAAGGACCCGCACGAGCGCTACCGCAGCGCCGAGGAGATGGACGCCGACCTGCAGCGAGTGCTCGAGGGCCTGCCGGTCGACCCGGAGACCGAGACCGCTGCCACGGCCGTGCTCTCCGGCTCGGGCGTGCTGGCCGCGGCACCGACGTCGGTGATGACGCGCCCCACCGTGGCGCCTCCGGTCACTGCACCGCCCGGGCGGACGCCGCCGGCGGGCTACTACGGCTACGAGGGCCCGCCGCGCCGGCGCCGGCCGGTGTGGCCGTGGGTCCTGTCGATCCTGCTCCTGATCGCCGCGGGCGCCGCGGCCTGGTTCGCCTACACGAAGATCCAGGACCAGCTGGACGCGAACAAGCCCGTCGCCGTACCGTTGGTCGCAGGGATCAAGGAGAACCTGGCGGTGAAGAAGATCAACGACGCCGGCCTCGCGCCGCGCGTCGCGCGCGAGCCCAGCGCCGACGTCGAGAAGGGCTACGTCATCAGCCAGAGCCCCGACGCGGGCACGAGGGTGCAGAAGCACCAGACGGTCGAGCTGACCGTCTCGACGGGGCCGCCGACGGTGGAGGTGCCGAGCGTGGTCGGAAAGACGCGCGACGACGCGATCAGCACGCTCGTCAACGCCGGCCTGAACCCGCATGCGTTCCCGGTCGCATCGAGCAAGCCCGTCGACACGGTCACGGGTCAGGACCCGCTCGCCGGCAAGGTGGTCGAGAAGGGGAGCTCCGTCAGGATCAACTACTCATCTGGGCCGGCCGAGGTCGACGTGCCGAACGTTGTCGGGCTGCCGTTCGACCAGGCGACCTCGTCGCTGCAGCAGCAGGGCTTCGCCGTGGCCAGAACGGACGTCGACAGCGACCAGCCGAAGGGCACGGTCGTCGACCAGAGCCCGAGCAGCCGCGCGCAGAAGGGAGCGACGATCACGCTGAGTGTGTCGAAGGGGCCGAAGATGTCGACCGTCCCCGACGTGACGAGCCAGGACACGGCCTCGGCGAAGTCGACGCTCCAGGGTGCGGGGTTCTCGGTACAGGTGCAGCAGCAAGACGTCAACGACCCCGGCCTCGACGGGATCGTGCTGAGCCAGAACCCGACGGGCAACACGAAGGCGAAGCAGGGCTCGACGGTGACGATCACGGTCGGCCACCTCGTGACCACGGCCCCGCCTCCACCGCCCCCAATTCCGTGAGCCGCCGCGTCCGCGTCGCCGTGCTGCTGGGCGGGCGCTCGTCCGAGCACGACATCTCGCTCGCGTCCGCGCGCTCGGTGCTGGAGGCGCTCGATCCCGACCGCTACGACACGGTCAGCGTCGCGATCGGGCGCGACGGCCGCTGGGAGCTGGGGACGGGCGAGAACGGCGCGATCGCCGAGACGCTGCCGGTGCCGACCTCGAAGGTGCCGGCGACGCTTGGCGAGGTCGACGTCGTCTTCCCGGTGCTGCACGGGCCCTTCGGCGAGGACGGCACCGTCCAGGGCCTGCTCGAGCTCGCGGGCGTGCCGTACGTCGGCGCGGGTGTGCTCGGATCGGCGCTCGCGATGGACAAGGACGTCTTCAAGGCGGTGATGCGCGATCGGGGTATCCCGGTCACGCGGAACATCACGCTCCGCCTCGGCGAGGAGCCTCGGAACCCGTTCGGCTTTCCCGTTTTCGTCAAGCCGGCCCGTCTCGGCTCGTCGGTCGGCATCTCGAAGGCGCGTGACGAGGAGGAGCTCGCCGTTGCGGTCGAGCTCGCGTTCCGCCACGACGAGAAGGTGCTGGTCGAGGAGCTCGTCGAGGGGATCGAGGTCGAGTGCGGCGTGCTCGGGAACGAGCAGCCGGAGGCGTCGCTGCCGGGCGAGATCGTCTCCCACGGCTTCAGCGGCGAGGACTGGTACGACTACTCGGCCAAGTACGAGGAGGGCGGGATGGACCTCGTCGTCCCGCCGCGGCTGCCGGAGGAGACGAACGAGCGCGTGCGCGAGCTGGCCGTGCGAGCGTTCGTCGCCGGCGAGTGCGAGGGCATGGCGCGGGTCGACTTCTTCGTCAGGCCGGACGGCGAGGTGCTAGTGAACGAGCTGAACACGATCCCCGGCTTCACGGCCACGAGTGTCTACGCGAAGCTGTTCGAGGCCTCGGGCGTGCCGTACCCGGAGCTCGTCGACCGGCTCGTGCAGCTCGCGCTCGACCGGCACGAGCGCCGCTCGCGCCTCCGCTTCTAGCGGCTCTTCGCGGTCACCTCGTCGATCTCGACCGACGCGTTCGAGCCGAGGTCGGTGATCCACAGGACGTAGTACCGCGCGGACTTGCCGTTCAGCCTGAAGGTCGTGTTGCCGTTCACCGTCTGCGACGCGGAGTCGACCGCGAACGGCCCACCGGTCGACGAGCCCGACTTGATCACGGCGGTGAAGCCGGGCGTCCGGCTCTGGACGGCGACCTGCGTCAGCTTCTTCGTCGCGCCGGCGTCGAGGACGAGGCCGACGCCCGGCTTCTCGCCGAGGCCGCCGCTGTAGTGCTCCGTGTTCCAGTACGTGCCCGGGTTGCCGTCGGTCGCGTTGCCGACGGCGGAGTCATGCTCGGTCTGGTCGCCGTACGGGTCGTACGAGCCGACCGCGTTGAGCTGCACCGGCGCGGTGTTCGCGGCGGGCGTGGTCTTGTGGCGGACGAAGCGCGTGATCTTCTCGCCGGAGCCGGTGAACGCGAAGACGGCGGCGAGGATGCCGGCCAGCACCGCCAGCCCAGCGAGCAGCAGGATCAGCGGCCAGACGCTCGGGCGGCCCGCAGGCGGACGCGCTGCGCGGCGCTCGCGCCGGGACGGCCGGCCTGACGGCGCGACGACCATCGTCGCGGCGCCGGAGACGGCGCTCTCGGAC
>Ga0207702_10003165_pt1 | contig 15230 bp, 6 predicted proteins | sample KBSCornC62_FD_184302 | JGI IMG/M metagenome (GOLD analysis project Ga0207702, IMG submission 184302) | Corn rhizosphere microbial communities from Kellogg Biological Station, Michigan, USA - KBS Corn C6-2 (SPAdes) (version 2) | ecosystem: Host-associated > Plants > Roots > Rhizosphere > Soil ...
CCCTGCTGCTGCAGCTGTTCGTGGCCAGCACGAGCCTGCTGACGCTGCCGGTCGCGCTGGCCATGACCGAGCGCGCCCTGCTGATGCGGCGCCTGCGCGAAGGCGAAGCGCGCTACCGCATGCTGACCGATTTCTCGATGGACATCGTCGTGCGCATCCGCGCCGACGGCGAGCGGCTGTACATTTCGCCCGCCGTAACGGAACTGCTGGGCTGGGACGTGAACGAGCTTCGTTCCGAGCGCTGGGAGCTGGTGCACCCCGACGACGTCGCGCCGCTGCGCCAGGCGCTGGCGGACCTGTATCGCGACGGCGGCAGCAGCGTGATCACGTATCGCGCGCTGCACAAGGCGGGACATTACGTCTGGATCGAAGCGCACGCGCGCCTGGTGCCGAACGAGGGCGGCGGCGTGCCGGATGTGATCTATTCCGGCCGCGACGTAACGGCGCGTATCGAAGCCCAGGCGGCGATGAGCGAATCGCGGCGTCTGCTGCAGGCGATCGCGGACAGCGTGCCAGCGGTGATCGCGTATTTCAACCGCAATGGGGTGTACGAATTCGCCAATGCCGCGACCGGCGACCTGCTCGATGTCGATCCCCGGGCTCTGATCGGGCGCACGCTGCGCGAGGCGGCGGGCGAGAAGACCTACGCTGCGATCCAGCGCTACGTGATCGCTGCGTTGTGCGGCGAGCGCGTGACTTACGAACGCGTCGAGAATGTGCGCGGCGTCGCCCGGCACTACGAAGTCACGTTCATACCGGACGTGATCGCGGACGGTATGAACGTGGGATTCTTCGCGCTCAGCTACGACATGTCCGAACGCAAGCGCATCGAATTCCTGCTTGACCGGCTCGCGCGCGAAGACGCGCTGACCCGGCTGCCGAACCGGCGCGAATTCGAGCAGCGCGCGCAAGAAGCCGTCGCCGCGCGGCAGGCGCACCCGCAGGGCCTCGTGCTGATGCTGCTGGACGTCGACCATTTCAAGCAGATCAACGACACGCACGGGCACCACGTGGGCGATGCGGTGCTGGCCGCCGTCGCGCAGCGCCTGAAAAGCTGCGTGCACGACGAGGACCTCGTCGCGCGTCTGGGCGGCGACGAATTCGCGATCGTGATCGAACGCGACGCGACGCCCGCGAACGCGAACCGGATCGCGGAACGCATCGTGGCGGCAATGGGGCGCGCGATCGCGTGCGACGGCAAGATGCTGAACGCGACGCTCAGCGTGGGCGTCGCGTACGCCGAACAGCCGGCATCGGTCGACTGGCTCGCGCGGCTCGCCGACCGTGCCTTGTACGCGGCCAAGACGGCCGGACGCAACGGCTATCGCAGCGTGATCGAACCGACCGTGTTGCCTGCCGTGCGTCTGGCGCGGCGCTGAGCCGCGACGAACTGCCAAGCTTGACAGGTTCGTCCCGCACCGCGCTGTGGTAGACAGGGCAGGCCGGAGGACGCGGTGCCCGCGTCGGGGAAACGGAACATCGTATGCCGCACGTTTGCTGCGCATCGCAACGCGGCTGCGGTCACGTCCGTCCGCCCGTGTCTTTCCGGCCATCCCCCACCGGCGCCGTCTCGCGCCGTCTCGCGCCGTCGCGACCGCGACGGCGTGCCCGCATCGCGCCGGCGCCCAGCGCCCGGCACCTTCCTTCGCGTTCATTCAAGGAGCACGCGTCATGACGGTCATTCAAGTGGGATTGGTGGACAAAACCGGCAAGCTCGATCCGGATCTGGTGCAGTCGGCAGCGGCCGCGCTGAATATCCAGGTCACCCGTGACCTGCCGCAATTCTGGCCCGCCGTGCACGCCACGGTGATCTACCTGCCGAATCATAAGAAGACGCCGAGTGGCGTCTGGCCGGTGCAGCTGGTTGCGAGCCTGCCGCCGGGCGAGGGCGGTTATCACCTGGACAAGCACAACCAGCCATATGCGAAGGTGCTGGTCACGGGTTCGGACGGCTGGACCGTCGCGGCCTCGCACGAGATCCTCGAGATGCTCGTGGATCCCTTCGGCAATCGCCTGCAGGCGTCGCGCTCGATCGAGATCGTCAACGGGAAGATCCAGGACGGTCCGTCGGAATTCGCCTACCTGGTGGAAGCCTGCGATCCGTGCGAAGCGGACCAGTACGGCTACTCGATCCAGGGCATCGCGGTATCGGATTTCCTCACGCCGCGCTTCTACGATCCGCTGCCGACGCCGGGCACGCGCTACAGCTTCACCGGCGCGCTGAAAGCGCCGCGCCAGATCCTGCCGGGCGGCTACATTTCCTGGATCAACCAGGAAACCGACGAGTGGCAGCAGCTGCAGTACCTCGACGCGAAACCGAAAATCGTCGATCTCGGACCGGCCAAGGGCAAAAGCCTGCGTGAATGGATCCACACGCAAAATCACGACGTGAAAGGCCTGCGCGGACCGGAGCAGGTCTCGGCCAAACCGCAGAACAAGGCCTTGTTCGATGCCTGCAGCGTGCGCCGCGAAGCGCTGTCGGCAATCGCGACGCGGCGCGCGAAACTGGCGCGCTAGGGGCGGGTCACATGGCGCCTGCGTGCCGCCTCAACGCGGCGCGCAGGCCTTGAACGCTTCGCTGACCTGGTGGCGGAAGTCGGTGTCGTCCCAGGGCTTGGTCAGGAACTTGTAGATCGCGCCGCGGTTGATCGCTTCCGTGATCGCGGCTGCGTCGGAAAAACCGCTCAGCAGCAGGCGGATCGTGTTCGGGTGAGTCGCCTTGACCTTGCTCAGGAACTCGGTGCCGCTCATGCCCGGCATGCGCTGGTCGGACACGATCACCTGCACGACGTTCTCGCGCAGCACATCGAGGCCTTCGGTCGCGCTCGACGCGGTGAGGATGCGGTAGCCCTCGTTGCGCAGCACGCGGATCAAGGCGCGCTGCACGTTGACCTCGTCGTCCACCAGCAGCAGCGTGCGCGTGCCCGCCTGTTGCGGCTCCAGGTCGCGGTCGTTCGCCGCGGCGGTCTGCGCCAGCGCGGTTGGCAGCGCCGTACCGCGCTGCGGACCGGCGGAAAACGTCTTCAGCATCTGCACGATCGCATTCCAGGCGCGATCGACGAACGATCCGTCGTCGGCCGCGAGCGCGCGGACATTGCCGGCGGCGATGCGCGACGCGAGTTCGCGCAGGGTGAGATTCTCGCCGAGCTGGCCGCGCGCGTTGAGCAGCAGGCAGCGGCCAGTCGCGTTCGAAAACCAGGCGAGCTTGCGCCGCTGCCCTTCGCCGTCCGCGGCGCCGTCGAATTCGAACCAGCGCCCGGGCGCGAGTGCGAGCAACTCGTCGTACGCGCGCTGCTCGGTGGCGGAAAGCGGCAGGTCCGCGGTCGGCGCCGCTTCGTCGCCGCCGCCCAGGCGCGGCTTCGACTTGAGCTTGATCGCGAGCGCGGTCTGCGAAATCGGTTCCTCCTCGTCCGTCGCCTCGCCGCCGACCAGCGTGCGCACGACGGCGTTCACGTCGGACTCGTGCAGGCCGATCAACGCGAGACCTTCGTTCAATTCCTCGCGCAAGTTGAAGTCGGCGTCGTCCGCGCGCGGCGCACCGCAAATGGCATCGAGCGCACGCAGGCGCCGTGCGTACGTGGCACTCGCGTCGCCTTCGCGCAACAGCGTTACCGCCAGGACGTCGCTCCAGCCGCGCTGCAGCAGCATCGCGGCGAAGTCGCCCGGATTGTGGCGCGCGAGCGCGGCGGCGACGGCCGCCTGCGCGGCGAGTCGCGCGCGTTCGAGTTTGTCGTGACCGCTGGCTGCCTCTACCTGGCGTTTTTCCGTCAGCGCGGCGCGTTGCGTCAGGCGTTGCGCGTGCAGATTGATCTCATCCAGCGCCTGCATGTAGACGATCGTATCGTCGCGGTATTCGTACGCGAGCTTGAGCGCAAGGCGCTTGATGTCCTCGACCAGGGCGGCGTCGTGCTCGGCGCCGGCTTCGTCGACCCAGATGCGCGCGAGGTCGACCAGCTCGCTCAGCGCCTGACGCGCCGGATGCGCGCCGACGGCGAAAAATGCCTTGTCGCGCAGCGCCAGGCGCAGCACCGGGATCTGCACTTTCGACAGCACCCACGCCGCCAGACCGTCGGGTCGCGTGTGGCGCCCCAGCGCTTCGAACAGCATCGCGCTCAGATCGATCGTGTCGCTGTCGGCGTCTTCCAGGTGCGCGATGTGGCCGGCGGTACTGCGTTCGGCGAGCGCGGCGAAAATCTCGCTGCGCAAGCGATCGCCGTTGAGCACGCCGGCAGGTTCGTTCGCGGCGCCTGCGGCGCGGCGCGATTGCATGCCGGCGAGCACGTCCTGCAGTGCGCTCGAACTCACCTGGTAGCGTTCCGCACGGCGGCACGCACCGAGCAGTTCGCGCAGGCGCGAGAATTCGTCGACATCGGCGGGACGCGCCGGCGCCGCGGGGCCGGGTACCACGCGCAGTGTCGGCAGCGGCTTGGGCGCTTCGGCCTCGCGCGTGGGCTGCAAGCGCTGCGGCGGCCGCGCGGTCGTTTCCGGGGCGGCAGCCAGGCTATGCAGCGCCGGCAGGATGCGGTGTTCGATCAGGTGCTGGTTGAGCGCGGCGTAGAAACCGCCGATCGGCTGCATCAGCACGCGCTCGAAGCAGCGGTACAGCACGAGCCGGTGCTGCAGCGGCAGCGGCAGCGGTTCTGCCGCGTAGCGCATTGCGTCGGTGCAGCAACGCGGGCCGAGCGGCAGGCGTTCGGCCACGATGCGCGGCGATCCTGCGAGCACGGCGAGGCGCTGGCCGAGCGCGTACAGCGGTTCGCGGATGCGCGCCTCGATCTTGGTCGCGATGTCGGCGAGCACGGTCGGTTCGTCGAGCTGCAACTCGTCGCTCAGCGTGAGCGTGTATTTGGGTGCATGGCGATCCGCTGGCGCGCTGCCGGCTTCGCTCTGGCCGAGGCGCGCGAGCGTGTCCTCGACCCAGGCGAAAAAGCGTGGCATGACTTCGCCGCGGCGTTGCTTGAGCGCTCGCACGGAATCGAAGTAGACGTTCTGCTCGTGGATGGTCGCGCGTTCGGCCAGCCGCACGAGCTGGCGTTCGCACTCGGACAATGCATCGCGCAGCGGACCTTCGAGACCGCTGCGCGCGATCGCGAGCACGCCAGCGAGCACCTCGGCCAGGCGTGCCGAGTCGCCCGTGCGATCGGCGAGGCAGAGCAATCCGCCGCCTGTGTCGTGCGGGGTCGATTGCGTCAGCATGTTGGCTCGGACCATGGTGTGCTCCTGTGCTTCACCCGCACGTCGGCGGTGGACGGAGTCGGCATGTCGAAGCCGCGTGTGCAGGCTCGGCAGCGGGCTCGGGGGTTCCCACCGTTGTAGCTCATCCTAGTCCGGACTCTCGCGTGGCGATATCCGTATGAATGCGTATGCGCGCGCCGCACTGCAAGCGGGCGCGAGCGCGGATAATGGCGCTAAAGGCGAGCTCAGGCGGCGCGCACGTCGCTGTGCGGCTGATCCACCGGCAGCTGGATGCGCATGGTCGTGCCGTGGCCCGGCGAGCTGTCGACCGTGATCGTGCCGTGATGCTTGAGCACGATGCCGTACGAAATCGACAAGCCCAATCCGGTGCCGCTGCCGACCGGCTTGGTGGTGAAGAACGGATCGAAGATGCGGGGCAGCACGTCGGCGGGGATTCCCTGGCCGTCGTCGGTGACCGAAACCCAGACGCAGCCGCCCTCGACGCCGGTGCGCACCAGGATCGTGCCGTGTTCGGCGATCGCCTGGCCCGCGTTCATCAGGATGTTCATGAACACCTGGTTGAGCTCGGACGGCAGACATTCGATCGGCGGCAGCTCGCCGAATTCGCGCACGATGCGCGCCTTGAACTTGAGCTCGTTGGCGACGATGTTGAGCGTCGATTCCAAACCGCGGTGCAGGTCCGCGCGGACCCAGTTGTCGGTTCGGTCGATACGCGAGAAATCCTTCAGGTCGCGCACGATTTTCGCGACGCGCTCGAGACCTTCGCGCGACTCGGCGATCAGCGGCGGCAGGTCTTCGATCAGCATGTCGATGTCGAAGCGCTTGCGCAGCGCGTCGGTGCCGTCCGCCGGTTCGCGCTGGGAGAACGCCTCGATCGCGGCGATCAGTTGCGCGGCGTACTGTTCGAGCGTGTTGAAGTTGGAATTGACGTAGCCGATCGGGTTGTTGATCTCGTGCGCCACGCCGGCGGCGAGCTGGCCGATCGAGGCGAGCTTCTCCGACTGGATCAGCTGGCTCTTGGCCTGTTCCAGCTTGACGTTCAGCGCGCTCAGGTCTTCGTTGCGTTGCTGCAGGGCGAGATTCGTGCGGCGCTGCTGCTCGTTCGCGAAATTGAGCTTGCGCGTACGTTCCTGCACCAATGCTTCGAGCCGTGCGCTGCGCGCCTGGTAGCGCGCGCGGATCGCGAGCGGTGCGATCGCGGCGAGCGCGAGCAGCAACGCGCCGAACAATGCCTGCACGTCGCGCCGCTCGTACCAGCGCGGCACGATGTCGAACGCCATCTCCGCCAGAGACGGCGTCGCGCCGGAGGAGAACTGCGCGAACGCGTTGCTTGCGTGCGCCTGCACCTGGAAGCGGAAATGCCCCGGCGGCAGGTTGGTGTAGAACGCGGCGCGACGCGAGCCGACCTCCTGCCATTCGGTGTCGAAGCCTTCCATGCGGTAGCGGAACAACACGCCGTGCGGCTCGCGGAAGCTGAGCGAGGTGAAGTCGATTTCGACATCGCGCGGACCGTCGTCGATGCGGATGTCGTCGCCGCGCCCGAAGCGGTGTCCGCCGTGACGCAGCTGTTCCACAATCACGGTCGATGCGAGCGTCGGCGCCTTGAGCGCGCGCGTGTCTACGCGCACGGCGCCGTGAATCGCCGGATACCACAGCGAGCTTCCGTCGACCGCGACGCGCGCACGTCCGCCGCCGTTGCAGCAATGGATGTGCTGCATGCCGGTGAAGCGGCCCAGAACGCGTTCGGGCTCGACGCGTACGTCGGGACCTGCGGTCGCCGGATCGGGCAGGAACGCGAGCGGCAGGCGCCACACGCCGTCGATGTTCGACACGTAGAGGTTCCCGTCCAGCGTCTGCATCGACCACGCATTGTTGCGCGGCAAGCCGTTGTGTTCGTCGAGCTGCAACAGATGCCCGTGGCTGAGCAGGGCAATGCCGTCGTTGCGCGTCGCGATGCCGTACAGACCCGGCCGCAGCGTCACCATGGCGAGCACGAAGTGACCTTCGAGCGGAAACGCCCAGGACGGCAGCGTCAGTTCATCGCCGTCGAGTTGACGCATGCCGGCGTCGGTGCTGACCGTGAGCGTGCCGTCGTCGGCGATGTGGACGCCGCGCACCGGTGCCTCGGTCACGCCGGACACCGTCGGGAAATGCTTCAGGTCCTTGCCGTCCCAGCGAAACAAGCCGTCCTGCGAGCCGATCCAGACCGCGTCGCCGTGCGGCACGATCGCGTTCACTTGCGCGTGATCCAGGCGCTTGAATGCGTCCGGTGTGATCACGCGGCCCTGGTCGACCAGCGCCAGACCCGCACGCATGCCGATCCAGAGGCGTCCGGCGGTGTCGTATTCGAGCTCGTAGGCGGACAGGTTCGGCACCTGTTTCGACGACACGATCTCGTGCACGCCGTCCGGATCGATGCGAACGACGTCCGAGTTCGTACCGAGCACCACGCGGCCTTGCGGATCGCGTGTGACGCTCCAGATCAGCGAATCCTTCAGACCTTCGCTTTCGCCCAAACGCACGGCCCAGCCGTCCCACACGCGGAAAACGCCTTCGGTGCGACTGCCGAACCAGAGACTGCCTTCGCGGTCCTCGAGCGTGCTGACGATGAATGCGCGCGGGCTCAAGTCCTCGTCGCGCACGCGCTCGAGCGTGCCGTCGGCGCGATGGCGCCACAGGGTTTCGGGTGTGGCGATCCACAGATTGCCGTTGCGGTCCTGGTACAGGTGTTCGATGCGTGCGTGGGCGAGCGGCGCGTCCGGCGCAGGCTGCGGTTGTGCGGCCGCGTCCGGCGGCAACAGGAACAGGCCTTGCGGCGTGCCGATCCAGAGGCCAGACGGCGTCGCCGCGAGGCGCGTCACCGGCGTGCGTTCGAATCCGTGCAACGTGATCGTGCGCTCGCCGGCCAGCGGATCGCGCCGGGTCACCGTGCCGACGCCGCCGATCCAGAGCGTGTCGCCCTGGCGCGCGAGCGCATACACCGGGTCGGTGTCTTCAGTCGCGACGAATGCGTTGCCGTCGTAGCGGAACAGGCCGCCGGCAGTCGCGGCGAGGATCGTTCCGTCGGCGTCTTCGAGCAGCGCCTGCACGTCCTTCAGCGGTTTCGTCGACGGCACCTGGCGAAAGTGTCCGCCCTCGCGCAGCAGAATGCCTTTCAGGGTACCGAACCAGAGGCGGCCTCGCCGGTCGCACAGACTCGCCTGCGTATTGAGCGTCTCGACGCCATCGCTGTTGCCGCGGCCGAATACTTCGAACCGCATGCCGTCGAACCGTGCGAGCGCGTCCTGCGTGCCGAGCCAGACGTAGCCCTCGCGGTCTTGCACGATGGTCAGGATGGAGGTTTGCGGCAATCCCTGGCTGGTGTTCCAGTTGTCGATGCCGTAGTCGTGGAAACTTCGGCCCGGATCGAGCGCATGCGCAACGCCGGCACCGAACAACAGTGCGACAACAAAGAATTTGACGACCCATCCACCCGTCATGGCGATCTTGAGGTGCGGGATACGGCAGCAGCCGCGTCTTGTCGAGGAAGTTGCAGGCATCGTACGGAGCAGGATTAGGCAAGACTATACGCACGAACACGTATAGGGGAATGCCTGACAGCCCGCTCCCGGCGCGAAAGTGTGCGGCGGATCAGTCGCTTAGGCAGGGCTTGAAACGGCCGCGGCCGTCCCCACTCTCATGGGCGTAGGAAGCATCGCCATGACGACTGCATCCGCTACCGCCCGCCGTATCCCGCCGTCGACCACGACGCGCCCGCGTGAAATCCCATGTTCCGCCGCCTGCGCATGCCGCGGCGGAAACCGCGCCCGTGCGTTCGCGACCTGCCATCTGGCCGGCGCGTCGACCTTGTGTCCATCGCGCCACTGCTGATCCGGGCGCCTCGCGCCGACACCCTCGTATCGATCGTCCACTGGAGGCTTCCCATGCCGCCCGCTTGAGTCGCATTGCGTCCGTGCGCGCTTACGTCCAAACAGTTTCCTGAGGATAAAAAGTCATGTCCTGGGTTTCGTTGAATCTCTACCAAGCATCGGCCATCGCCGGCGGCATTGCGGCGCTGATCCTGCTCTATTCGTGTGTGGTGTATGTGCCGAACAACCGCGTCGGCGTGCTCGAGCGGCTGTGGTCCGGCAAGGGCTCGCTGCGACACGGCATCGTCGCGCTGAACGGCGAGGCCGGTTACGTGCCTGACCTGCTGCGCGGTGGTTTCCACATGCTGTTTCCGTTCCAGTACCGCGTGCACCGGACGAATCTCGTGACCGTGCCGCAAGGCGAGATCGGCTACGTGTTCGCGCGCGACGGCCATCCGCTCGATCCGGGCCAGTCGCTCGCGGGCAACGCGGAAGCGGACGATTTCGAGGACGTGCGCGAATTCCTCGCTCGCCACGGCCAGAAGGGTCCGCAGCGCAAGGTGCTGCGCGAAGGCGTGTACGCGATCAACGCCGCCCAGTTCGTGGTGCTGACGCGGGCGCAGACCTACGCCTTGGCGCTGTCGGGTTCGGACAGCGAGACGATCGAGGCGATGCGCGGCCAGATCGAAGCGCGCGGCGGCTTCCACCCGATCGTGATCAACGACGCGAAAGACGTCATCGCCATCGTCACGGTGCACGACGGCCCCGGCCTGCCGATCGGCGAGCTGATCGCGCCGTCCGTGGGCCAGGATCGCCGCGCCGTCGCGACGTATCACAACAGCTACCAGGACGCGGACAAGTTCCTGCTCGCCGGCGGCTACCGCGGACGCCAGTACCAGGTGCTGGTCGACGGCACCTACTACGTCAACCGCCTGTTCGCCAGCGTGGAATTCGTCGAAAAGACGCTGGTGCCGATGGGCATGGTCGGCGTGGTGGTGTCGTTCACCGGTCGGCGCGGCGAAGACCGTTCCGGCGTCGAGTACCAGCACGGCGAACTGGTCGGCGAAGGCGAACGCGGTGTCTGGGAAACGCCGCTGCTGCCGGGCAAGTATCCGTTCAACCGCTTCGCCGGTTCGATCGTGAAAGTGCCCACGACCAACTTCATCTTGAAATGGGAATCGGGCCAGTCGGGCTCGGATTTCGACCGCAACCTGAAAGAGATCTCGCTGATCACCAAAGACGCGTTCGAGCCGACCCTGCCGCTGTCGGTGGTCGTGCACATCGACTACAAGAAGGCCGCGAAAGTGATCCAGCGTTTCGGCGACGTGCAGCGCCTGGTCGAGCAGACCCTCGATCCGATGGTCTCAGCGTATTTCAAGAACACCGCGCAGACCAAGACGCTGATCGAACTGCTGCAACAGCGCGCCGACATCCAGGGCCAGGCGCTGGCCGACATGAAAGGCAAGTTCGCGCTGTATAACCTGGAGCTGCAGGAAGTCCTGATCGGCACGCCGCGTTCGCCGGCCGGCAACAGCCAGATCGAAGGCATGCTGGTCCAGTTGCGCGACCGGCAGATCGCGAGCGAGCAGATGGAGACCTACGCGCGGCAGGAAGCCGCGGCGGTCAAGGAGCGGACGCTGCGCGAGGCGGCGGCAGTGGCGGCGCAGCAGAAGTCGCTGACCGAGTCGCGTATCGCGATCGAAATCGCGGAGAACAACGGTCTGGCGCAGGTCAAGACACAGACGCGCCAGGGCGAAGCCGATGCGGCCAAGATCCGCAACGTCGCCATGGCCGACGCCGAGCGCATCCGCGCGATCGGCGCTGCGAACGCGAACCGCATCGAGCTCGAAGGCGAAGCGACCGCGCGCGCGGCGCAGAAGCAAGTGGAAGCGTACGGCGGCCCGGAAATCCGCCTGGCGCAGGAGATCTCCGCCCAGATCACGCGTGCGATCGCCGAGGGCAAGCTGCCGGTCGTGCCGCAGGTGGTGGTCGGCGGCAACGGCGGCAACACGAACGCGATCGAGGCGATCACCGGCATGATCGTGGCGGCGGGGCAGGAGTTCCGCAATCGACAGGGAACGAACGGGGCGGGGCGGACGCAGTAACTTCGTGGCCTGCATCGTGAAGAAAACCGGCGGCGATTGCCGCCGGTTTTTTTTTTGCCGCTTGCCGCGGCGCTTCGACTCCGCCGCCTACGCGGCTACGCTCAGCGCGAACGGGTGTGTATACAGCTCGTGGCCGTTCACCCTGAACGTAGGCCCTCAGGGCCGGAGTCAAAGGGGCGCAAGGCCCCCTCGCTTCAATCGCGCGGCAAATTCCACGCACGCGTGTCACGCTGCTAGACTCCCCGGATATCCGGCAGGAGCGAGCATGACCGCAGTGCGCAGCGACGTCCTGATCATCGGCGGCGGCCTTGCGGGGCTCACGCTCGCGATCCAGCTGCGTCGCGAGTTGCCGCAGTTGTCGGTGCGCGTGCTCGAACGGCGGCGGCATCCCGTGCCGGAGGCGGCGTTCAAGGTCGGCGAATCCACGGTCGAGATCGGCGCGGATTATTTCGATCGCGTGCTCGGCCTGCGTGAGCACCTGGACACCCGGCAGATCCGCAAGTTCGGCTTCCGCTTTTTCTTCAACGACGGCAGCAACGACATCGCGCGCTGCGCCGAACTCGGCGTGCGCAGCGTGCTGCCGAAGGTGAGTTTCCAGCTCGATCGCGGCATCTTCGAGAATTTTCTTGGCGACGAAGCGCGGCGGCTCGGCGTGGCATTCGACGACGGCGCGATGGTGCGCGGCATTGAACTCGCCGACGACGGGGGCGATCACACGCTGCGCTTCGAACAGGACGGCGCGCGCCATCAGGCGCAGGCGCGCTGGCTGATCGATGCGAGCGGACGCGCCGGCGTGCTCAAGCGCAAACTCGGACTCGCCGAAGACAACGCGCACGACGCGCACGCGATCTGGTTCCGCATCGCCGAACGCATCGCGATCGACGAGTGGTCCGACGATCCCGCCTGGTGCTCGCGCGTCGAGCCGCCGGAGCGCTGGCGGTCGACCAACCACCTGTGCGGCCCGGGCTACTGGACGTGGCTGATTCCGCTTGCATCGGGTTCGCACTCGGTCGGGATCGTGGCCGATCCGGCGTTTCATCCGCTGCACACCATGGACACGTTCGACAAGGCGCTGGCTTGGTTCGAACGGCATCAGCCGCAGCTCTACGGCGCGCTCGCCCCGCACCGCGACAAGCTGCAGGATTTTGCGTTCGAACGGCGTTTTTCGTACGGCTGCAAGCAGGTCTTTTCAGACCGACGCTGGGCGCTGGCCGGCGAGGCGGGGCTGTTTCTCGATCCGTTCTATTCCCCGGGCAGCGACTTCATCGCGATCAGCAACACGCTGATCGCCGGCTTGATCGCGCGCGATACGGCTGGCGCGGCCTTCGCACGCGAGGCACGCCTGTCGCAGAACCTGTATTTCACGTTCTACCGCAACATGCTGACCTTGTATCAAGGCCAGTACGCGCTGTTCGGCGACGGCGCGCTGATGCCGCTCAAGGTGACCTGGGACTACACGTTTTACTGGGGCATCATGAGCCCGTTCTTCTTCCAGCGCCGCTTGACGGATTTCGGCCTGTTCGCGCGCCTGGGCGGTACGCTTGCGCATTGCGAAGCGCTCAACCGCGAAGTCCAGGCGCTGCTGCGCACCGCGTGCCGCGTCGCGCCGCCGGCGCACGACGGCCGGTTTGTCGATCAATGCGACCTGCCGTGGTTCGTGGAGCTCAATCGCGCGCTGACCGACGACCTCGACGCCGCGGGAACCGAGCAGCGCGTACTCGTCAACGCCCAGACGTTGGAGCGCCTCGCGGCGGAAATCGTCGCGTTCGTGCGCGCGCGCGGCACGGAACCGGGCGCGGACCTTCCGCTGCTGCAAGCGCTCGTGCCGGGCGCGCCTGAATTGCTCGGCGCGGCGGCGTGATCAATCCGCCGCGCCGGTGTAGCGCTCGGCGCGGAACGGGAACAACTGCTGGTCGACGAAGCCGTCGGGCATGTAGTCGCCGACCACGCCATACTGTGCGGGGAACGGTTTGCCGGGCGGCACCTTGACCGCGGTGCCGAACAGGTAATCCAGGAACGCATAGTGCGCCGCGTAATTGCGGTCGATTGCTTCGTCGTCCTGCGAGTGGTGCCAGTGATGGAAGTCGGGCGTCACGATCAGGTACTTGAGCGGCCCCCACGGCAGGTGCACGTTGGCGTGGTTGAACACCGCCTGGAAGCCGACGATGATGATGTACGCACTCATCACGCCTTCGCTGAAACCGAGTACGAACAGCGGCGCCAGCACGCAGATGCGCGTGAACACGAGTTCGAACATGTGCTGGCGCGAACCGGCCAGCCAGTCCATCGTTTTCGCGCTGTGGTGCACCGCGTGGTAGCGCCACAGGTAGGGTACTTCGTGGTAGGCGCGGTGCGTCCAGTACTGCGCCAGATCGGCCACGAGTATACAAAGCAGCAGCTGCCACACGAACGGAATGGCGCGCACGGTTTGCTGGAAATCGCTGCTCACGAGCCAGCCGAACGCGTGGTTGAGCAGGAAATTGACCGTCAGCAGAATCAGGCCGACGAGGAAATGATTGACCGCGAAATGCTTCATGTCGGTCTGCCATTCCGGCCGGAAAACGGCCTGGCCGCGGTACAGCGGAAACAGTTTTTCGATCGCGACGAACAGCACGGTCGAACCGAGCAGGTCGAGGATGAACCAATCCAGGCCGATGTACGGCGTGTGATCCGGGAAGTTGCCGACCGGCACGCGCGAGCCGCCGAGCGCCACCGCGGCCACGACCAGCGCAAACGCGAGCAAATTCAGCACGCGCCGGTTGCCGACGATCACGCTCGCGAGCGACAGGCCGCCGGAAAGCAGCAGGGCGACGAACAGCGCGTAGCGAAGGTATTCGACCGAATACTGCTGGCGCAGTTCGGGCGTGGTCAGGTATTGCGGGAAATGGAACGCGAGCACACCGAGCAGCGACAGGAATCCCAGCCCGAGCGCGATCACGGTGGCGATCATGCCCTGGCCGAAGCGCATCGGACCGCTGCGGCGCAGCAGGTCCGCGGTGTCGTCGACCACGCGCGTCGGTGCGGCCGCCACGCGGGCGGCAAAGCGATAACGCAAGCGCGTTCTGGCAGGTGTGCTCACGGCAGTTCCCCGGTTTGTTCGATCGTCTCGCCGGCTGAAACGTCGCCGCGCGCCCCGAGCGCACACTAGCCGGCGGGCACCACTTCGGCAAGGCCGAGCGCGAGCAGGATCGATTTGGCCGCTTCGCGCCCGTCGTACACGGCGCGCACGACGAGGTCCGCGCCGCGCACGGTGTCGCCGCCGGCGAACACGCGCGGGTGGCTGGTCTGCAGCGGCAACGTGCCCGGCGCGCCGACGCGCAGGCGCCCGTTCGGCTCCGTGGCGATGCCGAGCTCGCTGCACCACGTCGGCGGGCTCGCCTGGAAGCCGAACGACAGGATCACGAGGTCCGCCGGCACGATGCTCTCGCTGCCCGGCACGGTTTCCGGGCGGGCGCGGCCGTTGCGGTCGGCCACCAGGCGCGTTTCGGCCACGCGTACGCCGGTGACGCCGTCGGCATCGCCGAGGATTTCGAGCGGCTGGCGGTTGAACAGGAATTCCACGCCTTCCTCGCGCGCGTATTTCACTTCGCGGCGCGAGCCCGGCATGTTCGCTTCGTCGCGGCGATAGACGCAGGTGACGCTGTCCGCGTCCATGCGCACGGCCGTGCGCACGCAGTCCATCGCCGTGTCGCCGCCGCCGAGCACGACCACGCGTTGGCCGATCACGTTCGGCGGTGCCGCGCTCGCGTCGCCGAGCAGGCGGCGCGCGTTCGAAATCAGGAACGGCAGCGCCGGAAGCACGCGCGCGTGTTGCTGGCCGGGCAGGGCGGCGTCGACCGGCGTGTAGGCGCCGGTGCCGACGAACACCGCGTCGAATTCGTCCAACAGGCGGGCGAACGGGATGTCGCGGCCGATCTCCGTGTTGAGCGTGAAACGCACGCCGAGGCCTTCGAGCACGTCGCGCCGCGTGCGCACCACGCCTTTGTCGAGCTTGAACGGCGGAATGCCGAACGTCAGCAGGCCGCCGATTTCGTCGTAGCGATCAAACACCTCGACCGCGACGCCGGCGCGCGCGAGTCGG
>Ga0207702_10003166_pt1 | contig 15221 bp, 7 predicted proteins | sample KBSCornC62_FD_184302 | JGI IMG/M metagenome (GOLD analysis project Ga0207702, IMG submission 184302) | Corn rhizosphere microbial communities from Kellogg Biological Station, Michigan, USA - KBS Corn C6-2 (SPAdes) (version 2) | ecosystem: Host-associated > Plants > Roots > Rhizosphere > Soil ...
GGTCTCGTAGGTCCCGTTGCCGTCGAGGTCCCACTCGTATTTGGAGATCGAGCCGTCGGAGTCGGTCGAGCCGGAGGCGTCGAAGGTGGCGGTGCCGCCGATGGCGACCGGGTTCGGGGTGATCGCGAGGGCGGCCGTCGGTTTGTGGTTGGCGCCGTTGCTGGCTTTGTGGGCGGCGATTTCCGCGGCGCTGAGCGCCCGGTTGTAGATCGCCACCTCGTCGAGCGTGCCCCGGCCGAACAGCCGCTCGCCGTTCCGCGACATGAAGTTGAGCATCGAGTTGGCGAAGTTGCCGGCGCCGGTGCCGCTGGCGGTCTTGGTGAAGCTGACCAGTTGGCCGTCGACGTAGGGAAGGATCTGCTGCGCCGCCGGCGCGGTGGTGTCGAAGACGAAGGCGTAGTGGTGCCAGACGCCGGCGCTGGGCCGGGCGAAGAAGACGTTGTTGCGCGTTACACCCTCGCCGATCCCGACCCCGAACTTGCCGTTTTCCTGCGGCGCGTCCGGGTCGACGACGAAGCCGCCGTTTTCCTGGTTGAAGTTTTCGGTCAGCTCGAGCGCGAGCGCGTCGTCATCGACGTAGCCGTCCCACTTGAGCCAGAACTCGACCGTGGCTTTGCTGGTGCCGGAGAGGTTGAGCGGGGCCTTCGCGTAGTCGGCGCCGTTGAAGCGGGCGGCCGTGTTGGGGTCGCCGCCGACCGCCCCGGGCTGCCCGAAGGTGACGCCGGCCGAGGCGGTGCCGGTCGCGGTGCCCTTGCTGTCGGCGATGCTGGGCCCGCTGCTCTCGCCGAGGCGCCAGTAGCCGACCAGGCCCGGGGTTTCTAGGACGGCGTCGCCGTAGTTGCTGACGCCGCCGCTGTTGACGGTGACCGGCAGCGTTTTGGTCGCGGAGCTGCCGCTGTTGTCGGTCACCCGGAGGCCGACTTCGAAGGTGCCGGCGGCGCCGTAGACGCGATCGGCGGAGGCGGTGGCGCCGGTGCTGGTCTCGTAGGTGCCGTTGCCGTCGAGGTCCCATTCGTATTTGACCACCGAGCCATCCGGATCGCTGGAGCCGGAGGCGTCGTAGTGGATCGAGCTTCCCACCGTTGCCGGGTTGGGGTCGGCCGTGAACGCCGCGATCGGGGGCTGGGGCCCGACTTTGATCGTCCGGGTCGTCGTGTCGGTGCCGGTCAGGTTGTCGGTGACCCGCAGGCCGAGGGTGTATTCGCCGTTGGCGCTGAAGGTTTTGGTGGTGCTCGCGGTCGAGCCCGTGCTGGTCTCGTAGGTGCCGTTGCCGTCGAGGTCCCATTCGTACTTGACGATCGAGCCGTCGGGGTCGCTGGAGCCGGCGCCGTTCAGGGTCACCGGGACGCCGGTCAGGACCGGGGAGGGGCTGGCGGTGAAGGAGGCGATCGGGCGGCGGTTGGTGCCGAAGCTCTCCTCGTGTTCGAGGATTTGGGAGGCGGTCAGGGCGCGGTCGTAGATCGCCACGTCGTCGAGGGCGCCGCGCTCGAAGAATTCTTTGCCGGCCCGCGACATGAAGTTGAGGGTTGCGTTGGCGAAGGCGCCGGAGCCGGTGCCTTCGGCGCTCTTGGTGTAGGCGACCGCTTTGCCATCCACGTAGGGGGTGATCTCCTGCGCTTTAGGCGCCGTGGCGTCGAGAACGATCGCGTAGTGGTGCCACTGGCCGGCGCTGGGCCGTTCGAAGTAGGCGTCGTTGCGGGTGTCGGGGGTGCCGATCCCGATCCCGAACTTACCGCCCGCCTGGGGGGCGTTCGGGTCGATCAGGAAACCGCCGCTGTTCTGGTTGAAGTTGTTGGTCTGCTCCAGCGTCATCGCGTCGTCGTTCGTGTAGCTGTCGACGTAGAGCCAGAACTCGACCGTGATCGTGCTCAGCCCGGAGAGGTCGACGGCTGCCTGGGCGGTGTCGTCGACCCCGTCGAAGCGCGCCGCGAGGTCGGGATCGGCCGCGATGCCGCCGGGGACGCCGAGCGTTGGACCGCCTTTGGTGGTCGCGTTGGCCCCGCCGATGCTGTCGGCAAAGGTCGTTCCGGAGGTCTCCCCGAGGCGCCAGTAGTGGATTAGGCCGGGCGTGTCTTTGACCGCGTCCGAGTAGCTGCTGACCCCGGCGATGCTCACCGTGATCGGGATTTTCTTCGTCGCCTGTTTGCCGCCGTTGTCGGTGACGCGGACGCTGACTTCGACGGTGCCGGGGGTCGAATAGCTAAATGAGGTGCTGGAAGTGGTGCCGGTGTTGGTCTCAAAGGTCCCGTTGCCGTCGCGGTCCCATTCGTATTTGACGATCGAGCCGTCGGGGTCGCTGGAGCCGGCAGCGCTGAGGGTGACCGGCAGGCCCTGGATCACCGGGTTCGGCGTCGCCGTCAGCGAGGCGACGGGGAACTGGTTGCCGATCACTTCCAGGGTCTTGACCGAGACGTCGGTGGCGCCTTTGTTGTCGGTGACCCGGAGCCGCACGGGGATCGTTGCGTCGGCGGTGTATTTGCGGGTCGTGCTCGAGCTGGTCGTCGAGCTCACCTCGTAGGTGCCGTTGCCGTCGAGGTCCCATTCCCATCTGACGATGCTGCCGTCGGGGTCGTTGGAAGCGGCCCCGTTGAAGGTGACGCTGGTGTTGAACCCGACCGGGTTTGGAGTCAGCGTGAAAGAGGCGTTGGGGATCTGGTTGGAGCCGCCGGGGTCGAGCGTTATCCCGCTCGGGGTCGCCGGCTGCGCACCCATGTCGGAGAGGATGTTGTAGGTCGCCTGTTCGATCCGCGAGTCGCTTTCGGACTCGAGGCCGCGGGACCAGCGCATCGTCCCGGAAGCAAAGACGAGGGCGCCGCTGGCGGCTTTGTACTTGACCGCGTGCACGGTGCCGTCGAGGCCGGCGGGCGGGAAGTTGGTGCGCTGGCGACCCTCGTCGATGATCCAGCTGTTGTTGCCGCCGCCGAGCGCGTCGACGTTGGTCGAGGTCAGCTTCTTCACCCCGGCCGGCTGGTGGGCGAGGTACTGCGCCTGGGTCGGGACCGAGTCCCACTCCCAGCCGACGAGTTCGTTGCCGATTGACGTCGTTTTGTTCTCCGAGATCCCGGTGTTGCGCCAGATCCGGTCGGAGGAGAATTCTTCGTTGGCGTTGCCCGCCGGGATGCTGAGGGGGAAGCTCTGACCGGCGTTGTCGCCGAAGTACATGACTCCCCAGAGGGTGTTCTCGGGGAGGTCAGGGCCGACGCGGCCGCCGGGCGGCGCGTTCGGGTCCCCTTTTGGGGCGCCGTTGTCGCGCCAGGTGGTGGTGGAGTTCTGGGGGTTGTCGTCGGCCGTACCGGCGATGCCGTCGAGGCCGAGGGCGTCGTCGGCGGTGCCTTTGACGCCGTCGGGGCCCCAGTCGTTTTCCGAGATCGCGCCGCTGCCGCCGGAACCGTCGCCCTGCACGGTCTTGTAACAGACGAGGGTGCGGCCGCCGTTCTCGTAGCGGACCTTCCAGTAGGCGGTGTTGGCGCTGAAGGAGGCGATGTCCACGCCCGCTTCGCGGGCGGCGAGGAAGCCTTTGAACTCTTCTTCTGACCAGTACTCGGAGTGGCCGGGGACGATGACGATGTCGTGGTCTTTCAGCGAGGCGGGGTTCTGGCTGACGGCGACGTCGTCGCTGTAGGAGACGTCGTAGCCCTGCTCCTCGAGCCAGTAGATCGTTTCCATCTCGGGGCCGAAGATCCGGTCGCGATCCTCGTTGCCGTCGAACATCGGCCGGTCGAAGGAGACCTTGACCGCGCGGCCGGTGCCGGAGGACTGGACCGTGTCGCCGCCGAGGCGGTCGTAGTAGAGGTTCTTGCCGCCCCAGGTGTTGTACGCCGCGTAGTCGGCGGTGGGGAGGACGACGAGGATCTTCGAGTCGACCGTCGGGTTGTCGTCGCGGACGACGAAGGGGATCGTGTTTTCCAGCGGGTTGGTGCCGACCGTGGTCACCTTGGCGACGTAGACGCCGGTCGCCGTCAGGGCGGAGGACGGCACCGTGTAGGTGACGCTCCAGTTGGCGCAGCTGTATTCGCCGGTGACCGCATCCGGTTTCGCCGTTTTGCAGGTGAGGTTGTTGGGGACGACGACGTTGCTGGCGGTATGGACCAGCCGACCGCCTTCGCCGCCGTAGTAGCCGAGGCGGAAGACCTCGATGTTGACTTTGGTCGAACCCGGGGTGGCGTTGCGCGCGATCTTCAGCGGCACGTTCTGGCCGCGGTTGAAGCTCGTCTGGGTTGCAAACCCGGCGACGTTGTCGTCGTAGTTGCCGGTCATCCAGTCCGAGCTGCCTTCGCCTTTGCAGTTGTTCTCGTTCAGCACCGGCACCGAGCTCGGGCAGGTGACGGCGGCGGAAGAGCCGCTGGCGAGGAAGACGCCGATGGTGGCGGCGGCGATCAGGACGGGGAGGCTGAGGCGGAGCAGGGGTGCGCGCATGTGCCCTGTAAACCCCTGGGCGGTGCCCACGCTTGCGCCAGGCGGCACCTCTGTCCGAAATTAGTACTTTCGGGCCCGCCGGGGCGGGGGCCTCTGGAACAATCAACGCCATCTTCAAGCTCGGCAAGATCTGGCTCGTGGCGCTCGCGGCGCTCTGCGTCCTGGCCGTGGGAGCGCTGGTCGCGCTGGCCAGCGGCGGCGGCAAGGGCGGCGATGGACCGCGCCTCTCCGGCCTGGTGGCCAGCCTCGACGACAGCGGCGCCAAGGTCGTCGTCACCGGCAACGTGCGCGGTGCCGGGAACGTGCTCGTGCGCTACGGCAGGAGCTGTCGCCTGCGCCGGCTCTCCCACGCCGCCCGGGTCGACGGCGGGCGCTTCTGGCTGCGGGTGCCGCAGGCGGCGTCGCGCTCGCAGGCCCGGAAGTGCGGCGCGGCGGTGGCGAAGCGCAAGCGGGCAGGCGCCGATCGCTCTGCCGCGGGGTCCGGCAGGGTCCAGGTCTTCGCCTGCGGCGCCGGCGTCTGCATTGAGCGAACTCTAACCCTCAAGCAGAGCTTGACGGAAGGGGGTCTCGCCCAGGGTTTGGCACCCGTTCCAGGAGGGGGTCAGGTCGCAGTCGCCCCCGGGGTGTCGGTGGGGGTGCCGACGGACCCGCCGGTCGCCCCCGGGGTGCCGGCCACGCGCTTCGTCGCGACCGGCGGGTCGGACTCCGGGGATTGCCTGGCGACGAGCCCGTGCCGGACCTTCAACCGGGCCTACGAGGTGGCGCAGCCGGGCGAGGTCGTCGCCGTCGCCGGCGGTACCTATCCCGAACAGCGGATCGAATACGACGCCGACAAGACCTCGACCGAGGACGTCTACTTCCGGCCCGCAGCCGGCGCCTTCGTCAACATCGCCGGCAACATCGAAGCCTATGGCTCGCACGTCACTTTCATGGCGATGCAGGCGCGGGACACCAACATCCCCTATGACGGACCGGCGGACGTCAGCGACGTCACCTTCTGGGGGATGGACGCCCGCAACTTCACGATCGACTCAGGCCAGCAGGTGAGCGTGGTCGGCGGCGACTACGGCCCGGCCAGCGACTGCGGGGGCAGCTACGGCGGCAGCAACAACGGGGTGAGGATGAACCGGCCGGGGGTGATGCCGACCGACATCCTGATCTGGGGGGTCGCCATCCACGACGTCCAGTCCTACGACCTCGAAGCCTGCCACATTGAGTGCCTGATCGTCGGCGCAGTGAGGAACCTGACCGTGCGCGGGTCGACCTTCTGGAACTGCTCGATCTTCGACATCTTCCTGCAGCCCTTCAACGGGTCAATCTCCGGCGTCACCCTAGAGAACAACTGGTTCGCGACCCCGACCGGCCCGGATGGCGCCCCGAACAGCGGCCGGGCGGTCGAGTTCTCCGGCGGCGGGCCGTGGCGCGACGTCCTGATCCGCCACAACTCGGTCAACACGGCGATCAACCTCAACGACGGCGCTCCCAACCCGCAGTATGAAAACGTCAGCGTCGTCGGCAACATCGCCGAACGGGCGATCGCTTGTTACAAAGGCGTCAGCTACCGCTACAACGTCTGGTTCGGGGGCGGCGTCTGCGACCCGACCGACGTCGCGGTCGCGGCGCCACCGTTCGTCAAGGCGAGCGACCACGCCGATCTCGATTACCACCTCACCGGCGGCCCGGCAGTCAACCTCGTGCCTGCATCTGCCAGCAACCTGGCCGACGACTACGACAACGAACCGCGGCCGCAGGGCAGCGCCCGCGAGGCCGGCTCCGACGAGCGCTGAGCCGGCTCGTGCGAGCCCGGAGGGGGTTCGCGCGTTGTTCTTGGGATGGCGTCGACCGTCACCCCCGAGAGGCCGCTGGAATCGCTGCCCCATCCCGCCGCGGCGGCTCGCCCGCGGCGGCTGGCGCGGGCCGACGCCCTGGCGCTGGTTGGCCTGGCGCTCGGCTTTCTCGTCCTCCTCGTCCTCACCTGGAAGAAGTGGGGCAACCCGGCCCTCGACGCCGGCGCCGAGCTGACCACGGCCGAACGGGTCGCTGACGGGGCGCTGCCCTACCGCGACGTCCGCTACTTCTACGGCCCGCTCGGGCTCTACGGCTTGGCCGGATCGTTCGAGCTGTTCGGCGCCAGCCTCACGACCGCCTTCAGCTTCGGGATCGCCCTCAGCGCGGCGATCGTCGGCAGCTTCTACGCGCTCGCCCGCCAGTGGCTGCGGCCGACCGTGGCCACCGTCTGTGCGGCGATGACGATGGCGATCGGGTTCTCGGGCACCGCCTTCAACTTCATCCTGCCGCACTCGAACTCCGCCACCGTCGGTCTGCTCTGTCTGATCCTCGCCCTGCTGGCCCTCTGTCGCGAGCGGCCCTGGCTGGCCGGGATCGCGATCGGCGCCGCCGGCCTCACCCGTCCCGAGTTCTTCGGGGTCGCCGCCGCCGCAGCGGTGGTCTGGCTCCTCGCCGGCCTGACGCAGCGTCCCCGCCGCGCCGTGCTCGCCGACGCTGGCCGCATCGCCGTCCCGGCGCTGGTAATTCCGCTCGCCGTCCTCGGCGTCTTTGCGGCGGCGGTCGGGACCCATCGCCTGCTCTGGGAGAATCTCTGGCCGGTCGACTTCATCCGCGTCGCCGGCTTCCGCTCGCAGGAAGACTGGGCGCCGCTGACGCTGGCCAGCGGGGCATCGACGCTCGGGCGTCTGCTCGTCTACGGCGGCCTCCTGGCGGCACTGATCGCAGCGGTTCTGATCTGGCGCCGGCGCCGCGGTGCCGACCGGCTCTGGGCGCTGGTGCCACCGCTCGCGGCAGTGCTCGCTCTGGGCTTAATCGACGCCGCCCTGCGATCGCTCGGCCTCTTCGAAGGGGCTCGGGAAGCCGTTGAGGGGGAGGCCACGGACCTGATCCTGGGGATGACCTGGCTGCCGGCGCTGGCGATCGTCGCCGCCCTGGTTACCGCGGTTGCGGTCTGGCGGCGCGATCCGCCGCCGCTCGGGCGCAGTTGGCCCGATGACGCGGCCCTGGTTGCGGTGGCGCTGCTGCTGGGGCTGCGCGCCTACGACGCCTTCAACGGCGAGAGCTCCTACGCGCCCTACTACGCGGCGCCGCTGGTCCTGCTCGCCGGCATCCTGCACCAACGGATCGGCGCCCGCTGGCCGCAGGCGCGCGGCGCCGCCACCGCGGCCCTCGCGATCGCGGCCGCCGGTCTGGTGATCTACCCGCTCGCCGGCCTCTACAGCGATAACAACACCGAAGTGCGAACCGCCCGCGGCTCATTTGTCGCCAACGACGCCTCGGCGCCGGCGCTGCAGCGGACCCTCGACCTAATCGCGGCCCGGACCGAGCCCGGCGAACCGATCTTCGCCCTGCCCTCCGACGGCGGCATCTACTTCATGGCCGACCGGCCCCCCGCGACCTACGAGGTGATGTTCCTGCCCGGCCTGATCGACTCGACGGCCGACGAGCGCCAGACGATCGCCCGGCTCGAACGCGAGCACGTGAAGCTGACCGTGCTCAGCGCCCGCGACTTCTCCGCCTTCGGGTTCCGCGCCTTCGGCACCGACTACGACCCGCTGCTCGGCAAGTGGATCGATACCGGGTCGCGGCCGGTCGCCCAGTTCGGCGACGTCGACCACCCGGTCTCGGGCAGCTACCCCTCCGCGGCCTTCACGATCTACGAAAAGCGCTAGCTCACTCGCCAAGCGCGAGCGCGAGCACCTGGTCGGTGCGCCGCGACCAGGCGTTGGCGGCGACGAACCGCTGCCGTTCGGCCTCCGCCATCGGGCCGCGGGCCAGCGCGGCGCGGACGCCGTCGCAGAAGTCGCCGCCGGGGGCGACCAGCTCGAGCGGCCCCTCGATCCCGCGCAACGGGGGTAGGTCGGTGGCCGCGACCGGGCCGCCGCCGGCCATGTACTCGTAGATCTTCAGCGGGCTCATCGCTTCGGTCAGCGGCAGCTGCCGATGGGGGACGAGGCAGACGTCGGCGGCATGGGCGAGGGCGGCGACTTGTTCGCGCGGCACCAGGCCGGGCAGGTGGAGGTTCGGCTCCTCGCGCAGCCGGGCCAGGTGATCGCCGTCGGCAACCGGGCCGGCGAGGACGACCGACCCCTCGGGCCAGCTGCGGGCGACGGCCAGCACCGCCTCGACGTCGAGGCGCGAGTCGAGCGTGCCTACGTAGAGGAAGCGGGGACCGGGCAGCTCTGTCAGCCAGTCGGGTGCGGGCTCGACCTCCAGCCACTCCTTTGGATCGACTCCGTTGGGGACGACCGCCGCCGGGCCCTCCGGTCCGATCCGCTCGACGATCGCCTGCGTCACCGCGCAGACCCGCAGGCGCCGGCGCGCCACCTGCTCGTAGGCGGCGAGATAGGCAGAGTGCCAGCGCTCGTAGGCCGGATGCGCGGCCCAGTCGTCGCTGGCGAGGAGCGTGACCGGGCCGGCCCAGTCGAGCTCGGCGAAGGCGGCGACGAAGGGATGGGCGGTGACCACGGCGGGGCGCCGCAGCCCGCGCCGCTCCGCCGCCCGGCGCAGGCGACGGCCGTAGCGCGCGTAGGAGCGTTCGAGGCCCGGTAGCGAGACCGGGTCACGGCGGCGCAGCCGCAGGGGCTCGTAGAGGTGGACCCGCTCCGTCGCGGGGAACGGGGCCGGCGGCCGCAGCCTGTCCTTAACCAGCTTCACGGGCGCGCTGCGCGGCTGGTTGCAGATCAGCAGCCGCTCGACCCGGCGATCAGCGGCCAGGGCGAGGGCGACGCGGTCGGTCGGGAAGCACATGCCGCGGCGCTGCGCCGCGTCCCAGGTGATCTCGTCGAAGGTGAAGACCGCGTCCGTGCCCATTCCAAGGATCAACGGACGGCCTGTTATCCGGCTTGCGGAGTGCAAGTCGGCTCACCGCCCAGGCGTTGATTCCCCAGGGGCCGTGCCGGGTCCCAGACCGCATGAACAGCCAGCAGACCGAGCGCACCGAGCTTTCCTCCCACGACCTCAAGCAGGCCGCGGTCTCCGGCGTGCGCTGGACGATGGCGGCCAGGGTGGCCTCGGAGCTGATCACGCTGGTCTCGGCGGTGGTGCTGGCGCGCCTGGTCGCGCCGTCGGAGTTCGGCGAGGCGGTGGTGCCGCTGATCTTTGTGCCGCTGGCGGTGATCTTCACCTTCGAGGGCCTGGGCAGCGCTCTCGTCCAGCGCAAGGAGATCGACCACACCCACGTCGAGGCGGCGATGCTCGCCAGCCTCGTCACCGGCGGCCTGCTAAGCCTCGCCACCCTGGTTCTCGCCGGGCCGGTCGGCGGCAGGCTGTTCGGGTATGCATCGGCGGAACTGCTGCGGATGATCTCACCGGTCTTCCTGCTCGCCGGGCTCGGCGCGGTCTCGCGCGGGCTGCTCTGGCGCCACCTTGACTTCCGCCGGGTCAGCATGATCGAAATGGCCTCGCTGGCGCTGGGGGCGGTGTCGGCGGTGGCGATGGCGGTGGCCGGGCTCGACGCCGAGGCGATCGTGCTCGGCGCCCTGATCGCCACCCTGACGACGGCGGTGCTGCTGCTGATCTCGGTGCCGCCGCCGATGCCGCGCTTCCACCGCCAGGCGCTGCGCGACGTCACCGGGTTCGGGCTCCCCGCCTCGGCCGCCGGTCTCACCTACGTCGCCGTCAGCAACGCCACGATCGCGGTCGCCGCCGTCCGGCTCAGCGCCGCCCAGGTTGGCCTCTACTGGCGGGCCTTCCAGCTTGGGGTCGTCTACCAGGACAAGATCAGCGGGATCATGATGCGGCTCGCCTTCCCGATCTACTCGCGAACCACCGACCTCGACGAGCTGCGCCGCTTCCACGAGCGCGCCACCCGGATCCACGCCGCCGTCCTGCTGCCGCTGCTCTCGCTGCTGATCGTGCTCGCGCCCGACCTGGTGCCCTGGGTCTTCGGCGAGCGCTGGGCCCCGGCAGCGGGGGCGGTGCAGATCCTCGCCGTGGCGGGGATGATCGCCGCGATCCTCACCGGCTACCCGCAGATCCTCCTCGCCGCCGGCAAGCCCCGGGCGCTGCTCTACTTCAACCTCGTCCTGCTGGTCTTCTACGTCGCGACCTCGTGGGTCGCCGCCCCGCACGGGCTGACCGCGCTGGCGATCAGCGTCGTCGTCGTCCACGTGGGGATTTTGGTGGCCGTTTACGGCGTCCTCTTCCGGGTGCTGCTGAAGATCCCGATCAAGCGCCTGGTCACCGACCTGCTGCCGGCGGTCGCCTGCAGCCTCGCCCTACTCGCGACTGCGGTGCCGTTGGCCGGACTCCTGCGCGACAGCGGCGCGCCGGTCCCGGTCCTCGCCGCGGCTGTGGGGCTGGTCGGCGCGGTCGTCTACGCCAGCGCCCTGCGCAGCTTCTTCCCGGTGGTCTGGAATGACATCGTTCAGCTGACCGCACGGGTGCTGCCGGACGGGGCGCGGACGGTGCGCTTCCAGCGGCTGGCGATGCGCCACGTCGGGGAGGCCTAGATGTGCGGCATCGCCGGGATCGTCCGCGGCGATGGCCGCGACGCCGACCCGGCTCTGGTCGCGAGGATGTGCGCGGCGATCGAGCACCGCGGGCCGGACGCCCGCGGGATCCACGCCGAGGGCGCGGCGGGGCTGGGGATCCAGCGGCTGCGGGTCGTCGACCTCGAGGGCGGCGATCAGCCGATCTACAACGAGGACCGCTCGATCGCCGTCGTCCTCAACGGCGAGATCTACAACTTCCGCGAGCTACGGCGTCGGCTCGAGGCGGCCGGGCACCGCTTCCGGACGGACGGCGACACCGAGGTGATCGTCCACCTCTACGAGGAGGAGGGCGTCGACTGCGTGCGCTCGCTCGACGGGATGTTCGCCTTCGCCCTTTGGGACGAGCCGCGGCGGCGGCTGCTCGTCGCCCGCGACCGGGTCGGCAAGAAGCCGCTCTTCTACTCGCTGCGGGGAGGCGCGCTCAGCTTCGCCTCCGAGCTGCGGGCGCTGCTCGAAGACGAGGAGGTCCCGCGCGATCTCGACGAGGCGGCGCTCGACTGCTACCTCGCCTACGGCTACATCCCGGCGCCGCTCAGCGCCTTCGCCGCCGTCCGCAAGCTGCCGCCGGCGACGGCGATGGTCTACGAGGGAGGCCAGGTCTCCCTGGACCGCTACTGGCAGCTCGACTACAGCCGCAAGCACGCCGTCAGCGACCCGCGCGAGCTGCACGAGCCGCTGCTCGAGCAGCTGCGGCGGGCGACCCGCCGGCGGCTGGTCGCCGACGTCCCGCTCGGCGCCTTCCTCTCCGGCGGGATCGACTCCTCGGCCGTGGTCGCGGCGATGGCCCAGGAGACGAGCGAGCCGGTGAAGACCTTCTCGATCGGGTTCGGCGGCGGCCGCTACGACGAGCTCGAGCACGCGCGCGCGGTTGCCAAGCTGTTCGGGACCGAGCACGAGGAGCTGCACGTGCGGCCCGACGCGATCGCGATCGCCCCGAAGATCGCCCGTCACTACGGCGAGCCGTTCGCCGACTCCTCGGCGATCCCGAGCTTCTACCTCGCCGAGATGACGCGTCGGCACGTCACCGTCGCCCTCAACGGCGACGGCGGCGACGAGTCCTTCGCCGGCTACACCCGCTACGCGGCCAACTCCCTCGCGGCGCGGCTCGAGCGGATCCCGGCGCCGCTGCGGCGCGGCGCCGCCGCCCTCGCCGCCCGGATCCCCGGGAGCGGGGAGGAGCAGAGCGCCCGCAACCGGCTGCGGCGGCTGGGCGGCTCGCTCGGGCTCGACGGGTCGGCTCGCTACGAGCGCTACGTCTCGCTGTTCGACGCCGAGCAGCGGGCGCGGCTCTACACCGAGGAGCACCGTGCCGCGCTAGGAGACGCCGGCCTCGCCGCCGAGGCGATCGCCGAGCCCTGGCGCGAGGCCTCCGGCGCCGACCGGCTCGACGTCCTGCTCGAGGTCGACGTCCGCACCTACCTACCCGGCGACCTGCTGACCAAGATCGACATCGCCACGATGGCCCACTCGTTAGAGGCCCGCTCGCCCTTCCTCGACCCCGCCCTGATGCAATTCGCCGCCTCGATCCCGGCGCCGATGAAGCTGCGGGGGATGGAGAAGAAGGTCGTCCTCCGGGACGCTCTCCGCAGCTGGCTTCCCGACTCGATCCTTGACCGCCCCAAGCAGGGCTTCTCGGTCCCCCTGGCCGAGTGGCTGCGCACCGACCTGCGCGACTACTCCCGCGACCTCCTCCTCGACCCCGCCGCCCTCTCCCGCCAGCGCTTCCGCCCCAAAGCCGTCGAGACCCTCCTCACCGAGCACGCCTCGGGCAGCGAACACGCCCACCGAATCTGGGCCCTGATGATGCTCGAGCTCTGGCGCACCGAGGTCCTCGAGCCGTGGACCACGCGCAGCCCCGCAGTCGTCTAAGCGCGGATCTCGATGACACGAGCGCGTACGCAGCGAAGCTGTCGCCCTTTATCACGAGCTTTGTGTGAAGACGAGAACTGCTCAGCAGCAGGCATGTTCCGCCACTCGACCACCTGCGGCGAGCCAGTCGCTCGTTGAGGACCACAATTCCGTCTGATCCATATGCGAACATGTGTTCGTGATGAGCGAGCAGTGGCGCAGGACTTCCAATCATGGCTGCGAAGATCTGAGAATGGCTGGCAGCAGTGCAATCGAGTGGACTGAGGCGACCTGGAATCCCGTCACCGGATGTGATCGGGTTTCGCCCGGTTGCGCCCATTGCTACGCACTTGATCTCGCTGCCCGCCTTAAACGCATGGGGCAAGCCAAGTACCAGAATGATGGGAGTCCAGGTCGTAGCGGTCCCGGCTTCGGACTAACTCTGCATCCCGAAGTACTTGAGATCCCGCTGCGTTGGCGTAACCCCCGTCACATCTTCGTTAACTCGATGAGCGACCTCTTCCATGAGGAGATCCCGGCGGATTTTATTAAGCGCGTGTTCGAGGTTATGGGCAATGCTCATTGGCACGTCTTTCAGGTTCTGACCAAGCGCGAGCAACGTCTCAGTGAACTGGCTGAAGTGCTTGACTGGCCTCCAAATGTCTGGATGGGCGTAAGTGTTGAGAACCGCCGATTCGTTCATCGGGCAGATCATCTGCGCGAGGTCTCTGCGGCTATCCGCTTCGTTTCCGCCGAGCCCTTACTTGGACCACTCGACGACCTTGACCTCGATCGGATCGACTGGCTGATCGTCGGAGGCGAGTCAGGTCCTCGCCACCGCCCCATGCAAGAGGAGTGGGCAACTGGGTTGCGAGACCGCTGCCTTGAGGAGGGCGTTGCCTTCTTCTTCAAGCAGTGGGGCGGGCTGCGCTCCAAGTCCGGAGGTCGCGAGTTGCAGGGAAGTACGTGGTCGCAGATGCCTGAGGCTAAGGCATTCGCTTGAGCGGCGAGCTCCGTGATGACGATCCGCGGAAGTGGGACTTCACCGAGCACGCCGGGGTAAAGCACGCAATCCAGAGCCGGTACTTGGGCGCTTGGCTCAATATTCTAGGTTCGATCAGCCCACTGGTCCTTTTCGACGGCTTTGCTGGCCGCGGTAAGTACAACGGTGGCGAGCCTGGCTCCCCACTGGTCTTCTGGCAGCGCGCGGTCGAGGCCGTCGACCGTGGCCGGCCGAAAAGGGTAGAGATTCACTGCGTTGAGAAGGCCGAAGCTAACTTCCGCGAGCTCAGTTCGACGATCGCGGCGCTGGAGCATCCTGGAGTCACAATTGATGCCGAGCAGGGCGAATTTGCGGAACGGGCGGTCGCCAAGGCCGAATCGCTACGGAATGCCGCCTTAGTTCCACCCGTCTTCTGGACCGCTGATCCCTATGGCTTCCGAGGTGTTCCCCTGGAGGTCGTGCGCAAGCTCATGGCCCTTCCCCGCTCGGAGCTGATGATCACCTTCATGGTGCGTGATATTCGACGATTCATAGGGGAGAAGAATCACGAGGCCCCTCTAACCGAATTGTTCGGTGGTGAGGGCTGGCGCCGGTGTCTCGAGCTTGAGGGTGAGGAGACGCGTGAGGAGAAACTCCTGCTTACCTACTCGGACCTGATCCGCAATGGGATTGCCACGTTCGCAACTCCTTTTCGTGTATTTGAGGACGATAGGCGCCAAACCCTTTACTACCTAATTCATCTCACGAATGAGCCGCTCGGGATGCGCAAGATGAAGGAGGCGATGGTCAAGCAAGCGGCTGATATGACCTTCTGGCCGGTAACTGTTCGCGCTCCCGACCAAATCGCACTTGATGTTGCTGAGCCCGATCCGTACAGGACTCTCCAGCAGCATCTCTTGGACGCCTATGCCGGACGGACGCTCGACTTCGAGGATCTGCTCAACCAGGACTATCCCCTCGGCGTATGGGTCGAACGCCACTACCGTGCCGCCGTCGCTGATCTTGAGAAGGCTGGCCGCGCCAACGTTGACCGTCGCGCCCGTGAGATAGAGGGACGCCGCCGACCCAGCGGCATCCAGCTGCCCGATCGCATCAGCTTCGATGTGCAGTTGCAGCTTGGCTAATCGACAATTGCCTCCACGCCAGAGTCGAGTCGATAATATCTTTATTATCATTGCTGTCATGGCGAGCCCAGATACGACCTTCGACGCCCTTGTGGCAGAGGAGCGGCTGGCCGATCCCAGCTTTTGGGCGGAGTGGCAGAGGTTTGCTCCTGCGCGGGAGTTCGCAGCGACGCTGCTGCGTTACCGCGCTGAGCACAAACTGAGCCAGCGGGCCTTGGCAACGAAGCTCGGGGTCTCCCAGCCTCGCGTCGTCAAGCTCGAGTCCGGGGAGCACAACCCGGAGATCGACACGATCATCAATACCGTCAGGCAGTTGGGAGTCGAGTT
>Ga0207702_10003169_pt1 | contig 15213 bp, 15 predicted proteins | sample KBSCornC62_FD_184302 | JGI IMG/M metagenome (GOLD analysis project Ga0207702, IMG submission 184302) | Corn rhizosphere microbial communities from Kellogg Biological Station, Michigan, USA - KBS Corn C6-2 (SPAdes) (version 2) | ecosystem: Host-associated > Plants > Roots > Rhizosphere > Soil ...
GAATGACTTTTTCGGTCGCGTCCATGATCGCGTGGGAAATTTCGGAGTTACGCGGACCGAACCGCCGTTTCGAAGTCAAGCTCATTCCCCACCTGCAAAGATGGAGGATTGTTAGACCCTACAAAACAGCTTTACAATTTGCGATGGCGCTGCAGTACCGCTTCCATAACGCGGCCCGCCCACCCCCGCCTGTTTTGGTACGTTCACGAAAATCACGCAAAATCGGGAGACTCAATATGACGGAGCCGCAACGCGTTGTTGTCGTCACCGGTGCCAGTTCGGGCATCGGCCTGGAAACCGCGAAGGCCTTTGCGCGCATGGGATGGCAAGTGATCGGCCAAGGGCGCGATGCGGAGCGCAGTGCCGTCGCCGAAGCGGCGATCCGCGCAGAGTGCGATGGCAGTGGAAAAGTCGACTTCCTGCGTGCAAACCTATCGCTGATGAGCGAGACCAAGCGTTTGGCAGATGAGATCAAGGCGCTCACCGGCCCGGTGGACGTACTCATCAACAACGCTGGGGGTATTCGCGACGGAAAGTACATGACCGTCGAAGGGACGGAGGAAACCTTCGCGGCCAATCATCTTGCTCCATTCTTGCTGACGCGCGAACTGATGCCCCGGATCGAGGAGGCAGCTGCGAACCGACCGCCGGAAACGGTGCGCGTGATTGCTGTATCCTCGATCGCCTATGCCTGGGCAGAATCCGGTTTGAATTTCGGAGACATCCAGCATCTGGAGGGGCCATTTGTCCCAGGCACAGTCTATCGCGAGGCCAAGCTTGCCAACCAGCTTTTCAACTTGGCGCTTGCCAAGCGGCTAGCCGGCAAGGGCATCGTATCGCAGGCGATGGTGCCGGGGGTGGTACACAGCAATTTCAGCTCTCACGGGGATGAGCGGATCAAGAATTTCCTTATGGGCGCGGAAGGCGTGACACCTGCGGAGGCGGCCGAAAGCCTCGTCTGGATCGCGACGTCCAGCGAGACCGGCACGCCGGGCGGGCGGATGTTCTACGAAATGGGAGAGAAGCCGGTGGTACCGCACGGAACGGACGAGGCTGCCGCCGAACGTCTCTGGACCGAAACCGAAGAGATACTCGCCAAACTGGGCGTCTGACCCAGTGCGCCGGTCAACCATTGCGAGTGTTACGGCTTGAGAGCCGTTAACGTGGACAGTGCCCTGGCGCTCATGACGGGCCAGGGCATGCATCAGTTCACGGCATCACCAACAGATTACTTGGCGTATTTGGCGAAGTTCGGCTTGCGCTTTTCCATGAAGGCATTCTTGCCTTCGACCGCTTCCTCGGTGTCATAATAGAGCGCGAGCGCGGAAGTTGCGAAGTTACCAAGCGCTCGAAACTGCTCCGTCGCGCAATTGAACGACTGCTTGGCAAGCTTGATCGCGGTGGGGCTCTTGTCGGCGATCTCGAGCGCCCACGCCCGCGCTTGGTCCATCAGTTCCTCATGCGGGTACACCGCGTTGACGAGGCCCATTTCGAGCGCTTGGTCGGCGGTGTACTGGCGGCACATGTACCAGATTTCGCGCGCCTTCTTCTCGCCGACGACATGAGTCAGATAGGCCGTGCCAAAGCCCGGGTCGACACTACCTACTTTCGGGCCGACCTGGCCGAATTTTGCCTTGTCCGAAGCCAGCGAAATGTCGCACAGAACGTGCAGTACATGACCGCCGCCGATCGCATAGCCGTTGACGGCAGCAATGACCGGCTTGGGAATGTCGCGGATGACCGAGTGCAGCGCATCCATGTCGATGCCGGTCGCGAGACGAGCAGGACGCGCACTCTGGTAGCCGCCTTCGGTGCGCTTCGACAGGTCGCCGCCGGTGCAGAAAGCGCGGTCGCCGGCGCCGGTCAGGATCACTGCGGCAATGGCGCGGTCGGACCAGGCGTCGAGGAATGCCTCGACCATCTCATCCACTGTTTCGCGTGCGAATGCGTTCATCTTTTCAGGACGATTGATTGTGATGGTCGCGACCGGGCCGGTCTTGTCGTAGATTATGTCCTGAAAGTTCATCGAAATTTCCTCTACACATGGGAGAACACCCGCGGCGTACTCGCAAGCCAGAGTACCCGAAGGCGGGCAGCGCGTACTACGCGCCGTATGCAGTGGGTCTCAAGATGTCATCGCCAAGTCCCGATAAGCGACCCATACGCGCCACTTTTCTGAGTTGGGTTACCGCAGCCGATTGTCAACAATAGTTGGCATGGTATTTGCTTTCGAAATGGTCGGGATTGCGTAGACTGCATCAGCTGTACGGCGGTCTCCCCACCTTGGCAGCCTCCCGTTAGCGCACCAGTCCGGCGGCGTGGAGCTGGCTGATCCGTTCCTCGTCGTAACCGAGCTCGCGCAGAACCTCGTCGGTATGCTGCCCCAGCTGTGCCGCCACGCCGCCGCCGAGTGCCGGCGTTGCCTGGAAATCGACCGGATAGGCCATCGCCGTGACCGGCCCGTAGTCCTCGGTAACGTACCGCTCGACACAGCCCAGGTGCTGAACCTGGGGGTCGTCTAAGAACTCGTCGATAGACTTCAGCTTGCCTATCGGCAGCCCATCGCTGATCGCCAGAGCCTCAAGCTCATCCGAGGTCATCTTGATTGAGCCCTTCTCAAGCTCCACCCACATGGCTTCCCAGTTCGCTACCCGCTTCATCGGCGTCTTGAACCGCTCATCTTCGAGCAGATGTTCCATGCCAAAGGCGCGGCAGACCGTGGCAAACAATTGGTCGGTCTGGAAATAGCCCATGAAGACGCCATCGGAGGTCCGGAACGGGCGGGTCACATTGGGAGCGATCAGCCGGTCCTCACTCTCCGCGAAGCAGTGGTTGTAAACATTGTCTACGAGGTTGAGGAAGGAGAAGGCTTTCAGCAGAGATACCGAGACGAACTGTCCTTTCCCGCCATTCTTCTCGCGATGGTAGAGTGCCGTGGAAATCGCGCTGGCCGCCGCTGTAGCGGTAAACTTATCCACGAACATCGAACGCAGCGGCTTCGCTGGAACAGCGCCATCGCTCTGGAGGAACATCGCGGCGGAGAGGCCCTGGATCACTTGATCGTATGCGGGCCGATCGGCATAGGGGCCGTCGGGGCCGAACCCGCTGATCATGACGTAGATGAGGCCCGGGTTGGCCTTCTTGAGCGTCTCGTAGTCCAGCCCCAGCCGCTGCATCGCCGCAGGGCGGGTGTTGACGATCATGACGTCTGCGGCGGCGGCCAGCGACTGGGCGATTGCCCGCCCTTCCAGATTCTTGAGATCCAGCGCGATGCTCCGCTTCTGTCGGTTCATGGCGAAATAGTGCGCCGAAAGACCATTGTGCATCGGCGGTACCCAGCGGAACGGATCGCCGGTGGTCCCTTCCACCTTGACGACTGAGGCACCAAGGTCGGCGAGCATCGCTCCGGCCAGCGGCCCCGCCACCATGGTCGTGATTTCAAGCACCTTAACACCGGCAAGCGGCCCCGCTCCCGTTCCCTCTGCCATGTCTTTCCTTCTCCTTCGGTGTGCCGCCCAGACGAGTCCGTCCTACGCGTGGTATTTTCTTTGATCACTCAAGTTCGCAGCATCCGCAGGACCAAGGGTATCGCCTGCGGAACCCGGCACTGCGCGGTCTTCGAACCGCCACTCGACAGGCGAGTTCTGTTCGGAAGGTTCATCGCCCCGTGAAGACCGGCGGCCGGCGCTCGACGAAGTGGGCGACCCCCTCCTTGAAATCTTCGCACTCGAACGATTTGAGTTCCTCAAGGAGCGCCTCTGCAGTCGCCTCGCCAAGGTTCTGGAACAATCCCTCGTAGATCTGTCGCTTGATGATCGCCGTGGAGCGGGGCGATGAGTAGATCGCCAGTTCATTTGCGATCGCCATGACGTCGGCCATGAAGTTATCGGCTGGCAGAGTGCGGACCAATCCCATCCGCTCCGCCTCAGGAGCTGGCACGACCCGGCCAGTCATCAGCAGGTCGATCGCATTCATAAGTCCAACCAGCCGCGGCAACATCCACGATAGGCCATGCTCGGCAACCAGGCCCCGCCGTGCGAACGAGGTGGAAAGCTTGGCCGTTTCCACCATGTAGCGAAAGTCGCAATAAGCCGCGATGCTGAGACCCACCCCCGCTATCGGCCCGTTGATCGCTGCGATAATCGGCTTGGGAATAGACAGGATATAGGTGAGACGGTGGCCGTAATTGCCCTCGTAATCGTCGGGGTTGGGCAGTACCGCGTCCTCGACGTTCTGCAGGGCCGACATATCGGCCCCCACGCAGAAGGTCTTTCCGTGCCCGGTGAGCACGACCACCCTGACCTCGTCGTCGCTCCCCGCCTGGCTCAGAGCTGCGCGAAGTTCGGTTTCCATCACGACGCCGAAGGCGTTGCGCTGCTCCGGGTTGTACAGTGTGACCGTCGCGACATGGTCGGTGACGTCATAAAGTAGGCGCTGGTACATGACTATGAACCCTCACAGGCTTCGTTGCCAGCTTGACGGCAATCAGCCCCAGTTCAATAACCTCGTTCCATATACTGCAATTGTGTTACTTCAATGGGCCGTGGGGTCGTTCGATGCCAGCCGATTGTGAACTGGAACATCTGAATAACCCTCGCTTTGCACGTCGGTTGACCGGGTCATCTGGCTCGCCGGATTCTTGAGCTTCTGGGCTTCGTCGTAAATGATCGCGGCAAAGCGCTGGCGCGCGAAACTCAGATGATAGCCGCGCATCGTCTCGAATGTCGTGAGCACAATGCCGCCATGCGCCCATATGTCGCTGTCGATTGCTTCGCGGCCAAGCAATATCAGTCGCAGGGGCGAGCGTTATCGTGACGGACGCGATCACCGAAAATATGGACCTGCCGCACGCTCTCAGCGTCTGGCTATGTCGAGAGCAATATCGACGATCATGTCCTCCTGTCCGCCAACCATCTTGCGCTTGCCCGCTTCGACAAGAATGGTGCGGGTGTCGACGCCGTAGTCGGCGCTCGCCTTTTCCGCATGTCGAAGGAAGCTGGAGTAGACCCCGGCGTAGCCCAGTGTCAGCGTCTCGCGGTCGACGCGCACCGGGCGATCCTGCAGCGGACGGACGATCTCTTCAGCGGCATCCATCAGTGCATAGAGGTCACAGCCGTGATTCCAGCCCATGCGGTCGGCGGCGGCAATGAACACTTCGAGCGGCGCGTTGCCGGCACCGGCGCCCATGCCGGCAAGGCTTGCATCAACGCGGACCGCACCGTTCTGCACCGCGACAATCGAGTTGGCCACGCCAAGGCTGAGATTGTGATGGGCGTGGACCCCGCGCTGCGTTTCGGGCTTGAGCACGCGGTCATAGGCCTGGAGGCGGGCGGCGTACTCGTCCATGTTCATGGCACCCCCACTGTCGGTGACATAGACGCAGTGCGCGCCGTAGCTTTCCATCAGCAGCGCTTGGCTTGCCAGCGCCTCGGGGCTGGTCATGTGGCTCATCATCAGGAAGCCGGAGACGTCCATGCCGAGCTTGCGGGCGGCTTCGATGTGCTGCCTGGAAACGTCGGCCTCGGTACAGTGAGTGGCAATGCGGACTGACTTCACGCCCATCTCGCAGGCGTGCTTCAGGTCGTGCACCGTGCCAATTCCGGGCAGCAGCAGCGTGGTCAAGACGCTGTGCTCAAGTACTTCGGCAACTGCGCCGATCCAGTCCCAGTCGGTATAGGCACCAAAGCCGTAGTTGAAGCTCGATCCCTGCAGGCCGTCGCCATGCGCAACCTCGATGGCATCGACCTTCGCCTGGTCGAGCGCACGGGCGATCGACCTGACGTGGTCAAGCCCATATTGGTGGCGGATGGCATGCATGCCGTCGCGGAGGGTGACATCCTGAATGTAGAGCTTCGTCTTGGTTGGATCGAAGGTCATGCCGCCATCCTTTCAGCGATCTTCTCGGCGGTCTTCAGCGCGGCCGAGGTCATGATATCAAGATTGCCGGCATAGGCCGGCAGGTAGTGCGCGGCACCTTCCACTTCGAGGAACACGCTGACCTTGAGACCGGTATATTCGTCGTCCATCTCCGGAATCCGTAGCGGGCGGTTCGATCCGATATGCTCGAACTGCACCGCCTGCTTCAGCCGATAACCGGGTACGTAGGTCTGCACTTCCGCGACCATGGCCTCGACTGACTGGCGAATTGTATCCTGGTCGGCATTCTCGCAGAGGCAGTAAACGGTGTCGCGCATGATCAATGGCGGTTCGGCCGGGTTGAGAATGATGATCGCCTTGCCGCGCGTGGCGCCGCCGACATCGACGATCGCCTGACTCGTGGTTTCGGTGAACTCGTCGATATTGGCGCGGGTGCCGGGGCCGGCACTCTTCGATGAGATAGAGGCGACGATCTCACCGTAGTGGACCTTGGCGACACGGTTGACCGCAGCAACGATCGGGATCGTCGCCTGCCCGCCGCAGGTCACCATGTTGACGTTGGCGGCATCGAGATTGGCGTCACCGTTGACCGGGGGAATGGTGAACGGGCCGATCGCAGCCGGGGTAAGGTCGATCATCCGCTTTCCGGCGGCCAGCACCAGCTCGCTGTTGCGCTTGTGCGCGCCGGCTGACGTGGCGTCGAACACAATGCCGATGTCGGCAAACTCGGGCATTGCCAAGAGGCCATCGATACCTTGAGCGGTGATCGGCACGCCCATCCGGGCCGCGCGCTTCAACCCATCGCTTTCGGGGTCGATGCCGACGAAGGCGCCCATTTCGAGCTGCTCTGAAAGCCGCATGATCTTGATCATCAGATCGGTACCGATGTTACCCGAACCGATGATCGCCACTTTGGTCTTGCCCATGTCGATCAACCTTTACGCGTAAGTGAAACTGCAGGCGCCGATGCCTGCGACCTCGATATCGACCCGGTCGCCCGGGGTGAGCGCGACCATCGGGCCGAGCGCCCCCGCGAGCAGGATGTCACCCGCCCGCAGCGGCTCGTCGCGAGTCGCCAGCGTCCGCGCCAGCCACGCGGCGGCATTGAGCGGATGGCCAAGCGCCGCGGCGCCGACGCCGGTGGAGACTTCCTTGCCATTGTAGCGCATCACCATCGCGGCACTGGCGAGGTCCAGCCCCGCAAGCGGCAGACCTTGATCGGCAAGCACGAAAAATGCCGAAGAGCCGTTGTCAGCCACGGTATCGGCAAAAGTGATCTTCCAGTCGGCAATGCGGCTGTCGACAATCTCGATGGCGGCATGGACGGTGCGGACAGCAGCGGCGACCTGTTCCGCTGTGGTATCGGGCGAAGGCAGGTCAGCCGCGAGGACGAATGCGATTTCGGCTTCGGCCTTGGGCTGGAGGCAGTGGGCGGGCGATAGAGTGCCGCCGTCAGCCACGCGCATGTCATCGAACAGCACGCCGAAGTCAGGCTGGTCAACGCCGAGCTGAGCCTGCACCGCCTTCGCCGTCAGCCCGGCCTTGCGACCGACGACGCGCCGGCCCTGGGCTTCCCAGAACCGGGTGTTGATCGTCTGCACGGCATAGGCGCCGACGGCATCGGTCGGCTCCAGGCCATCGCGCATCGGCGGGACGGCGCCCCCGGTGTAAGCGTCGCGCAGGCGCAGCGCCAACTCTTCATGGTTAGGGACTGTCATCGCCACATCCTCTCTATTCTCATCATGGACACACTAGCTTCACGTGGGGCTTGAATATAGCTTGGCCCGGCATCATCATCTCACATGGTGAGAAAAGGTACGCCTCCTATCGCGGCGCTTAGTCGTACGCTTGCGCTGCTTGAAGCCGTGATTGCCGATGGGGGGCGATCGAGCATAGCCGCTCTTGCGCGCGCCAACAGCGTTCCACCGGCTACTGCGCATCGACAGGTGGTTTCGCTCGTCGCGGCCGGATACCTGGGCTTGTCGGATCGTGGGCGCTACATTCCCGGGCCACGGCTGCTCGGCCTTGTGCATCGGTTGGACGTGCGCCAGGTGATCGTCAACATCGCGGCATCGCAGCTGCACGAACTGGCGGTAGCGACTGGCTGCGTCGTGCAATTGGGCACGTTCGAAAACGAGATGGTTACTTACCGGATCAAGACCGGAGAGGGGGCGGGTTCCTTGTTCACGCAAGTGGGAATGCAGCTCGAAGCTTATTGCTCGGGAATCGGCAAAGTCCTGCTTGCCCACCTGCCCGAAGCCCAGCGCCGGGCCTACCTCGCCGGGGGGCCGTTCGTGGCACTGACGAGCCGAACGATAACCGATCCATGCCAACTGGAGGATGAGTTGGAACGGGTCAGGGCCCGAGGCTACGCAACTGACGAGGGTGAGATCGCGGAGGGGTTAGTCTGCGTGGCAGTTCCTATCCAGGCGCCAGACGGCCAGGTCCATGCCGCCATTTCCGTATCCCGTGCAAGTTCCGCAGACCCATCTGCAGGGCTCGGTACTATCCTGGATGGGTTACGCGCGGCGGCCCGGAAAATCGAGCAGGCGGCATTCGGGACTCCGGACCAACAAGCTCTGGCTTGAGCAAGCGTTCTGGATCAGCAGGTCCAAAATTCAGGCGGCACTCCGGTGTGTTGGCGAGCTGGAGTTTGTCTCAGCCGACGGCGCCGACCTCGGTGAAGCCCGGTTTGGGCTTGCCGTCCCAGTAGTCGAATGATCCCCCTTCGAGCACGAAACGACGCGGCTCACGCGGGTTGTCTTCGGGGAACTCCTCCATGCCTTGGCTGTATTCGATCGTGAGGCCATCGGGATCGAGGAAGTAGAAGAAGATCGATCCCGACTGCGGATGGCGTCCCGGGCCGTAGACCACCGGCACGCCGGCCGCTTCCATGCGGGGCCCGGCGCGGCCGATATCGTCGATGTGTTTTACATTGAAAGTCAGATGGTTCATCGTGGGCTTCTCGGTCGCCCCGAGGCCAAAAGTATGGTGCAGCGGATTGGGGAAGCAGCGCATATGCACTACAGCGTCGGCAATTCGGTCCGACTGTTTGAAGTTCATGACATTGTAATAGAAATTCTCGCTCGCCGCGAGGGCGGGCGTTCCGAGAACGATGTGCCCCAGAGTGGTGATCCGGGTATGGGTTGGCTCGAAGGGGCTGTCGGAAAAGGCCATGCGGACATAGAATTCGTGCTCGGCCCCGGTGCTCGGCTCCACCGCGCGAAAGCCCCCGTCGGTGTGCAATTCGCGGCCCTCCTCGACCGGCACGTCGCTGCAGGCAATCCCTGCGGCCCGGCAAGACTCACGCAGCGCGGCAAGCGCATCGGCGCTTTCCATCTGCCAGCCGATGCGGCGCACGCCGGGCCTTTCTGACTTTGTCAGGACGAGGTCGTGGTGCAGGTCCGAGCAGCGCAGGTAGACATCGCCTTTCGGAGATTGCCCGACGAAGGCCAGGCCGACATGCTTTTCGTAGAATGTGCGCGAGCGCGCCACATCGGCGACATTCAGCACAACATAGCCAAGCCGTTTGTAGCGGATCCGGTCGCTCGTCATCTGGCCTTTCCTCTCTCGATTTTCGGGGCCAGTTCCCGCCGCGAGACTGCGTCGCAGCGGGAATAAGCCATTTCGTTCAGATAAAGATCGTGACCTTGCCTTGCTGGCGCAGCGAGTTCATGTCGATGAAGGTCCGCTTGCTGGCGATCTTCAGTACGCCCTCCTCGTGGCGCAATATGTACTGATGATGCCCGCAATAGAGGTCGGTCGCCTCGTTCTTGGAACGATAGGTGATGAACCGACACTCCACATGCACGCCGCGCTCGTCATTGCCGGTCACCCGGACGTTGGTGATCGAACGTGAGCAAACAGACGCCGGAAATTCGGAGTGGTTGGCAGTCTTCTGCATGCGCGCCACTCGAAACCGCAGTTTCGCGTGGTCATCGGCGATGTAGAACAGGTCGGTTGCCGAGTTGGCATTGTCTTCAACGCCAGCTTGCGGAACTTCGTACACCGCGTCATCCGTGAACAGCGCGAACCATTCATCGAAGCGGCGATGGTCGAGCATGGCAGCTTCTTCGAAGAGGAAGTCCTCATACTCCGCGCGCGAAAGCGGCCGCTCGAGACCGCGGGACAATATTGTCGCTTCCATGGTCATGCCTCCATCCTGCGGGCCCATTCACGCCAGAAGCATCGCATCTGCTCCTCGTCGGTCCCTCTGAAGAAGCCCTTGCGCAGCATCCCGCGCGAGATGTCATTCCAACCGACTTCGCGGCTGGCCTGGTAACCGCGCTGCGCGATTTCGAGCGCTTCCACGTCGTCCGGCGTCGAAAATCCGCCAGGGCCAAGGAATTCAAGGTAATTGTCAAGGCGCAGTTTACGTTGCGCGGCGGATTCGCCTTTGACGCCCAGCGCCCAGCTGCTCACCTCCATCAGGTCGGGCGCCACCGGATAGAAGGTGCGGACGGTGATCGCCATGATGTCGTTGATCACGAGATTAGGGAACATGCCGGAATTGCGGCTATAATGGGCAATGCGTTCGGCCCGTTCGGGTCCGAGACGATCGACCAGCTCCTGCTTGATCTTCTCGATCTCTCCCTTGGCTCCTTCGCCCCATTTGGGCGACCACCGCGCCACCGGGCGCCCCCACACCATATCGGATTCGATATAGGCGTGCCCGTTGCCGGCATCGAACACGCGCGCGTTTTGATCGACATGAGCCTCGTCGCCGATCGCTTCGATCAGATATTCGAAATAGGTCTGATGGGTATCGGCCGCGTGATAACCGTCATAGCTGTTTTCCATCAGTAGCTTCCAGTTGGCCCGGATGGAATATTTCTGGTCGATGCCGATAATTTCCATTCCATCGGGCCCCTGATCGGCCACCATGTCAAGGAAGTCCTTATAATCGGCAAGACTGGCTTCCAGCGACTCGGCGCCAGCGTCATAGTTGAGGAACCAGAACCCGCGGTAGCCAGCCGCCTGCGGGACGGAAGGTAGATTGGCGCAGCCGTCTTCATTAAAGTGAGGGCCATAGTCGCCTTCGTGCATCTTGGTGCCGAAGGTGCCGTTATTGTTGAACGCCCAACCGTGGTAGATGCAGCGGAACGAGATGGAGTTGCCCTTGGCCCGCCGCTCAACCATCGCGCCGCGGTGCGGGCAAGTGTTAAGGAAAACGTGGATCTCGCCTTTGCGGTCGCGGTTGAAGATGATTTCCCTGCCGCCGACCTTGCGGGTCACGAAATCGTTGTTGTTCGGGGTTTCGGACTCGTGACCGACATAGAGCCAGGAACGGCTGAAAATACGTTCCCTTTCCGCTTCGAACACCTCCTGGCTGGTGAATGCCTCGCGCGAAACTCGGAAGGTTCCCTCCTCGCGGTCCTCGACCACATAACCCCCGGTCTTGGTGAACGGGGCCAATTTCAGTTTCGTCGCCATCGTGCGCTCCTCTCCATCAGGTGAACGTGGTTTCCATTTAGTACATCCGTTCTATGCTGTGGGATCACACAGTCCTTTGACTCAAATCAAAATGAGGTTGCTCTGGCTAAAATTCCGACGGCGAAACGCTTGACCGCGAATTCTGCACAAGTGCGGGGGCGTGGGGCCACGCGGTCTTACTTGCGGAAGACCCGACTTAAGTGCCGTCAATCATGGCGTAATAAGTTCACGTCGCTGAAACTTGCGATAGTCGGACCCGCTAAGCGGTCTTGGGAGGCCACTCGGGCAATGCAGAATCACCATTTCCGCGCTGGCAAATGGGATCAACGGAGAGGCGGCAAGCGGGAGCTGCTGCAGGTGGCGCCCAGACGCCTCTAACCTTTCCTGTCACTGGGAATTGAGGCTTCGCGCCATGGCCTCCACCTGGTCCAGCAGACGCAATCGCGGGGCCGCTTCTCCGGCTATCTCCCTGGCAATCCCGATATCTTTGTGCAGAATGTCCAATTTGCCGGCATAGTCCGGCCGGGCATGGCCACCGACGAGATCGATATATGCCTCGATCAGGCCTTTGATGCCGCCCGCCTCACCTGCTGCAGATGCCCGCCGAAACTCTGCCAGAGCGGCCGAATCGCCGAGGCCGCCTGCCATGATCTCCGCCAGCTGGGCGGGGGGCAGCCCGGCTGATCGCGCACAGGCGAACCCCTCCCCGATCGCCGCCATAATCGTGAAACCGATGATCTGATTGCAGGCCTTGGCAGTCTGTCCCATCCCCAGACCGCCGACATGCGTGACCCGACGCCCCAGGCTGTGCAACACAGGCGCCGCGACTTCGAAATCGGCTGCCCGCCCTCCCGCCATGACCGCCAGCGAACCGGCGCGTGCGCCCGCCGCGCCGCCCGAAACCGGTGCATCGAGCCACGCGGCACCGATCCGTGCTTCGAGCCTCTCGGCAAAGTCGATCGTGTCCCGGGGCGAAATTGTCGAATGATCGATCACGAGGCGCGGTGCCGACTTGGCTTCGGCAATCCCATCCGGGCCAAATACCACAGCCTCAATCGCATCTGCATTGAGGAGACACAGGCACACGATCTCGCAGGCTTCGGCAAGTTCAGCAGCCGTTCCGGCGATCGCCACGCCTTGCTCGGCGAGCAGTTTCGATCGGCTGGCTGTCCGGTTCCAGACCATCAGGTCGTGCCCGCACTCGTGCAGGCGCATCGCCATCGGCAGACCGATGTCACCCAATCCGATGAAACCGATCCGCGCATTTGCGCCGTCTGCGTCGCCTGCCGCCATCCCGCACCTCGTGCATGACTGAGTTCGCCTGTCGGGTTCATGCCCTGAATGCGAACAGGCGAACAAGCGCCGATCGCAGTTGCCACATTCGCGTCGATTTCCGCTCCGTTTGATCCCGATCATCCTTCAGGATTGACAAACGGCGGCAGTCACAGGCGGAATGGCGCAAGCAACCGCTGCGCGCGTGAAACCGTGGCGGTGGGTCCTGGATGCGAGGGTAGAGGCGATGATCGAATCGAAACGTGCCGGTCAGGTCTTGACCATTACTCTGAACGCGCCCGAGCGCCTGAACGCCCTGACCTCGTCCGACTGTCACAAGCTGTCGGAAATCTGGGACATGTACGAGGCGGACGACACCCTGCGCGTTGCCATCATTACCGGCACCGGGCGTGCCTTTTGCGCCGGTCACGACCTCGCCGACGATTTCTCGATTCCCTTGCCCGACACCGGATGGGGCGGCCTGGCCCACCGGCAAACCATGGACAAACCGATCATCGCCGCAGTCAACGGGCTTGCCGTGGGTGGCGGCTGGGAAATCGTGCTGGCGTGCGACCTGGTCATCGCCGATGAAACCGCAAGGTTCGGCCTCCCGGAAGCCCTCGTGGGATATGCCGCGCTGGGCGGAGGTGCCAGCCTGCTGCCGCTGCGCATGCCCTGGCACATGGCCATGCGTTATCTGCTTACCGGGGAAATAATGGACGCGCACGAGGCCCAACGCTGGGGGCTGGTCAGCGACATCGCCCCGCAAGGCACCTGCATCGAAATCGCCAATCGCTATGCAGAGGCTATCATCGCCGGCGCGCCGTGGTCGATCAGGGCCACCAAGTCCGTGGCCCGCGCGGCGGTTGAGCCAGCTGCCGCCAATGACGCGGTCTATCAACTGTCGATGGAGTGGTTCAACCGCATCAGGAAGATGAACGACGCCAAGGAGGGCGAGGCTGCATTCAGGGAAAAGCGCAAGCCGAACTGGACCGCAACATGAGCCAGGTCCAGCGCAGCGTGACCAGCGGCGTGGTTTCGCCGAATTCAGCGGTGATCGGCGATCCTTCCCAAAACAACGCCGGCAGACCACGCCCCGTCGACGGCGAGTTCGGCTCCTGAAATGTAGGATGCGGCGTCGCTGGCGAGGAAGAGGGAAGCATAGGCAACCTCGGTTGGCTCCCCGACTCTTCCCATTGGTACTCTGAAGCTCTTGGCGAGGCCCGACATGTCGCCCCCACCGGGGTTAAGCATCGGCGTATCGATCGCGCCGGGATGGACGGAATTTACCCTGATCCCGCGGTCGGCGAATTCCAGCGCAACAGACTTCGACAGCCCGCGCACACCCCATTTGGTGGCATCGTAGGCAGCGGTCCCGCCCGTTCCGCGCAGACCGTTGATCGATGAGATGTTGATGATTGAGCCACTGCCGCGGTCGATCATCCCCGGAAGGACTGCCTGCATTCCCAGAATGCAACCTTTCAGGTTGACCGTGATCATCTGGTCCACCCGGTTGGGTGAAAGTTCGAGAAATGGCGTAGAATCTGCAAGCGCGGCGTTATTGACGAGGATGTCGATCTTGCCCGCAATCTGCTCCACTTCACTCACCAGATCTGCCCAGTTCTGCTGGCTGGCTACGTCAAGCCGTCGGAAGGTGGCGGCCTTGCCGATTCCGGCCGCAATGCCCTCGCCTTCCTCGGTGAGGACATCGGTCAGGAATACGCGCGCGCCTGAAGCGGCAAACAGGGTGGCGGTGGCAGCGCCCTGGCCGCGCGCGGCGCCTGTGATTATTGCGGTCTTGCCTTCCAGACTGATCATCCATCCCTCCTTCTTGCTTTCGCAGGCATATCGCCACTTTGCCGATGTCGATCAGGCTCTGACGCGTTGGCGCTCGGAAGAACCGGTTGTCAGCGAGATCCCATCAGCCTCGCGAACCTGGCTTCGTGATAGAGCTCGTCTCCCCAGGTCTTTTCGATTTCGATCATCCGGCGCACATAGCGGCTCAGCTCGTATTCGTCGGTAATACCGATGCCGCCGTGCAGCTGGATAGCGCCCTCAAGCACGGCTCGCCCATGCCGGCAGACGAGCGATTTTGCAGCCGAAACATCGGCCTTGCGCGCGTCTGGATCGGCGTTCGCCAAGGCCGCAGCAGCCATCAGCGTCCCCGAGCGTGCCTGCTCTGTGGCAATCACCATTTCAGCGAAGCGGTGCTGAAGCGACTGGAAAGTGCCAATCGCCTTGCCGAACTGGTGGCGGGTCTGGAGGTAGCCGGCAGTCAGCGCCAACATACGGTCCATCAAGCCCAGTGCCTCGCCGCAGATCGCGACCGTACCGTGGTCCACCGCGCATTCGAGGCTGGCAAGTCCCGACTGCGATGCGAAAAGCGGGCCTTCGACCGCGGCACCTTCCAGCACGACCCGCGCCAGCCAACCACCATCCAGGCTGCGCAGAGGAGTCACTGTCACGCCGGGTTGATCGGCAGACACCAAAAAAACGTTCAGGCCATCCTTGTCCGACCGGGCAGTCACGGCAAAGTGCGTTGCCATCGCTCCGTCGACTACAATTTCCTTGGCGCCCATCGCCACCAACAGACCGTTCCGATCCTCCACGCGGGTCTCGATCGACTCCAGG
>Ga0207702_10003174_pt1 | contig 15206 bp, 25 predicted proteins | sample KBSCornC62_FD_184302 | JGI IMG/M metagenome (GOLD analysis project Ga0207702, IMG submission 184302) | Corn rhizosphere microbial communities from Kellogg Biological Station, Michigan, USA - KBS Corn C6-2 (SPAdes) (version 2) | ecosystem: Host-associated > Plants > Roots > Rhizosphere > Soil ...
GCGCGAGATCGAAATTGCGGCGCTTGTTCGCGGCCAGCGTCAGATGGGTGAAGCGCGCGAGATCGAGCGCCTCCAGAAAGCGCCCGTCGGGATGCTCGTGCACGCCGAAGCGCAGCCGCGTCAGCTTTGGCAGCGCCGCGACCGGCGCGAAATCGGTGATCGTGCGGATCGTGTCGATCGAGAGATTGGCGACATCGGGCAGATCGCGCAGCAGCACCGTATCGAAGGCGCGCCAGCCAAAGCCGAAGAAGCGCAGCTGCACCTCCGCCCCGAATTCGCGGCAAAAGGCATTGGCTTGCGCGATCGCATCGGGCGCGGGCGTATCGCTGAACTGCAGCACCGGCGTCCGCCCGGACTGGATCGTCGCGCGAATGCGCTCGCTGCTCGCCGAGGCGAAATCGCGAAAATGCGCCGTCACCATGCCCCGCCTCGCAAACCCCTCCACCCCGTCACCCCGGATTCAATCCGGGGTCCCGCTGCCTTCCGCCGCCCCAAGCTATTGTCCCCGAACCGAGATCTTCGATCCGCCGCGCACGGAAGAAGCGGGATCCCGGCTCGGGGGCCGGGGTGACGCGGAGGAATGGGCAAGCGCGCAAGGCGAATGACTGAGGCAGTTACGACACCGCCCACCAGATCAGCACGCCGAGCACCCCCACCGACCGGCCATAGCGATCCTCGACCCGCCCCGAAATGGCTTCGATGACAGCTGGTACGATGTCGTCCAGACCTTCAGGCATGGCGCGATTATGTCAGCCGAACGCCGAAGCTGGGTTTACCGCAGCAGCCTGCCTGCTTCCGATCTCCGCGCCCCGGAATTTCAACAGCAGGATGAACAGGCCGAGATTTCCGAAGAAATAGTGCGATACCCATATCTGATCGATCAGCCGGCTTTTCGGAAGATCGGACGGGCTGATCACCGGCAGGCACAATAAGATCGCGACCAGCGCCAGCGCGGCCGAGGAGAATGCGCTGCGTTCGATCGTGATTCTGCCCATGGCGATATAGCCCAGCGGCAGCAGCAGGAGCGCCATATAATGGCTCCAGGTCAGCGGCGCGATCATCAGCGAGAGACAGAGCATGGCAGACAGCTCGATCAGCCGCGCGGAATCGCTTTCAGGCCGCTTCGCCTTGCCGAAGATCGCCGCCGCCGCCAATATCAGCGCGCCGGTGAAGCCGATCCGCACCGCCCTGAACCACGTCGGTTCTACAAATGGCAGCCAATCGTTCAAGGCTTTCGGCATGGTGAAATGGCCGATCGTGGCGGCCACATTCTGGACGTTGAACGCGATCACGGGCTTGGAGCCGAAGCCGAACACGAATTCCCTGAGGAAGATCATGTTGACGTTCACGCCGAGCAGCACGACCGAGGCGAGGATGACGGCAAGGGCCGTCGCCACCATCGCCGCAGCAATCCGGAACTGCCCCCGCAGCAGGAAATAGAACAGGAACAACGCCAGGAGCGGCTTCATCAATGCCGCGAACCCCATGGCGATCCCGGCCACATTGCGCTTCCCCCGGCAAGCCGCCTCGAACGCGATCAGGAGCACGAGCAGCAAATGGTGCGTCGTGTTGCCCAGCCTCACGCTGTTCGCGACCGGACCGCTCAATGCGAACAGGCCGATGACGGCCTGCCCCGCCCGGTCACGCGCGGCCTGGGCCATGGCCCAGGCCGCGCAGGCAATGAACAGCACGCCCACGACCGTGAAAGCGGCTTCTGCGGTCGGCAGAGGCAAGAGCGAAAAGGGGGTGAAAAGAAATGCCAGGATCGGCAGGTTGACGAAACAGGCGTTGGAGGCCGCGCAATAATAGACATTATCGGGATCGTGGACGATGAGGTTGCCCGCCGGATAATAGGCCTTCACGAAATCGCCGAAGGGTTTGCCATTGCTGATCACCAGCATCAGCGCGAATGCGGCGGCACCGGCAATGACGATGATGAAGCGGCGATGGCGCGCGTCCAGCCTCGCGCCCGCCACCAGGCCGATCATCGCGAGCGCGGCGAGCACATAGATCGCGTAAAAGAGCCCCCCGGTGCCAATCGCGCGGACAATCGATCCTTCGAGCATGGCTGAAATTCCGTTCGGCACGCTTATGAAAACGGGTGCGCGGAGATGTTATTCCGGCGCGCGAGACATAACAGCGGGGCCAGCAATCCGAGCGCGCCGATAAACAGATAGGATTGAATGAAGTTGTACCGCGTCTCTGCGAGCCAGTTGGTCATGGCGAGCGAGTTTTCGCACAGGAAGAACAGGGTGCCGAGCGCAAGCCAATAGCGCGAGGAATAATTTCTGGAGAGAAACAATATCGCGCAGAGGCCGAAGGCAGGCAGGAGGATGCCATAATGGTGGTTCCACGCGACCGGGGACGCCATGGTGAAACAGATCGCCGCGAAGATGAGCGGCAGGGCCTTCATCTCGATCGAAACCTTCCTGGGGATGCCGAACAGGCCGATCAGGATGAATGCCGCGGACGTGACCGAGGTCAGGATGGTTATCAACGGATCCGAGGGTGCAAAGGCATTCGCGTCCCAATGCAGATTGGGCCCCAATCCCAGCGCTCGGTGGGCAAGCCCGTTGACCGACTGGTTCGCGAACGAACTCTCGCCATGATCCTGAATATAGGACAGCACCTTCAAATATTGAAAAGGCCATTCGACGCCATATTTTATGAGCGAAACGGCGAATCCGCCGCCGGCCGTAAGCAGCCATCCTTGCAGAAATTTCCAGTCGCGCCGGACCAGCGCCCATATGCAAAACAGGCCCATTTGCGGCTTTAACAGCACGCAAAGGCCGATCAGGGTACCGGCGGCGAAGCTTTTATCCTTGAGATAATGATAGCACGCCCAGGTGAACAGCACGTCGACAAGAATTTGAACCTGCCCGAGATCGAGCGCGCGCAGGATCGGATAGAAGCAGAGCGACGCCAGAACCGCGATGCACGCGAGTTGCGCCCGGTACGCTTTGGCGGTTGTAGGGCCGAACGTCTTGTCCGCCATGGCGGCCAGAACAAGCGCCGTCCCAAACGCCAGCAGGAAAAAGAGCATCAGGTTGGCAATGTTGCAGATCGTGATTGCGTGGGCGCTGCCGGCGGGGATCCAGTCGATGAACAGAAGCGACGACAGCGGATATTGGAACTTGATGCGCCCGGCGAAGAACAGCCCCTGATACACGTCCCCGCCCGGATGCAGCGCCAGCCACCGCCTGGCGTCCAACATCGGCCCCCAGCTATCATTTCCTCCGAATTTGAGGATGTTGAACAGGGACGTGGTATTGCTTTGGAACTCGGCCCACCGAACGCCCTCGTGCCGCCCGATCTTGGGGAACGCGCGCTCCGCGGCCGCCAGAAAAAGGCTCACGGCGATCATGAAGCCGGGAATTGCCAGGATTATCAGCAACAGCTTTTGAGAAATATGATCGCCGACCCCGATAAAATGACGTCGGACGATAGCAATCCCGTGACTATCCCATCTTCCACTCTCGGAAGATTTGGCCAGCACATTCATTTTTCTTGCCCTGCAATCGAATTCACCGCCGGCCATAATAGTGGACATCGGTTCATTCAAGGTAAACATGCCACGACGCAGATGCGGAGCAAAGACCCTGCGCGCCATAGCTCCGGCGTAGACTTTAGCGGGCCCCTTCCCACCCCGTCACCCCGGATTCAATCCGGGGCCCCGCTGCCTTCCGCAGCCCCAAGCTATTGTCCCCCGAACCGAGATCTTCGATCCACCGCGCACGGAAGAAGCGGGACTCCGGCTCGGGGGCCGGGGTGACGCGGAGGAATGGGCAAGCGCGCAAGGCGAATTACTGAGGCGGTTACGACACCGCCCACCAGATCAGCACGCCGAGCACCCCCACGAGCGCCACCGCCAGCAGCAGCGCCGTAAGCACCCCCACCGACCGGCCATAGCGATCCTCGACCCGCCCCGACACGGCTTCGATGAAAGTAGGGATGATGTCGTCCAGACCTTCGAGCATGGGACGATCATATCAGCCGTGCCTGAAGTCTGAAACGGGGTGGAAAACGGAATGACGGCTTTGTGCTGCCGATGCGTCAATTGCGGACATCCAACTGTCGATCGATCAGACTGATGGTATAACCTCACTGAAATAACCGGAGGGACATATCGTGAAAGCCGCTATCCACTTTATAATCGGGGTCATGACTTTTTCATGTGCGGGAAAATCCCTGGCTGCCGGCAGTTGCGGCACTTATCCAAAAGCGGTTTACGAAAAGACGATATCGGCCGGCTGGTCAGATTGCGATTTGAAGAAGATTGGCGAACAGCCATTGTGGGAAAAACTTCCGAGCGGTCATACAACGATCTTACGATTCGTCTTTACTGAAGGCCATGGCTCCTTCTTCCGATTTGTCACCATTTCGGAGCATCCAGACGGCACGGGTCAACTGAAGGTCGGTGGCGGTGATCGAGGCAAGCGCGCACGCATTTTCCGTCGCTCGACTCTTTCGTCTGATCAGATTTCTACGTTGAATTCTCTAGGGTCCCAATCCGACGCTTGGAAGTTTGATGTTGGATCATGGGACGGCGATGAAATTTACATGCATTGCCAATTTCTCGAGATGGAGAAGGCGGATGCCGAAGGCTATCGATATTCATCGATAAATATAGGCTGCAATCATCCGGGCAAATTGATGCCTTTCGTAAACGAGGTCGTTAGACTTTCGGGATTGAAATCTGAGAACGGTAGGCTCTTTTACTGAGCCCACAATGTCTGCTTTTAGATACTAAAGTGAGCATGCTTATGTCTAGGATTGCGTCGTAACCCGCCCCGTCACCTCGTCGTGAATCACCCGCTTCGAATACCCTATCCCCGCCCCGGCATGCGCATCTTCTGCACGGGGGAGGGGGCCGGCGCGGCGGGGGCTTCGGTGGCGACGATCAGGATCTGGAAGAGCACGAGCCCGCTTTCGTCGGCGACAGAGACCGTCCAGTCATTGCCCTGCGCGAGCATTTCTGGCCGGTCCCTCAGCAGGTCGGCGGCCATGCCGACCGCCTCGATCCGCGCGCTGCCGAGATCGCTGAGCTCGATCCCTTCGTCATCGGGCGGCAGGCCGTCGTTGAGGGTGAAGAAATAACGCGACATTTCCGCACAACCCATTGAAACGCTTTATCTATTACTAAGGTGATAAAGCCCGGTGCGGGGCGAAGTTCCGCGACGCGGAAAGGCGCTCGCCGGAAGCGCGCCGGGGGGGCCGCTCAGGGCTGCTCCGCGCAGACGCCGTCGCGATGCCAGGAGGCGCTCAGCGCGCCGAGCACGGTCAGGCTGCGCAGCGAATGTTCGCGCAGCGCCGTCACGCACAGCGCCCAATCGGCCGCCTCCGGCATCGCAAGCGTATCGAGCCCGACCTGATCGAGCCCGCGCAGCCGGTTGCGGTGAAAGCGCATGCCCGCCTGATAGGTGGCGAGCGCGGCCGGATGGGGTTTGTCGTTCATGGGCCTTCCCAAAAGAAAAGGGCCGCGCGAACGCAGCCCTTCCCGTGCCTCGGTGCGATCAGCGCCGGTTGCCGCCCTGATCGTTGCGATCGGCGCCGCCTTGCTGGCGACCCTGGCCACCCTGGCCGCCTTGCTGACCACCCTGCTGGCCGCGCTGGCTGCCCTGCTGGTTTTGCTGATCGCGGCCGGATTCCATCCCGCCTTGCTGGCCGCCCTGCTGGCGGTTGCGATCCTGATCGAGGCCGCTGCCCTGCTGACGATCCTGATTCTGGCTGCCCTGCTGATTTTGCTGCCGCTTCTGGTCACGATCCATCCCGGTGCCCTGCTGGCGATTGCGGTCCTTGTTCATATCGTCGGCCATGCTGTCTCTCCTGATATTTGGGATGAGGGCCAGCTTCGACGCCGGGTCTGGGTCCGTGAACCCGATGCCGAAGCCAAGCCCCGCCGCGCGCCCGCTCCAGTGCAAAAGGGGTGCAATGTCGCGTAAAAAACCAAGGTTCGTGGCTGCGGCAAGGGGATAACCAAGCGAACGCTGCTTAGCTCCGCGACAAGGGGGCCGGGCAGGCCCTCGACCCGCGAACCGTGCAAGGAAGCGGTTGAATTGGAGTCAAACCTGAAAAGGGAGGGGGCGGGGCGTTGCGCGGCGCGCGCCTGAGGGAAGCGATTGTGGAAAAGGGTCGCGATGGCCCAGTGTCTCCGAAGCGAAAGTTCATACCATTTCGTCGCCCCAGCGAAGGCTGGGGCCCATGTCTCTTTCCACATTCGGTATCTTCGCAAAGATGAGAGACATGGATCGCTGCCTTCGCCGGGATGACGACAGAAAAATTGGCTGATTTGCGGATGGCGCGGCGCGAAACAAAATGCCCGATGTGCGGTTATTAGGGTGTCGGGCGGATCGAGCAGCCCGCCCGACACCCTTTCATAGGAAAGCCGGCCTGATCTGGGCCGGCCTCCAGCATTACATGGCGTTGGATGCGTTGGCGGCGCTGCCATTGTCGATCGCGTCGGCCGCGTTCTCGCCGGATTCGCGCACGGCGTCGGCCTGGTTGTGGAGCGTATCGGCCTGGGTATCGGTCGCGGCATGATCGGCGGCATTGTCGATCGCGTCGGCCTGGTTGTCGGCCGCTTGCTCGACTTGCGAGGCTTCCTTGCTTTTGCAGGCGGTGACCCCAAGGCCCAAGGCGACGATCAGCGGTAGAACAATGGTCTTCTTCATGAAGAGTTCCTCTGTTGGCGCCCTAGCGGGCAAGGCAAACGACCCCGCTTTCCTCTTATGTGCAGGGTCGAAGAGGCGAAAACATCAAGAGCGCGGTTGGTTCCGCAGCATGGCGCAAACGCACCGCGGCGCCCGCACGTCCTGGGGCTCGGGTGGAGGCGTCTTCCTCCGCGCGAAGCGGTCAGCCGGTCGCCACCTCGTTGGCAATATCGTCCATGCAGATGCCGTCTCCGGTGCGCGCCGTGCAGTCGCCTGGCGCGTTCGAGCAGGCGAGCAGCGCGAGTGCGAGCGTGATCGCCACCGATCCTCTTGCCTGCCTCGTCCGCGCTGCGGCCTGGATCTTGCGATCAGCGCGCATGTCCCCCCTTGCCACTCGACGTGCCGCAAAGCTGCGCGGCGGGCCGGCTGGTGCTCCGCCCCTCCGGGCGTTCGTCTTAACGCTCGTTCTGGCGTCCGCGCTTGCTCTGGATTTCCAGGTCCGCGCGATCGATCGCGTCGAGCAGATCGTCGAAGGCATGGGTTTCCTCAAGCAGATAGATATGGCGCAGCTTATCGCCCACCAGCCGATATTCGGCCTGGGTGAACAATCCCACTGCGACGATTTTATCCCGGTCAGGCATTTTTGAAAAATCAGATCAGTTGCGTTCGGGGTAGGGAACGAACGGGCGCAAGGAAAGTGCCTGAATACGCGGCCTTTAATCGAGATCGAGCGCGGAAAGCGTCACGACGATAGGTTCGGGGATTGACGCGGCGTGACGTGAAGCCTCCGGCGCGGGCGCGCGATCGGCCTTGCGGAGCTGGATCAGGCGCTGTGCCGCCTTGGCGACGATCGGGCGCTTGATCTCCAGCAGCTCGGGCAATTTCTCGAAGCTCAGCGAACCTTCGAGCTTGAGCACGGCGCTGCTGTCGAGCTGGACACGCAGCGGCCTGCCTTCATAGGCGCCTTCATAGATCGGCGGATTGATGTGGCGAATGCGGCCGAGCGTGATCGCTGACGACATGGTCGCTGTCCTGCTTTGCAAGCGGCAGCCTTGAAACTGACTGTCAGTTGGCGCCGTGCCTGAGTCTGGGAACGCCAATGGAGTTCTTATATCATGTCTGCAATGATCGGTAAGTTCAAAAGTGCAACTTAATGCGCGATGCTGGAAACGGAGGGCAGACCCTTGCCCCCAAAGAGAAGCCCGGTCGCGCGCCCTGAACGAGAGGAAGCCCAGCTCAAACCCCAGGCTGAATCGCCGCGACCGACACGCTCCCCGTACAGGACACAAGACCACGCCATTCCGGGAAGCAGCCCGGCCGGCAACTGCGGATGCCCCCCGGCGCCGGCCGGGCGGCGGCGGCGCTAATGCTTCAGCAGCCGCGTCCACCAGGATCGCTGCGGCGCGGCGGCTTCGCCGGCATGCTTCCGATACCAGATTTTGAGCTGCTCGCGCCTTTGGATCGCGGCGATATCGATCGCCTTGGGATCATGCGGAACGCGCTGAACGAGAGGCATGACTCGACTCCCTGTTACACCCGGCGTCACAACGCCGATGTTCCATTCTTGTTCCTGCGCACGCGAAAGGCAAGAGGCGAGGCTTGCGGCTCGTCGAAAACCGTGGCGAAAGCCATGCCGCCGCACCGCTTGATGGTGATGGGGGATGGCCGCCGGGCGCTATGCGGTGAACGGCGTCACCGTTGGCAAGCGTTCGCGTCTAGCGTCAGCGCGATGCCCTGCACCGTGCCATGCACGGTGTCGCCGACATGGCAGCTCAGGCGGGATGCGAGCACGGATTTTGAGCCCATTGCGCCGTCATGGCTTCGCGCGGTGACGACCAGCTCGTCGGGTCTCCACTTGGGGTTTGGATGCGGGCCAATATCGACGATAACCGCCTCCACCGCGCGCTTCGGCTGCTCGGAACAGGCCGCGACGAGGCAAAACAAAAAGGCGATCCGGCCAATCCTCACGCGGCAAGGATCGCATAGGCCTTCAACGTCCGCAACGGGCCGAACCCAATCCCCGTTCGGCTCGAGGTGCCTTCGAGCCTGCCGAGACGGCCTATCGAGAACGCACCCTTTCAATCATCCATTCTCGTCCGCAGCCGGCCCTCATAGTCGCGCTTGCCCAGCGGCACGCCCCGCGCGCGCAGGATATCGTAGGCGGTCACCGCGTGAAAATGGAAGTTCGGCAGCGAGAAGGAGAGGATCAGTGTCTCGGCCGTGAAGGCGAGCCTGCGCGGGCCGATCTGAAGATCCAGATGCTTGCCCTCCCAGCCATTGACCTCCTCCGGCGTGAACGCCGCCAGCGCCGCCTCAGCCTTGCCGATCATCGCCCGCAATTGGGCGAACGGGACCGGCCCCACCAGCGCGGGCGGCGCGAACACGCCGGTCCTCGCGGCCTCCAGCCCATAGACCGCATGATGCCAGGCCGCTTCGATCTGAAAGTGAAAGGGCGCCATGTCGGCGAAGAGGCAGGCGGTAACGAAGTCGTCGGGATCGGCGCCTGCCTCCACGCAATGCGCGGCCGCGCGATCGAGAAAGCCGCCGACCGCCCGCACCGTCTGCAGGAAGGTCGGCACGCTCAGCTCGTAAAGCGATACCGCCATCAGCTTCCCCTCCCGCGCCAGCACGCACGTCCAACGCCCAGCATGTGGCCGGATAGCGAAAAGGGCAAGCCGCCGCGCGCACCCTCCCCCGCGTCATGCCAGCCCTTCGACTGCCTGCTAAGGCAGGCGCTCAGGATAACCTTCAGCCAAAGGCTGAAGGCTGGCATCCATGTCTGTTGCCTCAAGCGTTGGCCGTCGAGTAAAGGTCGTCCCAGTCCGGATTGGCTTGGGCGATGAGATCGAGCTTCCACGCGCTTCCAGGCCTTGAGCGCTTTCTCGCGCGCGATCGCGTCATCGATCCGGTCGTGCCGCTCGATATAAACCAGCCGGACGAGACCATACCGGCGGCAGAAATCCGAGCCACTCCCGGATCGATGCTGCGCAACCCGCGCCCCGAGGTTGGCCGTGACGCCGATATAGAGCGTACCGCTCGCCCCATTGGTCATGATGTAGACGTATCCGCCCTTCATGAGCCCAGTGTGCGTCGGGAGAGACATGGATGCCAGCCTTCAGCCTTTGGCTGAAGGTTATCCTGAGCGCCTGCCTTAGCAGGCAGTCGAAGGGCTGGCATGACGTGGGACAGGTAGCTTTCAGCAGACCAACGGACCCTGTTCGACACCCAAGCCGTCATGCCAGCGCAGGCTGGCATCCATGTCTGTTGCCTCAGGCGTTGCCCGTCGTGAAGAGCTTGCCCCAATTCGGATCGGCTTTTGCAATGCGATCGAGCTTCCACGCGCGCTGCCAACCGCTGCACGCCGGGCCGCGCGGCCCTTCGGGTTCGCATGATTTCTTCCATGCGCTCGCCTGCGAGAAGAAGAAGCGAGACCCCGGATCAAGTCCGGGGTGACGAGAAATGGTGTGGCTGCAATGGGTGGTTAAGCGACAGTCCGCTTTTGGAACTCCTGATTGTAAAGCCGACGTTCGGGATGATAGGCCCAACCGCGTTGACGTAGGAGGGCGGCATGGTCGAACATTCATTGTTCTTAATCGGCGGCGATGAAGACGAACTGATCACCCTTGAGCAAAGCGAAGTGAACCGATCCTGCCGGCTTGTTTGCACCCTACGAGGTGAACAGCACAGTGCCGAAGCAAGAGACTTTTTCGAGGCGCTTCGCATATTGCGTCGCCGTGTATTGGAGCCAAAAGGTCTAATACCGTTCTGCTATGGAGCGAGCCTGAAGGTTTGGCCGTCTGGGATGGCCCGCGACATGGGCAGGGGTCTAAAGGCCTACAAAATTGAGGTCGGTAGCTCCCCAACTGAGCTTGTGGGAATATTCGACAGCGGCCCAGACATCATCCCTGCGGCTGTCGCTGCACAAGAAAACTTCGCTCGCGAATGGCTTGCTTCCTTGCGCAAGTGAATGTCGGCTTTCGGCGTAGCTGACACCGTCGTGGAACGACGTTAACTGGGTCGCAACCAGCCGCCGCCCCCTCAAATCGCCCGATCGCCCATGACATTGCCGGGGTTCGTATAGCGGCAGACCAGGAAATCATATTCCCGCCCATGCCCCAGCGCGCAGCCGACCTTCGCCGTCGCGCGCCAGACGAGCTGGGTATAGTGGCCGACCGCCTCGATATCGCCGCTGCGGCTGTTGTTGGGGAAGATGCCGGGCTTGAAATCGCGCTTCTCGTCGATCCAGAGCTGCACCATCGATTCAAGCCCAAACCGGTTCGCGCTGCCCGCCCACAGATTTTCGCCCTCCTGGGCGGCGGCGCCTTCGTCGGGCGCGTGCGCGAGCCTGTTGCCGGCCGAAAGATGCGCGGCCCACTGCGCCGCGTCGGCCGCCAGCTTCGCATCCCAGGCGAGCGCCGGCACGCCGATCGCGGCCCGCTCGCGATTATGCGCGGCGAGCACGCGCCCCGCGAAATTGTCGCTCATCCCAGCATTCGCGCTCAGCACCGGCAACATCGCCGCCGCCGCAAAGCAAGTCCGGAGAGCAGAACTGAACATGCGCAAGCCCCTTCGCCATGTGGTAAGCGAAGGCTAAATATTGTTGGTTAACGAAGTACTAAGCGGGGGCGGAGGATGTTGCGGCGATTTGGCGAAGGGTTCGCTGCAAGGTGGACGACGCTTACCTGTAGCCGGATTTCCTAGCGTTCGCGAGCTGCTCGCCAGCCGCTTTCGTATTCCGCATGTGCCCGACCATGTATCGATCGCAATTCCCTTAAAAGCTCTCCCGCCTAAGGAGCCAGCGAAAAGAGATGTGTCAACGTCCTCATCGAGGAAAGATGCCATTAACCCTTCCAGCCTATTCGTCATCACACTGCAGGGATGGAGCATCATGACTTCAATCACGAACCCCGTTCTCCTTTATCCCCGATTTTTTCTCATAACCGGCGTGGCATGTTTGCTTTTTTTTGGAGCTTGCATGCTGTCTTCCATTTTCCATCCCGAGACCATTTCGGGATGCTCATGTTCTCCCGCGACCACTGGTGAGATGATTTTCGTGGTCGGGCTACTGGCGGCGTTCGCGACCTTGGGAGCAGTGTTGGTTGCGTTCTGTTTACTGGAGCGGCACGAGCTTTCGCAGGATAACATCGCTTCACGCAACGTGTTCGGGCGGTGGAGGATCATTGAATGGCGAAATATCAAATCAGTGAAATACTGCGCCTATCCAAAAGCGTGGTTCCGCCTTGAAGCGCGATCCGGAAGCATCATCCGGATATCGTTTGGACTGCGGGGCTTGTCCGCCTTAGGCCAGTTGCTCTTGGAAGGGGCGACCAATGCTGAAATGGATAGCACAACTCGAGATGTTTTGCGCGCTCTCGCGCTTGGCCATAATCCACCACTGCGATTAGCGTGAGTATTCGATCAGATCGACTGCTCAATAGGCTTAGCAAGCCGATCAAATGGTGTGGCACTTACCCATGAGAAATCGGTTCGGATACGGGTCCAAAGAGGAATTGTCTGGAATTTGGCGGGCGTGAATGTTTTCGAAGTAGCCCGCCCTGCCCCCCCTCACCCCACCGAGGTCATCACATGCTCGCGCAGCGCTCGGGCGTCGTGGAGGGCGTTGTGGGGCACCTTGCTGTTGGCGGCGGGGCTGAAGCCGGGCGTGCGCAGCAGCGTGAAATTCAGCGTCGGCAGGTTGGCCACCTCCCCCGGCCCCGGCATCAGCAGCGCGCAGAACAGCGCGATATCCTCCGGCCAATCCGCCACGATCACCGGGCGTTCGCCGCCGGCGAAGTGGTGCGCGATCTCGTCGGCCGCCTCCATCCGCGTCATCTCGTGATACAGCCCCTCGGGCACCATGCGCAGATAGGGCACGACATTGCGCGCCACCCAGGGATGGATCGGATCGGGCAGCGGCAACGTGATGTAAAGCTCGCGATCGCCGAACTCGGGCACGAGCGCGAGGCTGATCAACGCGCCGCCGAAGCCATTATATTCGGTGTCGAGAAAATAGCGCATATGCCCGTTCCGTTCCGCCCGTCCTGTCCGCGCCCGCGTAAAGCCCAAGCGCGCGCAGCACAATGCGCGGCGGTCGGAAGGCGCGCCGCGATCCGCCAAATCCCACGTCATGCCAGCCCTTCGGCTGCCTGCTAAGGCAGGCGCTCAGGATAAACTTCAGCCAAAGGCTGAAGGCTGGCATCCATGTCTCTCCCGGCTTGCAAAGGCCAAGACAGGCCGCCCCGCCTGCTCCCCGCTTCGCCGAATTTGTGCGGATAATCGCGCGCGCCATGCTATATAGGCGTATCGCTGGCTTCCTTATCTGTAAGCGCCAGCGGCTGAGAGAGACGCTGTCGTGCTCCCGCTTACGAGGCAAGGAGCAGTCCCCCATGGACCTCAACTACATCCTCAAGCGCCATCAGGTGTCGCTGATGCGCGCCGACGCCGCCGGCGGCGGCGAAGCGCGGATCGCGCATCAGAAATTCGCGCGGCGCTATGCCGATCAGATCGATGCCTTTCGCGCCGCGCGCAGGCTGCCGCGCTTGCGGCGCGCGCTCCAGATGGCGGCGCGCCTTGCCCGGCCCGGGCGATGAGCCTTCTTCACTCCATGTTCGGCCAGCATGTGCCGAACGTGGCCTTCAATCACTGGGAAGGCGGGCATTTCGTGAGCCGCTGCGAAATCTGCGATTGCCTGATCGTGAGGCTGCCCGGCCTGCCCTGGCGGCGCGCCGACGCTCAGCAGGAAGCGGATGCCTGGTCGCCGCCGATCCCGGAGGCGCCTGGACCGGGCGGGGCGGCGAAGGCCGATCGCCCGCAATGAACGAGGCGCTGCCGGGCGAACCCCGCGTCGATCTTTACCGCGCCTGGTCGTCGCGCGCCACCGAACAGGCCGAGGCCGCCGACCATCCGGGCACCCGCACGCGCTGCACGCAGAGCGCCGCCTTGTGGACGCTGATCGCCGACGCGATCGAGGCCGGCGAGAGCGGCACGGTCGATCATCTCACCGGCAACCTGTTGCTGATGGAGGGCGGGCGCTTCATCGCCGCCCGGCGGCCTTGCGCGGAATGAGGTTGGGGGGAATGCCGCGCGATTGAGCGCGGCGGCCCGATCGAGTTACGGAGCGGAGACGCGCGCGCCGCCCCTCCGCCGCTATTGCGCGGTCCGGAGCGAGCGCGGCATGCGCCGGACGGGGCCGGGGATGATGTTTGCGCGCAGCTTGTTCCAAAGCGCCAGCGATCCTTCCACATTCTGGCAGACGACGCGCGTCCCGCTCGGGATCAGCGGCTCGATCGCGGTAATCGCGATGCTCATGCCCTCGCAAACGCGGCGGACCTGGCTTTCGGTGAGATTGACGTTCATCGCGCGTGACATGGTCATTGGTCCTTCGTTGGGCGCTATGCCCGGGTGTGTTCCCGCCACATGGCGGGACGCTGCGCGGCTGAGCCTGGCCGGACGGCGATGTGGCGACGCAATCACCCGCGGGTAGGATGATGCGCGCGCATCGTTTCGATGCGATCGAGCCGGTCCGCCATCGCCAGCCAGGCCGCCTGCGAGCGCAGGCAGCGGTCGCGCACATTTTCGAGCACGGTGCTCTGCGCATCGGCGGCGCATTCGGCGGCGCGCGCCAGATAGAAAGCCTTCGTCACGGTCATGGTCAGTCTCCGTCAGCGGCGTGGCGTGCCGCCCGGAATTGCCGGGCGCCTGCCCTGGACGCGCTCAATCGATCATGTCGGCGACGGCGCGGCGCAGCTCCTGCCGGCTGAGCTGCGGACCGGCGGCACGCCGATGCGAGAGCCCGGGCCTGAAGCTGGCGCGCTGCGCGCCCGATAGCCTCGACAATAATCCTGTAATGAAATTCGATACCAAACTATGTTCCTTCGGCGCATCGCGCGCCGTTCCAATAAAAAAATGCGCTAACGGCGCCGGGCGGGCGCCTGCATGCCGCCGCCGGGGGTGCGTTCGCGATAGATCAGCCGGCCCTTGGTGAGATCATAGGGCGTCATTTCGACGATGACCCTGTCGCCCACCACCGAACGGATCCGGAAGCGCCGCATCTTGCCCGCCGTATAGGCGATCACGCGGTGATCATTGTCCAGCCGGATGGCGAAGCGCCCGTCGGGCAATATCTCCTCGATCCGGCCTTCGAAGCTGAGCAGCTCTTCCTTCGCCACGATCCGCCGGCGATCAGGCCGGCTGGAGGTTGACGGCGGCCATCTTGCCGCGCCGATCCTCTTCCAGATCGTAGCTCACGCGCTGGTTCTGCTGGAGGGTGGCCATGCCAGCGCGTTCGACCGCGGTGATGTGCACGAAGCTGTCGCCCGATCCGTCCTCGGCGGCGATGAAGCCATAGCCCTTGTCGGTGTTGAAGAATTTGACTGTGCCGATCGGCATATATGTTTCCTTTCGACGAAACATGGAATGTCCCCAGGCGACATGCCCGGGAAGCCAGAAGCGTGAAGGGAAACATCGGCTCCCACGGAAGCGTCAAATTCCGTCGCATGCGACGTTAGCGCCACCGATATAGGCGCTCGGCCGCAAAATAGCAAATCGCGGCGGGCG
>Ga0207702_10003180_pt1 | contig 15181 bp, 14 predicted proteins | sample KBSCornC62_FD_184302 | JGI IMG/M metagenome (GOLD analysis project Ga0207702, IMG submission 184302) | Corn rhizosphere microbial communities from Kellogg Biological Station, Michigan, USA - KBS Corn C6-2 (SPAdes) (version 2) | ecosystem: Host-associated > Plants > Roots > Rhizosphere > Soil ...
AACGCGCCGCCGGGCGACGAGGGATCGTTGACGCGAACGCCGTCGATCAGGGTCAGCGTCTGCGAATCCTCCGCCCCGCGGATGCGGACGGCGGTCAAGGCGCCGAGCCCGCCGTTGCGCGACACGGTCACGCCCGGCGTGGTCGCGAGCAAATCGGACAAAGCGACGGTCTGGCGCTGCTCGATCGTCTGGCGGTCGATCACGGTCACTGCCTGGCCGATCGTCTCCGGCGCCTGCGGCACACCGGTCGCGGTCACGATGATGTCGGTTCGGGTCTGATCGGCGAGGACAATATTGTTGTCGTCGGTCGCCGGCTTGTCTTGCGCATAGGCCGGCGCGGCAATGGCGATCACAGCGAACGCCGACGTCGCGAGAATGGAAAACTTCAACATTGGACATGCCCCTTTGGTGGGGCCGCGGACTCCGGGCGCCTGAACGCGACACCCGGACCTTACGGCCCGGTTCATGTCGCTCACGCGAGGGATGTCCCTCGTTCGCCCGGCACACCCCGTCCGCGCAAAGGATCGACCGTGGCGGGCAGGTCTCCTGGCTTCCGGGTCATCGCGTCCGCCCCGCCTTCCCGACCTCTCGGTCAGTGGCATTATTGGGGCGACCGCTCTCCGGTCACAGTTGCGGGGGCAGCGCCGGCATCTCGACCGGACTTCCCTTTTGCTTCCCCTTGCGGGGAACCCGTCACGGCGCGGCGTCTATGCGGCAGCGCGGCAAAGCGCAAGCCGCGCGTATTTCAGAATTCGAACGCGGTCTGCGCAGCAGGCGGGGGTTCGGTCGCCACGCCCTCGATCTCGAGCATGCGGACCTTGGCGAGCGCGCCGCCCGGGGCCGAAAAACCGTGGACCCGGCTGCCCGCGGCGAGCACACGATGGCATGGCACGATCAACGGGATCGGATTCCTCGCCATCGCCTGGCCGACGGCGCGCGCCGCCTCCGGCCCGGCGCCCAATTCCCTGGCGACAGCGCCATAGGTCATCGTCTCGCCGCGGCCGATCGCCCGGACGCGGTCGTAGACCCGCGCGAAGAACGGCTCCTGCTCGCCAAGATCGATCGCGACCGCATCGAAATCGACCGGCTCGCCGGCGAAATAGCGGATCGCATCAGCGATCACCGCGGCAATGGCCGGGGGCGGGTCGCCCGCCACGGCATCGGGCAAGCGGCGGAGCAACGACCATTCGGCGTCGCGCGCGGATTCCCCGGGCAAGCGAAAGGCGGTGACCGCATCGCCGCTCCACGCAATCGCGGCGATGCCGTGCGCGGTCTCGAACACGCGATAGCGATGGAGCGTGGCCATAGCTGCAAGATCGGCGACCCGATCGTTCAAATCAACCATCCGCATCAACCACCGGCCGTTCGATAGGCTACCCGGCTTCTACCCTGGCCGATTCGGGCAGATCGTAGCGGCGCTTGTCCTTATCCTCGACGCCGTTCTTGACCCACGCGCCATGGGCATGCGCCGTCGCGACCACTTGCCATTGGTCATAACCGGGCCAGCTCTTCACGCGGATCACCTGGTGCGCGAAGGCGCGGTCGGGTTCCATCATCACCCAGGCGAGCGGACGCTCGGTCGTGGCGCGCGCGCCCGCCGCGTTCATCGCTGAGCGGATACGATTGGCGCTGTCCTCGGGCAGATATTGCCACACCACCGAATGCATCAGCACGCGCGTCACGCCCGCCTCTTGCGGTTCGGCGAGTCGCGCCTCGATCCAGTCGGCGGCGTCGGCCTGGACCAGGTCGACAGGCTTTGCCCGCTGCATCGCGATCGCCTGGCGCAACCGCTCGGCACGCAGCGGCGTTTCGGCCCAGACATAAGCGGCCAGCCGCGCCTCGATCGCGGAATCCGTGGCGTCGAGCGGACGGACGTCGCAACCACGCACCGAGACGATCTCGATCGGCGCCGGCACCAGCGGCTCCCCGCGCCATTCGGGCGCAATCGTGACCGGCGCATCGGCAGGGCCGACTTTCACGCCACCAAGATCGAAGGCGTAGCGGTCGATCAGCAGGTTGAGCCCCGCGCTCGATCCGATTTCGAATAGCTCGACCTTTGATCCATACCGCCGCGCGATCTCGAGCAGCCCGACGATCAGCGCGCCCGATCGGCCCGGCTCGTTGGTCTGCGGCGGCCCGTCGAGCCAGGGCAGCAGGAAGTCGTCATGGGCGGCCAGCGCCGCGTTCACCGCCGCCGCGATCGCGCCCTGATCGGTCGTATCGCCGCGGAACACTGCCGCCAGACCCGAATCGGCGCCCGTCTGCACCAGCGCATGCAGCCCGCCGATGAACCTGAGCGGCAAGGCGTCGCGAGTCGGCTCGCCCGGCCAGTCGAGGATGCGCGCGCCGGTGCAGCGGTCGCGGGTCAGGCCGTCGGCGATCGCGGCGCACAGCCGCGCATAGATCGGCGCGTCCATATTGCGGCAATAGAATTCCTGGATCCGGAACGCCTCGCGATTGCTCGCCTCGTCGGCCATGTCGCCTCCTGAACATCCAGTCCCGGCGCGCTATCCCGCGCGACCTTCCATAGATTGCTGTCCTTCGGAGGGTCGGGCGGGGAAGCGCGCCGGCGCGGCAAGACCGCTGAAAGCGGAGCCACCAGGATGCATTGCGCCTTCGCAGGTGCACAAGTAAAGCCCCGCCATGGCGCAACCCCTAGTCATTGCCGTCCCCAAGGGCCGTATCCTGTCGGAAGCCGTGCCGCTGCTCATGCGCGCCGGTGTCGAGCCCGAGGCGGCCTTCTCCGACGAGGACAGCCGCGCACTACGGTTCGCGACCAATAATCCGGGCATCGATTTGATCCGCGTTCGCGCGTTCGATGTCGCCACCTTCGTCGCGCATGGCGCCGCGCAGATCGGAATCGTCGGGTCGGACGTGCTGGCCGAGTTCGATTATCCCGAACTCTACGCACCGGTCGATCTCGGCATCGGCCATTGCCGTCTGTCGGTTGCCGAACCGGCCGAAATGGCGGCGGCCGATGATCCGCGCGGCTGGAGCCACGTCCGTGTCGCGACCAAATACCCGCATGTGACGCAGCGCCATTTCGAGGCGCGCGGCGTGCAGGCCGAATGCGTCAAGCTGAACGGCGCGATGGAACTGGCCCCCACGCTTGGCCTCGCCCCCCGCATCGTCGACCTCGTCTCGTCGGGCCGGACGCTCAAGGAGAACGGCCTGGTCGAGGTCGAGGTGATCGCCGAAGTGACCAGCCGCCTGATCGTCAACCGCGCGGCGTTCAAGACGCGGCCGGAACTGGTGCCGCTGGTCGACGCGTTTCGGCGCGCGGTCGCCTCTCCCCTCCCGCTTGCGGGAGGGGCTGGGGGAGGGCCTGTCATCGTCGGCACCGGGGAGGAAACACGCCCTCCCCTAACCCAGGTCAGGGTGGACGATGCCCCGCATCGTCCAGGTCAGGCCGGGGGCCTGACCGACCCTGACCTCGCAAGCGGGAGGGGGATGTGATCAAGCTCTCCACTTCCGAACCCGGCTTCGAGCGCCAGTTCCAGGCACTGGTCGACGCGAGGCGCGAGGCGGACAGCGATGTCGCGCGCGATGTCCGCACGATCGTTGCCAGCGTGCGCGACGAAGGCGATGCCGCGGTCCACGCTTTCACCCGCAAGTTCGACCACCACGACCTCAACGAGACCGGCTGGCGGATCGAGCGGACCGAATGGCTCGCCGCGCACGAAGCGCTGGCACCCGATCTGCGCGACGCGCTCGAACTCGCCGCCGAGCGGATCGCCGCTTATCACATCAAACAAAAACCGGAGGATCGCGACGAGATCGACGCAGTCGGCGCGCGGCTCGGCGCGCGGTGGCGTGGGGTCGACGCGGCGGGGATCTACGTCCCCGGCGGACGCGCGGCCTATCCGAGCTCGGTGCTGATGAACGCCATCCCCGCCAAGGTCGCGGGCGTCGAGCGACTGGTGATGGTCACGCCGACCCCCAATGGCGAGGTCAATCCGCTGGTGCTCGCGGCGGCGCACGTCGCGGGTGTCGACGAGGTCTGGCGGATCGGCGGCGCGCAGGCCGTCGCCGCACTCGCCTACGGCACCGGCCGCATCGCGCCGGTCGACGTGGTGTGCGGCCCCGGCAATGCCTGGGTCGCGGAGGCCAAGCGCCAGCTCTACGGCGTGGTCGGGATCGACATGGTCGCCGGGCCGAGCGAGATCGTCGTCGTCGCCGACGGCAAGAACGACCCCCAATGGATCGCCGCCGATCTGTTGAGCCAGGCCGAGCACGACCCGTCAAGCCAATCGATCCTGTTCACCGACAATGCCGCTTTGGCCCGCGCGGTAGCGGAAGCGGTCGACCTTCAGATCGGCGAGTTGGCGACCGCCAAGGTGGCGCGCGCGAGCTGGGACGCGAACGGCGCGATCATCGTCACCGCCGACCTGGTCGAGGCGATGCCCCTGGTCAATCGGCTGGCGCCCGAGCATCTCGAACTTGCCTGCGATGAAGCCGATGCGCTGTTCGACATGGTCAAGCATGCCGGATCGGTGTTCATCGGCCGCTATACGCCCGAAGCGGTGGGCGATTATGTCGCCGGACCCAATCACGTATTGCCGACCGGGCGCCGCGCGCGGTTTTCGAGCGGATTGTCAGTGCTCGACTTCATGAAACGCACCAGTTTCCTCTCGCTCGACCCCGCCTCACTCGCCGCGATCGGCCCCGCCGCGGTCACCTTGGCCGAGGCCGAAGGTCTGCCCGCTCACGCCCGTTCGGTCGCGCTGAGGCTGCGCTGATGGCTGTTGGTTGAGGCGCGGCGTCGTGCGCCCCTAACCTCCCCACAATTCCTTCGTCACCCCGGCCTTGTGCCGGGGTCCAGTCCTCCGCAACCGAGATGAGGAGTTGTTGCACGGTGGATGCCGGGACGAGCCCGGCATGACGAACTTGGATAACGTCGCCCGGAGGAACGATTCGTCATGGCGCCGCTTTTTTTTGGCGGCGCGCGCGCCTAAGGCACCGTCATGTCCCAACGTACAGCCACACGATCCAAAGCCCGCGCCGCCGCGCGGCTCGCCGCGACCCAGGCGCTCTATCAGCACGATATGGACGGGACGGCCGTCGTCTCGCTGCTCCATGAATTCCATCAGCATCGCCTCGGCGCGACGATCGAGGACGCCGAATATGCCGATGCCGATGTCGATTTCTTCGACGATCTGGTGACCGGCGCGCTGGCGCGGATCGACGAGATCGATGCGTTGATCTCGGCCAATGTGACCGCAGACTGGAAGATCGAGCGGCTCGACAAATTGATGAAGGCGATCCTGCGCGCCGGCACCTATGAATTGATTGCGCGCAAGGATGTCGCGGTCGGCACCGTGATCAACGAATATCTCGATGTCACCGACGCCTTTTACGAACGTCGCGAAAAGGGCTTCGTCAACGGCATCCTGGACGGCGTCGCCAAGAGCGCGCGAGCCTGACCGCCGGCGCGGATGGCGGACATCGTCAACCTCAACCGCGCCCGCAAGGCGAAGGCGCGCGGCGAGGCCCAGAGGACCGCCGCCGCCAACCGCATCGCGCACGGCCAGACCAAGGCAGAGAAACAGGCTGCCAAGGCCGAGGCCGAGCGCCGCGCCCGCGAGCTGGACGGGGCGAAGCGCGAGCCATGACGCGGCACGCGTGACCGAGGCGGATTTCATCGCCGCGTTGCGCACGCTGCCGCTCCATCCGGGCGCGCACGACCTGCGCGACGATAATGCGACGATCGGCGGATGGACCGTCACCACCGACACGATCGTCGAGGGCGTCCATTTCTTGCCCGGCGATCCGCCCGGCGACGTGGCCTGGAAGCTGCTGGCGGTGAATCTGTCGGACCTTGCCGCCAAAGGCGCCCGGATCGAGGGCGTGCTGCTCAATTATCCGCTGTCGAGCGACGATTGGGATCGCGCGTTCCTCGACGGCCTGCGCGCGGGGCTCGACACGTTCGGCTGTCCGCTGATCGGCGGCGACACGGTGTCGCTTCCCGCGAACGCGCCACGCGTGCTGACCTTGACCGCGATAGGTCGCGATGCCCCGGCGCCGCTACGCTCGGGCGCGCAAGCTGGCGACTCTCTCTGGGTGACGGGGACGATCGGCGATGCCGGCGCTGGCCTGCGGATCGCGCAGGGAGCGCCTGGACCGCAAGCGCTGCTCGCCCGCTATCGCCGCCCGATGCCGCGTCTCGCCGAGGGATTCCGGCTGGCCCCGATGGTCCATGCGATGATGGACGTATCGGACGGGCTGTTGATCGACGCCAGCCGCATGGCAGCGGCCTCGGGCCTGGCGCTCACCGTCGAACTCGCCGCCATTCCCCTGTCGGCGGACTACCTCGCGTTCGTTGGCGCCGACCTCGCCGCTCACCTCGCCGCAGCGACCGCGGGCGACGATTACGAATTGCTGTTCGCGCTGCCCGGTGGCGACGAGCCGCCCATCGGCGCATTCTCGGTCGGCCGTTTCGACGCCGGAAGCGGGATCGCGCTGACGTGGCAGGGCGCCTCCGTCCCGCTCCCGGCCAGTCTCGGTTTCCAACACTGACGCCGGGCGTTCCTGGACGCTTGCGCTCGTCCGATCCCCGCTTATACCTCCTGCCCACCTAGGGAAAGCTCGCGGGCGCCGTCCGGCGTTACGCGTCTAAAAGGGGAAGAGGAATGACGATTGTCTATGCGGCCATCGTCTGCGGCCTGATCGCCGTAGTCTATGGCTTCATCACCAGTCAGCAGGTGCTCCGCGCGCCGGCCGGCAACGAAAAGATGCAGGATATCGCCGCCGCCATTCAGGAAGGCGCCAAAGCCTATCTGGGTCGCCAATATACCACCATCGCGATCGTCGGCGTCATCGTCGCCGTGATCCTGTTCTTCACGCTCGGCCTCCTGTCGACCGTGGCGTTCCTGATCGGCGCGGTGCTGTCCGGCATCGCCGGGTTCATCGGCATGAACATCTCGGTTCGCGCCAATGTGCGCACCGCCGAGGCGGCGCGCACGTCGCTTCAGGGCGGCCTGACCATGGCATTCCGCTCGGGCGCGATCACCGGGATGCTGGTGGCGGGTCTCGGCCTGCTCTCGATCGCCGGAATCTTCTGGTATCTGACCGGGGTCAAGCATCTCGAGCCGGGCGATCATGAGATCGTCGCCGCGCTGACCGCGCTGGCATTCGGCGCCTCGCTGATCTCGATCTTCGCTCGGTTGGGCGGCGGTATCTTCACGAAGGCCGCCGATGTCGGCGCCGATTTGGTCGGCAAGGTCGAGGCGGGCATTCCCGAGGACGATCCCCGCAACCCTGCAACCATCGCGGACAATGTCGGCGACAATGTCGGCGATTGCGCCGGCATGGCGGCCGATCTGTTCGAGACCTATGTCGTGACCATCGGCCTGACGATGGTCTCGATCGCGCTGCTGTTGTCCGATGCGCCCAATCTGTTCGCGCTGATGGCACTGCCGCTGATCGTCGGCGGCGTGTGCATCATCACCTCGATCATCGGCACCTATTTCGTCCGGCTCGGCAAGGGCGAGTCGATCATGGGTGCGCTGTACAAGGGGTTCTGGACCACCGTCGTGCTCTCGGCCTTCGCCATCTTCGGCGCCGAGAAATGGGTGCTCGGCGACCTCAACGCCGCGATCGGTACCGTCGGCGACAAGAGCTTCAACGGCATGTCGCTCTTCTATTGCATGCTGATCGGCCTGGTCGTTACCGGCCTGCTGGTGTGGATCACCGAATATTACACCGGCACCAACTATCGCCCGGTCAAGTCGATCGCCAAGGCGTCGACCACCGGCCATGGCACCAACGTCATCCAGGGGCTGGCGATCAGCCTCGAATCGACTGCGCTGCCGACGCTCGTCATCGTGATCGCGGTGATCGCGACCTATCAGCTGGCAGGGATCATCGGTGTTGCGTTCGCCGCTACCTCGTTGCTCGCGCTCGCGGGTATGGTGGTCGCGCTCGACGCTTACGGCCCGGTCACCGACAATGCCGGCGGCATCGCCGAAATGGCGGGGCTGCCCGACGACGTGCGCCACCGTACCGACGCGCTCGATGCGGTCGGCAACACCACCAAGGCGGTGACCAAGGGCTATGCGATCGGCTCGGCGGCGCTCGCCGCTTTGGTGCTGTTCGGCGCCTACACGACCGACCTCGATCGCTATGCGACCCAGCTCGGCATCGGGACGATCAACTTCCAGTTGAGCAATCCCTATGTCATCGTCGGGTTGTTGCTCGGCGCCTTGCTTCCCTATCTGTTCGGCGCGTTCGGCATGACCGCGGTCGGCCGGGCGGCGGGCTCGGTCGTCGAAGACGTTCGCGCGCAGTTCGCCGCGGACAAGGGGATCATGGAAGGGACCAGCCGTCCCAATTACGGTCGCACCGTCGACATCGTGACCAAGGCGGCGATCAAGGAAATGATCATCCCGTCGCTGCTCCCGGTGCTGAGCCCGGTCGTGGTCTTCTTCGTCATCCAGGCAGTCGCCAATCGTGAGGAGGGTTTCGCCACGGTCGGCGCGATGCTGCTCGGCGTGATCGTCTCCGGCCTGTTCGTCGCGATCTCGATGACCTCGGGCGGCGGCGCCTGGGACAATGCCAAGAAGTATATCGAGGACGGCAATTACGGCGGCAAGGGCTCCGAAGCCCATAAAGCCGCGGTCACCGGCGACACCGTAGGCGATCCGTACAAGGATACGGCCGGCCCTGCGGTCAACCCGATGATCAAGATCACCAACATCGTGGCGCTGCTGCTGCTCGCGGCACTGGCCGCGCACGGCGTCGGCTAAGCTTTACTGCTCCCATCCGGCCATCGCGCCGGATGGGAGCAGATCGTTCTTTTCGGACATAAAAGTGGGTCAGGGGCAGCTTGTCTGCCCCTTTTTCATTGCTAGACTTGGCGCCGGGGCATTGGGGGGAAGCCATGTTCGGGCGTATCATATCGATAGCGGCGGCGGCCGCGCTGTTTCCGGCAATCACCACGGTGTCGGCGCAAGACGCCAAGCCGGACACATCAGCCCCGGAGGCAAAGCCGGCCCCGGCCAATGCCGGCCCACCGCCCGCCGCCGCCTTCGCGCAATTGCCCTTCATCGAGGCGCCGTCCCTGTCGCCCGACGGCACGCGCATCGCCGCGCGGATCGCGGTCCAGGGCAAGATGCGGCTGGCGATCATCCCGCTCGCCGACACCACCAAGCTCAAGCTGCTCGATCCGGGCGATTTCGAACTCAGGAGCTGGAAATGGGTCAACAATGACTGGCTGTTGCTCAGCGCCGGCGAAATGCAGCCGGTCGACGGCGACAGCTGGTATGTCAGTCGCGCGTTCGGCGTCCGTGCCGATGGCGGCAAGATCAATGTCCTCGCGACGTCGACGACCGGCCAGAATGGTGCGGACATATTGTGGGTCGCGCGCGACGGCAGCCCGCATGCCCTGATCGCGATGCAGAACTCGATCTATATGGACGAGAATTTCTGGCCGCAGGTGCGCGACTTCGACGTATCAACCGGCAAGAGCAAGATCGTCCAGGGTTCGACAACCAACGTGATGGACTGGTATGCCGACACCGCCGGCGTCGTACGCATGGGCATCGCCTACGACGACGACCGGCGGTCGTACCGTACGCTGTACCGCACACAGGCCGGCGGCTCGCTGAAAACGATCGCTCGCGCCACCGGCAAGGGCAGCACGCTCAGCACCCTGCCCGCATTGATCCTGCCGCAATCGGGCAAGGCGATTGCAATCGACGATGCCGACGGGTTCGACGCGGTCTACGATTTCGATCTCGACACGATGAAGATCGGCACTAAGATCTTCGATGCGCCCGGCTATGATGTCGATGGGCCGTTTCTCGATCCCACCGGCACCAAGATGATGGGATTCCAATATACCGACACGCGGTCGCACACGAAGTGGCTCGATCCCACTTTGGCGCAGGTCCAGGCCGATCTCGACAAAGCGGTTCCCAATCTGTGGCCCGATATCGTGTCGTGGAGCAACGATCTGAGCGTGTTGATCGTGCATATCGGCGCGGCCAACAGCCCGGGTGCCTATTATATCTATCGTCCGGCCGACGGGCGAATGTCGCTCTTCGCGACAATCAATGCGACGCTCAGCACCAAGACCTATGCGCCGGTCAAGACCGTCCGCTACACCGCGCGCGACGGTACCGAAATGTCCGCCGTGCTGACCTTGCCCAAGGGACGCGAGGCGAAGAACCTCCCCCTGATCCTGATGCCGCATGGCGGCCCGGCGGTTCGAGACGAGGAGGACTGGGACTGGTGGTCTGAGTTCCTGGCAAGCCGCGGCTATGCGGTGCTGAAGCCCAATTACCGCGGCTCGACCGGCTTCGGCACCAAGTTCAACAAGCTCGGCGAGGGCCAATGGGGCCTGAAGATGCAGGACGACCTGGTCGACGCGGTCGGCTGGGCCGCGAAACAGGGGATCGCCGATCCCAAGCGCGTGTGCATCGTCGGTGCGTCCTATGGCGGCTATGCCGCGTTTCGCGCGGCGCAGCGCGACAAGGGCGTCTATCGCTGCGCGGTGTCCTTTGCCGGCGTGTCCGACATGACGGCGATGCTGCGCTATGACGGATCGTTCCTCAATGGCGGCCGCGACAAGGACTATCTGCGTAAGCAGGCTCCCGATCTGAAGGGGGTGTCCCCGATCAACTTCGCCGCCGATTTCTCGACGCCGATCCTGATCATGCACGGCAAGGCCGACCAGGTCGTGCCGGTCAAGCAATCGCGCGAAATGGTCGAGCGGCTGAAGACGGCCGGCGCGACCTATCGCTATGTCGAGCAGCCGCTCGGCGACCACCATTTCACCCGACAGGCCGACCGCCAGCAATTCCTGGAGGAACTCGAAGCGTTCCTGGCGAAATACAACCCAGCGTGATCGCCGGTTGACGCTTTGCCGGGCTTGATCGAAGGAGGGGCGTCACCGGCCGCGGTGGCGCTCCTTCCCTTTGCCCCGTGAGGACCCATGGCCGCCTTGTACGACCGCGAAGCCCTTCGCACGCTGCTCGCCACGCGCACGCTGAAGCGCGGCGATTTCCTGCTCGTCTCGGGCAAGCGCAGCCGCATCTATTTCAACATGAAGGCGACGATGATGACGCCTGAAGGCGCCGCGCAATGCGCGCGGGGGTTGCTGTCGGTGCTCGATGGGCTCGACGCCGATTATGTCGCGGGACTGGAGATGGGTGCGGTGCCGCTATTGGGCGGGATCGCGGCATTGAGCTGGGACGTCGGCCGCCCGATCGGCGCGGTGTTCGTGCGCAAGGCGGCAAAGGCGCACGGTACCTCGCTGATGGTCGAAGGGCTCGACGATAGCGGCGGCGAGACGCTGCAGGGCAAGCATGTCGTGCTGATCGACGACGTCGCGACCAGCGGGGGATCGATCCTCAAGGCCGCTGAGCAGATCGAGGCGGCCGGCGGCATCATGAAGGATGCGATCGTCATCCTCGACCGCGAACAGGGCGCGGACGCCAATCTCGCCGCGCGCGGGATCACGCTGCACGCGCTGTTCACCGCGACCGATCTGGGGGTGACCGAGGCGGACAAGCAGCCGCTCGACTAACTCCTCATTCCCCTCCCGTTTACGGGAGGGGTTAGGGGAGGGCGTGTCGGGATATCAATGCGGTGGAGGAAACAGGCCCTCCCCCAGCCCCTCCCGCAAGCGGGAGGGGAGATCAGCCCTTCCAGTTGATCGCCGACCGCGCCTTTTCTTCCAGCCAGGCCATCGCAGCGAACCATGGACCGCCGCCATAGCTGATCCGCGCCACGCCGGCATCGGCGAGCGCACGCGAGTCGACGTCTCCGCCCGGTAGAACATTGACCAGCGCCCCAGTTCGCTTGACGATCTGCTCGATCGCCGCGACGTCGCGCAGGAACGGGACGAAGATCCCGCTAGCGCCTGCCGCCAGATAGGCTGCTGCGCGGTCGATCGTCTCGTCGAGCGTCGACTCGTCCTGCTGCTCGACGGGCGTACGGATGTAGAGGTCGATCCGCGCGTTAATGAAGAAGGCGTTGCCCGCGCCCTTGCGCGCCGCGGCGATACGATCGGCCTGCGTCGCGATCGGATAGACACCCTCGCCGCCGATCACCGAATCCTCGAAATTGCAGCCCACCGCGCCGGTTTCGGCGAGGCCGGCCAGATGGGCGGTGATCCCATCGCCATCCCGCGCATAGCCGCTCTCGAAGTCGATCGAGACGGGGACATCGACCACATTCATGACCCGCTTCGCGTTGTCGAAGACGAGATCGAGCGGGACTTCCTCGCCGTCGCCGAAACCGAGCGATCCAGCGGCGCCATAGCTGCCGGTCGCGATCGCCTTGGCGCCGGCCTTGGCGATCGCGACGGCACTGCCGGGATCCCAGCAATTGTAGATGATCAGGGGATCGCCAGGGACATGGAGTGCGGTGAAAGTGTCGTAGTTGGACGGCATAAAGCTCCCCTCCCGTTTACGGGAGGGGCTGGGGGAGGGCATGTTCCACCCTATCCACAGGCCCTCCCCTGACCCCTCCCGCAAGCGGGAGGGGAATGGATCATCAATGAACGAACCGCGCGACCACGTCGCGATAGCTGCGGCTGACCTTCACCTGGCCGCCCGAATCGAGCACCAGGAAGCACTCGCCATTGGTGTGCGGCTTGACCTGCCGGACGAGGTCGAGATTGACGATCGTCGAGCGATGGACGCGCTGGAAGCGGCGCGGGTCGAGGCGCTTTTCCAGGTCCTTCATCGTCTGGCGCAGGATCAGCGTATTGTCGCCGGTCTTGATGCACATGTAATCGCCCGCCGCTTCGACCACCTCGATCGTGTCGACGTCGACGCGGAAGATCTTGCCGCGATCCTTGATGTTGATGAGCTTTTCGAAGCGGTTGGACGACACCTCGCCGCCATCGGCGATCTCCTCGGCCGCTTCCGGCGCGACTTCGGCCAGCGCTTCCTTGTACTTACCGACTTCCTCGGCGGTGCGCTTCTCGCTCAGTCGTTGCCGCACGCGGTCGAGCGTATCGGCGAGGCGGGATTCCTCGACCGGCTTGACCAGATAATCGGTCGCCTGCGCCTCGAACGCGCGAATGGCGTGGTCGGAATAAGCGGTGACGAAGACGAACAGCGGCGGCTCGACCTCCATCAGGCCCTGGATCACCGAAAAGCCGTCGAATCCCGGCATCTGGATATCGAGAAACACCAGATCGGGCTTATTGGTCTTGATACTGCGGATCGCTTCGCGCCCGTTCGCGCAACGGTCGATGATCTCGACATCGTCATGCGCCTGAAGGCGAAGCTCCAGCCCCTGGATCGCGAGCGCTTCGTCGTCCACCAGGATAGTTCGTATGGTCATGCGGCCTCTCTATTCGGATCTTCCAACTGGTACGGAATCTCGATCTCCACAGCAAAGCCGCCCCCTGGTGTAGATCGAGCGTCGAAACGGTGGTCAGGTCCGTACGCCTGAGCCAACCGATCTCTTATATTGGCGAGCCCCACGCCGGTTGAAAGGCTCGGCCCTAACTTGCTCTCGATCAAGCCAGGGCCAGTGTCCGACACGGTAATCCGGACCCGTTCGCCGACGAGACGTGCCGAAACTGCGATTTCTGCCCCCTCCTCACTCGGCGTGACCGCATATTTGATCGCGTTTTCGACCAATGGCTGGAGCAACAAAGAGGGCAATCGCGCGCGTTCGGCGCGAGGATCGATCTCGAACACCGGGCGCAGGCGCTTTTCGAACCGCATCTTCTCGATCTCGAGATAGAGTTTGAGCGTATGTACCTCCTGCGCGACCGTCACGTTGGCGGTTGGCTCGTAAATCAACGTGAAGCGCAGGAAGTCGGCCAGCCGCGACAGCATCGCATTGGCGCGCTCCGTCTCCTTGAGCAGCACCAGGGTCGAGATCGAGTTGAGCGTGTTGAACAGGAAATGCGGATTCAGCTGATAGCGCAGCATCGCCAGCTGCGCCGACGACGCCTGGTTGCCGAGCACCAGCAACTGGTCCGCTTGCTGTTCGACGATAAGGTAGAAATTGATCCCGAAATAGAGCGCCGACCAGCCCGCCAGCACGGTGAAATTGAGGAACAGCTGACCGAATACCAGGCCGAAATTGAGACCCGGATTGTCCTTCATGATGCTGTAGGAAAAGCCGTTGAGTACCGCCGCCAGGAACGTCGCGCCGGCAAGCGTCACCACCGTCAGCAGGATCGCGCTGATCCGCGGCAGCCGCCGGTAATAGCCATAAAGCGTCGAAAGCAGCAGGGTGATGCAATAGCCGACGATCGATTCGATGATCCCCGGAATCAACGCCGTCATCGGCGCACCATTCGACACCGACGAGACCGAGCGGAGCAACAGATAGCCGCCCCAACCCACGCCCTGCAGCGTCCAGAAAGCGCGGCTCTTGTCCTCGAAGAACGGACGCGAAAAGATCGCGGGAGTCCAGAAGCGGCGCTTCTGGTCCGTCAATGAGGTGTCGGCCGGCGCCGGCACGGGGGACGAAATCGTGGCCATCGGGCTGGCCCCTTTATACCGGCCAGACCGGTCACGCAAAGCATCGCCTGTTCGCGGCCGTCCATGGGTAGGAATACCAATGGCGTCGGCGCGGTCTTTTGCTTAGGAGCAGCCCCGCAATGAATCCCGCCACTCGCCCCGACACGCTTGGTCGCCGCTTCGGCTGGCTGCTGTTGCTGGTGGCCGCGTTGCTGGTGCGTAGCGTCGCTCCCGAAGGGTGGATGCCGGTGGTCAATGCCGCCGGCGGGATCGAGATCACGGTCTGCAACGGCACCGGACCCGATGACGCGATGGTGCTGTCACCCGACGGCAAGCTGCATCACAAGGCACCGGGCAAGAGTCGGCCCGGCGAGCATGTTTGCGCATTCTCGGGGTTGGGAGTGGCCGACACTCCACCAACGCTAATTGCGCTCGCCGCGCCGGTCTTTGCGCCCGGCGTCCCGCCGACGCTCGACCCAATCGACGCCATCCCCGGCCGCGGCCTCGCCGCGCCGCCGCCTCCCGCTACCGGACCGCCTTCCCTCGCCTGAACCGACGCTGCCTCCGGGCAGCTTATGCGATTCAGTAAGGGGAATGATTGTGACTATTGCCAAGCGCACCCTGTGGTGCGCCTCGTCCGCCGCGATGGCGAGCGCCATCGCGCTGCCCGCGCACGCCGCCGACGATCCCGCACCGGGAGACGATCGCCGCGACGACATATTGATCACCGCGCAACGCTAGCAACAGAC
>Ga0207702_10003182_pt1 | contig 15180 bp, 12 predicted proteins | sample KBSCornC62_FD_184302 | JGI IMG/M metagenome (GOLD analysis project Ga0207702, IMG submission 184302) | Corn rhizosphere microbial communities from Kellogg Biological Station, Michigan, USA - KBS Corn C6-2 (SPAdes) (version 2) | ecosystem: Host-associated > Plants > Roots > Rhizosphere > Soil ...
TACTCCTTGTTGCTCAGGTGCAGCTCGACGTCGTCCTGCCAGACCCGGCGGGAGGCCAGCTCCATCCGCACGCCGCTGGCCTCGAGCACGTCGCCGGTCCGCCGCCGCAGCAGCGCCCGCACCCGGGCCAGCAGCTCGGCCAGCCGGAACGGCTTGGCGACGTAGTCGTCCGCGCCGGCGTCCAGCCCGACCACCAGGTCGATCTCGTCGGTCCGGGCGGTCAGGACGAGGACCGGCACCGAGTTGCGCCCGGCCCGCAGCCGGCGGCACACCTCGAGCCCGTCCATGTCCGGCAGGCCGAGGTCGAGCACGACCAGGGAGACGTCGCCGCCCATCGCCTCGGACAGCGCGCTGGTGCCGTCGTTGCGGACCAGCACCGAGTAGCCCTCGCGCTGCAGCGCGCGGGCCAGCGGTTCGGAGATCGCCGGGTCGTCCTCGGCGAGAAGCACAGTTGTCATACCGGTGTCACCCCATGCCGACGACGGGAAAATCCTCTGTCCTTGCCGCGCGCGGCGGCGATCCGGGCGACCAGCTCGGCGCGCAGGTCCTCCGGCTCCACCACCGCGTCCACGACGAGCTCGCTGGCCAGCCGCAGCACGTCGATGTCCTGTTCGTACGCCTCCCGGCGGCTGCGGACGAACTCGGCGCGCTCGGCCTCGTCCTCGATCGCCGCGATCTTGTTCGCGTAGACCGCGTTGACGGCGGCCTCGGCGCCCATGACCGCGATCTTCGCGGTCGGCAGCGCCAGCGTCGCGTCGGGCTCGAAGCCGGGCCCGGCCATCGCGTAGAGCCCTGCGCCGTAGGCCTTGCGGACCACGACGCAGAACTTCGGCACGGTCGCCTCGGCGATCGCGCTGATCATCTTGGCACCGTGCCGGATGATGCCCTGCTTCTCCACCGCCGAGCCGACCATGAAGCCGGGCACGTCGGAAAGGAAGATCAGCGGCAGGTTGAACGCGTCGCACAGCTGCACGAACCGGGTCGCCTTGTCGGCCGAGTCGACGAACAGCACCCCGCCCTTGAACTGCGGGTTGTTGCCGACCACGCCGACCGCCCTGCCGTCGAGCCGGGCGAACCCGATCGTCACCTCCCGCGCCCAGCGGGCCTGGATCTCGAAGAACGAACCGTCGTCGACCAGCGCCCGCACGTACCGGCGCATGTCGAACGCCTGGCGCTCGCTGTCCGGCACCAGCGCCCGCAGGTCGCCGCCGCCCGGCCCGGCCGGCTCGATCGCGGGCGGCTCGCCCTGCCAGTTGGACGGCAGGTAGGACAGGTAGCGGCGGACCACGTCGAGCGCCTCGGGCTCGTCCTTGCAGAGGAAGTGGCCCACACCGGACTCGCCGGTGTGCATCCTGGCTCCGCCCATGTCCTCGAGCGTCGTCTTCTCCCCGGTCACCATCTCGACCATCCGGTCGGACCCGAGATACATGCTGGCGTTGCCGTCCACCATCGCGACCACGTCGCAGAACGCCGGGATGTACGCCCCGCCGGCGGCGCTCGGCCCGAACAGCGCGCACACCTGCGGGATGGAACCGGAGGCGCGCACCTGGTTCCAGAAGATCCGGCCGGCGCCACGCCGGCCCGGGAACAGGTCGACCTGGTCGGTGATCCTCGCCCCGGCCGAGTCGACCAGGTAGACCATCGGCACGGATGTCGCGTACGCCCGTTCGATGATGCGGATGATCTTCTCCACGGTGCGCGCCCCCCACGAGCCCGCCTTGACCGTGGAGTCGTTGGCCATCACGCACACCGGCCGGCCGTCGATCAGCGCCTGTCCGGTGATCACGCCGTCGGCCGGCAGGTCGCCGGCCATGACGTTGGCGAGCATGCCGTCCTCGACGAACGAGTCCTTGTCGACCAGCAGCCGGACGCGCTCGCGGGCGAACAGCTTGCCCCTGGCCGCGTTGGCCTCGTGGTAGCGCGCGGCGCCGCCCTTCTCGACCGTCTCCCTGGCCCCGGCGACCCCGCCGTCGTAGTTCACGACCCAGTTTTACTCCCGTCGCCAATTCTGTCGGTGGTCGGTGGCAGTCTTGCGCCGCAACGGGGAGCCCCGGCACCGGGCCGGGACCGCCGGCGAGGAGGTCGGTCATGAGCGAGCGCACCGGTTATCCGCAGGGCACGCCGTGCTGGGCGGACATCTGGACCGATGATCCGGCGGCCGGCCGCGCGTTCTACGCCGGGCTGTTCGGCTGGGAGTGGGAGGTAAGCCCGGATCCAGCCTTCGGCGGCTACTCGATCGCGCTGCTGCGGGGCAAGCGGGTGGTCGGGCTGTCCGGCACGATGATCCCGGACATGCGGCCCGCCTGGGTGACCTACCTGGCCGTCGACGACGCGGACGCGTTCGCCGCCGCGGTGCCCGCCGCCGGCGGGACGGTGGTCGGGCCGCCGATGGACATCGCCGACCAGGGTCGCATGGCGCTGGCGACCGACCCGGCCGGCGCGCTCTTCGCCGTCTGGCAGCAGGGCATCCACACCGGCTCGGAGTTGGTCAACGAGCCCGGCACCGTGGTGTGGAACGAGTTGGTGGCGCCGGGCATCGACAAGGAGGCCGAGTTCTACCGCGCCACGATCGGTGTCAGCTTCGAGGACATGGCCGGGTCCGACCCGACCATGCCGGTCTACAAGCTGGTCAAGGTGGACGGCCGGACGGTCGGCGGGGCGATGCCGCCGACGCCGGAGATGGGCGAGCTCCCGCCGCACTGGGGGATCTACTTCGAGGTCGCCGACGCCGACGCCGCCGTCAAACAGGCCCAGGACCTGGGGGCGCGGGTGCTCTCCCGGGTGCAGCCGACCCCGCAGGGCCCGATGGCCACCCTCGCCGACCCGCAGGGCGCGCCCTTCGCCGTCATAGCCAGCGGCTCCGCTGAGTAGCCGGCCCCGCTGACCCGCGGAGATCAGCCGCGTTTGATCCGCCGTTGCCGGGTGGAGCCACGGTCCAGCTGGACGGAGTCGGGGTCAGTGGGGTTGGTCGAGGAGGGGGACGGGGTCGTCCCGCCAGTGCGGGGGGACGACGGCGAACGCGTCGGCCAGGGCGGCGCCCCAGAGCGAGCCGGGCCGGTCGAGGCCGACGGACTCGACCGCACCGTCCGGGCGGCGCCGGACCGGCAGGATCCGGGTCGATGCCGGCGCGGGCCGGCCCGGAGGGTGCGGCCGGCTCCCCACCGACGGTGCGCCGCCGACCAGGCGCGCCGTCGGCAGGTCCGGCAGCGGCCGGCCGGTCATCCCGGCCAGCAGCGGCCCCAGCAGGGTCAGCACCCCGACCAGCGCCGCGTACGGGTAGCCGGGCAGCCCGACCACCGGCCGCCCGTCCGGCAGCAGGCCGAGCCGCTGCGGTCCCCCGGGCCGGCAGTCGACCCGGTCGACGACCAGCTCCGCACCGAGCGCCGCCAGCGCCGGCACCATGAGGTCCTTCGTCCCGCCGCCGAGGCCGCCCGAGGTGACCACGACGTCACCGCCGGCCGCCTCGAGCGCCTTGGCCACGTCGTCCGGGTCGGTGTCGCCCACCCGGACGGTCGGCAGCGGTCGCCCGCCGAGCCCGGTCACCCAGCCGGGCAGCGCCGGTCCCAGCGCGTCCCGGACCAGGCCGTCCGCCGAGGTCCCGGTTCCGACCAGCTCGTCACCGGTGACGAGCAGGGCGACGGCCGGCCGGGGCCGGACCGGCAGCGTGTCCAAGCCGACGGCGGCGGCGAGTCCGACGACCGCCGGGGTGACGGGCGACCCGGCCGGCACCAAGTCGGCGCCGACCGGCACGTCCTCGCCCGTCCGCCGCACGTTGCGGCCGGCTATCGCAGAACCCCGCACGCGATCGCCGTCCTGCGTCGTGTGCTCGTACGGGACGACGGCCACGGTTCCCGGCGGCAGGACCGCGCCGGTGGCGATCTCCAGGGCCAGACCCGGGGCCAGCGGATCCCGCGGGCCGGCCTGACCGGCGATCGCCCGCCCGACCACGGTCCACGGCCCCTCGACGTCGCCCACCGCGTACCCGTCCATGGCGGCGCAGTCGAATCCGGGCAGCGGTGCCGACGCTCGCAGCAGCGCGGCCAGCGTTCCCCCACCGGCCTCCGCCAGCGGGAGGTCGGCCGGCGGCATCGGACGCGCCGTGGCGTACGCCGCCCGGCGCGCCTCGGTCCACGGCACCCGCACGGGCGCGGTCCTACCCCTCGGCGGAGGTGCGACGCTCGCGCCGCGCGGCCCGGTCCTCGGCCGCGCCGGTCCCAGGCTGCTCCGGGTTCTCCCAGGCCAGCGCCATCCGGCTGATCCGGGCGGCGTACCCCGTGGCCTCGTCGGCGCTGCCGGCCCGCCCCGCCGCCAGCCCCATCAGATACGCGGTGAGCGGAGCGGCCGGCCGGGCCACCCCGTGCGCGACGTCCTTGGTCATGTCGAGGACCAGGTCCCGGGTGCGGTCGTCGACGAGGTCGGCGATGCCGAGCTCGGCGACCACCGCGGCGGTCCAGTCGTCCAACGTGCTCATCTCAGCTCAGCTCCCTGCCGCTCGCGTGCGCTCCCCGCGATCCTTCCGGCTGCCCCTACCGCCTCCGCGACCGGGTCAGGTTGCCGCCGGGACGGGGAGTCGGAGGCGCTCGCGGCCGGCGTACACGTTGCAGCGGCGGCCGCGCAGGAATCCGACCAGCGTGACGCCGAAGTCCTCGGCGACCGCGACGGCCAGTGACGACGGCGCCGACACCGACGCGACGACCGGGATCCCGGCGGCGACGGCCTTCTGCACGATCTCGTACCCGCACCGCCCGCTGACCATGAGCACCGTCCCGGACAGCGGCAGCCGGTCGCCGAGCACGCCCCAGCCGACCAGCTTGTCGACCGCGTTGTGCCGCCCGACGTCCTCCCGGGTGGCCACCAGCGACCCGTCCGCGGTGAACAGCCCCGCCGCGTGCAGCCCACCGGTCACCTCGAACAGGCCCTGGGCCGACCGCAACGCGTCCGGCAGCCCGTACAGCACGTCGACCGGGACCGTCACGTCGTCGGCGACCCGGTGCAGCCCGCGCTCGTGCAGCGCGTCCAGCGACGCCGATCCGCACACGCCACAGGCACTGGATACGATCCCCGAACGCACCGGCGCCTCCAGCGCCGGCCCGTCGGTCTCGACCGTCACCACGTTGAACTTCTGGTCCGCCCGCTCGACGTCCGCACAGTACGAGACCTGGTGCGGCACCCCGGGCAGGAGGCCCTCGGCGTGCAGGAACCCGGTCGCCAGTTCGAAGTCGTGGCCCGGCGTCCGCATCGTCACCGCGACGGTCTGCGTGCGGCCGCCGGCGGAGAGCCGGATCTCCAGCGGTTCCTCGGTCACCACACTGTCGCGGCGACGGACCTCGGTCTCGCCGTCCAGCGTCCAGACTTTGGCGCGGGTGGCCGCTCCCGGCCGATCGGCTCTCACGGTTCCAGTCTCGCACCGAATAAGCTGCAACCATGATCAATGGGACGCACGCCCTGATCTACAGCCCCGACCCCGACGCGGACCGCGCCTTCCTGCGCGACACGCTCGGCTGGTCGTTCGTCGAGGACCACCCGGGCTGGCTGATCTTCCGGCTGCCACCCGGTGAGGTCGGCGTCCACCCGCTGGACCCGGGCGACGAGCCGCGGCATGAGCTGTACTTCATGTGCGACGACGTGCACGCGACGGTGCGCGAGCTGTCGGCCAAGGGCGCGAGCTTCGCCGGCGAGGTGCAGGACGCCGGGTTCGGCCTGCTCACCCAGCTCGTGCTGCCCAGCGGCGCGCGCATCGGCCTGTACGAGCCGCGGCACCAGGTGGCGGCCGACATCAGGTCGTAACAACTTGTAACCGAATCGGCGTGACTCGGCACACGCTGGGTTTCGGGAACGATTCAGATGACCTCGCGTTGTACCCGGTGGACGACGCGAGAGGAGGACGTGCGATGAGGAAGTTCAGCGAGCTCCTCGACAGGTTCGACCGCTGGACCATCGAGGTGTTCAACCCGCCGTACCCGCTCGGCCGCCGGTAAGGCGAGCCGGGCCGGACATCCCCGAGAGCGCGACACACACCAGGTGTGTCGCGCTCAGTCGTCTCCGGCCGCCGGGCGGGGGGCCAGGGTGCGGCGGTCGTCGTGGGCGCGACGGGTCAGACCGCGGGCGTCGAGCAGTTCGAGCAGCGGGACGGCGACGCGGCGGGTGGTGCCGAGCGCGCGGCGGGCCTCGGACAACGTGAACGGCTGGGGCAGGCCGGCGAGCGCCGCGGCCGCCGCGCTGTCGGCGCCCGGGAGGAGGTAGATCCCGTCCGCGACCCGGAGCAGCGCGCCGGCCCGGACGGCAGCCGCCAGCTCCCGCCGTCCCAGCCCCAGCTCGGCCAGCCGGTACGCCTCCGGCGCCACGAACGGAGCCTCGGCCAGATCGGCCCGCACCGCCTCGACGCCGGCCCGGATCTCGGCCGGCAGCCCCACCCCCGCCGCCCCGACGATCCGCCCGTCCCGCAACACAAGCTCGTCCCCCACTCCCACATCGCCAGCCGACCCCAACCGGGCCGAGCCGGCGCGGCCGCCCGGACCAGGCCGAGCGCCCGGATTCGCACCCGACCGCCGGCCGGGCCCGGGCTGGGAGCCGGGCCCGGGCTGGGAGCCGGACCCGGGCTGGGAGCCGGACCCGGGCTGGGAGCCGGACCCGGGCTGGGAGCCGGACCCGGGCTGGGAGCCCGACCCGGGCTGGGAGCCCGACCCGGGCTGGGAGCCGGGCCCGGGCTGGGAGCCGGACCCGGGCTGGGAGCCGGGGAGGGACAGCAGGGCGGTGAGGATGCGGGGGTCGGGGAGGCCGAGGCGTTGGCGGGCGGCCTCGAGCGGCAGGCCGTGCTCCAACGGGTGCGCGGCCGCGTGCTCGGCGACGGCGCGGCCCAGCGCCGCCCGCCAGCGCACCGCCTGATCGGGGTCGACCAGCCAGTCCCCGGCCTGGACCGCGGTCGGCGGCGCGGGCACGCCCATGGCCCGCAGTCGGGACGCCTGCACCGCCCCGCGCCGGGCCAGCTCGCCCGCCCCGTCCGGCGTCCCGTCGAGACCGGCCAGCGCCTTCGCCCGGTCGGCGGCGGCCCCGCGCCGGCGCAGCGCCGGCGGGTCGACGTCGAGCACCCGCACGCCGGCGACCACGGCGTGCCGGCCGGGATCGCGCAGCAGCATCCGGTCCCCGACGTGCAGCGGCAACGGCCGCCGCAGGGTCAGCCGGGCCGCGGCGTCACCCAGCTGCCGGACCCGCACCGGCACCGCGGCCGACCCCGCGTGCAGGGTCAGCTCGGTCGCCAGGTCGCCCGCGCTGACCGCCACGTCCAGCACCGACGCCGACGTCCAGGCGCCCGGCGTGACCAGTGCCGCACCCCGACCGACGGCCGAGACCGCGATCCCGCGCAGGTTCACCGCGACCCGGGCGGTGCCGACGACCGAGGACACCGGGCGCTCCAGCGACTGCAGGCCCCGTACCGACACCGGCGTCCCGTCCAGCGACAGCTCGTCGCCGACCCGCAGCGTCCCGGCGGCCAGCGTGCCGGTCACCACGGTCCCGCTGCCGCGGATCGTGAACGCCCGGTCCACCCACAGCCGCACCGGCTCGTCCGCCGCCGGCACCGGCAGCGCCGCGAGCATCGCGTCCAGCGCCGCCCGCAGCTCGTCGAGGCCGGCGCCGGTCGCGGCGCTGACCGCGACCGCCCGCACCGCGCCGCCGAGCGAGGTCCGGGCCAGCCGCTCGCGCGCCGCCGCCAGCGCCGGACCGGGGTCGGCCAGATCGGACCGGGTCACCGCGAGCACCCCGAGCCGGACGCCGAGCGCGTCCAGCGCGTCGAGGTGCTCGGTCGACTGCGGCATCCAGCCGCCGTCGGCGGCGACCACGAACAGCACCGCCGGCACCGGCCCGATCCCGGCCAGCATCGTCGGCACGAACCGCTCGTGCCCCGGCACGTCGACGAACGCGACCTCGCCGACCGGCAGCCGGGTCCAGGCGAAGCCGAGGTCGAGGGTCATCCCGCGCCGCTTCTCCTCGGCCCACCGGTCCGGCTCCATCCCGGTCAGCGCCCGGACGAGGCTGGACTTGCCGTGGTCGACGTGCCCGGCCGTCGCGATCACGTACACCGGCTCAGACCCGTACGGACAGGATCGCGCGCTGCAGCGCCCGGTCGTCGGTCTCGTCCACCGCCCGCAGGTCCAGCAGGCAGCGCCCGCCCGCGACCCGGCCCAGCACGGCGGGATCGGCGGCCCGCAGCGCCGCCGCGTACGGCTCGGGCAGGCTCACCGCCGCACTCGGCAGCGCCACCCCCGGCGCGCCGCCGCCACCGACCGCGGCCTCGCTGTCCACCGCCGTCGCGTCGACCCGGTTCGCCCGCAGCAGCGCGGCCAGCCGCTCCGCCCTGGCCCGCAGCGCCACCGGGTCGGCCGCGAGGAACCGGGCCACCGGCACCGCGGGCCCGCGCAGCGTCGCCTCCAGCGCGGCCAGCGTCAGCTTGTCCACCCGCATCGCCCGGGCCAGCGGGTGCCGCCGCAGCCGCTCGACCACGTCGGCCCGGCCGAGCAGCAGCCCGGCCTGCGGTCCGCCGAGCAGCTTGTCGCCGCTCGCGGTGACCAGCGCGGCGCCGGCCCGCAGCGCGGTGGCCGCGTCCGGCTCGTCCGGCAGCACCGCCGACGGCGCCAGCAGCCCGGATCCGATGTCCACCACCAGCGGCGCGTCCAGGGTCGCCAGCCGCTCGGCCGGGACGGCCGCCGTGAACCCGCTGACCACGAAGTTCGACGGGTGCAGCTTGAGCACGAACCCGGTGTCCGGGCCGACCGCCGCCGCGTAGTCGGCCAGCGTGACCCGGTTGGTGGTGCCGACCTCCCGCAGCCGCGCTCCGGTGGACGCGACCAGGTCGGGGATCCGGAACCCGTCGCCGATCTCCACCATCTCGCCGCGGGACAGCACGATCTCCCGGCCGGCGGCCAGCGCGGTCGCGGCGAGCACGAGCGCGGCGGCGCCGTTGTTGACCACGTGCACGCCACCGGCATCGGGGACGGCGGCGGCCAGCGCGGTCAGCGCACCGGCCCCGCGCGGCCCGCGGCGACCGGAGGCGAGGTCGAGCTCGACGTCGGTGGTGCCGGCCGCGGCCAGCACCGCGGCCCGCGCGGCGACCGACAGCGGCGCCCGGCCCAGGTTGGTGTGCACCAGCACGCCGGTCGCGTTGAGCACCGGCCGCAGCGACGCCGCAACCGCCGGCAACCGGTTCAGCACCGCCGGCACCAGCTCGTCCGGCGTCAGCAGCCCGGACCGTACGTCCTGCTGGGCGGCGACGACCGCCTCCTTGACCAGGGCCCGGCCCAGCCGGCCGAGTGCACCGTCCAGCCGCGGGTCGGCGAGCACCGCATCGGTGCGCGGGACGAGCCGGCGCGGGTCGGTCAACTCGGCCACTGCGCCACGGTACGGCGGCAAGCCCTGGGCCTGCCGCCGGCCCCGGAATTAGCGATCAAGAACCCCCGTATAGCACTTCGGCGGCGAAAGCTCAGCAACGGTCAGTATGGTGTCCGACACCCGGGGGAAGCTGTGACATCCGGTAGCCGGCAGTTGCGGCCTGCCCGGGACCGGTTGGGAGACGCAGTGTGGGGGTTCTTGCAGTGAGCGAATCTGGCCGGACTCGCAGCGGGCTGTCCCGGCTGCTCCTGCTCGGCGCGTCCGTGGTCGCCATCGCCCTGGTTGCCGGCTGTGTCGCGGGGTCGAAAGGCACGCCGGCCGCCGCCCCGACCAGCCGCGCGGCGATCGAGGCCGCCCCCCTCCCGTCGGGCTCCAGCGACACCGACGGCAGCACCGACGGCGGCCTGGCCGGGGCCGAGCCGGCGGGCGGTCCGGTCACCCCGGGCCAGTTCACGCTGCAGTTCCAGGCCCTGCTCGGTCAGCACACCATGCTCGCCGCGGACATGATGCGCGGCCGGATCCGCAACGACCCGGACGTGGCGCAGGCCGCGAACGCCGCGATCGGCAAGAACACCGACGCGCTCGGCAAGCTGTTCGCGGCCGAGCTCGGCGCCGACGCCGCCCAGACGTTCACGCCGCTGTGGTCCGGGCACGTGACCGGGCTGTTCAACTACGCCCGCGGGCTCGGCGCCGGCGACGAGACCGCGATGGCAGAGGCCAAGCTGCAGGTGACCCAGATCGAGGACAAGCTGGCCGACTTCTTCGCCGACCACTCGCACGGCCAGCTCGGCAAGCAGCAGGCGCTCGAGGGCGTCGCCGACCACATCAACCACCTCCTCGACCAGGCCGACCAGTACGCCGCGAAGGACTACGAGAAGTCCGACGCCACCTACCGCGAGGGGTACGCGCACGCGTTCAGCGGCGGCCAGGCGCTCGGGACGGCGCTGCTCACGCCCACCCAGGCGAAGGTGACCGAGACCCCGAGCTGGCGGCTGCGCTCCGCGCTGACCCAGCTGCTCGGCGAGCACGTCGAGCTGGTCGTCGGCGCGCTGCGGTCCGGCGCCACCGACGCCCCCGACTTCAAGGCCGCCGCGGACGCGGTCAACGCCAACACCACCGCCCTGGCCGGCGCGGTCGGCACGCTGTTCTCTCCGGCCGCCGGGCACAGCTTCGAGCAGCTGTGGGCCGACCACATCGACCTGCTGGTCGCGTACTCCGCCGCGCTCGCGAAGGGCGACGACGCCGCCAAGGCGCAGATCATCCAGGGGCTGAACGGGTTCGAGTCCAGGCTGTCGGCGTTCCTGTCCACGGCGACCGGCAAGAAGCTGGCCTCGCAGCAGCTGGCCAAGGCGCTGAACTCCCACGACGCGATGCTCCGCCAGCAGGTCGATGCGTTCGTCGCCAAGGATTACGTGACGGCGCACGATGTCGCATACTCCACCTACCAGGAGATGTTCGGGTTGAGCGGCCAGCTCGCGCAGGCTTTTGGGGCGACCGTGGCCAAGCGGTTGCCCGTCGGAGCTGCCCAGACCGGTCTCGGCGGTGAAGCCGCGATCATCGGAGGACGCTGATGCGGGTGGTGCGCGGCCTGGTGTCGCTGGCTGCCGGGTCGTTGCTGGCCGTGACGCTCACCGCGTGCGGTGCCAGCGCCGCCGGCTCGACCGCTACGCCGCAGCACGCCTCGGACCCGACCGCGACCCCGAAGGGGGAGTCCGACCCGGCGGCGGACCAGTTCAAGTCGGTCCGCACCTACCCGACCGTCGCGCCGCCGACCCGGGTCCGCATCCCGGCGATCGACCTGGTCACGCCGCCGCTGGAGCAGCTTGGCCGGATGCCGAAGGACAAGAGCATCGCGCTGCCGCGCGACCCGCTGCGGGCCGGCTGGTTCAAGGACGGGCCGCGGCCGGGCCAGCCCGGTCCGGCGGTGATCATCGGCCACGTCGACATGGCACACGCGCCCGCGGTGTTCTTCCGGCTGCGGGAGATGAAGCCCGGTCAGGCCGTGTACGTCGACCGCGCCGACGGCAGCACCGAGAAGTTCACGGTGACCGCGGTCCGGCAGGTGGCCAAGACCGACTTCCCGACCCAGGACGTCTACGCGCCGGACCTGCAGGCGTCGCTGCGGCTGATCACCTGCGGCGGCCAGTTCGACTACGACGCCCACAACTACCTCGACAATGTCATCGTCTTCGCCTCGCCGGCGTAGCTGGCTCGCCGCGAGCGCGCTGGCCCTGGTGGCCGGCGCGCTGGTCTGGGCCGGCCCGGCCGGGGCCGCGACCACGCTGACCGTCGTCTCGGTGGCGCCGGGCGACGACCAGGTCACGATGGTCGTCGGGGTCGACCCGCCGCCGTCGCTGGCCCAGCCGGGCACGTTCACGGTGGCGAGCGGCGACGCCGGCAAGCTGCCGACCGACGCCCGGCCGGTGCTCGGGCCGCAGCTCGCGGCCGCGACGGTGCTGGACACCTCCGCGGCCGGTGCCGGCGAGCTGCAGAACGGCATCAACGGCACCACCAACCTGCTGCTGCAGCTGCCGGACGGGGTACGCAACCTCGTCGTCGCCGACGGCGGGGACGCGCCGCGGATGGTGTCCCCGCTCACCCAGGGCGCGACCGAGGCGATCGCGGCGCTGAACTCGGCCAGGGCCGCCGGCACCCGGCACACCGGCGCGGCGCTGGACGCCGCCGCGGACGGGCTGCCCCCGCAGGCCGGTCGGTCCCGGCTGGTGCTGCTCTACACCGGCGCGCCGGACGCGGGTGGCGAGCCGGCCGAGCAGCTTGGCCGGCGGCTGGCCCAGGCCGGCGTGGTGCTCGCGGTGGTGACCACCGGACCGGGGCAGCAGTACTGGTCGGACGCGGCCGGGGTCACCGGCGGCGTCGCGGTCGCCGCCACCGGCGCGGCCTCGCTGCAGCCGTTCGACCAGGTCGCCTCGACGCTGCGGAGCCGGTTCGTGCTGACGTTCCCGCGGCCGTCGACGCTGCCGGCGACCGTACGGGTGTCGATGAGCGTCGCCGGGCAGACCGTCTCGCAGTCCGCGATGGTGCCGGAGGCTACGCCGGAGACCGCGGCGCCGGCGGGCGCGGCATCGGGGAGCTCGCCGCGGTGGTGGGCGTTCGGCGCGCTGGTGCTCGTCGCGCTGGTCGCCGCCGCACTGCTGCTTGGCCGCCGGCGCGGCCGTGCGCCGGCCGGGGTGCCGGGGCAGCGCGGGGCGGAGCCGGCGGGGCGCGGACCGGGGCCGGCCGGCTCCGCGGACAGACCCCAGGACCTGCCACGCCGCCGCCCCGCCGCCGGCACGTCGACGATCCCGGTCCACGGCGCCGCCCTCCCGCCGGTGCTGGCCTGGGACGAGCCAGCCGACCGAGCCGCTGACGACCGCGCCGCCGCCGACCGCACCGCCACCGACCGCACCGCCACCGACCGCACCGCGACCGACCGCACCGCGGCCGGTCAGCCTGCCCCCGCCGAGGGAGCCGCCGGCGGTCAGCGGCCCGGCGCGGAGCAGGCGGGGACGGCCGCGGCGTCCGACCCGGCCGGTCGGGCCGCCGCCGAAGCGGCCGAGCGGGCCGGGGTCGGCCGCAGGGTCGGCGACCCGGCGGGTGGCCAGCCGGCCGGGAGCCCGACGCTGCCCAGGCGTCGCCCGGGAGAGGCCGCGGCGCAGCGGCGGAACGGCGCGGCCGGCGTCGACGACGCGACCGTGGAGATGGCCCGTCCGGGACGGCCGGACGCCCGGCAGCACCCGGCCGCCGACGCGCGGGCGTACACCCGGCTCTACGACGAGACCGACCGGGTCGCGGGCGCCGTCGCCCAGGGCCGGATGGAGTTCCGGCACGCGGTCGCCAAGATCGCGCTCGCGGCGCCGGGCCGGCTTGACCTGCTGGACCGGGTGATCGAGACCGAGCGCCGGCTGGCCGGCGTGCAGATGGGCGCCAGCGCGCCGTCCGAGGTGACGCTGAAGCTGCTCACCACCGCTCGCCGGGTCGTCTCCGGCGAGGTCGCGCTGGTGGGGCCGACCGGCGAGCGGGTCGAGCAGGCCTCATCGATGCTGCGGCTGATCCACCCGGACCGGACCACCCGGGAGTATCGCAGCGCCACCGAGCTGGCCCGGCACCTCGACCTCGACACCCTCTCGTTCGACGCGCCGGGCTCCTGACGCTCAGACCCCGAACTCGTGCCGCAGCGGGTAGTGCGCGTCCCCGTCCCGCGTGGTCTTGGTAGCCAGGATCTGGTGCAGCTGGATGTTGTTGCGTTCGAACCCCAGCCGCGAGCCGGCCATGTACAGCCCCCACACCTTGGCGACCGGCAGGCCGGCGTCGGCGACCGCCTCGTCCCAGTGCGCGGCGAGGTTCGCGCACCACTGGGTGAGCGTCTTCGCGTAGTGCACGCGCAGGTTCTCCTGGTGCTGCACCTCGAGGCCGGCGTTCTCGACGGCGCGCACGATGTCGCCCGAGCCGGTCAGCTCGCCGTCCGGGAACACGTACCGGCCGATGAAGCCGCGCCGTTGCAGCCCCGGATGCAGGTTGTCGGCCCGGGTGATGCCGTGGTTGAGCAGCCGGCCGCCGGGGCGCAGCTTTCCCTTCAGGAACCGGAAGTACGAGTCGTAGTTCTTCACCCCGACGTGCTCGATCAGCCCGATCGAGCTGATCGCGTCGAACCCGGTCTCGGTGACCGCCCGGTAGTCGAGGTGGCGCACCTCGGCCTTGCCGGTCAGGCCGTCGGTCTCGATCCGCCGGCTGGCCCAGGACGCCTGCGCGCGGGAGAGCGTGACCCCGAGCGCGGAGACGCCGTAGTTGCGCACGGCGTGCCGGACCATCCCGCCCCAGCCGCAGCCGACGTCGAGCAACCGCATCCCCGCGGTCAGCCCCAGCTTGCGGGCGACCAGGTCGTACTTGTGCTCCTGGGCCTGCTCCAGCGTCGAGTCCTCGGTCGGGTAGCAGGCGCAGGTGTAGGTCATCGAGGGACCGAGGACCAGCTCGTAGAAGTCGTTGGAGACGTCGTAGTGGTAGCTGATCGCGGTCGCGTCGCGCTTGCGACTGTGCCGCAGGCCGATGCCGAGCCGGCGGGCCGGCACCTGCTCCAGGTCGGGCAGCGGCGGCGGCTTGAGCGTTCCGAGCCCGAGCCCGCGAAGCCACTGCAGCGCGATCGCCGGCGACGGCCGGCGCAGCGTCAGCCCGTCGATGATGCGCAGCAGCTCGTACGGGTCGCCCGGGTGCACGCCGTCGATCTCCAGGTCACCCTGCAGGTAGGCGCGGGCCAGCCCGAGCGAGCCCGGTGCGGTGATCAGGTAGGACACCGCCCGCGGGCTGACCATCCGGACGGTGATCGTCGCCTCGGGGTCGCCGGCCCGGCTGCCGTCGTACGCCTCGAACCGGATCGGGACGTCCGGTCCGTACAGGTGCTCGAAGATCTGGCCGAGCGTCACCGCGGGCGCGTCCAGCGCCGGCGGGGCCGGGGGCCTCGTCCTGGGCTCGACGGTCATCGCCGCATCACCGCCTTCGCGTAGAGGTCCAACAACCTGCCGTCGGGGTCGTAGCGCTGCTTGACCGCCGCGTACCCGGCGCCGCCGTAGAGCGCGCGGAACTGCTCCTCGTCGTAGTACGCGTCGGAGTACAGGGACTTGTGCCCGCCGTGCTCGGCCACTACCCGCTCGACGTCGCGGTTGACGTCGCCGTCGACGCGGCCCGGCCGGATCGGCACGGTCGACCAGAAGCCGACGTTCACGTACGTCTCGCCGGCGACCAGCGGGTAGAGCGGCCAGGGCGTCTCACCGGCCACCGGCGCTCCGGCCGGTCCGGCCGGGC
>Ga0207702_10003183_pt1 | contig 15175 bp, 9 predicted proteins | sample KBSCornC62_FD_184302 | JGI IMG/M metagenome (GOLD analysis project Ga0207702, IMG submission 184302) | Corn rhizosphere microbial communities from Kellogg Biological Station, Michigan, USA - KBS Corn C6-2 (SPAdes) (version 2) | ecosystem: Host-associated > Plants > Roots > Rhizosphere > Soil ...
GGCAAGCCAGTCATGCCGGATGGACGATGCGCCCGACCGTACTCGATCGTAGAGTCTGCGCATCCTCCGATCAATATTTCAGGTTGCGCCGACTGACTCAACCCGTCGTGCGGGGCGGCATCTGCCATCGGGCTCAGCCAAGGATCGGCAACGCACGAGTTGAACACCCGCGAGCACGGTTGAAGGCGAACCGAGGCCGCAGGCTGTCCGACAGGTCGCGCGGCAGGGTCGGCGCTGCGATTCAACTGCGCCAGCGCCGGTCACTTCGTGCTCCAGCAACTCCTGCAAGTACGGCTGGGCGCCTTCATGCAATGCATGTTCCAGCGAGCCGACCCGATCCAGCCCGCATCCGCAGCGACCGCGGTGTGCCCTTCGGTCGTGGCTCGATCCCCTCGGCACTTGGCCGCGCCGTCGCTTGGTTGAACCCCACACGGAGGCTACGCCACCTTCAGATTTCCTCGCCGCCGCGACACCCTCCAGGAACAGAGGCACAAAAAACCCCTTCCCGAAGGTCCCGGGAAGGGGTCAAGTCATGGTCGGTGCGTCACTGTTTGTAAGCCGCCGAATTCATGAACACGTACGCGCGTGACAGGTTGGCGGCATTGATGGTCCCGATGCCGGAGCCATTGTCGTACCCAAGGACACCATCGTAGAACCAGTTGTCACCGGCGGTGATGTCGTTGAACGGCTCGTTCTCGCCATAACCGAAGACCGATTGCATCGCATAAATCGCCGGGTTCAGGAATCCCACTCGCGAACCCGTGGACTGGTCAACCAGCGCGGTAATACCGTTCAACTGCGGTGCGACGAAACTGGTGCCGCCAAAGAAGGCCGCCGCGCAATCCGGGAAGTAGGGTTCCGGAAAATCCGTGCAATCCACCAGCACATACCCGGTCTGGGGATCGGCATTCAATGACAGGTCCGGCAGATTGCGCCCCGCAAAGTTCGCGGGCAGCGTCAGTACGTTCTGTGGCGGCGTGCCGCTCACGCCGAACAAGCCACACGCGAATGCGGTCTCACAGATCAGGGTCTGGTTCGGCTGGGTCAGCGTGATACCGGACACGGCTTGCTGGTAGTACGGCAACGACCAGAAGGCGCTGACACCGCCACCGCCACCGCCAAACTCTATGCCGCAATTCGCCGGCGTGAGACCCAATGCGCTGCACAGCGGAGTGAGATAATCCCAGCCCCACACTTGTTCCTGCGGAATGTTGATGCTGAGTGTGGAGCCGTTTGGCAATCCGTATTGCTGCAAACCGCTCATCGTGGTTCCGCCGGCGGCCGTGATGTACGGATCGGACGCCGGATAGTCCACGCTCAACTGTGCATTGACGCCCGGCACATCCCGATATACGTCGAACGCCCCGGAATCACCGGCGGCAGCGAACACCGCCTGACCTTGCACCGCCGCCTCCATCAGCGCCTGATGCGTTTCCTGCATGATATCGGTTTCGTCCACGCCGCCGTTGGCGGCAGCGTAGTAAAGCTCTTCCGCCAAGCCCCAGCTGATGGACAAGGTTTCAGCCAAATCGTCCGAGGCCGCAGCATAGTAAACGTCCACGCCTCCCTGGTTGGTATTGGGTGCGACATATACCTGGACCTTGGCCAGCGGTGCCAGGCCACCCGACTGTTCCACGTCGAGCGAGGTTTCATCATCGCCCACGTTCGGCTGGATCGGCGTGCCACCATCCACCATGGTCTTCGTGATCCGGTTGGGCGCCACCTTGAGCCCGATGTCCGACCAGTACGCGTCCGCATCCGCGGCATTGAAATTGGCAAAGGTCATGACGCCAACCGTCTGGCCCCGGCCACTGAAGCCGGCCTGATAGAGCGGATTGACCTGATAGAAGTCGGCCACGTCGCCGACGGTGTATTCGCCGGGAACACCGGTTGCCGTGCCGTTCTCGGGCCACACCATCGCGGGGTATCCGCCGGGACCCCGCGCCAGCGTCGATGGTCGGGCCCGCGCCAGCATCGGATGCAAGCGGTCGGGTTGGCTATCGAGTCCCGCGACACCCAGCACCAGACCAGAGATGTCACTCGGCAGCGAGAATTTCTGGGCAGGCCGATGAAAGCGCTTGCCGTTCTTTACATGGTCTTGCAATTGAATCGCAAAGGCAGCATTGAATTCGGCCACCGTGCCGCTGACAGTGATATCCAGGTTGTCTGCGTAGATTTTGTCGATCGTGATGCCGAACGACTTCAAATACTGCACCAGCTTCATGATTTGCTGGGTCGATGGGGCGTACCGAGTCCGAAACTGCCCCACCGTCAGAAACCGGTGATAGTTCGGGTCGCCTGGCGTGAGCGTGGCCTGGATGTAATCCATCAGTGCCTGCGGATTGGTGACGTTGAGGATGATGGACGCACTGACCGTTTCCGATGGTGGCGACGGCGGCGCTGCATTGGCCGACAAACAGACTCCCACTGCCAGCGCGAGCGCAGCAGAGATAGTGACCGAAAGGAATCGCCTCTTGAAGAACATACGGTCACCCCCGAAACATGGAGAATGCTTTCAGAACTCGCAAAACTTACGAGATAACCAAAGCATTATTGGGTGTGCTGCGCGTTCGTTTACTGAGAAAACGAGCTACAGTCCGAGGAAACCTCGCCGTATGCGATGCGCATTGAACCAACGCTCCGCACGTCAACGCGTCCGGCGGAGTGCTCGGTTTAGCATAAAACGTGAACTTTGTCACGATGCACGAGATGGAATTGAGCTAGCCAGTTGCAGTTGCGGCCACCGTGCCTGCGAAGGTGAGTGGGCCGATGCCCTGCTTCAACCCCTCGCGCTGTGTACCGGCTTCGGGCGTTGCCCCAGGGCTGTTACGCGGCCAATGGCTGCAATATGGCTGCAATCGGGTAACCCGATCTCGGTGGTCGGCATGGGCGGAACAGACCATCAACCTGACCGGGACGCTGGCGTTACTGGCAGCGAAATTGCACCGTCGCGCGGGCCAACTTGCCGGGCGCGGCAAGCGTTCCGGGCGTGGCATCGTTTTCGTTGGAAGCAATCACGACGGCATTCTTGCCGCGTCGCTTGCAATACGCATCGGCGTCCTCGACGAGGCGGGCCTTTTCCTCGGCGCCGCTCAAACGCCCGGACGAACCCGTGACCCAAAACGCTCCGTCGCGTGCAGGCATGACGAACGATCTCGATCCGCACCCGGCCAACACGATGGCCACCAGGCAAATGGCACAGCGTAAAGACACGATACGTTCCCCTCTCATTGACATGGTTTCACCCGTTCGAACAGCTGCTCCGGACGGACAGCCGGGTGGCGTTCACGAGTTGCCCCGGCCTGGATCGCCAGGAACGCAAGGTACACCTGATCGGGCCTCTTGCCATTGGGGGCGGCCGGCTGCCGCTTGCCGTCGTCGCGTTCGCTGTCAAGCTTGCCCACCCCGCGCGGCGACAATAGGCTTGCGTGGATACCACGAACCCTGTCATGCCGATCCGCTACGTCCACCTGCGCACCCACAGCGAATATTCGCTGCGCGATTCCACCATCCGCATTCCGGAGAAGCCGGAGTATGGCGATCCGGCCAAAGCCAAACAGGCGAACCTAGTCAGCCGCGCGACCGAGCTGGGCCTGCCGGCGCTGGCGCTGACCGACGATTCCAATCTGTTCGCGCAGATCAAGTTCTACCGCGCCGCGGAAAAAGCCGGCATCAAGGCCATCGTGGGTTGCGACCTGTGGATCGCCAATCCCGATGACCCCGCGCGGCCGGACCGCCTCACCCTGCTTTGTCGCGACCACGCGGGCTACCTCAACCTTGCGCGCCTGATCTCGCGCGGCTGGCTGGAAGGCCAGCACGCCGGACGCGCGCAACTGCAACCCGACTGGCTGGACGGCGCGGTCGGCGGGCTGTTCGCGATCGCGGGACGCGACAGCGCCTGCGGTCGTTGGTTGATCGCGCAACGGGAACGCGACGCGCAGGAAACCCTCGATAATCTGCGCCGCCATTTCGATGACGGCCTGTATCTCGAAATCACACGAACCTCACGCGAGGGCGAAGACGCCTTCAACGCACACGCGCTGCAGCTCGCCGCGCGGCTCGACCTGCCGGTGCTGGCGACCAACGACGTGCGTTTCCTGGACGCGGACGACTTCGAGGCGCACGAGGCGCGTGTGTGCATCCAGCAGGGCTACCAGCTTTCCGACGCGCGCCGTCCGCGCGAGTATTCGACCGAACAATGGTTGAAACCCGCCGACGCAATGGCGGAATTGTTCGCCGACCTGCCCGAGGTGCTCGACAACACGGTCGAACTCGCCAAGCGCTGCAACCTCGAACTTTCGTTCGGCAAGTACTACCTGCCCGCTTTCCCGGTGCCGGCGAAGGAAACGCTGGAATCGTGGATCGCGAACCAGTCGCGCGAAGGCCTTGAGCAGCGGCTGGCCGAAGGCGGCTTGGCCGAAGGCCACAGCCGCGAGGATTACGAGTCGCGCCTCGAACTCGAACTGGACGTGATCGGCAAGATGGGCTTCGCCGGCTACTTCCTGATCGTGTCCGACTTCATCCGCTGGGCCAAATCGCGTGACATCCCCGTCGGCCCGGGCCGCGGTTCGGGCGCGGGTTCGGTGGTCGCGTGGTGCCTCAAGATCACCGACCTCGATCCGTTGCGCTTCGGCCTGCTGTTCGAACGCTTTCTCAACCCCGAACGCGTGTCCATGCCCGATTTCGACGTGGACTTCTGCATGGAGCGCCGCGATGAGGTGATCGCCTACGTCGCCGAAAAATACGGCCGCGACCAGGTCAGCCAGATCATCACCTACGGCTCGATGGCGGCGAAAGCCGTACTGCGCGACTGCGGACGCGTGTTGGGCATGCCATACGGCCAAGTGGACAGGATCGCCAAGCTGATCCCGCGCATGCCGCTGGATCTCACGCTTTCCGACGCGCTCGGCCTCAGCGAGAAATCGAAGAAGGAACCCGATCGTGTGGTGCGCGAGTTCTGCGAGGCGTACCAGCAGGACGACGAAGCGCGCACGCTGATCGACCTCGCGCTGAAGCTCGAAGGCCTGACCCGCAACGCCGGCAAGCACGCGGGCGGCGTGGTGATCGCGCCGACGCCGCTGACCGATTTCGCACCGCTGTATTCCGAACCGGGCGGCGGGGGCGTCGTCACGCAGTTCGACAAGAACGACGTCGAAACCGTGGGTCTGGTGAAGTTCGACTTCCTCGGGCTGCGTACGCTGACGATCATCGACTGGGCCGTGAAGGCGATCAACAAAAGAACTGCCCTTCCGCCGCTTGCGGGGGAAGGTGGCCGCAGGCCGGATGGGAGGAAGAACAACGGCGAGCATCTGGACATATCGAAGATTCCACTCGACGACCCGGAAGTCTTCCGGCTGTTCCGCGAAGCGCGCACCGGCGCGGTGTTCCAGTTCGAAAGCCCGGGCATGCAGCGGCTTCTGAAAGACGCGAAGCCCGATCGCTTCGAGGACCTGATCGCGTTGAACTCGTTGTTCCGTCCCGGCCCGATGGACCTGATCCCGAGTTACGTTGCACGCAAGCACGGGCGAGAACCGGTCACCTACCCCGACCCGCGCGTCGAGCCGGTGCTGAAGGAAACCTTCGGCATCATGGTGTACCAGGAACAGGTGATGCAGATGGCGCAGATCGTCGGCGGCTATTCGCTGGGCGGCGCCGACCTGCTGCGACGCGCGATGGGCAAGAAGGTGCCGGCCGAAATGGCCAAGCACCGCGGCATCTTCCGCGACGGCGCGATGCAGAACGGCGTCCAGGAAAGAAAGGCCGATGCGATCTTCGACCAGATGGAGAAGTTCGCGGGCTACGGCTTCAACAAGTCGCACGCGGCCGCGTATTCGCTGGTCGCGTACCAGACCGCGTGGTTGAAAGTGCACTACCCCGCCGAATTCATGGCCGCGACGATGTCGTCGGACATGGACGCCACCGACAAGCTGGTGCAGTTCATCGAGGATGCGCGCGCCATTGGGCTCAGCGTGCCGGCGCCCGACGTCAATGCGTCGGACTACCACTTTGTCGCGATTCCGCAAGGCGGTCCGGTCGAGCACGACGCGATCCGTTACGGACTCGGCGCGATCAAGGGCGTGGGCCGCGCGGTGTGCGAAGCGATCGTCGCGGCACGCGCGTCCGGCGGAGCGTTCCGGGATCTCGCCGATTTCTGTGCGCGCGTCGATCCCGGCAAATTGAACAAGCGCGTGTTCGAGGCGCTGATCCAGGCGGGCGCGATGGATTCGCTGGGCGCCAACCGCGCCACGCTGACCGCGCAACTGCCCGAAGCGGTGAAGGCCGCCGAGCAGGCTTTGCGCGATCGCGAAGCCGGCCAGAACGACATGTTCGGTGCTGCATTGGCGCCCGTCGCAACGGTTTCCATCGCAACGCCCGCGCAACCGCCATGGACACTGGAGCGCAAACTCGCGGGCGAACGCGCCACGCTGGGGCATTACCTGTCCGGACATCCCACCGATCCGTGGCGCGAAGTGCTGGTGCAACTCGCCACCTGCCCCATCGGCGAGATAGCGGAACGCTACGAGCCGCCCGCCCCGCGCGGCGGCGATGGCGAAGAGAATCGCTGGCGCCGTACACCGGAAACGCCGTGGGCGGTCGCCGGCATGGTGACCCGCGTGTTCCGGCACGGCGACACGGGGGTCGGCGTGCGCATCGAGGACTGGTCGGGCGCGATGACCACCAACTTTTTCCGCGAGGCCATGGAACAGTACGGCGCGCTGGTGCAGCCGGACGCGATCCTGGTGATCGAAGGCGGGCTGTCCTTCGACGACTTCCGCGGCGAACTGCGGGTGCGCGCGCGTCGCGTATGGACTCTGGACCAGGCCTGCGAGGCGGGCACGCGCGTGTTGCGGGTCGGCGTCAATGGCATCGACGCGGGATTCGTCAATACCTTCAAGCGCGCGCTCGCGGGTCATTGCGGCGGCCGCACGCCGCTGCTGCTCACCGGCTACCGCAACGCCAGTGGCAGCGCGGACATCCGGCTGGGCGACGATTGGCGCGTCAAGGTCAACACGGGTCTCCTGCGCAGCCTCGCGGAAGTGCCAGGCGTCAAATCCGTCCAGCCTTCGCTGTCGCGCCCGGCCGCAAACTCCGACACGACAAGACAGGCTGGTTGACCACCCCCTTCGGAACGAAGGGGGCCAGTGCGTCAGCGCTGGGGGATGCCGTTTACGCAACGAACAACCAAAGCCATCCCCCTCTCCCGCTGCGCGGGCGTTCGCTTCGCTCCGCCCATCGTTTCGAAGCGGGAAGCAAGGCCGCTTCGTTCCGAGCGGCGATGTACGCCCTTCGCCCGTCCTGGAGCATCGATTAAACCGCAAACGAGCCGCCGCTATAATCGCGACTTTGCCCAATCAGGCAGTGGGAATGAACCCCAATTTCCTCGATTTCGAGCAGCCGATCGCCGAGCTGGAAGACAAGCTGCGCGGGTTGACCGCGGCCGGCCACGACAACGCCATCGACGTGGACGACGAGGTCGGCAAGCTGCGCTCGAAGCTGCGCATCAAGACCGCCGAAATCTTCAGGGACCTCACGCCCTGGCAGGTCACGCAATTGTCGCGCCACCCGGGGCGCCCGTACACCAACGATTACGTCGCGGTGATCTGCGACGAGTTTCACGAACTCGCCGGCGACCGGATGTATTCCGACGACGCGGCCATCGTAGGCGGCCTGGCACGCATCATCGGACGACCGGTGATGGTGATCGGGCACCAGAAGGGCCGCGACATCAAATCGAAAGTCCGTCGCAATTTCGGCATGCCGCGTCCGGAGGGCTACCGCAAGGCGCTGCGCCTGATGCAGATGGCCGAACGCTTCGGCCTGCCGATCCTCACCTTCATCGATACACCCGGTGCGTATCCCGGTGTCGGCGCCGAAGAGCGCGGCCAGAGCGAAGCCATCGCGCGCAATCTCGAGGTCATGGCGGAGCTGAAGGTGCCGATCGTGTGCACCGTGATCGGCGAGGGCGGTTCCGGCGGCGCGCTCGCGATTGGTGTCGGTGACCGCGTCAACATGCTGCAGTACTCGACCTATTCGGTGATTTCGCCGGAGGGCTGCGCGTCGATCCTTTGGAAGAACGCCGGCCGCGCCAAGGACGCCGCGGAAGCGCTGGGCTTGACCGCGCCGCGCCTCAAGGAACTCGGACTGATCGACAAGATCATCCGCGAACCCACCGGCGGCGCGCACCGCAACCCGCGCTCGATGGCGATCCGCCTGAAGGCCGTGCTGCTGAACCAACTGGACGAACTGCAGGCCCTGACCGTCGACACGCTGCTGGAACAACGCTACCAGCGCCTGCGCGGCTACGGCGAATACCAGGAATAGCGCCGACATGGCGGCGCGCGGACTCGGCCACGTCAACCTGCATACCAATCCGGCACGGTAACGACCGGCAGGCTGTTGCAGCGCTCGTACGTAGTCCGACCGACGCGCTACCATCGACGCACCATCGCTGCGGAGCCGCCCATGGCTACCGAATCCGCCTCAAAGCTCGCGGTGCTGATCGACGCCGACAACGCGCAGCCTTCGCTGATCGAGGCGCTGCTGGCCGAAATCGCCAAGTACGGCACCGCGCACGTCAAGCGCGCCTACGGCGACTGGACCGACAATCATCTGAAGAGCTGGAAAGACGAATTGCTCAAGCAGTCGGTGCAGCCGATGCAGCAGTTCGGCTACACGCGCGGCAAGAACTCCACTGATTCGGCCTTGATCATCGACGCGATGGACCTGTTGTACTCCGGGCGTTTCGACGGCTTCTGCATCGTGTCCAGCGACAGCGATTTCACCCGCCTGGCCGGCCGCATCCGCGAGTCTGGCCTGATCGTGTACGGCTTCGGCGAACGCAAGACGCCGGAGCCGTTCGTCGCCGCGTGTGACAAATTCATCTACGTCGAGAACCTCGCTGGCAAGCCCGACGAACCCGCGCCGCAGAAACCGCGCAGCGCAGCCCAGCTGAAGCAGGATTCCGGCTTGGTGAACCTGTTGCGCAACGCAGTCGATGCCGCCTCCGATGAAGACGGTTGGGCCACGCTCGGCGCGGTTGGTTCGATCATCAACAAGCAGCGGCCCGATTTCGACGCGCGCAGCTACGGCTACGGCAAGCTGAGCGAACTTGTCGCCGCCACCACGCTGTTCGAAATCGAACGCCGCAGCTCCGGCGAAGGGCGACCCAAGACGCTCCACGTGCGCAATCGCACGAAGTCCGGCAAAGGTTGAACCGATGTGGTTCGACGGATTGCGCGAACGGCTGCGCGCGGATGATCCGCCGGCGTTGTGCGTCGCCTTCAGCGGCGGCCCCGATTCCACCGCGCTGCTGCACGCGCTGGCGCAAATGTCCGAAGCACGTGCCCGCGGTTTGCGCGCGCTGCACGTCGACCACGGACTGCATGCCGACAGCGTCGCGTGGGCGGAGCATTGCGCAACTTTCTGCAAGACCGCCGATATCCCGTTGATGATGGTTCGTGTGGAAGTTGGCGATGCCCGCGGCGAAGGCATCGAGGCCGCGGCGCGGCGCGCGCGTCATGCGGCATTCGCCGAACACCTGCACGACGGCGAATGGCTGGCACTGGCGCACCACCGCGACGACCAGATCGAAACCGTTTTGCTGAAACTGTTGCGCGGTGCCGGCCCGGAAGGCCTTGCCGGCATGCGCGCGCTGCGACCCTTTGCGCGCGGATTCCTGTGGCGCCCCTTGCTGGAAACGCCTCGTGAAATGTTGCGCAAGTATCTGGCTAAAAATGAACTTTCCTGCATCGATGACCCAGCCAACGCCGATCCACGCTTCGCCCGCAATGCGTTGCGCCGGGAAATCCTGCCGCGCATTTCGAAGCACTGGCCGCACGCGGATGCATCCATCCTGCACGCTGCCTGGCTGTGTCGCATGACCGCCGACTACATCGGCAACGCAGCGCAAGCCGCGCTGAAAACCCTTCGACGCGAGGCGGACACGCTGGATGCGGCCGGTTGGCTGGCGCTGCCGGATGCCCTGCGTGCGCCGGTGCTGGATGCATGGCTGCACGCGCGCGGACTTTCGGCGCCTCCCGACGAATCGCGCACGGAGCTGCGGCGGCAAGCCGCATGCGCCGCGAACGACGGCACGCCCTTGATCGCGTGGTCTGGTGTCGAAGTTCGCATCTGGGGCGGGCGTCTGCACGCGACGCCACCTTTGGCAGCACCGCCGGAAGACTGGCAAGCAGAATGGACCGGTGCACCGCTTGCGCTGCCGCGCGACTGCGGAACGCTGATGCTGGAAGCGGCGGGAACGGAATCGGCGCGCGCGGCCGACGTGCGCCTCGATCGGGCATTCGTCGTATGTCTGCGCCGTGGCGGCGAAAGGATCAAGCCTGCCGGCGAGCCGCACACCCGCGAATTGCGCGACCTGTTCCAGCAGGCACGCGTACCACCATGGCTCCGCGCGCGCTGCCCACTGGTTTTCGAGAATCACGAATTGGTCGCAGTCGCCGGCCTGTGGATCAGCGAGCATGGCAAAACCGTTTTTGGTGCCTGCGGCGCGAACCCATGCTGGGTGCCGCCGGAGTGGGCTGAATGAAACAGGGTCGCGCGGGCAGCCGTTCAGGTGGCGTCCACGCCATCCGCGATAACAAGATGGCCAGTCACAGGAGGAAACCGACATGAAAACCGCACGCATCGCCGCCGTGGTCGCGTTCGCGCTCGCCGGCGCGGGTCTTCTCACCGCCACCCCGGCGCTGGCCGATCCGCCGCCGTGGGCGCCGGCGCACGGCTGGCGCGCCAAGCATCAGTATGTCTACTACCCGTCGGCCGAGGTGTACTACGAACCGGCTTCGCGGATGTGGTTCTGGCTGGGCGGCGCCGGTTGGCAGGCCGGCATCAGCCTGCCGATCGCATTGCAGGGTTACGTGGGGGTCGGCGGCGTGAACATCGCGCTCGACGTCGATCGGCCGTACCTGCGCAACGACTACGTGGTAGGCCGCTACGGCGGCCATCAACACCGTTGGTGGCGCGACGACGATCGCGGGCATGGGCGTGGCAACCACGGCAACCATGGCAACCGCGACCATGGCCATCACGGCAATGGCGGCCACGGTCACGGCGGCCACTGACCGCAACATTCAGGGCCAGCCGTCTTTCATTCGGATGCCCGCGAGCGTCCCACGATGATTCGTGCGCCGCGCTGCCAGGTCATGTACGACCACGCCCAGTTCCACATCACCGCCAGCCGGTTGCGGAAGCCGATCAGGAAGAAGATGTGTGCGAACAGCCAGAACAGCCAGCCGGCGAATCCGGAGAACTTCAGGCCGCGCAGGTCGACCACCGCTGACGACCGGCTGATGCTGGCGAGACTGCCGTAGTCGCGATAGCGGAACGGCCGCGCAGCGCGACCTGCGATGCGGTTGCGGATCGCGTGCGCCACACAGGTGCCCATCTGCTTGGCCGCGGGCGCCATGCCGGGCACACGCTGGCCGCGTTGCTCGACCCACGCGAGATCGCCGATCACGAACACTTCCGGATGGCCCGGCAGCGACAGGTCGGCCGTGACTTTCACGCGGCCTGCCTTGTCGCGTTCGCCACCGAGTTGCGCGCCCAGCGGCGACGCCGCGACGCCCGCCGCCCACAACACCGTGCGCGCGGGAATGTGCTGCTCACCCATGCGCACCCCGACCGCGTCGATGGCGGTCACCGCACTACCCGTGTGGACTTCGACACCCATGCGTTCCAGTTTGCGCCGCGCGATCGCCGAAAGGGTTTCCGGCATCGCGGACAACACGCGCGGACCGGCCTCCACCAGATGGATGCATGCCTGGCGCGGACGCGCGATGCGAAACTCGCGCGGCAGCGTATGGTGCGCGATCTCGGCCAGCGTGCCGGCCAGCTCCACACCGGTCGGGCCCGCACCGACGATCACGAATGCCAGCCACTCGGCGCGCTTCGCCGAATCGGGTTCGCGTTCGGCCGCTTCGAACGCCGAAAGGATCCGCCGGCGAATCGCCAGCGCATCGTTCATGGTCTTGAGCCCCGGCGCGAAGTCCGCCCAGGCGTCATGCCCGAAGTACGCGTGGGTAGAACCGGTCGCGACGACCAGATAATCGTATGCGATGGTTTGTGCACCGGCTTGCACGCATCGCGCGGCAACATCGATGCCCGTCACCTCTTCCATCCACACGGTCACGTTGCGTTGCCGCCGCACGATGTGCCGCAGCGGCGCGGCGATGTCCGGGCCGGACAGGCTGGCCGCGGCGACCTGGTACAGCAGCGGCTGGAAGACATGATGGTTGGCGCGGTCGATCAAGGTCGCGCGCACCGGAGCAGAGGCCAGCGCGCGCGTGGCGTTCAAGCCACCAAACCCGCCGCCCAGGATCACCACGTGCGGCCATGACGCCTGCGTGTCCATCACGCATAGTATGGCGTACCCATGACCGTCGGCACTGGAACGCGGCGGGTGCCGCTTCAATCATCGGGATTCACCAAACCGAGGGGATGCGCCATGTACCGAACGCACGGGGTCATGCTGGTGGGGTTGCTGGTTGCCGGGTTTGCATTCTCGCCCGCATCACCCGCCGCGGTGTCGACGCAGACCGGCTTCACGCTCGAACAGGTGCTGTCGTATCCCTTCCCGCTCGACCTGACGGCTGCGCGCCACGGCGATCGCATCGCATGGGTGATCGACCAGAACGGCGTGCGCAACGTGTGGGTGGCCAAGGCACCGGATTTCAAACCGCACCAGGTCACGCGCTTCACGCAGGACGATGGTCAGGAAATCACGCAGTTGACGTTCTCGCCCTCTGGCAGCGCGCTGGTGTTCGTACGCGGCGGCGACCACGACGCCAACTGGCCGGTGAAAGTGGCGGTCGATCCTGCGTCCAATCCGATCGAACCGAAGGTGACGATCTGGACCGTGGACCTGCATGCGAACACCGCGCGCGAACTCTCCGAAGGTGATGCGCCTGCGCTTTCTTCCGACGGGCGCCTGGCCTACATCAAGGACGATCAGGTCTGGACCGCGCCGCTGGCGGCAAACAGCAAGACCAAACCGAAACGACTGTTCTTCGACCACGGCAAGGACGGCGACCTGCACTGGGCGCCCGACGGCAAGCGCCTCGCGTTCGTTTCCAACCGCGACGACCACGCCTTCATCGCCGTGTTCACCGACGAACACACGCCGATCCTGTACCTGTCGCCCTCGACCGGCAACGACGGCGATCCGCGCTGGTCGCCCGACGGCACGCACATTGCGTTCACGCGGCAACCGGGCAATGGCGGGCCGCCGCAACCGATCCTCACTCAGACGCCACAACCCTGGTCGATCCGCGTCGCGGACACCCGCACCGGACAAAGCCGGGTCGTGTGGCAAAGCCCCGACACACTGGTCGGCTCCTACCCGCAAACCGCGGGTGGCTCCAACCTGCATTGGGCCGATGGCGGTTCGAAATTGGTGTTCCTCGCCGACCTCGACGGCTGGCCGCATCTGTATTCCGTCGACGCCAATGGCGGAACGCCGACGTTGCTGACACCCGGCAAGTTCATGGTGGAAGACGTGGCAATGGCACCCGGCGGACGCTCGATCGTGTACAGCGCCAACACCGGCACGACACGGGACGACAACGACCGCCGGCACCTGTTCGAGGTTTCCGTGGACCGGGCGGACGCGAAGGCGTTGACCTCGGGCCGTGGCATCCAGACTTCGCCCACCGCGGCCGGCAGTGGCATCGCCTACATCGATGCGGGCGCGCAACGGCCGCCGCTGGTTTCCGTGATGCAAGCCGACGGCGATGGTCAACGCGCGCTGCAGGCCGATCTGATTCCGGCCGATTTCCCGACTGCGCAATTGGTAATCCCGCAGGCGGTGACTTTCAAGGCTGCCGACGGCACGGAAATCCAAGGCCAGCTGTTCCGCAGCGCCGATGCCGGCGCCAGCCAGCCCGGCATGATCTTCGTGCACGGCGGACCGCCGCGGCAGATGCTGCTTGGCTGGCACTACATGGATTACTACTCCAACAGTTATGCCGTGAACCAGTACCTCGCGACACACGGTTTCACGGTGCTGTCGGTGAACTACCGGCTCGGCATCGGTTACGGCCACGCGTTCCACAATCCGCCGCACGCGGGGCCGGCCGGCGCATCCGAATACCAGGATGTCGTCGCGGGTGCGAAATTCCTGCAGCACGTGCATGGTGTCGATCCCGCGCGCATCGGCATCTGGGGTGGCTCCTATGGCGGCTATCTCACGGCGCTCGCGCTGGCACGCAATTCCGACATCTTCAAGGCCGGTGTGGACATGCACGGCCTGCACGACTGGTCGCGCGCGATCGGCTGGTGGTTCAACCAGAACCCGAACGGACGCTATGAACAGGGCGACTACAAGGAAGCCTTGAAAGTCGCATGGGAATCCTCGCCCGACGCCGACATCGCGAAGTGGAAATCGCCGGTGTTGCTGGTGCAAGGCGACGACGACCACAACGTGCATTTCCTGCAGATGGAGGACATCGTGCCACGCCTCAAGAAACACGGCGTCCCATTCGAGGAAATGGTGATCCCCAACGAGATCCACGGCTTCCTGCGCCACGCCTCGTGGATGAAGGCCGACACCGCGACCGTGGATTTCCTGCAACGCACACTCGGCAACGCCACGCACTAGCAACTTCGATTTTTGCTCGTCATTCCCCCGAAGGCGGACTGCGTTTGCGGGATTGCAAACACGAACGCCGAAGGCGACTCGCAGAGCGAGCGCCAAGGATGGCGCGAGTCTATCCAGTGTCTTTGCAGTAGCCGAAACGCCCCATGCAACAAGAAGCACCAAAAGAATCCATCGACCTTCAGGCGTACCTCGAACGCATCGGCCTGCGCCAACCTGTCGCGCCCGACCTGCAAACCCTGCGCACCATCATCACCGCGCACGTCGCCACGATCCCATTCGAAAACCTCGATCCGTTCCTCGGCATATCCCCGGAACTGGACATCGCATCCGTACAGCGCAAGCTGGTGCACGACGGCCGCGGTGGCTACTGCTTCGAACAGAACCGGTTGCTGAGCGACGCGCTGCGCGCGATCGGTTTCCAAGTGACCGACCTGGCCGCGCGCGTGCTGTGGGGACAACCCGAAGACGCGATCACTGCGCGCACCCACATGCTGCTGCGCGTCGAAGCCGAAGGGAAATCATGGCTGGCCGACTGCGGTTTCGGCGGCAACACGCCCACCGGCC
>Ga0207702_10003186_pt1 | contig 15168 bp, 13 predicted proteins | sample KBSCornC62_FD_184302 | JGI IMG/M metagenome (GOLD analysis project Ga0207702, IMG submission 184302) | Corn rhizosphere microbial communities from Kellogg Biological Station, Michigan, USA - KBS Corn C6-2 (SPAdes) (version 2) | ecosystem: Host-associated > Plants > Roots > Rhizosphere > Soil ...
GGGCGAGAGATCAATGCGCGCCTCCCCCGCCCCTCAGGCAATTACGATTGCACCCATGAACAGGTCGGCGGAGCGCATTGGTCCCCATTCGCGCTCGCGCGCACGGTCAACAAACTTGACCCCACTGGCGAGAACAGCGCACGCTTGGCTGCTGACAGCAATGCCGCCATCGATGAAACGGTCGCCGATATCGAGACCGCCCGTGAGACTGTCCACGGCTGCTTCTACATCTGGCTGACCGACAACAATGGTACAAAGCTCAAGGACGCGTTCGTCGGAGCCGCCCGGCGCGGCGTGCAGGTTCGCCTCCTCGCGGACGCGCTCGGTTCCCGCAAGCTCATCCGCTCCGACTATTGGCGGGAGATGCGCGAGGCTGGCTGCCAGGCCCGCGTCGCCCTTCCCGTCGGCAATCCGCTGTGGACGGCGATCCGCGGCAGGGTCGACCTGCGCAACCATCGCAAGCAGATGATCGTCGACAACCGGATCGCCTGGTGCGGCAGCCAGAATGCGGCGGATCCCGAGTTCCGGATCAAGGCCCGCTACGCACCCTGGGTCGACGTCATGAGCCGGTGGGAAGGACCAGTCGCCCGTCACTGCCAATACCTGTTCGTCTCGGACTGGATCGCCGAGGGCGGCGACGAAATCAGTGCGTTACTGTCGGCTCCGCCGCCGCGCCAAAAAGGCGGAATCGTCGCTCAGGTGCTGGGGACCGGGCCCACGGCCGAATTCGACGCGATGCCCGCCTGCTTTTCCGAGCTGATCCACTCGGCGCGCGAGGAACTGGTGGTGACCACGCCCTACTTCATCCCCGACGAGCAGCTTCTTTTCGCGCTCACCTCGGCGGGGCGCCGCGGCGTGCGGACGTTGATGCTATTTCCAAAGCGCAACGACAGCCGGATCGTCGCAGGGGCGAGCCGCAGCTATTACAAGGACCTCATCGACGCGGGCGTCGAGATCTACGAGTTCCGCCCCGGCCTGCTTCACGCCAAAACGATGGTCGTCGACCGATGCATCGGCCTCATCGGCAGCGCCAATCTCGACCGTCGCAGCTTCGAGCTCAATTTCGAGAACAATATCCTGTTCGACGACCGAACATTCGCGAGCGAGTTGCGGGTGCGCCAGGACGAATATCTGGCGCAGTGCGATCGCGTGACCTGCGACGATGTCGCGCACTACGGAATCGTTCTGCGGCTGTGGCAGAATCTGCTGGCAACGGTCAGTCCGCTCTTGTGAAGACCGACTAACCGACGATTTCGTCGGGCGCGAAGAAGAAGTCGATCTCGACCTTCGCGTTCTCGTCGCTGTCCGAGCCGTGGACCGAATTCGCCTCGATCGATTCGGCATAGCTCTTGCGGATCGTGCCCTCGGCTGCATCGGCGGGGTTGGTCGCGCCCATCACGTCGCGGTTCCGCTTCACCGCATCTTCGCCCTCGAGGACCTGCACGACCACCGGGCCCGAGGTCATGAACGTGCAAAGGTCATCATAGAATGGCCGCTCGCGATGGACCGCATAGAAGCCCTCGGCCTGTTCGCGGGTCATGCGGATCCGCTTCGACGCGATGACTCGAAGGCCGGCCTCTTCCAGCATTTTCGTGACTGCGCCGGTCAGGTTGCGGCGGGTTGCGTCGGGCTTGATGATCGAAAAGGTGCGCGTCACGGCCATGACCGGGCGGTCTCCTGTGTTTTGGGGAATTGGAAGTTGGGCGAGCGCCTAGCCGCGCCGCGCGTCGCCCGCAACCCTCAGGCCTGCTGCTTCCAGCGGCCGTCGGCCTGCGCCCAATAGCGGCGTTCTACTCCCTCCCTGCCCGCCAGCAGCTTCCAAGCGAGACGCGCCCCTTCGAGCGTGCTGTTGTCGAACAAATAGAAGCTTCGGTCGTAGGTCAGCGCCGCCTCGCGCCATGTGCCGTCGGCGATCAGCATGTTGCGCGCCTGGTTGGGTGCATCCGGGCTGGTCGAGAGCAGCACCGGCTGGCGCGCATCGTCGGGTCCGCCGGCGAGGCCATGCGGGGTGAAGCTGCTCGCGCCCTCGTCCCACAGCATCCGGTCGAGCTTCGCGAGGAACGGCTCATCGTCCGCGATGACGAGCAGCCGTCCGTCCGCGGCGAGGACCTTCTGAGCGAGGCTGGCGATCACCTGCTCGGGCGGAGTTCCAGCCAGCTGATAGAAGTCGACCTGCACCGCGCCGCCGGATCAGGCTTCCAGCGCGTCCGCCACGAACTGGTCGAGCAGGCGGACTCCGAACCCGGTCGCGCCCTTCTCGTAGGTCGAGCTCGGCTTGTCCGACCAGGCCTTGCCGGCCATGTCGACGTGCGCCCACTTGAGGCCGCTCTCGATGAAGCGCTGAATGAACTGCGCCGCGGTGATCGAGCCGCCTTCGCGCGGTCCGACGTTCTTCATGTCCGCGATCGGGGAATCAATCAGCCGGTCGAACGGCTCTCCGAGCGGCATGCGCCACAGCTTGTCGCCGGATTCGTTCCCCGCCTTGGTCAGCTCGTCCGCGAGTTCCTCATTGTTGGAGAACAGCCCGGCCCATTCATGGCCTAGGCTGATGAGGATGGCGCCCGTCAGCGTCGCGAGGTCAATGATCGCCGACGGCTTGTAGTTCTTTTGCACATAGGTGACCGCGTCGGCGAGCACGAGGCGGCCTTCGGCGTCGGTGTTGATCACTTCCACGGTCTGGCCCGACATGGTGGTGACAACGTCGCCCGGCCGCTGCGCATTGCCGCCAGGCATGTTCTCAACGAGCCCGCAAATGCCGACGATGTTGGCCTTGGCCTTGCGGAGCGCGAGCGCCTTGAGCGCGCCGGCAACCGCGCCTGCGCCGCCCATGTCCCACTTCATCGCTTCCATGCCCGCGGCCGGCTTGATCGAGATTCCGCCGGTGTCGAAGGTTACCCCCTTGCCGACGAAGGCGACCGGCTGCTTCCCCTTCGCGGCGCCGTTCCAGCGCAGCACCAGCAGCCGAGCTTCGCGGACCGAGCCCTGGGCAACGCCCAGCAGCGCACCCATGCCGAGCTTCTGCATCTGCGCGCGAGTGAGCACGTCGATCTCGACGCCAGTCCCCTCGAGCGATGCCTTCACGCGCTCGACGAAAGTTTCGGGATAAATGATATTGGCCGGTTCGGTGACCAGTTCGCGGGTGAGCGAAACGCCCTCGACGACCGGCGCCCAGCGCGACTTGTATCGCTGCTCGGCTCCCTTGCCGCCGCCGACGATAATGATTTCGCCAAGCGTCGGCTTCTGGTTCTCCTTGAGCTTGGTGCGATAGCGGTCGTAGCGCCACGAGCGCAGAGCCGCCGCGAGGCCGACGCGAGCCGCCGTGTCGGCATCGTAGCCGAGGCCGCTCACATCGATGACCGCCTTCTTCTCTCCGGAGGTCTGGAGCCGGGCCGCGGCGGTGCCGCCCAGCTTCTCGGCCGCCTCGCTCGGCGTCGCTCCGACTCCAGTACCGACAATGAGCACCCTTCGCGCGGTGCCCTTGTCGTCGATGAACTGCTCCGAAACGCTCGCACTCTCGCCTTCGAACCGCTGCCGGTCGAGCGTCGCTGCGACCTGCTGCTGGGCCGGACCGAGGGACGCGAGGTTCGACCGGTCTTTGCCTGCGACGGCAAGCACCAGCGCATAATCTCCCCCGGGCCGACTATCGGCGAAACGAATTTGCATGTGCGGCAATCCTTGAAAGGCGAACGATCGCGCATGCCTTTAGGATGCAAGTTCGACCTTGGCAAAAGAGCGGCTGCGCTCGGTGATTGTCGCCGCGTGGCAGAGGTGCAATACGCGCAGGCAAGGCTAGGATCACTGTAACGGGCGGACGGGAAGCGTTGCGGACGAGATTTGTCTGGTGGTCAGCGCTTCCGGTCCTAGCGGCGGCACCCGCAGCCGCGTGGGCTCAAGCCGCGCCCGTCTCTTCCCCCGCCGCACCGACCACGCAGGACCAGATCGTCGCGTTCAGCGCCGACCAGGTCACCTATGACGACAATGCCGATGTCGTGACCGCCAGCGGTGCCGTCCGCATGAATCGCGACGGCAATTACCTCGCTGCGGACCAGGTCGTCTGGGACCGCAAGTCGGGCCAGGTCCATGCCATCGGCAACGTCGTCATCGTCACTCCCCAAGGCGACAAGATCGTCGGCGAGAATGTGCAGCTCACCGACACGCTGCAACAAGGCACGGTCGATAATCTCATGATCGTGCTCGAAAGCGGCGGACGCATCGCAGCTGCTCACGGGCGGCGGAACGGCGACGTCACCATCCTCGAGAATGCGATCTATTCGCCGTGCCCGGTGACCACGGCCAGCGGTTGCCCGAAACGGCCAAGCTGGGCGATCACCGCCGCGCAAGTCATCGACGATCCCGCCACCGACAAGGTCAAGTTCGTCGGAGGGCATCTCCAACTATTCGGCGTTACCCTGCCGCTTCTGCCCGTATTCGCGCTTTCCCGCAGCAATGAGGGAGCGACGGGATGGCTGGCGCCCGATTTCAGCATCTCGAGCAAAAAGGGCTTCGAGATCGCGGAGCCCTATCACTGGCAGATCGCGTCCAACCGCGATTTCACGCTCACTCCGCACATCTACACCGGCGTGCTTCCCGCGATCGAGGTCAACTACCGGCAGCTCGACCGGATCGGCGCATTCCAGCTCGGCGGTTTCCTCACCTACGGGACGATCGAGAATATCGACCCGGACGACACTTCGACGAGGAAGGGTTTGCGCGGTTATTTCGGAGCAAACGGGAAGTGGCAGCTCGATCCGGTTTGGAGCATCACGACCTCGATCCGGGTTGCGAGCGACAAGACCCTGACCCGCCGTTACGACATCACCAACGACGACCGGCTCAGGAATGTCGTCAACGTCGAGCGGATCAGTCCCGATTCGTACATTTCGATCGCAGGATGGGCCTTCGAAGGTCTTCGCCAGGAGGACATCCAGAAACAGATTCCGATCGCTCTGCCGGCTATCGACGCTCGGTTCCGCAAGGAGGATATCGCCGGCGGAACCGTCCAGCTCCAAGCCAATAGCCTTTCGATCCTCAGGATCGAGGGGCAGGACACGCAGCGGGCCTTCGTCAGTGCCGAATGGGACATGAGGCGGCTTACTCCGTGGGGTCAGGAGTTGACGCTCACCGCCTACGGCCGGGGGGACGTTTATCACACGGATGATGCCGAAAGCACGCTGGTGCCGATCTACAGCGGGACCAACGGCTGGCACACGCGTGCGATCGGGGCGCTTGCAGCGGACATCAAATGGCCATTTGTCGGACCGCTGCTCGGCGGCATCCAGCGGCTGGTCCCGCGAGTGCAGCTGGTGCTCACTCCGCCAACGCCCAACATCGACGTTCCGAACGAAGACGCGCGCGCGGTGGATCTCGAGGACAGCAACCTCTTCGCCTTGAACCGCTTCCCCGGTTACGATCGCTGGGAAGATGCTTCGCGGGTCACATACGGCGTCGACTGGGCAATCGACCGGCCCAACCTCTCCATCGAGAGCACGATCGGGCAAAGTTACCGTCTGGTCGATCGCCCCGGCATCTTCCCCCAAGGCACCGGGCTGACCGATCGGTGGTCCGATATCGTGGGGCGGACGAGCCTCAGATACGGACGCTTCATCGATCTCACTGAGCGGTTCCGTCTCGACAAGGACAATTTCGCCGTCCGCCGCAACGAAGTCGACCTCACCGTCGGCACCAAGCAGACCTATGCCCAGGTCGGCTACCTGCGCCTCAACCGCGACATCGATCCGGCAATCGAGGACCTTCGCGACGTCGAGGAGGTCCGACTCGCCGGCCGGGTACTCTTCAACAAATATTGGTCTGTCTTCGGCGCTACCGTGATCGACCTCACCGACAAGAGCGAGGACCCGCTGTCGCTCGCCGACGGCTTCCAACCCGTCAAGCACCGCATCGGCATCCAGTACGAGGACGAATGTTTGCAGCTTGGCGTCACGTGGCGGCGTGACTATGAGCGCATCGGCACCTTCCGAACAGGAAGCACTTTCGCCATTCACTTGGCATTTAAAGGGGTCAGCCGCTAAGCCTGCGTTCAGCGGGCCTGGGTAAAGGCAACCGATTACTAGTGGGCTGGGAACCAAGGGAAAATCCGATCGTGGCACGAGCTTTTCGACTGAATTCGACGCGCGCCCTCTGGCTCGGCGCGGCACTCATGCTCGCAGCGGGGAGCGGAGCCGCCGCACAGCAGGATTCCCAGCCGGGGATCAACAGCACACAGTCGCTCAAGCTTCCCGACAATCTGGAGCTGTTCGGCAACGCCATGCCGCCGGTCGTCAAGGCGACCGCGATCGTGAATGGCGACGTCATCACCGGAACCGACGTCGATCAACGGCTTGCTCTGCTCGCCATCTCGAATGGCGGGCAGATCCCGGCGGATCAGCTCGATGCACTTCGCCAGCAAATCCTGCGCAACCTCATCGACGAGACGCTGGAAATCCAGGCCGCGAAGACCGAGAAGATCGAAGTCAAAAAATCCGATATCGACAAGACGGTCGCGCGCGTCGCCCAGAACATCAAGCAGACGCCCGAGCAGATGGCCGATTACCTCCAGGCGCACGGCTCTTCGATCAATTCGATGCGCCGCCAGATCGAGGCTGAGGTCGCGTGGGACCGCCTGCAACACGCCAAGATCGAGAGCACGGTCGACGTCGGCGACGACGAGGTGAAGGCAGTGCTCGACCGCATGAACGCGTCAAAGGGCACCGAGGAATATCGGGTCGGCGAGATCTTTCTTTCGTCCACGCCTTCGACCGATTCGCAGACGCTCGATAACGCGAACAAGATCCTGCAGCAGCTGAAGAACGGCGCATCCTTCGCCGGCTACGCGCGCCAATATTCGGAAGCCTCCACTGCCGCAGTCGGGGGCGACCTTGGCTGGGTCCGTCCGGAGCAGCTGCCGGCGCAGCTCGCGACTGTCCTTCGCAGCATGGGGCCTGGCACCATCTCCAACCCGATCCAGGTGAACGGCGGCTACTCGATCATCGCGGTCCAGGACACGCGGAAGCTCCTTACGGCCGACCCACGCGATGCGGTCCTCAGCCTGAAGCAGATTTCGATCAGCTTTCCCAAGGGAACAACCCGCGAGCAGGCCGAGCCGACGCTGGCCCGCTTCGCCGAGGCGGTCCACAACATCGGCGGCTGCGGCGGTGCGGAGAAGCTCGCGTCGGACTTCCACGGCGAAGTCGTGCAGAGCGACAATGTGAAGATGCGCGACCTTCCGACCGCGCTGCAGCAGATGATGCTTCCGATGCAGGTTGGCCAGGCGACTCAGCCATTCGGCTCGCTCGAGGAAAGCGTCCGGACGCTCGTGATCTGCGGGCGCGATCAGGTCGACCCGAGCGCGCCGACTTACAACGATGTCTACAATCAGCTGAACGAGGAACGCGTGAACCTCCGCGCGCGGCGCTACCTCAGCGATCTTCGGCGCGACGCGGTGATTGAATTCCGCTGATCGCGCATTTCCGTTAAGGCGGCGAAACGTGTCAGCTCCGCCGCAATATCCGCTCGCTGTCTCGCTTGGCGATCCTGCGGGAATCGGCCCCGAAGTCATCGCGAAATGCTGGGACAACCGTGATCAATTCGGGCTGCCGGCATTCGTCGCCATCGGCGATCCGCGATCGCTTGCGAACGTCTGGGATGGCCCCATCGAAGTGGTTGACGATCCCCGGCAGGCCGATGCGGCGTTCGATTACGGCCTGCCGCTCATCCAGCTAAACGCGGCCGAGGCGGACGTTCCCGGCCATCCGAGTGTCGCGGGCGCGCACACTTGCCTCGATTCCCTCGAAATCGCAGTCGGCCTGGCGCGGTCTGGTTCGGCATCCGCGGTCGTGACCGGACCGGTCGCAAAAGAACAGTTGTATGCCATCGGCTTCCAGCATCCCGGCCAGACCGAGTTCGTCGCCGAACGCTGCGGAATATCGCCTGGAAACGTGGCGATGATGCTTGCCGGGCCGACCCTGAGGACTGTTCCCGTCACCACCCATCTGCCCCTGGTCGAAGTCCCCCGGGCGCTGAGCTCGGCACTCATCGAATCGCGAGGCCGCGCGGCTTTGCGCGGTCTCCAGCGGAACTTCGGGATACTCGAGCCCCGGCTGGCGGTTTCAGGCTTGAACCCACACGCGGGCGAAGGCGGTCAGCTCGGGCGTGAAGAAATCGAGATCATTGAGCGGGCGATCGCGGCACTTGCCGCAGAGGGATGGAGAGTCAGCGGTCCCCACCCCGCGGACACCATGTTCCACGACCGCGCGCGGGCCAATTACGACGCGGCGCTCTGCATGTACCACGACCAGGCGCTGATCCCGATCAAGGCGCTGCACTTCGAGGAAGCGGTGAACATGACACTCGGCTTGCCGATCGTGCGCACCGCGCCCGACCACGGCACGGCCTTCGACATCGCCGGACAGGACCGCGCCGATCCGCGCCCGATGGCCGCGGCTATGCGCATGGCGGCGCAGAGTGCCGCGTATCGAGCCGAGGCGGCTTGACCGGCCAGCCGGAGCCGCTTCGCGACGTTATCGGCCGCCACGGCCTCAGCGCGAGCAAGGCGCTGGGGCAGAATTTCATTCTCGACCGCCAACTGCTCGCCAAGATCGCCGCAATTCCCGGCGATCTCCAAGGTCGGCGGGTCTATGAGGTCGGACCCGGCCCGGGCGGGCTCACGCGCGCTCTGCTCGACGCTGGAGCCTCCGTCACGGCGATCGAACGGGACCGCCGGTGCATTCCAGCACTCACGGAGCTTCGCGGCGAGTTGGGCGACAAGCTTCACGTCGTGGAAGCCGATGCGCTGAAGGTCGACGAGCAGGAGCTAGTCGGCCGCGGTGCCAACGTGGTGGCAAACCTTCCCTACAACGTCGGAACTGCCTTGCTTCTAAGATGGCTCGAAGCCGATTGGGCTCCGTGGTGGCAGTCGCTCACGCTGATGTTCCAGAAGGAGGTTGCCGAACGGATCGTGGCGAAGCCGGGAAGCGACGCATACGGGCGCCTTTCCGTCGCTGCGCAATGGCGCGCGCGACCGCGTATCGCAATGACCCTCAACCGCTCGGCGTTCGTTCCGCCGCCGAAAGTCACGTCCGCGGTCGTCCACATTGTGCCGGCAGAGCAGCCCGAAGGCGTCCAGGCAGGAGTCGTGAAACGCCTTACCGAAGCGGCATTCGGTCAGCGCCGAAAGATGCTGCGCTCAAGCCTCAAAGGGATGCCCGGCGCGCTCGACGCGGCGCGATCGCTCGCCATCGACACACAGCGGCGCGCCGAGACGCTCACGATCGAGGAATGGCTGTCGCTAGCGCGCGCGCTCAGCGACTAATTCGACTTGGGTGTCGCCGGCGCCTTGGCGGAAGCCACGGTAGGTCCACGGGTAATCGCGGCCGAAAGCTGCGCGACCTGAGGGCAGCCCTTGGCGCCGCAAACCTGCTGGAGCTTCTGGAGATTCGCCTGGGCACGCGCGGTCGCGCCCATTTCGACCATCGCCTCACCCTGTACGGCGAGCGCTTCAGGATCGTTGGGCTCCATGACCAGCGCCTTGTTGGTCATGCGGATCGCCTTGCCGAACAGATGCTGCCGCTCCGCGACGCGGGCGAGATTGACGTAGGCCCAGCGGTTGCGTGGATCGACGGCAAGTGCTGTCTCGAGCAGATTGTCGGCTTCCTCCAGCTTGCCCGCGGCCATCGCCGCCTGGCCCTGGTGCATCAGCTCGACCGACTTCGGCTGAATCTGGTCGTCGGCACGTTGGCCGGCAACGGGTGCTGCAAGCGCGATTCCGCTAAGGCCGATGAGCAGGAAGCGAGGCATGGAACGCATCAATTCTCTCCAGTTCGTGCCGGCCAACTAGCATGGACGGCGAAGCCGCGCGACGAAAAAGCCGTCGGTGCCATCATGACCGGGAGTCAGGAGGCGGCCGGCCCCATCCACACGCCCCCCAGCAATGCCGGTCTCCTCACTAATCCACGATGAATGGCGTGCCTGGAAGTCAGCAATCTGGCCTGCCCCTTCGCGGGACAGGAGCGAGCAGACGGCATAGACCATGGTGCCGCCGGGCTTCACGAGATCGGCCGCGATATCGAGAAGCCGCTGCTGCACGGCGATCAGCCGATCGAGCCGTTCGAGGGTCAGGCGCCAGCGGCCCTCGGGATTGCGACGCCATGTCCCGCTTCCGGAACAAGGCGCATCGACGAGCACGACATCTGCCAAGCCGCGCCAGTCGGCGAGCTCGTCGAGCTCCTTTGGGGGGTTGAGAAGCCGAGTTCCGATTTTGGCTTTGGCTCTCTCCGCCCTGGGCCCGAGCTTCATGAGCCGAGCGCGATTGCTGTCCGTCGCGAGGATCGTCGCGTCGGGCGCCGCGGCAGCAAGCGCCAATGCCTTGCCGCCCGCACCGGCGCAGAGGTCCAAAAGGTGCTCGCCCTCCTTCGGTTCGCACGCGAGCGCCATCAGCTGACTGCCCTCGTCCTGCACTTCAACGAGGCCGTTTTGGAAAGCCGGATGATCGTCGATCCGGCTGTCCGACGGCAGCCGGATTCCCCATGGGCTGAGCGACGTCGGTTCCGCCCCGGCCAATTGCGTGAGCATTTCGCCTCGCGAGGCCCGCGCGATATTCACGCGCAGATCCAGCGGCGCACGCTCGAGCAGCGTCGACCACTCCGATTCGCCGACTAGGGGCGACAGTTTGGGAACCAGCCACTCCGGCACCAGCCCGGCTTGGGCAGCGCCCTCATTCTCACGCCTGGGTTCCGGGCCGCGCGGCTCTCCAAACAGTTCGATCAGTTCCGGATCGTCCTCCGTCAGCCCGAGGATAGCCGCCCGGCCGCTCGCCGGACGTTCAGCGGTTCGCCGAATTGCGCGGAACACAAGCTCACGAACGGCGCGGCGATCTTTCGAGCCGGCATAGCGCCGGTGCTTGAAATAGCGGGTGACGATTGCGTCGGCGGGTGGTCCGTCCTCGCGGGCCGAAGCGATCACCTCGTCCAGCACCTCGATCGCCGCCTGGAGGCGAGCGGCGGGTCTCATCGCTCAGCGCGTCGGATAGTTGGGCGCCTCGCGCGTGATCGTGACGTCGTGCACATGGCTTTCGGACAGGCCCGCATTGGTAATGCGCACGAACTTCGCGCGCTCCTGAAGCTCTGCGATCGAGCTGGATCCCGTGTACCCCATCGCCGCCTTCACCCCGCCCACGAGCTGGTGGATGATATCGCGCACCGGGCCCTTGTAGGGCACCTGCCCCTCGATCCCCTCGGGCACCAGTTTCAGATGGTCGCGGATGTCCTGTTGGAAATAGCGGTCGGCCGATCCGCGCGCCATTGCGCCGACCGATCCCATGCCGCGATAGGATTTGTAGCTGCGTCCCTGGTAAAGAAAGATCTCTCCCGGCGCCTCTTCCGTTCCGGCGAGCAGCGAACCCACCATCACGCTGGACGCGCCCGCCGCGAGCGCCTTGGCGATGTCGCCGCTGGTGCGGATTCCGCCGTCGGCGATGACGGGGATGCCGTTCGCCGCTCGCGCCGCATCCATCACGGCCGTCAGTTGCGGAACGCCGACACCCGCGACGATCCGCGTCGTGCAGATCGAGCCGGGGCCGATGCCGACCTTGATCGCGTCCGCCCCGGCGTCGACCAGCGCCTTCGCAGCATCCGCCGTCGCAATATTGCCAGCGATGACCTGCACGGAATTGGACAAGGACTTCACGCGTTCGACGGCCTTGCCGACTTCGGTGTTGTGCCCGTGCGCTGTGTCGATCACGATGCAGTCGCACCCGGCGTCGATCAGCGCTTCGGAGCGCTCGAAGCCCTTGTCGCCCACGGTTGTTGCCGCCGCGACGCGGAGACGGCCTTCGGCGTCCTTCGTCGCGAACGGCGCCGCGACGGACTTCTCGATGTCCTTGACCGTGATGAGACCGACGCAATGGTTGTCCTCGTCGATCACCAGGAGCTTCTCGATTCTGCGCTGGTGGAGGATGCGGCGAGCTTCTGCCTCCGTCGTTCCGATCAGCACTGTCGCGAGATTGTCGCGCGTCATCAGCTCGCTGACCTTCTGGCGCGGGTTCTCGGCGAAGCGGACGTCACGGTTCGTCAGGATGCCGCACAACTTGCCCGACTTCTCGACGATCGGGATGCCGCTGATGCGGTGCGACTTCATGAGCTCCAGGGCCTCGGCGAGCGTCTGATCCGGAGTCATGGTGATCGGGTTCACCACCATGCCGCTCTCGAAGCGCTTGACCTGGCGCACGGCGATCGCCTGTTCTTCGACGCTGAGGTTGCGGTGGAGTACGCCGATGCCGCCGAGCTGGGCGAGCGCAATCGCCATGTCGGCTTCGGTCACGGTATCCATCGCCGACGAGAGGATCGGGATGTTGAGCGGAATCTCGCGGGTGAGGAAGGTCTTCGTCTCGGCCTGGCTCGGCAGGACGCTCGATTCGAGCGGCTGCAGGAGGACGTCGTCGAACGTCAGTCCGAGCGGGATTTCAGAGGCTTCTGTCAGTCGGGCCATATTCGCCCATGACAGGCAAAGCGCGATTCGCCAAGTGGGCGGCTAGGCGCCTGCCCGTTGCAGCACCCGCTGCGCCGCCTCGACATGCATGCGCTCGATCATCTCGTCCCCGAACCGCTCGGCGCCGCCATGGAAAGCCTCGACCAGCGCCCTGGCTCGCTCCACTTCCGCCGTGCCCGGCGCGAATGCACGATGACACGGTTCAATCTGGTTGGGATGGATGAGGCTCTTGCCGTCGAAGCCGAGCCACCGCCCGTCCTCCGCCTCCTTGATGAAGGCATCGGGATCGTCGAGGCGATTGAAAACCCCGTCGAATACGGCGACGCCGGCCGCGCGCGCCGCAAGCACGATCATTTGCAGCGACGCGGAGATCGGCCCTCGGGTCGCATCGAGAGGGAGCCGGAGGTCCGAGCGCAGATCGTTTGTGCCGGCAATCAGGGCGGCAGTTTCCGGCGCAATCTCCTCCGCTGCGAGAACTCCGGCAGCAGTCTCGATCATCGCCAGCACCGGCTTTCCAACGGCTTCGGCAACGCCGTGCACGAGGTGCGCGGAAATCGCCCTCGGCAAGACCGCGAAGTCTGCACTCGATCGCGCTACGGCATCGAGGTCGAGCGAATGCCACTCGGTTCCAACGCCATTCACTCGAATAGCGACCGGCATCGGCCATTCGCTCGCGACGGCGTCCACAGCGGCATGGCGCGCCATGTCCTTGTCCTCAAGCTTCACCGCATCTTCGAGATCAAGCACCACGAAATCGGCGGCGGACTCACGCGCCTTGGCGATGGCGCGCGGGTTGGATGCGGGCAGGAACAGCACCGACCGCACGGCGAACAGGTCGACGCTTCTGTCGTTTTTTCCTTCCGCTTCGCTCATCACCGTCCCATCATGCCTCGGATACGAGATAGCGGGGAAGATCGATGCTGACGACGTTCATGACCGCGGTTGCGGTCCTTGTGCTGCTTTACGTGATGATGGGCGTGAAGATCGTCCGCCAGGGTTATCGCTACACGATCGAGCATTTCGGCAAGTTCGTCCGAGTGGCTGAGCCTGGCTTCAACTATGTGACGCCGTTCTTCTACCGCGTCGGCCGCCGCATCAACATGATGGAGCAGGTGCTCGACATCCCGGGCCAGGAGATCATCACCAAGGACAATGCGATGGTCGCGGTCGACGGCGTCGTCTTCTTCCAGGTGCTCGACGCAGCCAAGGCCGCCTACGAAGTCGCCGACCTCTACATGGCGATCATGGCGCTTTCGACGACCAACTTGCGTACCGTCATGGGCTCCATGGACCTCGACGAAACCCTGTCGAAGCGCGACGAGATCAACACGCGGCTGCTCGCCGTGGTCGACAATGCGACCGAGAATTGGGGCGTGAAGATCACCCGCGTCGAGCTTCGCGACATCCGCCCGCCGCAGGATATCGTCAACGCCATGACCCGCCAGATGAAAGCCGAGCGCGAAAAGCGGGCGGTGATCCTCGAAGCGGAAGGCATGCGCCAGTCGGCGATCCTCAAGGCTGAGGGCGAGAAGCAGTCGGCGATTCTCTCGGCCGAAGGCGGCCGTGAAGCGGCGTTCCGCGAGGCCGAGGCGCGCGAGCGCTCAGCGCAGGCGGAGGCGGCGGCAACCAAGGCCGTCAGCGATGCAATCGAGCACGGCAGCGCTCAGGCCATCAACTATTTCATCGCCCAGAAATATGTCGAGGCGGTCAGCGAGTTCGCCCGTTCGCCCAATGCAAAGACGATCTTGTTTCCCGTCGAGGCGACGCAGCTCATCGGCACGCTCGGCGGCATCGGCGAGCTGGCGAAGGAAGCGATTGGCGGCGCGGCGAGGCCACCCGCCCCGCCCAAACCGAAGGCGGTGCCCGGCGTTCCCAAAGCCGGCGAATGAGCGGACTCCAGCCCGGATGGCTATGGCTGATCGGCGGGGTGATCCTGCTGATCGCCGAGGTCATCGCACCTGGATTCTTCCTGTTCTTCATCGGCGGTGCGGCGATTGCCGCGGGACTGTTCACGGTCCTTTTCGGGCTCGGAACCGTCGCGCAGCTCGCGCTGTTCGCACTCTACGCCGTGCTCGCCGTACTGCTCGGCAAGCGCTTCTACGCAACCCACCCGACTTCGAGCGCCATTCCGTTCCTCAACGATCCGTCGAAACGGCTGGTGGGCAAGGTCGTGACCGTGACAGTGGCCGTGGACGATCACCAGGGGCGGGTGCGAGTCGGCGACAGCGAATGGAGCGCTCGCGGTGGTCCGGCGAACGTCGGTGACAGGGTTCGGATCACCAGCGTCGACGGCAATTGCCTGATCGTCGAGCCCGACCGCCAACTTTCCAACGCCTGAAACGGAGTCGCTTTTGCCGCAGACCAAGCTCACGCGCCGTCAAACGATCGGCGCCCTCGCCGCGAGCGCGGCAATGCCGGTCTTGGCGGGCTGCAGGATGTCGACTTCCGGCGGCGGCGGATCGGGCAATCCGACGGCGGAGCTGGACGGTTTCGCGGATCATTTCCTTAACCTCAGCCCCGAAAGTGCAACCAGTCTCGGCGTCGACACCGGCGCAAGGGCGCCTCTTCGTTCGAAACTCCAAGACCGCTCCGCGGCGGGCACGCACCAGGTGGCAAGCGTGGTTCGCGACGATCTCGATCGCGCGACGGCGTTCGACACCAGCCGTCTGGACTTCCAGATGCGGACCA
>Ga0207702_10003187_pt1 | contig 15165 bp, 15 predicted proteins | sample KBSCornC62_FD_184302 | JGI IMG/M metagenome (GOLD analysis project Ga0207702, IMG submission 184302) | Corn rhizosphere microbial communities from Kellogg Biological Station, Michigan, USA - KBS Corn C6-2 (SPAdes) (version 2) | ecosystem: Host-associated > Plants > Roots > Rhizosphere > Soil ...
GTTGGACGGCCTGCGGGAAGCCGGCGCATCGGCGTCAACGATCGAGTGTTATTCGCGGGATATTCGGGATCTCGCCGCCGCGATCGGATCGGAAGACGTTGAGGCCATCACGCGGATCGACCAGTCCGGGGTTGATCGCGTCGCGGAGCTCTGGGCCACGAACGGCGCGGCGAATTCGACCGTCTTCAGACGGTTTTCTGCTCTGCGAAGCTTCGCCCGCTTCCTCAGCCTCGAGCGGTCCTACGACTGCTCGAAGCCATTGAGTTGCTGCTTCCCGCCGTGCGGCAGGGTCCGCAGGGAAGCCATCGGCGACCAGGCGATCGAAATCATGCTATCGTCGTCGGCGTCCGATTGCGACGAATCCTGGACGCGCGCGCGCGATTGCGCCGCGGTCCACCTGGCAGCATCGTCGGGGCTCACCACGGCTGAGCTGGTCGCGCTGGACCGCCGCGACTACAACGAGCGCCTAGCGACCGTTCTGGTGCGCGGCTCGCACCTGACGGGGCGACCCGGCATCGTTTCGAGCGACGCCAAGCAATGGTTGGAGCACTATCTTCGCGAAGCACCCTTCGAACTGAATCCGGACGACCCGCTGTTCGTAACGATGCGCGGGACCCGCTTGGGAGCGAGATCGTTTCAGCAGGTTTTCCGACGGTTGCGACAGTCATCTGGAATCAGTCTCGACGCGGTACCGACCGCGTTTCGCAACGCCCTCGCCGCGAACCTCGTCCGCTCGGGCGCAGCGCCCGAGGTGCTGGCGAAGGCTCTGGGCATCGGTGTCGCGGCGGCCTGGCGCTACTTCGATGCGGGAGAGACGTCATGACGCGCGCAGCGGCACGATTTCCGGAAAAAGGCAATAGCGCAAAATTTGGCGACAAACGCAGAGCCGTCCTGAGAATTTCTGCGAAATGCTCTGAATCGAGCCGAAGAAATCCACGGGATTCATTTCGCTAGGATTTCGGAAGGTCAATGCTATTCAAAGAGATACGCCAAGCGGCGGAGTCGACGAGAAAAGAGGAGATGAGCGAATGAACTGACTGTGCGCGACCAGAGCGGACTCCGGTCGCGCATGTATCAGAGGATCTTCGGACAACGCCCGCAAAGCCTTCCCGATAGATCCAGGTCCACCAGTTCCGGACGCAAGTCCGGCATCGTTCGGCAGTCACGACCAAGAAGATCTCTTGGCCGACTGGAGAATCGCACGTCCGATTCCAAGTCGCAAGTCCTTCTTGAAACCTTTCCGCCGAACTCGATCCGCGCAGCGAAACCTCTGCGCGATTCCTTCGACAACTGCAAGAAAGGTCATCGACATGATGCGTCCCGTCCGCCTTGGTCTCTCCCCGATCGTCGAGCGCTTCTTCGGCGTGCCGGATCAAGATTTTGGACTCCCGAAGCGAATCTGCTGCGACAACTCGCGCGAGGTCCTCAGCGTCGTCGCTCTCGAAGCGCTTATCCGGGAGCAGATCGAGGCCCTCCACGGAGCCCTCCCCCCGAGCGCCGACGCCGATGTCCCGTAGGCAACGGAAGAACATCGAGCGCGTCTGGGAGTTCTTCTGCGAAGGCGTCGAGGTCTTTCGCCTCGAAGCCAACGAGGCCACGCGCCGGGTCATCACGGGGCGCCGGAATCATGTCGTCGGCGGCCACTATTCAATGAAGATGCACGGACACGTCGTGCACGAAGGCGGCATCGAGGAGCGCTTCGTCAGGGCCTGCGACTACGTGCTAAGCGTCAAGCGCATCTGGGCCCAGCCCGAAACGATCCGGATGAACATCTTTCCGGAGTTCGGGAACGAGATCTATACGCCCGACTATCTCGTCGAGCACGACACCGGCCTCGTCCGCTATGAAATCAAGGAGCTGCGAGCCTTGCGCCCGCCGAAGCCGGCCGAGGGTGACGAAAAAGCACGGAAGCGATGGGAGGACGGGCGCTTGCTCCGCGCGCGCCTACGCCGCATCCGCGAAGCCTATCGGCTGGCCGGCCTGCCGTGGCGCGTCGTGACGGAGCGCGGCATCGGCTCGCGCTGGGGCGATCCCGACATCGTTGATGAGATTGCCGCGAACGACCGCTGGGACATCGAGCCCGAGGAGCTCGACCGCCTCATCACGGCGTTGAACGACGCCGGCGGTTCGCTCCCGCTCTCGCACTGCCAGGCGCTGTTCCAGGAGGCGCCGCACCCGCGCGGCGTGGTGCTGTCGCGCATCCCGGAGCGGATCGTCCACATCGACCTGTTCTCCCCGATCGGCCCGCACACGATCGTCCGCAAGGGAGTGGTCTCATGCTGAAGATATTGGACGCAAACGAGGCCGCCGCGGACCCCTCTACGCCCTGGGAAGAGGCGCCCCTTCCCACCATCGATTATACCCTGTTCGACAACCTGGAGCCAAACCAGGTAGTCCTTATCGACGGAAAGCCCTTTCAGTTCTTCAAGAAAATGGAAGGCGAAGGTCCGCACCTCTTTCTAAACCACCACACTGGCGAAACGGAGCGCCTCACCACGACCCGGCTCATCGAGTTGCTCGAGAAGCGCCGGTACTACAACCCTCTCAGAAAGCCGCCTCTGGTCGACGAGAAAAAGGCGATTGACGAGACGCGCGCCCTGATCGGCAAGGTCTACAACACCCTCAACGCCGCACCGAGGGGAAGGGCCGCCGTGATTTGGCGTTACGTCGGCGCGTTCATCAACGAGATGCTCATCGCGCCTCCGGGCGAACCGTTCTATCAGAACCACGCAAATGCCGAGAAAATTATCGAGCAGGTGGACGGGAAGATCGACGAGGAGAATCGAGCGAGGCCGGAAGGAAGGCAGATCAAGAAGCCCAAGAAGACCAACCGGACGATGCTTCGCTGGGTCGCGGCCGAATTGCTGCACGGCATGCAGGAGGCCACGTTCGTCCACAAGAACGCGATCAAAGCGCGCGAGCCGAAATTGCCTAAGCAGGTGTTCACGATCATCGACGCGACGATCCGCTACCTGGTCGATATCTCGGCCGAGTTCGGACCGACCAAGATCAAGATAGTTGCTAACCAAAAGATCGACGAGCGCAACGTACAGATTTGTATCCGCAACAAGGAGATCAAGAAGCTCATCGAGGACGGCGAGCTTACGGAAAGGCCGCTACTCGAGGAACTTCCGAACGTGGGGCTTACGACGGTACAAATCCGATACAGGCGTTACGACGCGTGGATCAGGCTCGCCAAGGAAGACGGCGTGCAAGCCGCCGACCTCCAGTTCGGCGGCCAAGGAAGCTTCGAGCGTCCAAAGCGCATCCTGGATGTCGTCGAGCTCGATCACCATCAATTCGATTTCGTGGGAGTTTTGGGTGAAACTCCGTTCGGTCAGGCTTGGTCGCGCGCCGGAATCGATAGGTTTTGGATTTGCCTCGGGTTGGATACCTTCAGCGGGTACCCCGTAGGCTTTTTCCCCTCGTTCGAGCCTGGCGGACTTCATCCCGCATTGGCCGCGATCGATCACGGGATCAAAGTCAAAACCTACGTCGACAAGCGGTTTCCACACATCCGCGGCTCGCTCCTGAGCTACGGTAAGCCGCGGAAGATTCGGTACGACAACGCGAAGGAGTTCGTTTCGGAGCAGATGGCGCTCGCTTTGGCCCGCATCAGGATCGGCTTCGAGATGGCGGTGCCGCATCAACCGGACACTAAACCGTTTGTTGAAAGGTTCTTCGGGACGCTCGAGTCGGACTTCGTGTCGTGGCTCAAGGGTTCGACCGGGTCCAGTCCGCAGAAGCGCGGAGCACGCAAGCCCCTTCTCGACGCGTGCATCACGCTCGACGACTTCATCATGTTGCTTCACCTGTGGCTGATCGAGGTCTACGCCCGGCGCAAGCAGGAAGGAATGGACTGGGAAACTCCCGAGCAGCGGTGGCTCCGCGGCTCATCCAGCGAATCGAGCCGGCCGCAGCCTCTCACCGCGGAAGAAGCCAAGAAGTGGGATCTCATTCCGAGCTTGGAGCTGAATCTCACTGCGGGCAAGGACGGCATCCTGTGGAACAACCTAGTCTATCAGTCCACGCAACTGCAGGCGATGCGAACCCGATCGGGCAGCATGGGAAAAAGAACGCGGAAGAACACTCCCGTCAAAGTGCGCATCCCGCTGGCGAACATTGGCCGCTGCATCGTGGTCGATCAGACTAGCCGTTTCCCGGGTAATGACAATCTTCCCGCGGAGTTCGTGGTGATGTCGACCGATGAGGACGCTCACGGGCTTTCGAAATTCCAGTGGGAAGCGCTGTGCAAGTTCCGCCGCGAGAAGAAGCACGCTCCCACCGAACATCCTTCGCATGAAGTAGGCTTCAATCACCTGCTCGAAGAAGCATTGAAGGCGATGGGCATGGTGTCGATGGACGAGAAGCCGCCAGCGAAGGCCATCCTCTCGAAGGGTTTCCATCCGCGGATCGCGGGAGTTCTAGCCCGCGGCGCCGAACAGCATGCGCTCGCCGCCACGGATGAACTGATCGAGAAGGCGGGGCTTTTCAAGTCCCCTTCCGACCAGCGCGACCCGGCACCTCTGCCGTCTCGCTCCGCCAGCGTCCGCACTGCGGAATCCACGGCCGACGCCGGGCCGCCGCGGAAGAAGCTCAGGTTCGGGGTCGACGCGCCGCTCCCCAGAGCGACGCCGGACTAAGAAAGGTCGCACTCGATGCCGGATATCAAAGACATTCTCAATTCTCCACTGGTCCGGAGCAAGCTTGACGCGGTCAGAGGGATCTTCGTCAAACATACCAAGGCAGAAGAAGCACGGCAAATGCTGCTGCTGTCGCTCGCTTTCGCAAGGCGCCTGCGCGAAAATTCCAGCACCTACCTGATCGGTTGGTCGCGCTGCGGGAAAAGCGAGATCATCAAGCGGTTGTTGCAGGAGCAAACGGGCTTGCCGGTCTCGAAAGAGCGAATTCAACTCTTGCAAGGGAACGGAAAGCGCTACCTCTACGCGGACCTGATGGGCGGTTCGACGCCGCGGCTTCTTGCCAGGCAGATCAATTTCAAGATCTTCAACGACCGCAAAAGTCGCCGGCTCGGCGAAGAGGAAGGTACCGACGCGCTGATCACAAATCTCAACGATTGCAACGTCGATGGCCTCATTCTGGATGAAGCGCAGAATCTCGCCGAGGACGGGGTGAAGAAGCTGGCGAGATTCATCCTCTCGATCGAAAACGAATGCAGCGCTCCTTTGTTCGTCGTCGGACCGCCTTCTCTGGTGAAGATGATGACCAAGGTAGATGCGATGGGCCAGCGGTCCGGCGGCATTAAGATCCTCACGCCCTTTGGCTTCGCCGACGACGACCAACAGGAGGTCCATGCCGCGTTTGTGGCCGCCTTCTCCGAAGAGCTTCCGTTCGCCTCGAACTGGTTCAAGGATAACGAAGACGATCACCACATGCTGCGCGCCACGTTCTACGCTCAGCGCGGCCGGCCTGGCAGGCATTCGCTCCTTGTCGAGGCAGCTGTTCCCCATGCATTCATCCGCACGGGAGGAGCCGAACCGAAAGAACTGACGCGAGAAGACCTCGCCGCCGGTTTCGATCGCGTCTTCATGGGCCAGGAGATCATGCAAGGCCGCAATCCTTTCCGTTCGGCGGACTATCTGAAGCTTCCCCCGTTCCCGCTGAGCGTGGAACAAGAAAAGTCCAGCGATTGAAGGGCGCGGAGATGACCCCGAACACACCGTGGCTCAGGACGGTCCAGCAGTTCGACGACGAGGCCATCGCATCGGTTGCTGTGCGGCTCGCCCCGATGGGCCGGATCGACGTAGATAGACTGCTTCGGCTGCACCTGGACATGGACAAGCTGTCCGTTTCAGCCATCGCTGCGCGACCAACCGCCATCGCTGAACTCGCGGTCTTGGGCTCTTTCGATCTCGAAAGGTTGTCCGCGGGCACTGGGAAGGTATTCCAGGATCACACCGAATTTCTAGGTCGCCAACTTCCCGTGGGATGGTTCTCACCCGAGCGGCGTCGGGTTGCGCCGGCCCGGTTGGCCACCGACGACGAGAATGCACGCATCAGGAACCTCTGGCTGCTCTCGGCCATGCCTTGCGACATCGAGACCGGTGAAGTGCTTCTCGACCGGTGTCCGTCGTGCCTTGCCCTGCTGGGGTGGAGTAAAATCAGCAACATCTGGTCCTGTCAGGTCTGCGAGTACGATCTGCGGACCGCGGCTCCCAGGTCATGCCCGCCCCAAACGGTCGATGCGGCCCGGGAACTCGCTCGATATATCTTCGATCACGGCCTTCGCTTACCGTTTCCCCTCGGCGAATTGCCTTCCTTGGACTTACTCAAGCTTGCCGGTTGGCTGGCCCACTTTAGAGCCATTCCTCAAGAGCTCTATCTCGGCATCACCGCCAAGAATGCGGCCACCGGATTTTCCCAATTGAAGCGATGGCCCCTCGCGTTTGACGAGATCGTCTTCGCCTTGCTCGGGGCGTCGGCTCCCGACGATCTAGCGGTAGGGGACGTTATCTCCCGGTACACGGCCGCCGCCGGCCTAATGACCTCCATCGATCGGCTGCCGTCAACAAAGGCCCGCGCCATCGTCAAAGCTCGTTTAATGGAACTCTTGGGTCTCGCCCACGGCTTCGCCGAGGCTTTCCAAAAAGTGACCGAACCGGTGCTGCCGCTGGGGATCGCTATTTCAGGCCTCGACCGTCGACGATTGAGTAAACGCGCTCGAACCAGGATCGAGCGAGGTCTAGCCCTGCCGGATTGAACACGTAGATCGTGCTCCCGCGGGCTTCTCGCTCCTCAACCAGTCCGATAGTTCGGAGGATTTCCATCACTTCAACGATGCGCGTGTTGGAGCTGTCCATGACCTCCATCAGATCGCTCCGCGAGCAAGGGCCTTGGGCGAGCGTTTCCACGAGCTTACGGGTGTTGATATTCGCAAGGGCTTGAAACACCCGCGTCAAGAATAGCTGATTGTTGGGGTCGTCGGCGTCGAACATGCTCGGGCTCGCGGTTTCGTGCCTCGGATGTCGAAGCGGGGAAGGCGGCGCTGCGGCTTCGCAGGACCACACCTCTAACCGGACTTGGAAACCACCCAGAGTCAACGAAACAGCCGGCCGAAAGCCGGGGAAAACCCTTCCTGCCCCCGGTCGCCGCACCGCTCGACGCTCTAGTGCCAAAATCCCGTCCCAGGAAAGCATGCAGTGCCAATTTTCAGTCACCAATGCCAAAATCCAGCAGCGGCTCCAAAAAAAGAGCTCTATAATAACAATTAGATAGCCTGTGGACAGATCGATCTCAGTGACAGAATCCAGCGCGGATTACAGTCCCCGCCGTGTTTGGCCGCTCGAAATTCGCGATTTCTGCAGCCTCGACTACGCTTGTGTTTGTGCGCAGCGCGCCAGGTTGGCCCTGACCACCAGATAATGAAACGGCCTGATCGCGTTGAGGTAGGTGATGCCCAGGGCATTGTGGGTATGCACGACGGTTGTCGCGATGAGCACATTGCCTGACGGAGAATGGCGCCGGAGCAGAGATAGGCGGAAGTCGAGGTGCCGGTCATCCGCGCCCAGCACAATTTCGTCCCCGCCCTCCCAGTGCACCGGGAAGAAAGCCACCCGTTCATGGCTGTCCCGGGACGCCCCGACCCCGCCGGAGGTTTTGATGCCAAAGGGCGTCACCATGGCGTCGCGCAGCGCGATCAACGCCTTTTGCCATTTGGGCGGATTGACGAGTGTCCGCGCCGCCAGTTCGCGCATGCTGGACTGGTCCGATGCACTCAAATCAATGCTGTAGCTATCGAGCAAACTGGCGTTCTTGTACCAGCTCGCAACGACACTTTCCGAGGGCGGCGTCGTCCGGCGTACCTGCGTGCCCCTTCCCCCATGCTGATCATGCACGCGTGGCGGGCTGTCAGTTGGTTCGCTTTGTGTCTCGTGCGTTGTCATGAGACCTGCCCATAGACCTGCCAATGCCGACGCATCACCCTATAGGCCAATTCGGCCGCCGTGGCGACGTTCACCTGTCACCGCCCACTGCGGCGAACGCGCTCGTGGTTGATCAATCGGCGTGGGGCCGTCGTGGGCGCTTTCCGCAATCGACCTACCTGAACAGGCGATGTAGATTTGGCGCAATCGCTCCGGATCTCCGCTGAGCGGCAGAAGGCAAAACGCCTCGATCCCAGGGAAGGAAGCCACCATGCGCGCCGTGCTGCTTGCCGCCAGCCTTTGCTCGATTGCCGCTACGGCATCCGCCCAGACCGCCCGTCCCGACCCCGGCCCGCTGACCATCGCGCGCCAGGGCAGCTTCTTTGTCGGCGGCCGCGACGTGAAGTCCGACACGCTCTCGACGTTGCCGGCCTATGTGGCGTCAGGCACGATTACGGTCGACCAGATGTATGTGCGCTACCAGGTGCCCGCGGGCGAGCTCGGCGTGCCGATCACGCTGATCCATGGCTGCTGCCTGACCGGCAAGACCTGGGAGACGACGCCAGACGGACGCATGGGCTGGGACGAGTATTTTGTCCGTCACAGCCATCCGACCTATGTGATCGACCAGGTCTGGCGCGGCCGCTCAGCCGCCGATCCGTCCGCCATCAACGCGGTGCGCAGCGGCAAGGAGCCGGTCGACAAGTTGCCGACGGTGTTTTCGGCGGGCCATGAGGGCGCCTGGGCGATCTTCCGCTTCGGCAAGGAGTATCCGCAGACCATGCCCGGGATGCGTTATCCGATCGCGGCGCAGGCCGAGTTCTGGAAGCAGATGGTGCCCGACAGCATCAACAGCCTGCCGACGCCCAATCCGACCGTGCCGGCGCTCTCCGAGCTGGCGCAAAAGATCGGCGGCACCGTGCTGATGAGCCATTCGCAGTCCGGCATCTATCCGTTCCAGACCGCCAGCCTGAGCCGCAAGGGCATCGCCGGCATCGTCTCGATCGAGCCGGGCGCCTGCCCCGCGCCGACCGACGACTTGAAGCCGTACGCGGGCTTGCCGATCCTGGTGCTGTTCGGCGATTACGTCGACGAGTTTCCGCGCTGGGCGCCGCGCCTGAAAAACTGCCGCGCCTTTGTCGCCGCCGCCAACGCCGCCGGCGGCAAAGCCGAGCTGTTGGTGCTGCCGGAGATCGGCATCAAGGGCAACACGCACATGCTGATGCAGGACGACAACAGCCTCGATATCGCCGACATCCTGCTCGACTGGATCGGCAAGCATGTGACGACGGTGGCGCAATGAGTGCCTGTCGGGTCTCCTAGCGTCCCCTGAATTTCGGTTTGCGCCGTCCAAGGAACGCTTCGACGCCCTCCTTGTGGTCCTCGGTAAAACTCGCCAGCGCGAACTGGTCGACGTCCATGTGACCGGCGAGATCGTCGAGCGCATGCGCCAGCCGGTTCACCGTCAGCTTTGTCATCGCGACCGACAGCGGCGGCTGGGCGGCGACTTTTGCGGCCATGGCCATCGCAGCATCGAAAGCCTTGCCGGGATCGGCCACCTCCTCCACCAGGCCCCATTGATGCGCCTCCTCCGCGCTGATGCGGTCGGCGGCCATGATCACGGCCTGTTTGGTGCGCGCGGGTCCGATCAGATGCAGCATGCGCGGGATGCTCTGCCAGCTCATGTTCATGCCGAGCCCGATCTCGGGCACCCGCAGATGCGCGTTATCAGCCATCACGCGAAAATCCAGCGCGACCGCCAGCGCCACGCCGCCGCCGATGCAAAAGCCCTCGATGGCGCCGATGGTGATCTGCTCCATCTCCTGCCAGGCTTGGCTGAGCCGCGGCCCGAGCTTTAAGTGCCGGCGCAGCGCCCCGATATCCATGGTTTTGCGCGCCCTGCCCTCCGGATCCCTGAGGTCAAAACCGGCGCTGAACGCCTTGGCGCTGCCGGTCAGCACCACGACCGAGGTCGAGGCATCATCCTCAAAACTGCGGGCGGCGGAGGTCAACTGGCGCAGCGCCTCCGGTGACAGCGCGTTGATGCCGTCGCCGCGATCGAACCGCACCACGGCGATGCGACCCTCGGGACCCAGACCCTTTTCGATGGTGACAAATTGGCTCACGTCGCATGCTCCCTGCCCGGCCATTTGGGCCGACCATAGCGCAGGAGCGAGCGGCCCGCCTATGCCCGCGGCCACCTCGACAGAACGGCACCGCGCCCCTATCTTTACGCCATGAGCAGCAAACACGATCACCATCATTCGCACGACAGCCAGGCGCATTCGGAACTGTCCGAAATGGAGCTGCGGGTGCGTGCGCTCGAAACCATCCTGAGCGAAAAGGGTTACATCGACCCGGCCGCGCTCGACGCCATCGTCCAGGCCTACGAGACCAAGATCGGCCCGCACAACGGCGCGCAGGTAGTCGCAAAAGCGTGGTCCGATCCGGCATTCAAGCAGGCACTGCTGCAAGACGCCAGCAAGGCGGTCGGCACGCTCGGCCATTTCAGCCGGGTCGGCGATCATTTGGTCGCGGTCGAGAACACGCCACAGCGCCACAACATGGTCGTGTGCACGCTGTGCTCCTGCTACCCCTGGGAAATGCTGGGCCTGCCGCCGATCTGGTACAAGGCGGCGCCCTACCGTTCCCGCGCCGTGAAAGATCCGCGCGGCGTGCTGGCCGATTTCGGCGTCACGCTGCCAAAGGAAACCGAGATCCGGGTCTGGGACTCGACCGCCGAGACGCGCTTCCTGGTGCTGCCGATGCGGCCCGCCGGCACCGAAGGCTGGAGCGAGGCGCAGCTCGCGGAAATCGTCACCCGCGACTCCATGATCGGCACCGGCTTCCCGAAGACGCCGGGCGCGCCGTCATGAACGGCGTCCACGACATGGGCGGCATGGACGGTTTTGGCAAGGTCGAGCCTGAACCGAACGAGCCGATGTTTCACACCGAATGGGAAAGCCGCGTGCTGGCGATGGTGCGGGCGATGGGCGCCGCCGGCGCCTTCAACATCGACACCTCGCGCTACTACCGCGAGGCGCTGCCGCCCGAGGTCTACATGACCAGCTCCTATTACCGGAAATGGTTTTTGGGCCTTGAGCAGAACCTGCTCGCAAAAGGCTACATCACGGCGGAAGAAGTGGCCGCCGCGCATGCGATCGCGCCTGCCAAATCGCTCAAGCACGGCAAGTTCACCGTCGATCAGGTCGAGCGCATCATGGTGCGCGGCCAGTTCGGCCGTACCCCGACGTCGCCCGCGAAATTCAAGCCGGGCGATCGGGTGCGCGCGAAAAACATCCATCCGAAAACGCACACAAGGCTGCCGCGCTATGTGCGCGGACACGTTGGCACCGTCGAACTCAATCTCGGCTGTAGCGTCTATCCGGATACGGCGGCGAACGAGGCCGGCGAAAATCCGCAATGGCTCTATACCGTGGTGTTCGACGGCACGGAGCTGTGGGGGGCGGATGCCGATCCGACCGTAAAAATATCCGTCGATGCGTTCGAGCCCTATCTGGAGTTGGCGTAATGGACGCCGCCGCGGCGCGCGCGACCAGCGCCGTTCCCAGCATTCCCTGCGATGCCGAAGGTCCGGTGTTTCGCGAGCCCTGGGAAGCGCAGGCGTTCGCGATGGCGCTGGCGTTGCATGAGCGCGGGGTTTTCAGTTGGAACGAATGGGCCGACACGCTTTCGGGCGAGATCAAGCGCGCGCAGGCCGCCGGCGATCCCGACACCGGCGAGACCTATTACCGGCACTGGCTCGCCGCGCTGGAGCGGCTGATCGCCGTCAAGGGCGTCACCACGCCGGAAAACCTGCATCGCTACCGCGACGCCTGGGACCACGCCGCCGACCGCACCCCACACGGCGCGCCGATCGAATTGCGGCCGGAGGATTTTGCGGGTTAAGGGCGAAGCGTGCTCCACCAAAGCCGTCATCGTCCACGAAAGCGGACGATCCAGTACGCCGGGCGTCTTGATTAGACTGTGTAGCCACAGACTTCGCGGTGTAACGCGACGATGTCCGCTTTGCTCACAAAGCGGCCGAGATCGCTGCGGCGCGAGATGTCGCGATGGGCCAATAGCGGAAGCCGCTCAATGCTTAGTCCGCTCGCTGAATGAAGCGGAACACACTTTTCATTAAGAGAAAGACGCAGCCGAGACCACCGAATACCGCGAACACGCCAAGCGTGAAGCCCAGCCAATCCAAGCCAAGCGTAAACGCGACATTGAAGCCGTCGTCGGAATAGCGTGCATAATGGGCGGGTGTTGGTGATCTCATTGGTTGCAGCCAAACATCACCAGTTGCGTGCCAGTGGTAAAGTATTGAGCCAAAGTATGCGATCATCGCTGCGCCCGCGCCCAAACAAATAATAGATCCGACGATAACGGCGGTGCGGGGAGACATTTACGAGCCTTCTTTTGCGCGGTTACCTTTTGTCGGGGGACTATAACTCAGTCGCTGTTCGTACAAAACCTAACTTCCGTTGTGGGTCATTTTCGACCAATTGAGCAGGAATAGTCCAAAGTCCGCTCTGCACCAAAAGCAGCACTGCTGGCAGGATCTAGCTAGCGCATTATGTTTGGCCGGACGCCGGTAGAAGATGACAGCTTAGGTACACAACCTTTCGCGCCTATACCCCGCCCGCCGCATATTCCTTCCACCCCTTGGCCCGCAACGCGCAGGCCGGGCATTCGCCGCAGCCATAACCCCACTCATGCCGCGCGCCGCGTTCGCCGAGATAGCAGGTGTGCGAATGTTCGCGGATCAGGTCGACCAGCCCTGCCCCGCCGAGTTCGTGCGCGAGCTACCAGGTCGCGGCCTTGTCAAGCCACATCAGCGGCGTGTTCAGGTCAGCGGTCCATCCCTAGGCTGAGCGCGGATTGCAACGCCTTGATGGTTTCGTCGCGACAATCCGGAGAGGCGATGATGGATGAGCGATGTCGTCAAGACCTGATGAACGAGAGCAGGTCGGGGTTGAGGACATCCGCATGTGTGGTGAGCATGCCATGGGGGTAGCCTGGATAGGTTTTCAGCGACCCGTTCCTAAGCAGGTTGACCGCACGCGGCACGGTACTTGCGAATGGGACGACTTGATCCGCCTCGCCATGCATTACCAGCACCGGCACGGTGATCTTCTTGAGATCCTCGGTATAGTCTTCGAGCCAGGAGTCGACAGTCGCATAGTGAGCGAGGGCACCGCCGCCCATGCCTTGGCGCCACCAGTTGGCGATGATGGCCTCCGAAGGCTTGGCTCCGTCGAGATTGTAGCCGTAGAACGGATTCTCAGGGACGAAACGGTAGAACTCCGACCGGGTACCCAACATACCTGCCCGGATCGCTTCGAACCACTCCGGCGGTTGACCGGACGGATTGTCCTTGCTCCGGTACATGTTCGGCGTCAGTGAAGCGACCAGCACGGCCTTCGCGACGCGCGCCGGGTGGCGAGCAACGTAGCGAGCGACCTCACCGCAACCTGTCGAATGCCCGATATGTATCGCGTCGCGCAGGTTGAGCTGTTCAGTCAGGGCCGCGAGGTCGGCAACCCAGTGGTCCATGTCGTTGCCGGTGCTGGGCTGGTCGGACCGGCCGTGGCCGCGCCGGTCGTGGGCGATCACCCGGTAGCCGTGGCGAAGGAAGAACATCATCTGGGCATCCCAGTCGTCCGCCGTCAGCGGCCAGCCGTGGCTGAACACGATCGGCTGACCTGATCCCCAATCCTTGTAGAAGATGCTTACGCCGTCTGTAGTCGTGATCGTCGACATCGAGTCGCTCCGTCTGTGCTGTTAAATCCTTGTTGAACAATTTGCGGACGGGGGTCTAAAAAAGCAGGCAGGCCCAAGCTGATCAGGCCACAGATCGCGCCCCCTGGCTTTCCAAAAAGCACGACGTTCAGCGGCCTCGCCGACGAGCCCTTGCCGTGGCAACACCCCATCGCCAACGCGTTATCGGCGGAACCGGCGCGGCGCTATTCGTCGCTCCTGCGCATTCGCGCGTGTTCCCCGCTAAATGAGGGACGCCACTCTCGATCGCGCTGCGGAATTGTCGAGAGGCCGTACTGAATTGCGATCACGCCGCGCCTATCGGCCTGGAGCGCTGGGATCACTTTGCTGAAGACGATACGATGCTTCGGCGAAGACATTGTTCGTTGCTCTTTTTTGGTTGAAGACTGCGAAACGGTAAATCCCTCTTTGGCTCCTGACCAAGACCTTGTAGGCTTCAAGCTATGCCTGGAAGATATACGAGGGATCATGGAGCTCCGGCATCTGCGCTATTTCGTTGCCGTCGCTGAAGAAGGCAGCCTGCTGAACGCCGCCGAACGGCGACTGAACACCTCTCAGCCGTCCTTGAGCCGGCAAATTCGGGATCTGGAAGCCGAAGTCGGCGTCCCGTTATTGGAGCGCCAGGCGCGAGGCGTGACGCTGACCGCCGCCGGACGCGTGTTTCTCGATCATGCGCGGCTGGCGCTGCTGCAGGTCGAGGCCGCAACGGAAGGGGCTCGGCAGACGGCGCAACCGCAAAGGCCCGTCCTCTCGATGGGCTTTCTGGTCGGGCTGGAGGTGATGTGGCTCCCCCAGTTGCTGCGCATCCTCCGCGAGGAAGCCCCCGATGTCGAGGTGACGCTCAGCACGCAATCTTCGCCAGAACTCGCACTGGCATTGATGCGTGGAAAGCTGGATATCGCTTTCCTTCGTCCGGAGAAAGACAACGAGGGCGTCGTCTTCAAGATATTGGCGAAGGAGCCCTTGATTGCCGTACTGCCGGCCGAACACCGCTTGGCGTCACGGAAGAAGATTCGTCCGCAGGATCTCGCCCGCGAGATCTATGTCAGCTCGGCAAGAACATCGCCGGTCTTGCAAGCGGTCATACAGAATTACGCATCGCGGGTCGGTATTACCCTCAAGGCGAAGTATGAAGGCGAAAACATATCATCGGCCATGTCGCTCGTGGCTTCCACAGGCGGAATTAGCCTCGTCCCGCTCTATGCCCAGAACATGCTTGCGCCGAACGTCGTCGCCAGAGCGCTCGAGGGCGGCACGCCGACGGTCGATCTGGCGCTGGGATACAATCGGACCAATCGGTCGCCCCTGCTCCGCCGTCTTTTGTCCCGCGCGGATGAATTGGTTGCAAACGTTCAAAATCAGAGCATTATTCGCTACGTTGAAGCTGACTAGGTTCTGTACTCATAAACGGATTCCATTAGCTTGCGAACAATGATTCACTCCCTGCGATGATTTGGGGGGTGACATGGCGCGGTTTGACCTGAGCGATCGAGAATGG
>Ga0207702_10003188_pt1 | contig 15164 bp, 14 predicted proteins | sample KBSCornC62_FD_184302 | JGI IMG/M metagenome (GOLD analysis project Ga0207702, IMG submission 184302) | Corn rhizosphere microbial communities from Kellogg Biological Station, Michigan, USA - KBS Corn C6-2 (SPAdes) (version 2) | ecosystem: Host-associated > Plants > Roots > Rhizosphere > Soil ...
ATTCGCTGCGCAGGTCGATCACCAGGGCATGGCGAAGAGAGAGCGCTGATGCCATGAGCGTCGTCGATATTGCACGAACAGCCGGAGGGTTTGCCCTCACGACAGGAGCCCAGGTCGCTCAGACTCCGAGGCGGGTCCGCAGCACCCGATCGCACCTGGCGCTGCTCTCGCCACCGCGCCGCCGGGTGCATTGGACTCACGACTTCTACGAGGCGCCCACCGGCCTGGCGGCGTCCGCGCCCGGGGAGCTGCTGCGGGCCGAGCCGATGCACGCCTACCTGATGCCGGGGGTGCGGCTGCGCGCTCGCGCCTGGCGCATCCTCTACCGCTCGACCGGCGCCGTCGGGGAGCCGACGGCGGTCTCCGGAACGCTGCTGCTGCCCGCAGGCGTGCGTCAGGGGCGGCCGCTGCCGCTGATCGCCTACGCGATCGGCACCCACGGGATCGGGGACGACGCCGCGCCCTCACGGCTGCTGTCGACGGGTCGCGAGTGGGAGGCCGGACTGATGGCGCTCGCATTGGGCCGTGGCTGCGCCGCCGTGATCACGGACTACCAGGGGCTCGGGACCGCCGGCGATCACGCCTACATGGTCGGCCGCGCGCTTGGCGCCAACGTGCTCGACGCGCTGCGGGCGGCCCGCCAGGTCGCTCCGGAGGAGCTGCCGGCCAGCGGGCCGGCAGCGATCATGGGCTACTCCGAGGGCGGAACCGCGGCCGCATGGGCGGCGCAGCTGCAGCCCTCCTACGCACCCGAGCTCGAGCTCGCAGGCGTGGCGGCGGGAGCCGCGGCGGCCGATGTCGAGCTCGCCGGACCGACGCTCGACGGCAGCTTCTTCTCGTTCTTCCTCGCCTACGGTGCGATCGGCTACGCGGCCGCATACCCTGAGCTCGAACTCGAGCCCTATCTCGTCGGCGAGGCGGTCGCGACGGTCGCGGCGTTGCGGCGCACCAACATCCTGCAGGCCGCGATGCGCGGGCCGCGGTTCGCCCGGGTCGACGAGCTCACCAGTCCGAATGTCCTGGCACTGCCCTCCTGGCGCCGGCGACTGCGCGAGAACCGGCTGGGCACGCTGGCACCGTCTGCACCGGTGCTGCTGCACCATGCGCGCCACGACCAGATCGTGGCTTTCGAGTACTCCGAGCAGCTGCTCGAGGACTGGCGTGGGCTCGGAGCCGACGTCAGCCTGCACATCACGCGCGGCGGCATCGACCACATCAGCGGCGCGCTTGCCGGCGCGCCGGTGGCGCTCGATTGGCTGCTGAAGCGGCTCACAGGTGCGGCGGACGTTCGCCCGAGCAACGTGGTGCCGCTGCGGCGCGTGGCCTGAGCGCGGCTACGCCGGACGGCGGCGCAGCGACGAGCGAGGCCCCCCGAACGGGGGATGGTCCGGGGCCGGGTGTACCCGAATCGGCCCGGATGCGTAAGTTAGGGGAACATGGCCACTGCACTTCTGTTCCCGGGGCAGGGCAGCCAGACGGCTGACATGCGCGACCAGGTCGCGCGCGTACGCCCTGATCTGCTCAAGCTCGCAAGCGAGGTCGTCGGCGAGGATCCGTTCGCGCGGGTCGACGACGGCACCGCCTTTGCCCAGCCCGCGATCTTCTGCGCGAGCATCGCCGGCTGGTGCCAGCTGGACCGCCCCGTTCACGAATTCACCGCGGGCCACTCGCTCGGCGAGCTCGGCGCGCTGGTCGCCGCCGGCGTGCTGTCAGAGCGCGCCGGCCTGGAGCTGGTTGCGCTGCGTGGGGCGCTCATGCAGGAGGCGGGCGAGACCGCCGGCGACGGCGGCATGATCGCGCTGCTCGGCGCCGACGCCGCGGCGCGGGCCGAGGAGGTCGCCGCCCCGCATGGCCTCTCGATCGCCAACGACAACTCGCCGCAGCAGGTTGTGCTGTCGGGGGCGCGCGCTGCGCTGCCGGCGGCCGAGGAGACGGCACGCGAGCTCGGGTTGCGGGCGATGATCCTGCCCGTGACCGGGGCGTTTCATTCGCCGATGATGGCCTCGGCGGTGCCCGAATTCGAGCGCGCGCTGGCCGCCGTCGAGCTGCACCCGGCGAAGAGCACGGTGATCTCGGCGGTGACGGCCGAACCGTTCGATGATGTCCGCGCTCGTCTGGTCGAGGCCCTCACCGGTCCGGTGCGCTGGCGCGAGCTGCTGCTCGGGCTGCACGCGCGCGGCGTCACCCGCTTCGTTGAGGTCGGCCCCGGCAAGGTGCTGACCGGCCTGGCCAAGCGGACCCTCAAAGACGTGGAGCTCGTGAGTGCCTGACGCTTCCGATACGCCGGCGGCTAGCTGGCCGCCGGCTGGTTGTGCGCTGGTCACGGGCGGCTCACGCGGAATCGGAGCTGCGATCGCACGCGGACTCGCCGCTGACGGGTGGCCGGTCGCCGTCAACTTCAACTCCGGTGCCGACGCTGCGGCGGCGGTCGTTGCCGAGATCGAGGCGGCCGGCGGCCGCGCGTTCGCGGTTCAGGGCAACGTCTCCGACCCGGCGGCCCCAGACAACGTCTTCCAGATTGCCGAGGCCGAACTCGGCGGACCCGTGCTGGCGCTCGTCAATAACGCCGGGATCACCCGGGACAACCTCGCCCCGTCGCTCAGCGACGAGGAGTGGGAGGCGGTCATCGACACCAATCTGACTGCCGCCTTCCGCTTCACGCGGCGGGCGCTGAAGGGCATGATGCGCGCACGCAGCGGCCGCATCGTCAACATCGCCTCGGTCAGCGGCCTGCGCGCCAACCCCGGGCAGAGCAATTACGCGGCCGCCAAGGCGGGGCTCATCCAGTTCACACGCACGGCGGCGGTCGAGGTCGCGCGCCGCGGCGTCACCGTCAACGCGGTTGCCCCCGGCTTCATCGCCACCGACATGACGGCAGAGCTGATCAGCGACGAGTTGCTGAGCGCGATTCCGGCCAGGCGCGCCGGGACAGCCGATGAGGTCGCCGCTTGCGTACGCTTCCTGGTATCGCAGCAGGCCGCCTATGTGACCGGCGCGGTGCTTACAGTCGACGGCGGGCTCGCGGCCTGAACGCGCGCCCGCACGCTGAAAACCACGAAAGAGGATCAATCGATGAGTGCAGTGACCAAGGAGCAGGTGCAGGAGCGCGTCACGGAGGCGCTTGCCAGCTTCGGCCCCGATGCCAGCGAGATCACGCCCGAGGCGACGTTCGAGGAGCTGGACATCGACTCCCTGGATCTCGTTGAGCTCGCCCAGATCGTCGAGGACGAGTACGGCGTTGTGCTCAAGGGCGAGGACATGAAGGAACTCAAGACCGTCGGCGACGCCGTCGACCTGATCACCGAGCGCGCCAACTAGCGGTTCGTCCGCTGCGCGCGCGAGCAGACTGGAGACGCCATGCCTGACAAGCGTCGAGCCGTAATCACCGGGATGGGCGCCATCACCCCGCTTGGGGTGGGCGCGCGTTCGTTGCATGAGCGCTGGTCGCAGGGGATCGGTGGCGTCAGCGTGCGCGACGGTCAGGCTGGCGGCTACTGCGACGCCTTCGATCCGGCCGAGCATCTGTCCGTCAAGGAGGCGCGGCGACTCGATCGCTTCGCGCAGTTTGCCGTGGTGGCTGCCGACGAGGCGATCGCCGACGCCGGCTGGTCCGACGGCACGCCGTTCGATCCGATGCGGATCGGGCTGATCATGGCAACCGGCATCGGCGGATTCACCACGGTGCAGGCGAACCTCGACGTGATGCGCGAGAAGGGACCGATGCGGATCTCACCGCTCGGCATCCCGATGTACATGCCCAACGCCGCCGCGGCAGCGGTCTCGATGCGCCACGGCATCCAGGGTCAGGCCTTCGCCGTTGCCTCCGCCTGCGCCTCCAGCGGCCACTCGATCGGCCTGGCGGCTCGCATGATCCAGTACGGGGACGCCGACGCGGTCGTCGCCGGCGGCGCCGAGGCGACGCTGACTGACTTCGGCTTCGGTTCGTTCAACACGATGTCGGCGCTCTCCAAGATCGGGATCTCCTGCCCCTTCGATGCCCGCCGCGACGGCTTCATCATGGGCGAGGGCGCCGGTGTGCTGGTGCTCGAGGAGTACGAGGCCGCCCGTGCCCGCGGCGCCCGCATCCTCGGGGAGGTGGCCGGCTACGGCTCCACCTCGGACGCCCATCACCTGACGGCGCCGGAGCCGACGGGCCGGCCGGCCGCCCAGGCGATCACGCTCGCGATCCAGGACGCGGGATTGACCCCAGCGGAGATCGTCTACGTGAATGCACACGGTACGTCCACCGAGCTCAACGACGCCGCCGAGACGGCCGCGCTCAAGCTCGCCCTCGGCGAGCACGCCTACAAGATCCCGGTTTCCTCGACCAAGTCCGCCACCGGTCACCTGCTCGGCGCCGCCGGCGCGATCGAGGCGGTCGCGACCGTCCAGGCCCTCAACGAGCGGCTGATTCCGCCGACGCTGAATTACGAGGTGCCCGATGAGGGCCTCGACCTCGACTACGTCCCCGGTGCCGCGCGCGAGCTGGTGCTGGCCAATGGCGGCGGCGCCCCGGCTGCGATCTCCAACTCGTTCGCGTTCGGCGGGCACAACGTCTCGTTGGTGATCAGGGGACAAGGTTGAGGGCTCGACGCGGGGCCGGATCGAGCGCGCGCTGATGGCAGGGCTGCTGGAGGGCAAGCGCCTGCTGATCACGGGCGTCATCACCAAGGAGTCGATGGCCTTCCACGTCGCCCAGCGGGCGCAGGCGGAGGGAGCGGAGGTGCTGCTCTCGAGCTTCGGTCGCGTGCGGCGCATGACCGAGCGCGCGGCGCAGCGCCTCGAGACGCCCGTGGATGTGCTCGAGCTCGACGTGAATCGTGAGGAGGACCTGGAGGCGGTGGCCGGCGAGCTTCGGACCCGCTGGGGCCGCGTTGACGGCGTGCTGCACGCGATCGCCTACGCCCCCGAGGATGCGCTGGGCGGCAAGTTCATGACCGCGCCCGCGGAGAGCGCCGCGATCGCCTTTCAGACCAGCGCCTACTCGCTGAAGGCCCTGGCGGCGGCAGTGGCGCCGCTGATGCCGGAGGGATCGAGCGTCGTCGGGCTCGATTTCGATGCCTCCGTGGCCTGGCCGATCTACGACTGGATGGGCGTCGCAAAGGCGGCGCTCGAGTCGGTCTCGCGGTACCTGGCGCGCGACCTCGGCGCCCAGGGCATACGCGTGAACCTGGTCAGCGCCGGACCGCTCGGGACCGTCGCGGCGCGCGGCATCCCGGGTTTCGAGAAGCTAGCGTCGCTATGGCAGCAGCAGGCCCCGCTCGGCTGGGACATCGAGGATCCGAGCATCGTCGCCGGCCCGATCTGCTTCCTGCTGTCGGACCTCTCGCGCGGCATCTCCGGTGAGATCGTGCACGTCGACGGTGGCTTCCACGCCATCGGCGCGCCGGCCGTCTGACGGTTGGTCGGCGTCGCCGGGCCGGCCGCGGCTGAGCGGTTGCATCCGTCGGCGTACTGGTGTGGGATGCTGGCTCGATGGTCACGGTTGGACGCCGGAAGTTCATCGTCGGGGGCGTGGGCGGGCTAGCCGGCCTGATCTTCGGTGCCGGAGAGCTGGTCGAGCACGGCGTGCTCCCAGGGAAGCTGAAGCTCGACAGGCTGCTCGGGGACTGCTCGGTGCCCGAGCCGAGGCTGACGTTCGACCGTCCGGGGCGCGTCCTCAGCGGATCGTTTCACTCCAGGGCGCGCGGGCGCACGGTCGGCTACACGCTCGCATACCCGCCGGGGCACGGCCCCGGTAACCGGCTGCCACTGGTCCTCTACCTGCACGCCAACGGCGGCAGCCACGCGAGCGGGCTCGGTGGTGTGACGCTGGCGCGCGCGCTCGCCGCACGCCAGGACGGCCGCGCGCTGCCGCCGATGGCCGCCATGGCCGTCGACGGTGGCGACCTGTACTGGAACCCGCATCCCGGCGACGACCCGCAGGCGATGCTGGTCGACGAGGTGATCCCGCGCTGCCGGCGGCTCGGCCTGGGCGTTGCACGCGGCAGCATCGGAGTCGTCGGGATCTCGATGGGTGGTTACGGCGCGCTGCTGCTGGTCGAGAAGCATCCGCGACTGATCGCGGCGGCCGCCGCCATCAGCCCCGCGGTGTGGACGAGCTATGCCCAGGCACGCGCCGCCAACGCGGCCGCGTTCGCCTCGGCCGCGGACTTCAGGCGGGATGACGTGATCACGCACGCCTCCGCGCTGGCCGGCACGCCGCTGCGGATCGCGTCAGGCAATGACGATCCCTTCCATCCGGGTGTGGTGGCGCTCACCAAGGTCCTGCCGCGATCGGCGATCGTCGAGCTCACCGCCGGATGCCACGACACGAGCTTCTTTGCCAGCCAGCAGCACCAGTCGCTGGAGTTCCTCGGCAGTCATCTCCGCGCCTGATTTCTCCCTGCTGCGCGCCCATTGCCGTAGGCTGGCATCGCGGGGCCGGGGAGAGATTGCGGCCCTGGTACGCCGAAGGTCAGGCTGTTCGCGCGGCCACCACGTCGCGCATGAGCGCGAGGTCCGGCTCGTAGATGTGCGCTGATTTCACGATGAAGTCGAGGCGGCCGACCTCAAGATCCAGGGCGCCGGCGATTCGCTCCATCAGGAAAGCGAGCTCAACCAGGTTGCCGTAGCCCTTCGCGCCGAAGTCGATCGAGTGCGCGTAGACGACCGCCACCAGCCGGCCCTCGCTGATCCAGAAGTCGAGCAGGCTCACACAGGGGATGTAGGTCGTGTCGAGCAGCGGCTCGAAGGTCGTGATCGTGGCCGAGCGTGAGGCAGGATCGGCCCGCAGGCGATCGATCACCCACTGAACCTGGTCGCGTCCACTCTCGGCGTAGTCATAGAGCCTGCTGGCGTAGCTGCGGGCGTCACCGAGGGCCGCCACCAGCGCGTGATCGGTGAAGTTCGTGTGCATCCAGGCGAGCCGCTCGATGTCGCCCAACTCGTCGACGATCGCATCCTGGCTGGCCGGGCGGTCGATGCTCAACGTGACCCGCTCGAGCTCAAGGATCGGCGCCCCCTCATAGCTGGAGGGGCTGCCGCCGTCGAGAATCTCGCGCGCGACGGCAAGCCAGGCTTCCCCGATGGAGTCCGCCTGAAGCCGCGAGCCGAGCATCGCGCAAGGCTACGGCAGTCCGCCCAGGCCCGCCAGCACGCAGTCGGGCCGGCCGCCGGCGTCAAATGTCAACTCAGCGCGATCACGCCGTAGGCCCCTTGTTTGCCGCTGGAAGCCGCCTAGAATCGCGCCAGATCCGCGACTCGGAATTGGAGGCAGGGTGCAAAGGCTAAGGACAGCAATTGCGGTTTCCTCGGCGGTGGCCTGCGCGGTCGCGCCGGCGGCGCTGGCCGCGGGGCCGGCCGGCACACGGTTGTTTCAGACGCCCCTCAAGGTCAAGGTGCTGGGGCAGCTTTCCAACGGTCAGCCGCGCCTGACGGCTGGGTCACCGACCGGGCTGGCGCCGAGCGCGGTAGGCGCTGCGTACGGGCTGAGCGGACTCTCCGCCAGCGGCAGCGACGGCAGCGGGCAGACGATTGCGATCGTGGACGCTTATCACGATCCCACCGCACTGGCCGATCTGAATCATTGGAACGCCCAATACGGCTACCCGACGGTCCCGACGTGCCCGTCTGTGAACGCCGCGGGGGCGTGTTTCCAGCAGGTCGATCCGCAGGGCACCCCAAGTGTCAACAGCGGATGGGTGCTGGAGGAGTCACTCGACATCGAATGGGCTCACGCGGAGGCGCCGGGCGCGAAGATCGTGCTGGTCGAGGCGGCGAGCGCATCGGACAGCAATCTCTTCGGAGCGGTCCAGGCCGCCAACAACCTGGGCGCCACCGAGGTCTCGATGAGCTGGGGAGGCTCGGAGTTCAGTGGCGAGACCGCCGACGACCAGTACATGAGCCACAGTGGGACGCTCTACACCGCGTCGGCCGGCGACAGCGGCCACGGAGCCGAATATCCCGCGGCCTCACCGAACGTGATGGCGGTCGGCGGGACCACCCTGGGCGGCTGCAGCGGCACGACCTGCTCGGGGTCGATCACCGAGACGACCTGGTCAGGATCGGGCGGCGGAGCCGCTTCGGACGAGGGCATCCCCTCGTTCCAGTCGGCCTATGCCGGTCCGGTGTCGGGCGCGTCCTCGATCGCGGCGCTGACCGGCAGCAAGCGAGGCATTCCGGACGTCTCGTTCGACGGCAACCCGAGCACGGGCGTATCGGTCTACGACAGCACGCGTTATCAGGGCCAGTCGGGCTGGTTCACGCTCGGCGGCACCAGCGTCGGAGCGCCGAACTGGGCGGGCATCCTGGCCGCCGGACGCGCCTCCGGGGCCACGGCGCTCGAGGGCAACTCCGCCATCTACGGCGGCGGCTACAAGACCAACCTGCGCGACGTCACCAGCGGCACCAACGGCAGCTGCGGAATCGATTGCAGCGCGGGCACCGGGTACGACCTCGTGACCGGGTTGGGAAGCCCGATCAACTACCCCTAAAACATCCGGCAACCTGCGCCTCGCCGTCACCCCTGAGCGCAGGGGTGACGGCGGACGTGGGATGCCCTAGGCCGGCAGGCCCGGCTCCGGCTGGAACGAGAGGTTCTCGTCGAGCGGCGGGACGCCGTGGTGCTGCTCGGCGTGCCGGGCGGCGGCCGCGACGCGGTCGGGGTGGCGGCTCTGCAGCCACAGGTACCAGATCAGCACCAGCGCGGCGCAGCCGCCGGCGATGATCAGGCTGAGATCGCCGGGGTAGGCGGGGAATGGGTGCAGCGAGCCGTAGTAGGCCAGCACCGGCGTCGCGACGCCGACGATCGCGACGAGCATGCGCCACAGCCGCGCGGCGCCGGTCCAGTCGTTCCAGATGATCCGGAATGCGGCCAGCGCCAGCATCGCGTAGACGGCCTCGATCAGGAACGAGCCGACGCCGGCGCTGATCTGGAAGGCCTCGATGTTGTTGGGCAGCTTCACCAGGTCGCCGAGCGTCGTGACCCCGCCCAGGATCACCGCGATCAGGCCGGCGCCCAGAATGATCAGGTTGCCGCCCAGCGGCGTCTGGTGTCGGGACACCAGGGTGGTGAACCTCGGCAGCAGGCCGTCACGACCGAGCGCAAAGAACACGCGCGAGCCGGCGACCGTGAACGCCAGCGCGACCGAGATCGAATCGAGCATCACCACCAGATCGATCAGCACCGAGAGCCAGTGACCGTCGTACTGCTGGGCGAGCGCGCCCATCGGGGACGGGTCGGCGAACCATGCCGTTCCGGCGCCCTTGACGCCGAAGCCGATCGCGCCGGCGTAGGTGATCAGCAGATAGAAGAGGCCGGCCAGCGCGACCGAGCCGATCAGGGCCACGGGGATCGCCCTGTGCGGCTCCTTAGCCTCCTCGCCCAGCGACGCCGCCGCCTCGAAGCCGATGAACAGCGTCACGGCGAACAGGATGCCGTGGAAGACACTGTTCCACGAGCTGTGACTGGTGCCGAAGACCGCCAGGGTGTTGCCGGCGGCGCCGCCCTTGGCGATGATCGTGATCGCCAGGATCAGGAACGGGATCATCGAGATCGCGGCGAGTGCCAGCACGCCCTGAACGGCGACCCGCACACCGACGTGATTGAGCCCAACGGCGATCAGCAGCACCGCGATCCCCAGAATCCACCAGGTGATGTTGATGTGGATGTCGGCGAAGAACGCCTGCGCCAGGAAGCCGTTGGCGATGAACACGCCGCCACCGCCGAGGAACAGGATCCCGACGCCGTAGAGCCCGGCACCGAACACGCCGATGCTCGGATGCGCGCCGTGCACCAGGTATTCATACATCGCGCCGGCACCGGCGAAACGGCGCGCGAACAGCGAGATCACATAGCCGAGGCAGATCGCCCCGATCGTCCCCAGCAGCACCGACAGCGGCGTGCTGAAGCCGGCCACGCTCGCCACCAGGCCGGTCAGCAGGCCGCCCGAGAACATCGGGCCGATCGCCAGCGATTGACCGATCGAATGGACCGTGGTCAGCCTGCGTTCACCCAGATGCCCCTGGGTCGAAACGTCACTCATGTCCCTCTCCTCACTTCAGATTGACCCTCTCCGGCTCGCGCCGGTCCCAGCTACGAGACGCTGCCGTCGAGAATCTGCAGCGTCTTCAGATCCGAGTAGAAGTCGAGTGCGAAGTTGCCGCCCTCGCGTCCGATCCCGGATATCCCGATCCCTCCGAACGGCGCCGTCAGATCGCGCACCAGGAACGTGTTGACCCACACGATCCCGGCGCGGACAGCCCGCCCGATCCGATCTGCACGACCCATCGAGCTCGTGTAGACCAGGCCCGACAGCCCGTACTGCGTCGAGTTCGCGAGCGCGATCGCCTCATCCTCGTCCGCGAACGTCTGGAAGGTCAGCACCGGGCCGAAGACCTCGCGCTGCACGATCTCGGACTCGTTGGAGCGCGGCTCGAACAGGGTCGGCTCGTACAGCAGACCGTCGAGTCGCCTGCCGCCGCGCACGAGCTTGTCGCCTGCCGCCACCGCGCGCTGCACGAAGCCGTCGACACGCTCCAGGTGCGCCGGGTGGATCAGCGGTGAGACGGTCGTGCGCTCGTCGCGCGGGTCGCCGAGCACGTGCCGGTCGACGGCGGCATGGAAGCGCTCGAGGAACTGCTCGCGGATGCTCTCCTGAACCAGCAGGCGCGTGCCCGCCAGGCAGACCTGACCGGCGTCGTCATACTGGCCCGCGGCCTTGGCGGCGGCGGCATCCAGGTCGGCATCCTCGAACACGACCAGCGGTCCCTTGCCGCCGAGCTCCCCGGTGAACGGCACCAGGTTGCGGGCGGCGCTGACGCCGATGTGGCGGGCGGTGTCCGGCGAGCCGGTGAAGGAGATGCGCCGCAGCAGCGGGTGCTCCACCAGTGCCGCGCCGACCTGCTCGCCGATGCCCTGCAGCACGTTGAAGGCACCCGGCGGAAAGCCCGCCTCGTGCGACAGGTCGGCGAGCAACGAGCATGACAGGGGGGACCATTCGGCCGGCTTCAGCACCACCGGGCAGCCTGCGGCGAGCGCGGGTGCGACCTTCCAGGTCGAGAGCATGAACGGCGCGTTCCAGGGTGTGATCACCGCCGCCGGGCCGGCCGGCATGCGCTGCACGCGGTTCCAGGTGCCCTTCGAGTGCCAGTCGCGCTCCTCGTAGGCGACGGCCAGGTCGGCGTAGTTGCGGAAGTTGGCGGCGGCGCGGTGAATCACGCGCAGGCGCAGCGACTCGAGCAGCATCGCCATGTCGGCGCATTCGACGGCGGCCAGCCTCTCGACGTTCTGGTCGATCAGGTCGGCCAGCCGGTGCAGCAGCGCCGCTCGGCCCGTGACGCCGAGGGCGGCCCATTCGGCCGCGGCGCCATCGGCGGCCCGCACGGCCATGTCCGCCTCGCGGGCGCCTCCGGCGGCCACGCGGGCGATCACCGAGCCGTCGATCGGCGTGATCACGTCGAAGCGCTCGGCACTGGCGACGCGCTCCCCACCGATCCAGTGATCGGTCGGGACCTCGTGACCGGCGACCGTGGCGAAGCGCTCCTGCGCGGTGGCGCTCATCGGCTGTACTCCCTCACGGTCTCGAGGTCGTCGACCGTGTACGCGAAGGTGAAGCGGTAGCCGCGAGCGATGCTCACCGGGGAGAGCATCGTGTGCTCCTCGCCGGGCGCGGCGTGCAGCTCGAGCGTGGCCGCACCCTCCCAGACCGGGGAGACGCTCCGGTCGCGACTGCGAGCGGCGACCAGCTCGTGCACCGCCGGGTCCTCGTGGCGGCCTGCGGCAAGGCGGGCGAAGTGACGGACGTTCACCAGCGGCGGATCGGTGTGCAGCGAGCCCGATTCGCTGACGTGCTCGAGTGCGAGCGTCGCCCGCGCGAGCTCACGGCCCCGGGCCGAGCAGCTGGCGCCGAAGCGCGAGCCCTGCCTGATTCCAGGGGAGGCCTTGCATTCGAGCTCGAAGCTGCGGGTCATCCAGATGTCGCCCAGCTTCTTGGGGTAGCCCTGGATCCAGCCGCGGGCCATCGCGAAGTCCTGGTTGACCCAGATGAACGGGCAGGTCGTGACCGGCTTGCCGTCGAGCAGACCGCTGACGACCAGGTAGAACTCCCTGTACTGCGAGCGCACGGGGTCGACCAGCTCATCGCCACCCTCCGAGAACGACTGCCAGTCGACGAACACGGCCGCGCAGCGTCCTGCGTCCGGGTGCGGCTCGATCCCCTCGGGCAGCAGCGACGTCGCGGCCTCCGGGTCGGCGTGGAAATCGACGACGAGGAAGTCCCCGACGTAATGCCAGGGCGGCGCCGGGACGAGGCTGGCGTGACCGGCGGGCGTGCGGGGAACGGTGTATCCCTGCAGGGTCATACGGCCTCCTGTGTGTGGTTGGGGAAGGCCGCGCCCGCTGGCGCGGCCACCGGCGCGGGTGGCAACGGAGTGCCGAGCATCTCCAGGCTCTCGCGCTCGGAGTCGATCGCGGCCTGGTCGAAGCGGAAGTAGGAGCGCGGCGGCAGCGGCCCCCAGGTGTTGGAGGAGAAGCGGTTGTCAGGCCAGCGCCGCGGTTGGTGCCCCTGCTGCAGTTGCTCCATGTCGCAGTACAGCTCGACGAAGCACTCCTCCTCGACGATGCGGACGTAGGAGGCGATGTTGCCGCCGACCCCGTGGCGCGTCGGCCCCCAGCCGAGCCAGCGGCCGTGGCGGCCGAGGTGGTCCAGCGCGACGCGCATCTGGCCGATGTCGACCACGTCGAAGGCGAGGTGATGGAAGTGGGGTTCGCCCTTGTTGATGAGGGCCATCACATGATGGTCTGAGTTGATGTGGAACCAGGCGCCGTCCTCGCCGAGCCAGTCGGTCAGCCTCATGCCCAGCGCCTCGGTGTAGAAGCGGCACTGCTCCGCGAAGTTGCCGGTCAGGAAGTTGACGTGGCCGAGCTTGCGCGGGTGACCTACCGCCATGCCTGCCGGCGCCGGGCGGGCATGGGCGACGAGCCGCGACTGCGGCTCCACATACGCCAGCAACTGGATTCCGTTGCCGTCGGCATCGGTGGTCTGCAGGCCGTCGGCGCCGGCGTCGGTGACCGCGGCCCCATACGCCTCCAGGTGCGCGCGCGCCTGCGCCGGCGTGCAACCGAGCGCAAGTTCGTACGCGACGTGGTCGAGGCCCGCCGGCGCACCTTCGACCAGCTCGAGCGCGCAGGGCTCGTCGTCACAGGCCAGCAGTACCGCGTCGCCGCGGCGTTCGCGCACGTATAGCCCGAACTGCGCGGACCAGCGCGCCGCCGCCTCGTCCAGGTCGGCGACCCGCAGGCAGACGTGATCGATCCGCCGCAGCTCGATCATCAGCGCACCCTCACCGGCATCCGCTTGATGCCGTTGAAGAAGTTCGAGCGCAGCCGCTCCGGCGCGCCCGTCAGCTCGAGCTCGACCCCGCGCGAGAGCAGGTCCTCGAAGGTGATCCGCACCTCCATCTTCGCGAGATGGGCGCCGAGGCAGTGGTGCACCCCGCCGGGCCCGAAGGTCATATGGGGGTTGGGGGTGCGTCCAACGTCGAAGCGCATCGGCTGCTCGAACACGGTCTCGTCGCGGTTGCCCGACACGAACCAGGTCGTGACCTTGTCGCCGGCGTGGATCTCCGTGCCGCCGAGCTCTGTGTCGAGCGCGGCGGTGCGGCGGAAGTGGTGCACGGGGGTTGCCCAGCGCAGCATCTCCTCGGCGGCGGTCCGGCCCAGCTCGCCGAAGCCGGCGCGCAGGCGCTCACGCTGATCCGGGTGCTCGTCGAGCGCGATCAGACCGTGGCTGATCGTGTGGCGCGTGGTCTCGTTGCCGGCGGTGGCCAGCAGCACGAAGTACACGTCCATCTCACGCTGCGTCAGACCGGCCTTCACCAGGTCGCTCATGATGTCCTCGCGTGAGTGCTGCCGGCGTTCGTCGGCGATCCGCCGCCCGAAGGCGAACATGTCGAGCGCCGCCGGGCTCGAGAACGGCAGGTGACGGTGAGCGTCGTCGTCGCCGTCGTGCGCGTATTCGGGATCGGCGTTCCCGAGCAGACGGTCACCGATCTCGATGATCTCGCGGCGCTCCTCCTGGGGCACGCCGAGGATCTCGGCAAAGACCTGCATCGGGATCTCCGAGGCGATCTCATGCACGAAGTCGAACTCGCCCTTCGGCAATGCCTCGTCGAGCACCTCCCTGACGACCTTGCGCACCTGCTCCTCCCAGACGCCGACGGCCTTGGGCGTGAAGCGGCGGTTGACCAGCGCGCGCAGCTCGTCGTGGCGGGGCGGGTCCATGTCGATCATGGACTTCCGGGCCTCGATGTGCTCGGGTTCGAGGTCCTCCAGGGAGGTGCCGCCGATCTCTGAGGAGAAGACCTCCGGCGTCCGGTGCACGGTACGTATGTCCTCGTAGCGGGTCACGGCCCAGAAGCCGCGCCCGTTCGGCTCCGGGTTCCAGTGGACCGGGTCCTCATGGCGCAGGCGCGCGAACGCCTCGTGGGGGACCGCGTCGACGAAGTTGTCGTGATCGGCCAGGTCGATGAAGTCGCTTGTCACTGACATTCGGGTTCTCCCTAGAGGTGGTGCAGGTACTCGCTGATCTCCCAGTCGGAGACCCACGCACGGTGACGCTCCAGCTCGAAGCCCTTCATCGCCAGGAAGGTCTCGACGATCGGCTCGCCGAGCCCGTCGCGCAGGACCGCGTCCTCGCTCAGGGCGGCCAGCGCCTCCTCGAGCGAGTGCGGCAGCGGCGCGCCGATCAGCCCCTCCTCGGCGCGATAGGCGTCACCGCTGACGGGGGCCGGGGGCTCGAGCCTGCGGCGGACTCCGTCGGCGCCGGCCAGCAGCGTGGCCGCGATCCCGAGGTAGGGGTTGGCGGCGCCGTCGCCGACTCGCAGCTCGACGCGGGTCGAGTTGCCCCGTTCGGGCGGGATGCGCACGAAGCTCGCGCGGTTGTCCCATCCCCAGTTGGCATGGGTCGGGGCCAGCGAGTCCGGCTGGATGCGGCGGTAGGCGTTGATGGTCGGGTTGAGCAGCGCCATCAGTGCCGGCGCGTGCTCGATCAGGCCCGCTGTGAAATGGCCCATCTCGGCGCTGACCCCGTTCTCGCCACCGGGATCCACGAACGCGTTGGCGCCATCGCGGTTGAGCGACATGTGCAGGTGCGTGCCGGAGCCACCCTGGTCGTTGAAGGGCT
>Ga0207702_10003189_pt1 | contig 15163 bp, 12 predicted proteins | sample KBSCornC62_FD_184302 | JGI IMG/M metagenome (GOLD analysis project Ga0207702, IMG submission 184302) | Corn rhizosphere microbial communities from Kellogg Biological Station, Michigan, USA - KBS Corn C6-2 (SPAdes) (version 2) | ecosystem: Host-associated > Plants > Roots > Rhizosphere > Soil ...
GGCGATCCATGGTTCGACGAAGGCAAGAAACGCCGGTCCCAGCGCAATGCAGGTCGCGCCGACCGATGCATTGGCAAGCTTGATCGCCGCGTAGAAGGTCAGCCAATGCAAGGCCACCAGCATGCCGATGCCGGCATAGGCAAGGCGCAAGCGCACCGGCATCGCCTGCAGACCGCGCCGTACTTTGGGCATCAGCAACAAGGCGCCAGACACCAGCAGCATGCGCCACCACACCAATGACATGGCCGGCAGCGTGATCAGCTTGCCGAGGATAGCGGTGAAGCCCCATAGCAAGACGCAAAAATGGATTTGCAGGCGGGCCTTGGTGACGGGCTGCATGGAATGGACGAGACGAGGGAGGTAGCTATTCTAGGCGCAGACGAGGCAGCAATTCCTGACTTTGATGATGGCAACAAGTTGGAAGGCCGCCCATGCCGGGCATTGTCGTGCAGAACACTTAGCCGTCATTCCGGCGAAGGCCGGAATCCATGCTCCGTGCTGGCGAATGGATTCCGGCCTTCGCCGGAATGACGACCGGATTTGTTCTCCCTCTAAGGGATAGCCAAGCCGTAGCGAGTAGAAAGCTACGCCGAACTTATTTCTTGCCACCGCTCGGCTGCGACTGACTACGCATCTGCTGCAACACTTGTTGGCACTGATTGGCCTCCTGCCCATGGCTGGGCACGATCACCGCCAACAACGCGGCCGCAGGCGCCGCCAGTACGGCAAGCGCCACTGCACCACCGCCGCGCAACAGCAACGGGCCGGGCTGCACGCCCACGTCCGGATTCTTGAAAGTGCCTTTCACGTACAGCGGCGAGCGCAGCGAGAACACGCGCAAGCCTTTGGTGTGCGGCACCACATCCATGTCCAGGTGCTCATTGTTGAAATTGATCGTGCCGGTTACGTTGACCGTCGCGTCGGACGTATCCAGCACGAACAGGCGGCTGGTGAACAAGCCGTTGCTGCCGGTCATGTCCGCGGCGGCGCAGTTGATCTTGATGGTCTTGTCGCCGAACAGCTTTTCGACCACCACATTGGCGACGTTCAAGCCGGCGGCTTCCAGCAGGGTCTTGCTGATCGCGCCGTTGTTCATCAGCAGCTTCACCTCGCCCGTTGCATTGCTGAGCAAGCCCGATACCGAACTGCCGGTTCCGTTCAAGGTCACGTCGCCGTTGATTTCACCGAAACTGGTCTGCATGGATTGCACCGTCGGGAACAGCCGCTTCAGTTGCAGGTGACGTGCGCGCAGATCGACCCCCGTGTGCATGGGCTGCGTAGTGGCGTCCGCGCTCAAGTTGCCCTCGATCGTGCCGCCGGCAACGCTTGCGCGCAGCGGATCGAGTCTCAGCACACCGTCGTCCAGCCGTATGCGTGTGCTGAGCGCGTCGATCGGCAGCGAACCAGGACGTTCGATGTGTCCGGCCTCGAACGTCACGTCGGCATCCATGGTGCGCAGGCGGTCGGTATGGAACTGCTCCACCGGCAACGCTTTCTCCTTGGGCTGTTGCTTGGTTTCGGTCTGCTGCTGCGGTTGCTCCGGGCTGGATCCGCCTACCAGCGGCCCGAGGTCGGCGAAGCGTAGCAATTGCGAATGCAGATCGCCGGTGAGCTTCATGCGTGGTCCGCCGGTGACGACCTGAAGGCTGCCGCCCAGGTCGCTTTCGCCCACGCGCCCTTTGAAATCGCGATAACTGTAGCGGCTGCCCTGCGCGTGCAGTTCCGCCGAAAGATGGCCTTCCGTCGCGTACGGCGGCGTGTCGGGCAGGGTGATGCCAAAGATCGGATACAGCTTGGCCATACTGCTGCCGGCAAACCACACGCGCAGATTCAGCGCAGCCAGATGCATGGGGTTGGTCAGCGTGCCGACCAGCGCGATCTTGCTGTCGCCCACGTGCAGGCGCGCCTGCACCGGGAACGGTTGGCTGGTTTGCTGCAAGGCCAGCACCGCGCCGGTTTTGCCGCTGCCGTCGACCGGTGCGCCCTGATAGCTGCCGGTGGCGGTCCATGCAAACTGATAGGCCGTGTGCCTGGCCTGCTCGGAGGTGTCGGGCGTGGTCTTCTGGCCGTTCACGACCTTGGCCACGTTGTGGCCGACGTCGGCACGCGATTCGCTGGTGGCTTGCGCGACGAGCTGATCGTAGGGAATGGCTTGCTGCAGCGGCGTCACCGCAACCTGCAGATTCAAGCGCGTCTTGGCGTCATCCAGCAGGATGTCGCCTTTGCCGAAGGCGATCGTGCCCAGGCTGAGTTTCCAGTTCGAAGGCTGCGTGTTCTGCGGTTGATTGATCTGCCAGGTGGACTGGCCCTGGCTGTTGCGCTCCAGGTCCACACCCCAGCCGCTGAGCTGCACATAGGGAATATAAGCGTGATGCAGCAGCAGGGGCAGCGGCGAAATGCGCAGCTGCAGCGCGTCGAGTTTTACGAACTGCGATTGCCGCGCCCAGGAAGGATTGCCGATATGGATGTCGCGCGCCGTAAATGTAGGCCATGGCAACCATCGACGAAGGCCGGGCTCGCTCGGCTCACGCTGCCACGCGGCGGTCAGGTCGCCGTTGATCACGAAGGAGCGGCCAATGGCGGCGCTGACCCTGTCGTCGATCGTAGGCTTGAGCCGGTTCCAGTCGAAGAAGGCGACGAACAGGACCAGTGCAACCACCAGTACCACGAACACGCCTACGATCCAGGCCAAGATTTTGTAGCCGAGCCTCATCACGCCTGCCTTTGTCGCTTACCGGAGTGGACATGCTCTGTGCGCAACTAACTACGGGCGGGGCGAAGATGGCGTGTAAGCGGCGTGGAGGCGGGAAAGTGGATTCATATGCGCGCTTGAATCAACCTCGCCGGATGCCGCTCACCGTCATGGCGGCGAACGCCGGAATGACGGTGAGGGACAACGCATGCAGCATCAATGCTTGCTGTTCGCAGCAGATTCCGTTCGCACCGGCACATCGATATTGCAAAGGTCGATCTTCCCCGCCGGCAAGGCATAGAACGCATCGTGCCGATTGCGCTTGGCTTCGATGATGGCGCTGAAGGTGGCGCTGTCGGTACGCAGCACCTGCAATTTCTCGCGCTGTGCGGCGGACAGGTCGGCCGCCACTTTTACCGAAAGAATCGGCACGCGCTGCGCGGCCTGCGTGTAGAAACCCAGCGGCCCGGTGCCGCGCGGCAAGGCGGAAAGATAGGGCATGCCCTCGATCACGCGGCCGGCTATGGCCAGGTTGCGATCGATCTGGCGTGGTGCCTGGCCGATCGCCACGTAGAGCGAGCTGCCGTTGCCGCTGTCCGGCGCTACGTCGCGCGCCACGCCGACCATGCCGTAGCAATGCACCAGCCATTCGCGGCCGCTGGAAGGATCGCGCGCCGCGGGGAAGCCCTCGCTGAAACCCACCTGCGGCGCGTACACGTCGCCATCAGGCAGCGGTGTCCACGGCAGCTTGGCGTCGATGGTGCGCGTGTATTCCGGCGGAAGCTTGGCCTTGGCGCTGCCCAGCGGCTTGATCTTGCTCTTGTCACCATTGTCGTCATCGTTGGGATCGCCCCATTGGGTGACGAAGTTGTCCTGCACGCGGATGATCGCCAGCCCGTCGAAATAATGTTCGCGCACCAGCGTGCGGATGTTGGCGGCATGCAGCGGCGTGAAGTCAGGCGCCAGTTCGATCACCACGCGACCCTGCGGCAACTGCATGTAGAGCAGGTTCTCCGGATCGGGCGTGCGCCATTCTTCCGGCTTGGATTTGGCGATCAGCTCCTTGGCGGTGGGCGTAGCCTTGGGCGTATCGGCGGCAACGGGCAACGCAACCAGGCCGATGACGATGAGCGCGGCGGAAAGGCGATACAGGCGCATGGGCTCCCCTTCGAATGGCTTGTGAAGCGTGGACGGTAACAGACGCATTCGCTGGCGTGTAGGCTGGGCTGTAATCCCGACATCGGTGCTGCATCAAATACATTGGATTGCGCTGCGCCGCCCCAACCTACGAACGGGACTCCAGCTTACGAACTCACAAGGAGCATCGCGTTGAACGCAACCGCGCATCGCCATCATGTGGTCATCGTCGGCGCCGGTTTCGGCGGTCTGGAAGCCGCCAGGCGGCTGGGTGGACAGAACGTCGACGTCACCATCATCGACCGCAGCAACCATCACGTCTTCCAGCCGCTGCTGTACCAGGTCGCAGGCGCGGCGCTGGATATCTCGCAGATCGCCTGGCCGATAAGACACGTGCTGCATCGTTTCAAGAACGTCACCACGCTGATGGCCGAAGTGAACGGCATCGACGTGGCCGGCAAAGTCGTGCAGCTCGCCGATGGTTCGCGCATCGCGTACGACACATTGATACTCGCCACCGGCGCGACGCACGCGTACTTCGGCCACGACGATTGGGCGCAATATGCGCCAGGCCTGAAAACCCTGGGCGATGCATTGGCGATACGGCAGCATCTGCTGACGGTGTTCGAGCAAGCCGAGCGTGAACTCGATGCCGAAAAGCGCCAGCGCCTGCAAACCTTCGTGGTGATCGGCGCTGGGCCTACCGGCGTGGAGCTTTCCTGCACCATCGCCGAACTGGCGCACGAGGAGATCCACGAAGACTTCCGCCACATCGATACGCGCAAGGCGCGTGTGGTGCTGGTCGAAGCCGCTCCGCGCGTATTGTCCGGTTTTCCTGAAACACTGGCCGATTATGCGCAGCACACCATGCAACGGCTTGGTGTCGAGGTGCTGCTCGATCATCCGGTCACCGAGTGCCGTGCCGATGGCGTCGTCTGCAAGGATCAATTCATCGGTGCGGGCGCCGTGTTCTGGGCAGCCGGCGTGCGCGCCTCGCCCGTGGCACAGTGGCTCGGCGTATTGGCGGACAAGGCCGGCCGCGTGAAAGTGGCGCGCGACCTGAGCGTTCCCGCACAACCGGAGATTTTCGTGATCGGCGACGCCGCCACGCTGGAACAGGAAAACGGCAAACCGGTGCCGGGCCTCGCCCCCGCGGCCAAGCAGGAAGGGCGCTATGTGGCGGATGTCATCCGGGCGCGCCTGCATGGCCGCGCGCCGCCGCCGCCATTCCGCTACCGCGACTACGGCAATCTTTCCACCATCGGCAAGCACACGGCCGTGGTGGATTTCGGCAAGCTGCAATTGCGTGGACGATCGGCGTGGGTAGTGTGGGCGGTGGCGCACATCTACTTTTTGATCGGCGTACGCAACCGGCTGCTGGTAGCGTTGAATTGGTTATGGCTATACATGAAGGGCGATCGGGCGGCGCGGATCATCATCAGTCGCAAGACGTGATGGTGCGCTACCGTTGGGTTACCTCGGATCAAGTCAGGGGTAACCCAACGTCAGCATTCCGGTTGCACAACAGTGCCGCTCAGAACAGCTCGGTACTAAGCGTCAAGTACCACTGACGCGGTGCCCCAACGTAATACGTCGGCGACGACGATACGGCCGAAATCGTCGGGCTCGACGGCAACATCAAATACCGGCGATTGAGCAAGTTCAACGCATTGAGCGCAAGAGTCGGCTTGTGCAGCACGCCGAAGTCCGGCAACTCATAACTCGCGCTGCCGTTGAGCGTGAAGTTGGACGCGACGCGTTCGGAGTTCATGAAATCGCCGTATTCGCTGCCGGTGAACTTGCCGTTGAGGTTCAACGTCAGCCCGTTCGCCGAATAGCGCGCGCCGAGATATGCCATGTTGCGTGGCGTGCCGGGAAACTGCTTGCCATGGGTGGCGTAGAACGCGGCTTCGGTATCGGCGGTGGCGGGAATGTTCAGGTCCTGCTTCACCTTCGCCTGCGTGTACGTATAGGAGCTATACAAGCTGATGCCCTGTCCCAGGTCCAACGTGCCTTCCGCATTGAGGCCGGCCATGTGTACCGGCCCGGCATTGATGTAGTAGTTGATGAAGGTGTTTGGGTCCAGGCCCACGCCCGTGCGGTTGCCCATGTTGGCCACGTAGGCATCGGTGTGCAGCGTGAGCGGCCCCTTGGTGAAGCGCCAGCCCAGTTCGTTCGACCACGCGCTTTCCGGCAGTGGCGCGGGCAGGCCGATGCGTGCGTTGCCGAAGGTCGCGGCATCCGGCGGCGCGCGGAAAGTGCGGGTGATGCTGTAGTAGAGCTGGTTGCTGTCGTCCAGCTTCCATGACGCGCCGAGTGTCGGCAGGAAGTTGTGGTAGCGCTGGTCGGAGTTTTGATACGAGGTCCAATCGGCCGCGTCCGGGTTGCCCGGGAAAAGCACGAACTGGTTGTTGCGCTCGGTGTGCAGATACGCCACGCCCGCATTGAACGTCCACGCATCGTTGAACGTCCAGCTGTCTTCCACGAAGAATTTCTTCACCGTGGTCACGTCGTATTCGGAGTAATTCTTCCAGGTCTGGCCATTGCTGTAGGTGAGCTGGTTCTTGTCGCCCCAGATCGATTGCGGAATGCCGGTCTGCGGATCGACGTAGGCACCGTCGATGTACTCGAGCTGGCGCGAGCGCTCGTACCAGATGCCCCAGTCGAGCGTGTTGTCCAGCCCAAGTTCCAGCGTGAACTTGGCATTGATGCCCGGGCGATAGGTGATCGGCCGGTACGCTTCATATACGGCGTATTGGCCATCGGCGAATTGATCTGCCTGCACCACCGGTTTGCCGTTGACGAACTGCAGCGGCAGGAAGCCGGCGAAACTGCCGTTGCCATCGCCGAACTGGAAGTACGGAATCACCGATAGCGAAAGCGTGCTGCCGAACTTGAATTCACCATCCAGGCTGGCCACCCAGGCGCGGAACGGATTCTGGAAGAAGCGGTAGTAGCTCGCCTGCGCCAAGGTGGCGTCGGTTGCGTACAAGTCGCTGGCGGCGAAACCGCCGGCTGGCGTGGGCGTCCAGGTCGTGGAGTAGTCGTAGTTGTAGCCGTATTGCGCAGCGTCCGCCTTGGTCAACGGCATGTAGAAATAATTGCGTTCGCGATTGAGATTGAAGTTGGCGGTGAGGCTGTCGTTCTCGTCGATCGTCCACACCGATTTGGCCTGGATGCGATCGATGTTGTTGTTGCCGCCGCCGCGCCACTTGTCGTCAGAATTGCGCGAGATCGAAAACCAGCTGCGCACCGGGCCGATCGCGCCGGTATTCACGCGCAGAAAGGTACTGAGCGCGTCGTTGCTGCCGACGGTTTGCCCCACGTAGACGTTGAAATGATCGGTCGGCTTGCGGGTGATGAAGCTGATGTGTCCGCCGACCGCGCCGAGATCCGGCATGTCCAGATCGGCTGAGCCCTGCGTGACGTTGATCGATTCGTAGTTGCGCGCTTCGCCGTATTCCGACGCGTATGGCACGTAGTTGCCTGCATCGTTCACGGGCACGCCGTCCAGCGTGACGCCGATTTCGCTCGCGCCGAATCCGCGGATGGTGTAGCTGCTGGCGTCGGTCAGGCCGAAGCCGTCGCTGGATGCGGAGTTCACGCCCGGCGCGCTGTTGATGATCTGCGTGTAGTCCGCGGTGATCGGCACCTGGGCGATCGCTTGCGCCGTGATCGTCGACACCTGCTTGGGCTGATCCTGCACCGCCATCAATCCGCCAGCCAGCGCTTGCGCGTTGACGTTCACGGTGGAAAGCGTGGTGCTTTTGCGTGCCTTGTCGTTCGCGTCGCTGCTGGCGTTGCTGGATGCCGGTGTATCGCCGGCATGCGCGGCGGTCGATGTGCCGAGCGCCAGGGCCGCGCTCAATGCGAGCCAGAGAAGATGGTGACGACGAACTGCGGATGTATGCATGCCTGGTGTTCCCCCGGAACGAAAGTGTGTCGACGAACAGTGCGCGCCAGTCTTTGCCAACGCAGCGTGGCCTGAAATGACAGCAACAAAAACACCGCAGAAACCGATCGAAACGCCGGTTTCCTCCCTATGCTGCGATGTAACAATTTGTTTATCGTACTGACGCGAATTTGTCTAGCGAATATGCAGTGCGTGCACTCTTTCCGAGACGGGATATCGACATGAAGTCTTTGAATTAGCGGGGATATGCGCCGGTGATGAAATTTTTTACGAGCGCAGGCAAGGTGGATTCTGAAAGCTGGCTTGCGTTGTGCTGACGCAACAAATTACGGATGATGCGTTTGAAACGGCGAAGAAGGTCGAAGACGGCGATTGGTTGCGGAAGCGTCGAGTCGTCGTCAATACTCCCGTGCAAGTCGCGGGCGTCTGGACGTCCAAACGATTCACTCAGGGGAATGCATTGAACATCAACCGTCCGCTGCTCGTCGCCTTGCTTGCGCTGCAGCTTGCCGCTTGTGCAACGACGCACGCGCCTACCGCGTCCGCCACCTTGCAGGGAGATGCTGCGCATCCGGCGCAGACACAAGGCTGGGTGGATACCAGGCTCTACTTCGGGCTGGGTCCGGCCGATCAGCCGGGGCAGGGCATCAGCGAATCGGCCTGGCGCGCCTTTCTCGACAAGGAAGTCACGCCGCGCTTTCCCGATGGCCTGAGCGTGATCGACGTGTATGGCCAATGGCAAGGCAAACAGGAAACCACGCCCGAGCGCCTGCATTCGAAGCTGTTGGTGATCTATTACCCCGATACGCCGGACAACCGCAGCAAGATCGAAGCGATCCGCGCCGCGTGGAAGCAGCGCACGGGCGATCAGTCGGTGTTGCGGGTGACGCAGCCGGCGGATGTGTCGTTCTAGCGGATGCTTGGTGTTGGGTGAAACTCCAACGCTAACCGACTATCTCGTGTTGGGGTTCGCACCCCAACCTACATGACCTTTGGAACGAGACGCACCGTGTCGCAAACCACCCGCAATATTCCCCTTTTCGTCAGCGCCGACTTCAACGGCTTCCTGGGCTTGCTGGTGGACAACCTGTCCGTCATGGCCTTCCTCGCCACCGCCTTGATCGGCATCTTCGGGTTCCCTGCCGAGCTTGTTTACACGCGCATGTTTCCCGGCACAACGCTTGGCATCCTGCTTGGCAATCTCGCGTATACGGTGATGGCGCGTCGCGTGGCAAAACGCACCGGCAAGGCGGATACCACGGCCATGCCCCTGGGCGTTGATGCGCCCACCACCATCGGTCTGGCGCTGCTGGTGCTTGGTCCGGCGTTTCTAAGCTACAAGCAGGCTGGCATGGACGAGCACGCGGCGGCGATCGCTACCTGGCAGTTGGGCATGGCGTCGCTGGTGGTGATGGGCGTGTTCAAGACAGTGCTGTCGTTTTTCGGCGCGATGGTGCAGCGGCACGTGCCGCGCGCGGGTTTGCTCGGTTCCATTGCAGGCATCGCGCTGGTGTTGATGGGTTTTCTGCCGCTGGTGGAAATCATGAAAGTGCCGGTGGTCGGTTTTGCCGGCCTGGGCGTGGTGCTGTACGCGCTGGTGGCGCGCGGACATATGCCGTGGAATTTGCCGGGCGTGCTGGTCGCTTTCGTGGTCGGCGTGCTGCTATACGAAGGGCTGGGGCCGCTCGGCTGGCTTGGGCACGGTTATCACGCGCCGGCCGCCTGGCAATGGCGTTTCGCGCTGCCATGGCCAACGCTGGAATGGCTGCACGGCTTGCCGCTGACCGTGCCCTATCTATCGCTGATTCTTCCGTTCGGTCTGCTGATGGTGGTGGGCGGCATCAATGTCACGGAAAGCGCGAAAGCCGCCGGCGACGACTACAGCACGCGCGACATCCTGCTGGTGGAAGCGCTGGCCACGCTGATCGCCGGCATCTGCGGCGGTGTCGCGCAGACGACGCCGTATATCGGCCAGCCGGCATATCGCGCGATGGGCGCGCGCACGGGCTACACATTGCTGGCCGGTATCGTGATCGGCCTGGGCGGCGTGTTCGGGTACCTGTCCAACCTGGTGGAAATGCTGCCGTTGGCGGTGCTGGCGCCGATCCTGATCTTTGTCGCCATCGGCATTACCGCGCAGGCGTTCGAGGCCACGCCGGTACGCCATGCCGCGGCGGTGGTGTTCAGTTTCTTTCCGGCGATCGCGCGCATGGTCGCGATCAAGCTGGGCGATCCCACGTATGTATCGCCTGAACACTTCAATGCGCTTTACAACGATGCTTCACAGGGGATTTCCGAGCTGGCGGTGATCAGCGTGCTCGGCAATGGCTTCATCATCACCTCCATGGTCTGGGCCAGCTTCGTGGTGGCGATGATCGAAAACAGGCCACGCCAGGCGGCATGGATCGCCTTGCTGGGCGGCGCGCTGACGCTGTTCGGCGTGATCCATTCGGTGATGCCGGCCGGCAATCTGTACCTGCCGTGGGCACTCGATGCGGGCATGCGTTCGATCGTGCTGCAGTTTGCCGGCGCCTATCTGGCATTGGCGATCGTGCTGGTCGTGTTTTCCTTCTGGCGCGGCGAAAAAAGCCCTGCGCACGGATAGGTCGCGATGCCAGTCGTGGCGGTATCCTTGCGGACAGCTATTGGCCCGGAATGACATGTTTCGGGATGGCGTTTGTTATGCACGGTCAAGGGCTTGCGCGCGACTTGCGACGGATCACGGTAATTCTTAACGAATCCGGGCATCGTAGCCTTCTTCAATCAACGACCAGCATCGAACTACAGGGGGGCCTCATGATCGAGCTGGAATTACAGGCGCTCTCGCTTTCGCGAGAGGGCTTGCTTATGGACGTCGGACGCGTGGTCGCTGCGTCCGGATTCGCCCTGGTGCGCCAGCGCCTGGTGGATGACCGCAACGGCGTATTGCTGACGATGATCGTGCGCGGGCCGGAGCGTAAGCAACGCACGCTGGAGGCCGCGCTGGACAAGCATGAGCGCATCATCAGTTTCGAGGTATCTCCGTTCGAGGACGGCGCGCCGAAGCCGCATTTCGCAGCGGCGCGTTCGGTGGCGTCCAATTACGTTCCACCGCCGCCACCTGCTCCCGCGCCGGCACCCGTGGTGGAAAGCACGGCGCCCAAGCCGGTGCAAGCTAGTCGCGCGCCGACAACACCCGAGATCTACGCCAGCGCGGGTGTACCGCAAGTTCGTCCTGCGACGGAACGCGTGGTGCATGAAGAAAAACCGCAACCCATGCAGCAAGCCGAACCTGAGCCGGAGCCCGAGTTCGTATTCACGCGTGCTCCCGCGCCGGCGCCTGCGCCCGCGGTGGTGGAAGAACCATTCGTGGAAGTGATCCCGCTTGAAGCGGATCATGCCGCGGTGGAAAAGCTGCTGCCGAAGCTGATGGACGAATACCCGCAGATTTTTCCGCTGATCAAAAAGCTGGACCAATCCGTGCCGGCGGGCGCGCGCGAATCATCCTTGCAGCTGATCGGCCAGCGTGTGGGCGCGTGGGTGTTCCAGCGCCAGCATGCGTTGACCACCAAGCTGGAACTTGAAGCGGCGATGACGCGCGTCGGCGTGCCCGCCTTGAACGCCTTGTTGGAGGTCGATTACTCCGGCAACCAATTGCATATCCGCAACAGTCCGTTGTGTGCCGAGAACGGGCATTCCGGCTGCAAGTTCCTCAGCGGTTATCTGGAAGGCTTGCTTGGGCCGGTGGTGGCGTCGCAAAGCCTGTCGATCTTCGAAGTGTGCTGTCGCAGCTTCGGTGCGGATGAGTGTGTGCTGGCGGTGATGGATTGAGCGAAGGGTTAGATTCGTAAGCTCTTGACCAGCAACGCTCCCAATTTAGTTAGTCCTGATCTGTCGTCATCCCAGCGAAAGCTGGGATCCAGCGCCTTTGGCAAGAAGACACAGGATTCCAGCTTTCGCTGGAATGACGAGCGTTGAGCAGGGGCAGGAATGCCGATTCGTCCAGCGCAGACGAAATCAGCGTTCTTTCACGAATGCTGCTGCGTCGCGTACGAACACGCGTTGTAGAAATCATTCAACACCTTGCGCACGCCGCCCACTTCGAACGCGAAGCCATAGCGGATGCCATTGCGGTCGCGCACCCATGCGCCCACTGCCTGCGCGGACGCCAGATGCTGCAATTGATCCAGCGGATAGATGCGTTGCAGCACCACGGATTGATCGACCGCGCTGGCGCCGGCTTGCTGCGCCAGGGTTTCCTGTTGATTGATCTCGAAATAGGAATGCACCGCGCGCGCCACGGTCTGTCGCGCACGCACGGTGCCGATGGTGTCGTAGGTGGCGAGTTCCGCGCCGCCGGGTTTGCATAGCAAGGTGATCTTGTGTTCGCCGTTGCGATCGCCTTGCTTGAGTTCGAGATACGGCGCGCCTTGCATGTATTTGTACGTGGCGATCAGATTGAGCCGGCCATTGTTGGCAAGACCCTTGGCGATCATTTCATCCGCATTCGGCCACAGAACGGGATCGGCCGTGCCGGTGGCGGAGGCCGCCGTAAGCACCGTATCGCCGATGCCCATTTCTTTCAGATACGCGTTGACTTGCTCCGGTGCGTGTTGCACCGGATAGGTAGGAAACCCGATGCGATCGCTGCCGCTGGCCGCCCACCGGTAGAGGCCGCCCAGATATGCATACGCGCAGGCGCCTTCGCAGATCGCGGGTTTGTTGATGCTGACCGTGCCGGATCGCTTGGGCAGGCGCGGCGTGCCCAGGTGCGTGATCATCGCGCCTTGCCGGAACAGCCTGCCCAAGGTCATGCCCGCATCCACGCTGCCGCCGGGCGAATTCAGATAGATGTCCGAACCGTTCGGAATGCGGCCCGATTTCATCAGCGACTCGAAGCGGTGCGGCGCATCGCTGTCGATCGGTCCGTACAAATAGATCTGCGGCACCCGCGCCATGCTCAGCGTCATGCGGTCGTCGTTGACCTGCATGGCGAGCTGATTGGACGCTACGTTGCCGGAACTGCTCTTTTGTGCATGGGCCTGATGAGCTGGAGCGATACAGGCGGTCAACAACGCGAAGCCTGCCAGGTTCCGGCCAATGGCGCGTCGGAAGGTGGTGCGGTACGGCACGAGCATTCCCTGTTTTTAAGATACGGTGCTTTGAGAGCACGCAGTCTCACTGGTTCCCGATGTCCTGTGGGTGAATGGCAGCGTAGTGCGTCGCGGTGACGGGCCAACTCAACTGTGCGGCATACCATTGCGCTTGCTGTGGTTTCAACTCATCGCGAGATTGCTTCGCCCCGCCCCAACCCTCCCCTACTGCACGTAGGGGAGGGAGCAGATACGGCGGCAATCCGCACTACTGCTCTGCTTGCAGCCGCTTGCGGTACTCGGGCACTGGCAGCCCGCCCCAGCCCCAGTTCTCCAGTTCGACTTCTTCGATCACCACGAAGGTGGCCTCGAGAGGTTTGTTCAGCACGTCCAGCAAGACCTGGCTGACGCCCTTGATGAGCGCTGCTTTCTCCTCGGCGGTGGCGGCGTTGCGGCCGGGACTCGAGCCTTCGCGGGTAATCTGGATGGTGACGATAGGCATGACACAACTCCTGGTTGTTGAGGATCGTCAGTGACCGGCGCTTTGTCCGCCATCGACATGCAGGATTTCACCCGTGACGAATCCGGCGGATTCGAGATAAAGCACGGCGTCGGTCACATCGCTGATCTCGCCAAGGCGGTCCACTGGATGCAGCGACGCCAGCGCAGCATGCGTTGCGGGCGCGTGCATCGGCGTCTTGATGACGCCGGGAGCCACCGCGTTGACGCGAATGCCGCGTTTGGCGTATTCGATCGCCAGCGACCTGGTGGCGGAATTCAAACCGCCCTTGGTCAGTGACGCCAGCACGGAAGGCACGCCTTCGATGGCTTGTTCGGCGAGTGTGGTCGTGATGTTCACGACGTGCCCGCTGCCTTGCTTTTCCATCGCGGCGACGGCCAATTGTGTGACGTGGAAGAAGCCGTTGAGATTGACGGCCAGGATGCTGGCGTACTCCTCGGCTGTGTAAGCGGTGAAGGGCTTGGCGACGAATACGCCGGCATTGTTCACGAGCGTATCGATACGGCCAAAGCGTGACAGCGCTTCGCGCACGATCCGCTCGGCGACGGCGCGCTCGCCGATGTCGCCGGCGATCGTGACGATGTCCGGATCGCCCGACGGCTTGATGGAGCGGGAGTTGGCGACAACGCGGTAATCGCGGTCGCGGAATGCCTTGACCAGGCCTGCGCCGATGCCTTGCGAAGCACCGGTAACGATCGCGACTTTGCGTGAACTGTTCATATGCGTATCTCTCGAAAAGAAGGGAGTGGATCGGGGCTAGCGCCGACACGCCCAATCTAGGCTCGGGATACGCGTGGGAGAATCCTTGCTATCCGGCAGACACTCTTCCGCGCCGCGGTGGAATCGGCGGCGCCGGCTGCGTGTGCGCATCCTTGGCCCGGCTGGCGAATTGCGCGCGCAAACGCGGCAGCGCAAAGTCGACGAAGGCACGCACTTTGGGCACGGACAGACGTCCATGCGGCGAGACGAGATGCACCGGTATGGGCGCAGGTTCCGCATCGGCGAGCACGATGCGCAGGAGATCCTGCTGAATTTCCGCCGCGACGTGGTAGGAAAGCAGGCGCGTGACGCCGTATCCATCCACCGCCGAAGCCACCGCTGCACGCACGCTGTTGACCACCAGGCGCGGCGTGAAGGAGATGGCGCGAGGCACTGACGATTTTTCCGTCGGCGGGAACGTCCACGACTCCACGCCCGCGTGTTGCATGGCGATGATCGGATGCTTGCTCAGATCCGCCGGTTCCGCGATGCGCGGATGCGTCGCCAGATAACGCGGCGACGCCACCACCACGCGTCGCACTTCGCCAACACGATGCGCCACCAGGGTGGAATCGGCCAGGTGCGTGATGCGCAGGGCGAGATCCATGCCTTCGTCGATGAGATTGACTGGCCGTTCCAGCAGATGCATGCGAACGGTGACGGTCGGGTACTGCTCCATGAAGGCATCCACGATCGGCCGCAACACTTCCACGCCGGAATACACCGTGGCCGTGATCGTCAACGTGCCACGCGGCACCGATCGCTCGCCAGCGGCTTGCCGGTCGGCTTCCTCCAGATCCATCAGCAGCTTTCGACACGCGATCGCATAGCGCTCGCCGGCTTCGCTCAATTTGATGGAGCGTGTGGTTCGGTGCAGCAGCGGCACACCGACATGCGCTTCCAGAAAAGCGATGGCCCGGCTCACTGCCGCGGCGGACCGCCCAGTTTTGCGGCTGGCCCCGGCGAGGCTGCCTTCGTCCAGTGCGGCGACGAAGATTTTCATGGCGTCGATGCGGTCCATGGTCAGGCCTTGCGGATGGGGAAGCTGTGGAGAGTGTTGCAGATTCCCG
>Ga0207702_10003190_pt1 | contig 15161 bp, 15 predicted proteins | sample KBSCornC62_FD_184302 | JGI IMG/M metagenome (GOLD analysis project Ga0207702, IMG submission 184302) | Corn rhizosphere microbial communities from Kellogg Biological Station, Michigan, USA - KBS Corn C6-2 (SPAdes) (version 2) | ecosystem: Host-associated > Plants > Roots > Rhizosphere > Soil ...
GCGGCGCACGCCCTCGCGCTGCAGGTGCTCGCTCGCTTCCTCGAAGGGCTGCGCCACTTCCTCGTCGGCGACGAAGTCGCCGAGCTCGGATTCGTCCTCGTCGCCGACCGGCTTCTCCAGCGAGACCGGCAGCTGGGAGACGCGGAGGATGTCGCGCACTTCCTCGAGCGGCCAGCGTAGCTCGGCGGCGATCTCATACGGCTCCGGCTCGCGGCCCAGCGACTGCACCAGCTGGCGCTCGACGTGGGTCACCCGATTCAGCTTCTCGACCATGTGGACGGGGATGCGGATCGTCCGTGCCTTGTCGGCGATCGCCCGCGTCACCGCCTGGCGGATCCACCAGGTCGCGTAGGTGGAGAACTTGTAGCCGCGGCGGTAGTCGAACTTCTCGACCGCGCGGATCAACCCCAGCGAACCCTCCTGAATCAGGTCGAGGAAGCCCAGCCCCCGCCCCAGGTAGCCCTTGGCGATCGAGACCACGAGCCGCAGGTTTGCCTCGACCATCTGCCGCTTGGCGACCATGTCGCCGCGCTCGATCCGCTTCGCAAGTTCGACCTCCTGCTCCGCGGTCAGCAGGTCGACCTGACCGATCGCGCGCAGGTAGAGGCGCAGCGAGTCGAGGCTCGGTTCGACCGTGAGGTCGAGCGCGGCGTCTTTTTTCGCCGCCGCGCCGTTGCTCTCTTCGGCCCGCGCTTCCTTGTAGGCGTCGACCCCCTCCTCAGCCAGCACTTCGACGCCCTGCTCGACCAGGTGGGCGTGCAGGCCGGCGATCTGCTCCTTGGTGACCTCGACCTCCTCGAGCGTGTTGGCGATCTGCTCGAAGGTCAGGTAGCCCCGCTCACGCCCCAGCGCGATCAATCCGCGCAGCTCCTCCGGCTCCGCAAACGGTTGTGCGTCCGAGTCCTGATCCGGTCCCGCGGGGACCGTCTCCAACGGTTCGATCTCGCTGCCTCCGGTGCAACCCTGTCCCCCTGGCAGGGGAGGCCGACCCCAACGCTCCGGCCGCGGCCAAGTATAGGCAGAAGAAATCAGTTCGGTCCGGCCCGCCGCGAGGCGGCCGAGGGCCCCTTCGCTTACCCTTCATAAGCCGTGGCCAGCCGTACGACGATCACGCCCACCCGCTCCGCGCCCGACGTGCAGGCATCGGTGCCGACAACTCAGGTCAGCCTCTCGCGGGTCGGCGTCACCGGGGTCGAGAAGGTGATCCGGGTCAAGGCCGACGGCACGGAGAACCTCTTCCACGCCAACTTCGAGTGCTTCGTCGACCTCGAGCCGCGCCAGGCCGGGGTCCACATGTCGCGCTTCGAGGAGAACGTCGGCGAGGCGATCGACGAGGTCGTGCTCGGCGAGGCCTTCGCCGCCGAGGTGCTGGCCGCTCACATCGCCCAGCGCGTTCGCGAGACCCAGCACGGCCGCCGCGCCGAGGTCTCGGTCGAGGCGCGCTATCCGGAGACCGTGGCGACGCCGGCCACCGGACACTCGACCCAGGAGATCTACGGGCTCTTCGGCACCGCGGTGGCCTCCGAGCACGGCACCCGCACGCTCACCGGCGTGCAGGCACAGGGCATGACCGCCTGCCCCTGCGCCCAGGAGATGGTCGCCGAGCTCGGTCGCGAACAGCTCGCTGCCGCCGGCTTCGACGCCGAGCAGGTCGAGCGGGCGATCGAGGCCGTCCCCGTCGCCACCCACAACCAGCGCGGCATCGGCACCCTCTACATCGGCTGCCCCGAGGGCGGGCCGACCTGGATCGACGCGCCGGAGCTGCTTCGCATCGTCGAGGGCTCGATGAGCTCGGAGATCTATGAGCTGATGAAGCGCCCCGACGAGCTTGCCGTCGTCGCCAAGGCCCACGCCAACCCGCGCTTCGTCGAGGACTGCGTGCGGGAGATGATCCGCACCGTGGTCGAGGGCTATCCCGAGCTGCCGGCCGAGGCCTTCGTCATGGCGCGCCAGGAGAACCTGGAGACGATCCACCGCCACAACGTCGTCGCCGAGCGCTACGGCACCCTCGGCGAGCTGCGCGAGGAGCTCGCCTCAGGCGTGCACACCGAGCGCCACACGACGATGCGCGAGTGGCTCGAGTCGCCGGGCGCCTAAGTCCCAGCAGGAACCGCAACGCTTTCCGGCGCCTACCGAGCCGCAAAACATTGCACCCTGCGGGGTCAGGTCGCTCCGATCCATGTGCAACGCACGACGGCGTCAATGGCGCTGCAAAACGTTGCACCTCTCTTCAGGTGGTGGCCAGCGAGCTGGCGACTAGCCCGAGGAAGGGGGCCGGGTTGGCTTGGAGCATCTTGTAGGTGGTGCGGTGCACGCGATACCCAGCCGCTTCCAGGTCCACGGTCGACTGATGGTCGAGCTCGAAGGACCTGGGGTCTCCGTGGAAGCCGTAGCTGTCGGCCTCGACGATCACGCGCTCCTTGGGCCAGTAGAAGTCGACTTTCTTGCCCTCGACGAGGACGTTCACCTGCGGCATCCTCAGGCCCTCTTCCCGGCAGAGGATCAGGAAGTCGACCTCCGATGTGGAGACCGCGTCGGCGAACCGCGGGTCTGCTCGGGTGGCAACGCGCTTCAGGCGCTTAACGCCCTTCCGGCCACGACCATGGTCGGTGAGGATTCGCCATAGCTTCGGCCAGCGGAAACGACGACTCCGCTCGGCCTCAGCGAGGTCGTGCTCCAGCTGTTTCTCGTCCAGACGCGGAGCGTTGTCGAGAAAGGTTCGCTCGAGAGTCGTTACCGGAATGCCAGCTTCAACGGTGATGTGCTCGGCCGGCAACGATCGCGTTTGGTGAAGGCGAACCCCGTGTGGACGTCGATGCCCGGAGACGCGAGTCACCTCGATTGGTTTTCGCGAGCCGCGGATCCCCCAAAGCTGGGCGGCAGTTCCATGTGAAAGCACGGCACCCAGCCCGCATGCAAGCACCGCGGCCATCCATTCTCCGTAGAGCCCGATTCGCCGGTGGCCGAGGGCGAACACGCCACGATAGAGGGGAACGAGCTGGCCATCGTTGAGCCGACTCTTGATCTGACCCTCAGTCAAGCCGTACTCGATCAGTTGACGCCACGCCACAACGCCGTGTTGCTTTTCCGCCAGCGTGCGGAGCACGAAGGTCGCTTTCTGTCGTGCAACGTTTTTCGGCTCTGGGAGAGCTGCAAAACATTGCACCTGCTCAGCGCTGGGTCGCACTAGGCCAGGTGCAACGCGTTGCGGCGCTGACGGACCCGTAAAACGTTGCACCTCGGGGCGGGGGGATTGGGGCACAGGGGGACTGTGCAGGGGGACGGCGCACGGGTGGTGCGCTCGGTGTCACGGCTTGCGCGCGGCCACCTCGCGGGAAACTTCTCAGGCTCGAGTCGCTCAGATGCCTGGCTCGAGGCGCTAGGCGCCTACTCGGCTTCCCGGTGCGCCTTTTGCACGTCCGAGGTGCATAAGGCGCACCGGGAGGATGTGGGCTAGCTGGGCTTGGTCTTTGCCACGGCGCGGGACTCGCGCTCGGCCTCGATGCGGCGGCGCAGGCCGAAGAAGTAGTCGGCGCCGCTGATCAGGGTCGCGGCGACGGCGAGGTAAACGAGGGCGTCGACCCAGGCGGGGGCGGGGTTGGCGGCGATCAAGGCGATCACGGCGGCGATCTGCAGGACGGTCTTGACCTTGCCGAGCCAGCTGGCGGCGATGACGATGCCGCGCTCGGCGGCGATCGCGCGCATCATCGTGACCGCGAGCTCGCGGGCGATGATCACCATCGCCACCCAGGCTTCGAGCCGGTCGAGCGAGACCAACGAGACCAGGGCGGCGACGATCAGCAGCTTGTCGGCGATTGGGTCCATCAGCTTGCCGAAGGTGGTGACCGCGTCGCGGGAGCGGGCAAAGTAGCCGTCGAGGCCGTCGGTGAGCGCGGCGAGGGCGAAGACGGCGGCGGCGAGGGCGTCGCCGTTGGGCGTCTCGCCGAGCAGGGCGACGACGACGACCGGCACCGCGAGGATGCGCAACAGGGTGAGGGCGTTGGGGAGGTTGAGCGGGAACATCCCGCTCAGGCGCTCTCCGCCGGCACCTTGGCGGCGGCGCCGATCGCCGCGTCGCGCGCGGCGAAGTAGTCCTCGCCCTCGATGCTGATGTGGGGGACGAGGCGGCCGAGCCAGCCCGGCATCCACCAAGCGCTGCGGCCGAGCAGCACCATGATCGCCGGCACCAGCAGGCAGCGGACCAGGGTCGAGTCGATCGCGATCGCGACGGCGAGGCCGACGCCGAACTCCTTGACGATCGGGTTGCCGTTGAGGACGAAGCTGGTGAAGACGCAGACCATGATCGCCGCTGCCGAGGTGATCACGCGGCCGGTGTTGGCGAGGCCTTCGATCACCGCCTCCTTGGAGTCGTCGGTCTGGCGGTAGTGCTCGCGCATCTGGGTGAGCAGGAAGACCTCGTAGTCCATCGAGAGGCCGAAGAGGATCGCGAACATCAGCAGCGGCACGAAGCTGACGATCGGGATCGGGTGGTCGAGGCCGATCAGCGAGGAGCCCCAGCCGAGCTGGAAGACGGCGGTGACGACGCCGTAGGCGGCGGCGACCGAGAGCAGGTTCATCGCCGCCGCCTTGATCGGGACGAGCAGCGAGCGGAAGGCGATCAGCAGGACGATGAAGCTGAGCGCGACGACGATCGCGATCATCAGCGGCAGCTTGTCGCTGATCTGGGTCGCGAGGTCGATGTAGCCGGCGGTCTGGCCGCCGACGTAGGAGCTGGCCTCGGTGCCCTGCAGGGCTGCCGGGATCACCGTCTCGCGCAGTTCTTCGACCAGGCTGACCGTTTCATCGGCCCACGGCTCGGACTTCGAGATCACCGTGAAGACGGCGACGGTCCCCTGCTTGTCGAGGCTCGGTTCGCTGACGCCTTCGACGTCTTCGCTGCCGCCGATCGCCCTCTCCAGCTTCGGCAGCACCTGTTTGGCTTCGCTCGGCGAGCTGAATTCCGAGGCGATCAGCAGCGGCCCGTTGACGCCCGGCCCGAAGCCGGCGTTGAGCGAGTCGTAGGCCTGGCGCGAGGTCGTTTCCTTCGGGAGGGCGCTGATGTCGTTCTGGCCGAGCTCGAGCTGGAAGACCGGCAGCGCCAGGACGATCAGGACGAGGAGGGCGGCGATGCTCGCCGTCCAGGGGCGGTCGCTGACCCGTTCGGCCCAGCGGCGCCAGCCGTGCGGCTCCTTGTCGTCGGGGTGGGTTCTGCCGAGCTTGACCCGCAGCGAGTTGATGTGCGGGCCGAGCGCCCCCAGCATCGCCGGCAGCAGCGTGGTCGCGGCGCCGACCGCCACGACCACCGCGACGGCGGCGGTGAAGCCGAGCGTCGAGACCAGCGGGATGCCGGCGAAGGCGAGCGAGCAGAGCGCGATCACCACCGTGAAGCCGGCGAAGACGACGGCGCCGCCGGCGGTCGCGGTGGCGCGGGCGATCGACTCGCGGATCTCCATCCCTTCGGCCAGCTGCAGTTTGTGGCGGGTGACGATGAAGAGCGCGTAGTCGATGCCGACCCCGAGGCCGATCATCGTCGCCAGGGTCGAGGCGACGCCCGGAACCTCGAGGACGTGCTCGAGGAGGCGGATGATCGAGAGCGCGCAGGCGAGGCCTAGCACCGCGGAGACGATCGGCAGCATCATCGCGGTCGCCGTGCCGAAGGCGAAGAGCAGGATGACCACGGCGGCGGCGAGGCCGATCGCCTCGCTGGTCTCGGTCGCCGGCTTCGAGAGCTGCTGGCCGACGTAGGCGCCGACGGCGGCATGCAGCCCGGCCGCTTCGGCGGGCTTGGCGGCGTCGAGGATCCGTTCGGCCTGGGCTTCGTCGATTTCGCCGGGGCCGATCGCGAGGACGACCGGGATGTAGCCGACTCTCAGGTCTTTGCTGAGGGTCTGCGACCCTTCGGCCAGCGGGCTTTTCGCCGAGTTGACGTAGGGGATCGCTTCCAGTCGCTTCGCGGTTTCGCCGATCGCGGCGGCGTACTTCGCTTCGGTCAGTTCCTTGCCCTCCGGCGCTTCGAAGACCAGCGGGTTGCTGCCGTAGGCCTGTTCGGGCAGGTTGTCTTCGAGCAGTTCGGTGGCGATCGTCGAGTCGGTGCCTGGCAGGGTCAGGTTTTCGCTCGTCTTGCTGCCGGAGGCGTGGCTGACCGCCAGCAGCGCCACCGCCAGCGCGATCCAGGCGCCGATCACCGGGTAGTGGTGGCGCGAGCAGAAGCGCCCGATCGCGTAGAGGGGTCCGGTCACTTTCGGGTCGTCCTTTCCGGAGCGGGGATTTCGCCGGTCTCAAAGGCGGAGGGAACCGCGTCAACCCTCTTCGCTCCGAGCGCCTGGCGCAAGAGGACGAGCCGCTGCGCCTGGTTGGCCGCCATCGAGGCGATCAGCGGCCGCGCCGAGCCGGCGTTCAGCTTCCCCACCACGCTGAGCTGGAAATCGAGCGTCGCGCTTTCCATCTCGTAGAGGAATTCGAGGCTGTCGGCCCGGGTCTTCAAGTCGCTCGATTCGATCGCTTCTTCGGAGGGTTCGGCCTTGACGCCCATCCCCCGCAGGGTTTTCGTCGTCGCGTCGAGATGTTCCTGTTCCTGGGCGAGGAACTGCTGCGCCATCGCGTGGTCGGGGCCGGCCAGGATCGGCAACACCCTCGGATAGGTCTTCACGACCGCGAGCTGGCGCCCGAGCACGTCGTTCAGCAGCTTCGCGTCCCGTTCCTTTTCGGTCGAGCTGGTCGCCCCGCCGCCGCCGCAGCCCGCCGCTGCGCAGGCGAGGAGGAGAGCGGTGCCCACGAGGAGGAGGGCGCGGCGCACCGGGCGGCCGCGCATGATTCGGTTCGGTTCCATGACGACGCCCGCAAGCCTATGAGCAAAGACAACCGGCGCGCCCTCGCCGCGCTTGCCGAGGAGGTCCATAGCTGCCGCCTCTGCCCACGGCTGGTCGAGTGGCGGGAGGCGCAGGCGGCCGACCCGCCACGGCGCTATCGCGGTCAGGAGTACTGGGCGCGCCCGGTCTCCGGCTTCGGCGACCCTGAGGCGCGGGTGGCGATCGTCGGCCTCGCCCCCGCCGCCCACGGCGCCAACCGCACCGGCCGTATGTTCACCGGCGACCGCTCCGGCGACTGGCTCTACGCCTCCCTGCACCGCACTGGCTTCGCCAACCAGCCGCAGTCGCAGTGGCGGGACGACGGGCTGGAGCTCCGCGGCGCATACATCACCGCCACCGTCCGCTGCGCGCCGCCGGCGAACAAGCCGACGCCCGCGGAGCGCGACACCTGCCTCCCCTACCTGGAGCGGGAGCTGCGGCTGCTGGAGCGGGCGCGGGTCGTGGTGGCGCTGGGGGCGTTCGGCTGGGACGGCTTCCTCCGCGCCGCCCGGGCGATCGGCGAGGAAGTGCCGCGGCCGCGGCCGAAGTTCGGCCACGGCGCCGAGGCAGAGGTCGGGCGCTGGCGGCTGCTCGGCTGCTACCACCCGAGCCAGCAGAACACCTTCACCGGCACCCTCACCGTCCCGATGACCGACGCAGTCTTCGAGCGGGCGCGGGCGCTGGCGAGGTGAAGCCTCCGGTATAGAGGTCGCCTCAAATCGGAACTCTCCCGGCATTATCCGAGGTCTCTGCAGGGCCACCAACCGAGGGAGCGAATTTGCGCAGGCCGAGGATCAAGCGGACGACCGAGCAGATCGAAACGCCCGAAGGCGACATCTACCTGCTGCGGCCGAGTGCCGGGAACGACATCCGGATCGAGAAACCCGACGAGGGGGAACGGCGGCTGCTGGCGGCGCTGGACGGAGACCACACGCTCGATCGGCTCCACGGCGAGTTCGGCGCCGAGACGGTCGACGAAGTGATCGCCCAGCTGCGCGAGCTGGAGGTGGTCGAGGACGCCGAGGACTACGAACGGCTGCGGCCCGGCGAGCTGGAGCGGCTCGACCGCCAGCTGCGCTACTTCAGCGACATCGGCACCGGCGAGCTGACCGCCGCCGACTGCCAGGAGCGCCTGCGCGAGGCGAAGGTCGCCGTGCTCGGCGTCGGCGGCCTCGGCGGCTGGTCAGCCTGGGCGCTCGCCTGCACCGGCGTCGGCGAGATGTGGCTGATCGACGGCGACCGGGTCGAGATCAGCAACCTCAACCGCCAGATCCTCTACACCGAGGCCGACCTCGGGCTGCTCAAGGTCGAGTTCGCCGCGGCGCGGCTGCGGGCCTTCAACTCGACCACGAAGATCACCACCGAGGCGCGCCGGCTCGAGAGCCAGGAGGACATCGCCGATTTCATCGCCGGCTCCGACATCGTGATCGACGCCGCCGACTGGCCCGCCCACGACATCGAGCGCTGGTGCAACGCCGCCTGCTTCGCGGCCGGCATCCCTTACATCACGATGAGCCACTTCCCGCCGGTCGCCCGGGTCGGGCCGCTTTACGTCCCGGGCGAGACCGGCTGCTACGTCTGCCAGGAAATCGCCTACCGGCGCGACTACCCGCTCTTCGACGTCGCCGTCGAGCAGCGGCGGGCGAAACCGAGCCCGGCGGCGACGCTGGGCCCGGCCTGCGGGCTGATCGGCGGCCAGGTCGCGCTGGAGGCTATGCACCTGCTGACCGGCCTGGCGAAGCCGTCGACCCACGGCGTCGCCCACATCTACGACCTGCGGACGATGGAGGTAAAACGCGAGCCGGTGGTGCCGGAGCCGAGCTGCCCGATCTGCGGCGAGATGGAGCACCTGGAGCCCGAGCCGGCGGGCGTCGAGGAGGGGGAGCCGGCGGCCGGGTAGGTTGTCGGCGGATGCGGCTCGCCACCACCCTCGCCTCGCTCGGCCTCTTCGCCGCGCTGCTGCTCGGCTGCGGCGGTTCTGGCGAGACGGTCACGCCGACCCCGGACCGGGCCGGGAAACCGACGGGCTCGGCCCACCCCACCTCGGCGGCGGAGATACGCGCCGCCTGGGAATCGAGCCCGGGCTGCGCGCGCCCGGCGGGGGCCTCGCGCTGGGGCTGCTCGGTCGGTCCCTACCGCTGCCAGGCGGTGGTCACCGACCGCGGCTGGTCGGTCGACTGCGCCAAGCCCGGCCGCTCGATCGGGTTCACGGCTCCGACGCGGAAGTAGCCCTCCGGGCGAGCCGCCCCGAAGGATCGAGGAAGAGCAGGAACCAGAGGTAGGCGGCCGCCCGCGGCACCACGAAGGCGAGCGGGATCGAGAGCATGAAGATGCCGGCGATGTAGACGCTGCGGATGCGCGTTTCGCGGTGGGCCTCGTCGTCGATCGAGGTGAGGCCGCGGCGGCGGGCGTCGATCCCCATCCAGAGGCCGACCAGGACGACGATCGCCAGGTTGACCGAGTAGAGGACCACCGAGGGCGTCTGGCCGCCGTACTCGCCGAGGACCTCGCTGCTGAAGGGAATCAGGACGATGGAGGCGAGGTAGAGGAGGTTGAGCGCCAGCAACCGCCCGTCGAAGGCGTCGACTTCGGCGAAGAAGCGGTGGTGGACGATCCAGAAGCGGCCGATCACCGCGAAGCTGATCGCGAAGGCGAGCAGGTTGTCCCAGAGGTCGAAGAGTTCGCTCGTCAGCTGGCTCGCGGTCAGGCCCTTGTTGACCGCGAGGTTGAGGACCAGCAGGGTGATCGCGATCGAGAAGACGCCGTCGCTGAAGGCGACGATCCGCCCGAACTCGATCTCGTTCTCCTCGCGCCGCTTCGGCCCCCGCTCTCTCGCCACCCGCAGATGATCGCCCCCAGCCTTGACGGAACCGCGATTCCAGCCGGGCGGAACCGGAACGCCCCAGCCGCCTAAAATGCCTCGGGCGCGCCGGCGTAGCTCAGTTGGTAGAGCACTTCATTCGTAATGAAGGGGTCCCCGGTTCAAGTCCGGGCGTCGGCTCTACTCGCCTGCCTGCGAATCCTTCCGCGACCTGCCCTTCCTCTGCCGCCGTTCGAGGACTTCGCCGAAGGCTTTCTCGATTTCGGTGGTGAGGGAGAGGCGGAAGGTGGCGTTGAGGGCGTCGAAGGCGAGCGGGCGGAGGCGGCCGATCGCGGCGATGATCTCCTCCCAGCCCTCCTCCGGCCGACCGGCCTCGTCGAAGGGCTTCCAGACTTCCTCGACGAAGAGCTCGACGAAGGTGCGGGCCGAGGACTGGGCGTTGCGGCTGAGTTTCTCGATCGCGGCGAGGGCTGCCGGAAGCTCGATGCCCATCGCCATCACTTCCTCGGCGGCGCGGATCAAGGCGGGGCTCGGGGCTTCGTAGCGCTCGCCGCCGAGGTCGACGAGAAGACCGAGCTTCCTCGCTTTCTCGATCAAGCGGTCGTCGTCGGTGCCGAACTTCTCGACCAGCTCCTCGCGGCTGTAGACCTCGGGCGCCTCGGTCGAGAAGGGAGCGGTCACCGCTTGGCGCAGGCCGACGAAGCGGTCGGCGTCCGCCCCGTGCTCGCCGATCAGGCGGGCGATCGCGCTCAGCTTGAAGCCCTCGGCCTGCATCTCCTGGATCAGGCGCAGGCGGGAGACGTGCTCGGCGCCGTAGTAGCCGATCCGGGCGCGGACCTCCGGCGGCGGCAGCAGGCCCCGCGACTGGTGGTTGCGGATGTTCCGCACCGACATCCCGGTCTCGTAGGCGAGCTGCTCGACCGTCAGGTTCGGCTCTGAATCTGGCGGATTTGCGGCGGCTTTCTCCGTCTTCGCCACGGCCGGAAGTCTAGCCCGTTGAATGTAACCTCGTTTGAGGTAACGTTTATGAGGGAACAAAGTTCTGGCAATCGACCTTCGAGGACTCTCCATGACCCCCATCAGTCTCGCCACGATTTCCGCAGCAGCCTCGGCCCCTCCGGCCGGTGGCGCCGAAATCGGTCAGATCGCGATCGCGACCGTCGCCGCGACGATCGTCACCGCCGCCCTCCTCTACCTCGGGCTCGGTCACCGCAGCGGCCGCACCCAGATCCTGCAGCGGCTCGCCGACCACGGCGAAAAGGCCTCCGGCTTCCCCGGCTGGGTCGCCCTCCCCTCCGCCGTCGCCACCGTCTCGCTGCTGACCGCGGTGTTCGGGATGTACTGGGACATCTCGATCCACATCGACCAGGGCCGCGACCCCGGGCCGCTCGCCAACCCCGCCCACTACTTCATCCTCGCCGGCCTCTTCGGCATCTTCAGCGCCGGTTTCTTCGCGATGGTGCTGCCGAAGGAGCGGCCGAGCGGCGTTGCCGTGCGCATCGGCCGCGACTGGTGGGCGCCGCTCGGCGGTGTCCTGATCTGCGCCTGCGGCGCCTTCTCGCTGATCGGCTTCCCGCTCGACGACATGTGGCACCGGCTCTTCGGCCAGGACGTGACCCTCTGGGGGCCGACCCACCTGATGCTGATCGGCGGCGCGGCGATGACCCTGGTCGGGATCGCCGTCCTCTCGGTCGAGGGGCTGCGGGCCAACGCCTCCGGCGAGACCCCGATCCGCGAGCTCGTCCACACCCGTCTCGCCCGTGCGATCGCCCTCACCGGTGGGCTGATGCTCGGCCTCTCGACCTTCCAGGCCGAGTTCGACTTCGGCGTCCCCCAGTTCCAGCTGATCTTCCAGCCGATGCTGCTGATGATCGCGGCCGGGGTCGGCCTGGTCCTGGCTCGGGTCTACGCCGGCCGCGGGGCGGCACTCGGTGCCGCCGTCTTCTTCATCCTCCTGCGCGGCGGGCTGGCGCTGCTGATTGGCCCGGTCATCGGCCAGACGACCCCCCACTTCCCGCTCTACCTCGGCGAGGCGGTGGTCGTCGAGGCGGTTGCCGTCTTCGTCTCGGCGAACCGCCCGCTCGCCTTCGGTCTCGCTTCCGGCGTCGGGATCGGCACGATCGGCCTCGGCGCCGAGTGGGCCTGGTCGCACGTCTGGATGACGCTGCCCTGGCCGGGATCGCTCTTCCCGGAAGCGGCGCTGCTCGGCTTCGCCGCCGCCGTCGCGGGCTCGACCCTCGGCGCCTGGATCGGCACCCACCTCTCTCCGGAGCCTACGCCCGAGCGCTCGCCGCAGCTGCGCCGGGCGGCGGTCTGCAGCGCGATCGCGATCGCCGCCCTCATCGGCTACGGCCTCTACACCTCGCCGCAGCAGGGCATCAGCGCCCAGGTGGCGCTGCACGATGTTCCCAGCCAGAACGGCCGCGAAGTCGATGCGACGATCCGGCTGAGCCCGCCGGACGCGGCCGCCGGCGCGAACTGGTTCGACGTCACCGCCTGGCAGGGCGGCGGCCTCGTCGTCGACCCGCTGAAGCGGGTCGGCCCCGGCGTCTACCGGACCACCGAACCGGTCCCGGTCTACGGGAACTGGAAGACGATGGTCCGCTTCCACAAGGGCAACTCGCTGACCGCGCTGCCGATCTACCTGCCGCGCGACGCCGCGATCCCGGTCGGCGAAGTCCCCGCCCCTGCCCACTTTACCCGCTCCTTCGGCAGCGAGCACAAACTGCTGCAGCGCGAGCAGAAAGGGGGCGGGCCGCTGCTCGTCGCCGTCGCCTACTCGACGGTGGCGGCGATCACGCTCTCGCTGCTCGCCCTCCTGGCCTGGGCGCTGCACCGGCTCGCGGTCGGGATGCGGCCGGCGCCGCGACGGCGGCGGCTACGGGTCAGGGGGCTCGGCTTCCAGCAGGGAGGCGGCAGGTGATCCTGCCGCTCGCCCACCACAACGCGATCGTCGCCCTGCCGGTCTTCGCCCCGGCGATTGTCGTCATCCTCGTCCTCATCGTCCACCACCTGCGCGAGCGTCGGCACTGGGACTAATCGAGGCCGCTGGCGAGCGCCGGACGCTTCGCGATGCGGCGTCCTCAGTCGGCCAAATAGCGCTGCTATTCGGCCTCCTTGCGTCCTTGCCTCGCTCGGTCCGGCGCTCGCCAGCGACTCTCGATTGCGTTCGAGTAAGTGCCGTGAAGAGTTGAGCGCGGCATGGGGATCGTGATGCCATAGGCCTCTCGCATCGCCCGGGCGAGGGTGCGCTTGAAGGTGGGGCCGTGCCAGGCGTGGGCTTCGGCGGCGCGGCCGACATGGAGGTGGACCAGCTCGTGCAGGAGGGTCTCGAGGACGTCGCCGCGGCGGATGCCGGGGTAGGCGGTGACGGATAAACGATGCTCGCGTGGGACCGCGAAGCCGAGACGGTTGGGCCGTTTGCTCGCGCGGCGGACCCTCAGCTGAGGCGACGACCCCGCCAGCGGCCCGCCGGCGAAAACAGGAAGCTCGCGGAGGCGTTCCATCTCTATGTCGAGAGCGACCCCCGCCACCTCGAAGTAGGAGCGCGGTCGCGGTCGCGCCGGCGTTTTGCGCGCCGAGGTCTTCGAACCGGCGGCGGTGGATCGCCGCCAGCGCCGCCTCAGGCCTGGCAACGGGGGCACCAGTAGGTCGTGCGGTTGGCGTCGCCCTGGCCGCGGGACGAGATGCGGCCGCGGCAGCGCGGGCAGGCGCCCTGCCGCCGCTTGTAGACCTTGAACGGGTAGCGACCGCTCTTCACCGCATCCAGCATCAGGCCCCGGGCGGCGGCAAGCACGCTTCGCAGCTCCTCTTCGGAGAGCTCGCCGACCGGCCGCCAAGGATCGACGCGGGCGGCGAAACAGGCCTCGCTCTTGAAGATGTTGCCGATCCCGGCGACGAGGTGCTGGTCGAGCAGCACGTCGCCGAGGGCCCGGGCCGGGTCCGCGCGCATCGCCGCCACCGCGGCGTCCTCGTCGAAATGGTCGGCGAGGATGTCGGGGCCGAGGCCAGTGATCTGCGGGTGACGGCGCAGCCGCGACGTGCTCATTACCTGCAGGGTCGTGCCGCCGAACTGGACCGCATCCCAGCCGCCGCCGGACAGCACCGCCCAGGCCGAGGCGCGGGGGCGGCGCCAGGAGGCGCCGTGGCGGTAGACGTGCCAGCCGCCGTTCATCCCCAGGTGGCTGTGCAGGGAGAGCTCGCCGAAGTCGAGCAGGAAGTGCTTGCCGCGCGCCTCCGCCGCCTCCAGTCGCCGCCCGTCCAGCCGCTCGATCCCGGCCGCCTTACCGCGCGGGTTCGGCGCGCTCGCCTCCACCGTCTCGCCGACGATCGTCTGCTCGAACCGCCCCACCAACCGCAGGATCGTGTCGCCCTCTGCCACTCCCCAATCATCGCGAACCGCCACCCCCGCCGAACTGCATCAAATTCTGGGGGTAGAAGAACCAAAATTTGATGCAGTTCGAGCTAGGCGGGTAGGAGAGGGCAATGTTCCGCCGCGAACGACGCATCGATCCCATCGCGCGGCGGGTAGCGATGCAGATCGGGGGTAGTCGGATGGCGCTGGGGACGGCGATCTTCCTGGCGACGCGGCCGGTGCTGCGGGCGATGCGGTTCCCGGAGCCGGGGCCGAGCGGCGTGGCGCTGGCGAAACTGGGCGGCGGCAGGGACATCGCGATCGGCGCCCTCACCCTCGCCTCGCTCGGTGACCCCGAACGCCTACGGACGGTGCTGCTGGCCTCGAACCTCTGCGACCTCGCCGACGCGGCGGCGTTCGCCTTCGCCGCGCCGGACCCGCAGATGCGCTTGCCGGGGATCAGCGGCGTCCTCTCCGGCACCGTCGCCGCGGCCGCCGGCTTCTGGGCCTGGCGCCGCCTCGCCGGCTAGCTCGACGCCGCATCCACCCTTCGCCTCGCTTAACGAGGAAAGGAGTGGAAACGATGAAGCGCGCTAGGCGACGATCGCCGGCTCGCCCGCCTGGAACTCGTGCGACTCGATCACCCGGTCGATCAGGCCGTACTCGACGGCGTCGGGCGGCTGGAAGAATTTGTCGCGTTCCATGTCCCGGTGGATCTGCTCCGCGGACTGGCCGGTGTGCTTGACGTAGATCCCGTCGAGGCGCTCGCGCAGCTCGAGGATCTCTTTGGCGTGGATCTCGATGTCGGTCGACTGGCCTTCGAAGCCGCCGCTGGGCTGGTGGATGAGGATGCGGCTGTTGGGCAGCGCCATCCGTTTGCCAGCGGCGCCGCCGGTGAGGATCAGGGAGCCCGCCGACATCGCGATCCCGTAACAGATCGTCTGCACGTCGGGCTTGACGAACTGCATCGTGTCGTAGATCGCCAGCCCTGCGTAGGCGGAGCCACCCGGCGAGTTGATGTAGAGGCTGACGTCCTTGTCGGGGTCCTCGGCCTCGAGGTGCAGCAACTGGGCGATGATCAGGTTGGCGAGATCCTCGGTGACGGGTTCACCCAGGAAGATGATCCGCTGCGCGAGCA
>Ga0207702_10003195_pt1 | contig 15141 bp, 15 predicted proteins | sample KBSCornC62_FD_184302 | JGI IMG/M metagenome (GOLD analysis project Ga0207702, IMG submission 184302) | Corn rhizosphere microbial communities from Kellogg Biological Station, Michigan, USA - KBS Corn C6-2 (SPAdes) (version 2) | ecosystem: Host-associated > Plants > Roots > Rhizosphere > Soil ...
GCCCGCAGGCGTACCGGCCCGTAAACGAGACAAAAAAGTAGCCGCGAACAATCGAGGAAGCGAGGACCAGCCCTGTGCTCTTTCCCGTGATCATGTTCATGGCTCCAATGGCCGGCCAGCCGCCGCGCCTCCCGCTGCGCTGACGAAATACGTCCCAAAAGTCAATATGGGATACAATTGGTGAATTGTCGTTGAAGCCGAATGGCCGTACAGGCGCGGCCCCATGCCCGAGCAGCAAACTCGCGCGCGCGCAGCAGCGCTGATCGAGACTTCGCGTCGGCTCACCGTCAAGGTGGGTTCGTCGTTGCTTGCGTGCGAAAATGGAGTGCGGCGAGATTGGCTAGGCACGCTGGGGTCGGACATTGCGTCGCTTAGGAAACAAGGCAAGCAGGTCGTCGTGGTCTCATCGGGTGCGGTGGCGCTTGGGCGGCAGCATCTGAAGCTCAAGCGCTCGAACCGGCTGCCGCTGAAACAAGCCGCGGCCGCGACTGGCCAGCCGCTGCTGATGGACGCGTGGGCCGAAGCGCTGCGCCCGTTTGGGATCCCGGCGGCGCAGCTTTTGCTCACGTTGGACGACACCGAATCGCGACGGCGATGGCTGAATGCCCGAGCGACGATGGAAGTGCTGCTCGGGCAGGGAGCAGTCCCGGTGATCAACGAGAATGACACGGTCGCTACCCAGGAGCTCCGCTACGGCGACAACGACCGGCTGTCGGCACGCGTGGCGCAGATGATCCAGGGGGATGTCCTGGTCCTGCTGTCGGATGTGGACGGCGTCTACACCGGAGACCCGCAACGCGATCCCGAAGCTCGCCACGTTCCGCACATCGCTGCGATCGACGATCGGGTCGAGGGCTGGGCCGGCGGAGCGTCCGGCAGCGGAGTTGGCTCGGGCGGAATGCAAACCAAGATTGCCGCCGCGAAGATCGCCAGCAGCTTCGGCTGCGCGACGATCATCGCGTCCGGGCGGTCGGATCATCCACTGGAAGCCTTGGCCTCGGGCGATGTTCGGGCGACGGTCATCGACGCGTCCGGGTCGCCCGCCAGTGCCTACAAACAATGGATCGCTGGAACGTTGATCCCGGCAGGGAGCATTCTCGTCGATGAGGGTGCAGTAAAAGCCCTCGGGTCTGGCAAGAGCCTCCTCCCCTCCGGTGCTCGCAAGGTCGACGGCAGTTTCGAGCGGGGGGTTTGCCTGCGAGTCCTAGCGCCGGATGGGCGCGAAGTGGCGCGTGGGATCACAGCCTATACGTCGCGGGAAACGGAAGCGATCCTGGGCTGCGCGAGTTCCGACATTGAAACACGCCTCGGCTATGGCGGTCCCGATGAGCTTATACATCGTAACGATCTGGTGCTGATGTGAGCCTGCAGGACGACATGTTGCGGATGGGCCGTGCGGCGCGTGAGGCGGCCGAAGCGCTCCGCTCTGCGACCGCCGAGCAAAGGAGCGATGCGATCCGCGCGATGGCCAAGCATGTCCGCGCCCGTTCCGCCGACATTCTCGCTGCCAACGCCGAAGATGTCGCCGCCGCGACCAGCATGATCGACCGGCTGATGCTCAATGAAGAGCGGGTCGAGGGAATCGCAAAGGCGCTCGAGGAGATCGCCGCCCTTCCCGATCCTGTGGGAAAGGTGGCTGAAAGCTGGACGCGCCCGAACGGCCTCGAGATTTCCCGGGTTCGCACCCCCATCGGCGTGATCGGGATGATCTACGAAAGCCGGCCGAACGTCACCGCCGATGCCGCGGCGATCTGCATCCGCTCCGGCAATGCCATCATCCTTCGCTCCGGATCGGAGGCGCTGCGGAGCGCGCTTGCGATCCATCAGGCGCTAGCCGACGGGCTGGAGGAAGCAGGACTTCCCAGCAAAACGGTGCAAGTGGTCACCACCGCCGATCGTGACGCTGTTGGTCTGATGCTTCACGGCTTGGGCGGAACAATCGACCTTATTATCCCGCGCGGCGGCAAGGCTTTGGTCGAGCGGGTCACAAAGGAAGCGCGCGTCCCGGTGCTCGGGCATCTCGAAGGTGTCTGCCACACCTACGTCCACGCCTCTGCCGATCCGGAAATGGCCGCAGAAATCGTCCGCAATGCGAAGATGCGGCGGGTTTCCGTGTGTGGATCGACCGAGACGCTACTGATCGATCGCGAAGCGGCGCAGGCTATGTTGCCGCGGATTGCCGAAGCTCTAGACGGCTGTGAGCTTCGCGGGGACGAGGCCGCGCGTGCAATCGTTCCGATGGCGCCCGCGACGGAGCCCGACTGGCACGCTGAATATCTGGCGCCCATCCTGGCGGTGAAAACGGTCGGCGGGATGGCAGACGCAATCGCGCACATCGCCCGCTATGGAACGGGCCACACAGAGGCGATCGTCGCCGAGGATGAGCAGGCGGCCGAGCACTTCCTGTCCGAAGTCGATAGCGCGATCGTCATCTGGAACGCGTCGACCCAATATGCGGACGGCGGCGAGTTTGGTTTCGGCGCGGAAATCGGGATCGCCACGGGGAAGCTTCACGCTCGTGGACCCGTGGGCCCGGAACAACTCACCTCGTTCAAATATCAGGTGCGCGGATCGGGGCAGACCCGCCCCTGAACATTCCTCTTCTCCAACCGTTGTTAAATGTATGAAACGGAAGGAGAACCGTCGTGGACGACCGTAATACCCGAACCGGAATTGGCCCCGATCGCACCGAGGGCAGCATGAAGCAGGCCGGCGGCAAGCTGAAAGAGGGCGCAGGCGCTCTCTTCGGCGACGAGAAGCTCAAGAACGAAGGCCGCACCGACAAGGCCGAAGGCAAGTTGCAGAACGCCTGGGGCAGCATGAAAGACACGGCCCGGGATATGGCTGACGATAACGACGACGCCTAAACCGCGTTGAAATGAAGAATCGGCGCTCTGCCTCGCCGGTAGGGCGCCGTTTTTTTCGACTTCGCGCAGTGACTTGGGATTCTTGCGCTTCTCCCCTACATGGATACTATCGAAAGTTAATTCATGAGGGAGAAGATTAGTCAAAATGTTGGGAAGACTGAACACTGTCATCGCCGCCGCTTTGCTCGGAAGCGGAGCGCTACTCACTGCCCCCGCGCTAGCTCAGAAAGCTGGCGTCGAACCCGGAATGCAGGTTGTGGATACGGCCGGAAACCCGGTGGGAGTGATCTCGTCGTTGAAGGGCGCAAATGTTGTGCTCAAGACCGACAAGCACGAAGTGCAGCTACCTGCGGCCTCCTTCACGCCGAGCAAAGGTAAGCTGCTATTCGGAATGACCGAAGCGCAGGTCGACACAGCAGCTGAACAAGCGGTTGCGCAGGCGCAGGCGGCCATCACTCCAGGTGCGCAGATCTATGGGCAGGGCGGAGCTCTGGCCGGCACAATCGATTCGATCGACGATCAATATGTCACGATCAAACTAACTACTGGTGAGCTGGTTCGAGTGCCGAAGAGCGGAGTCGCAGCGGCAAACGGCAAGGTGATTGTCGGCGCGACTGTCGCGCAGCTTAAGGCAGGCGCTGGCCAGGCTTCGACGACGCCAGCAACGACTGCGACCGACAGCGGAAGCTAATCAAGAGACTTGGATGTGCTGTCAGCCTGTTGCATTGCTGCGGCATGCCCGAACGAAGAATTCGAATCGGCATCGGCGGGTGGACCTATCCACCCTGGCGGGGGGTCTTCTATCCCGAGGGCCTGCCGCAGCGGCAGGAACTCGAATACGCTTCGCAACAACTGACGGCGATCGAGATCAACGCGACCTTCTATGGCCGCCAGAGCGAAAAAAGCTGGCGAACCTGGGCGGAAACGGTGCCGGACGGGTTTCAATTCGCGATCAAGGGCTCGCGTTTCTGCGTGATGCGCTCAAAGCTCTGCGAAGGAGCTGAGGGCATAACGAATTTCCTGTCTCAGGGAATTACCGCGCTTGGGCCGAAGCTTGGGCCTATTCTCTGGCAATTCGCCGGTCGCCGAATGTTCGACCGAGAAGATATCGCGGGATTCATCAAGCTGCTTCCCGAAAAGATTGAGGGGCTCCGGCTTCGGCACGCGATCGAGCCTCGTCACGAAAGCTTCCGGGATGAGAAGTTCTTCCAGCTCTGCCGGGATCGCAACATCGCCGTCGTTCTCGAGGATTCTGACGAATACCCGACCATCGATGTGGAAACCGCCGATTTTGCCTATGCGCGGCTGCAGCGAATGCGCGAGGAGATCCCAACCGGCTATGCAGATGAAGCTCTGGATGGATTCGCGGAGCGGGCACGGCGATGGGCAGCCGATGGACGGGAGTGCTACATCTTCATGATCAACGGGGCGAAGGTCCGGGCACCTGCCGCCGCTGTCGCCCTGAGGCGCCGGCTCGCCGTTTAATTTGCGTTAACCGCGTGAAAGTGCTTGAACAGATGCAGGAACGACGCCGCATCTGCTGGCGTCTCCGCCGAGTTGGGCGACGCCGTTCCCATGGAAACGACGGCCGGGGGGCCGCCGTCAATGGGGTAACCGAAAATGCAAAAACTGATGCTGGCCGCGCTTGGCGCGGTGACCTTGGCTGTTACTGCACCCGCAGCCGCGCAGCAATTGCCGCTAAATCCGGGGGATTATTGGGACGTCACTTCGGTCAAGATCGATGACGGCCATTTCGGGGACTATGCAGATTTCCTCGCCGACAAATTCCGCAAGACCAATGAATTTGCGAAATCCAAAGGCTGGATCAAAGGCTATCACATCCTTTCGAACGTCAATCCTCGCAATGGGGAGGCGGATCTATACCTGGTGACGATCTTCGATCACGTGCCAACCGCAGCCGAGCAGATGGCGCGCGACAAGGAAATGAATGCCTTTCTCGCGAGCGATGATCGCAAGGAGCTCGCGGGAAGCGGCGCTCGGGCGACCTATCGCCACATCACGGAAGACGAACTTCTCCAGGAGCTGACCTGGGCGCATTGATCGTGCGCCGGAGCGCCGTGCATTGCGCGGCGCTCCACCTTTCGCCATGACGCGCGAATGCCCGCTGACACACAGCCGATCCGGATAGCTCTGGTCGCGCCGAACGGGCGGATGGGAAAAGCCATCGCTGCTGCCGCAGCCGAAGATTCCGTGGTCGAAATCGACAATGATCGCGGCGACGTGTTGGTGGATTTCTCTTCGCCGGCCGCCTTGCAATCCGGCTTGCAGAGAGCAGTTGCGGCAGGCATTCCGATCCTGATCGGCACGACTGGGCTGGACGAAAGCGCGGACGCACTGATCGCGAAGACCGCCAGCCATATTGCCGTGCTGCGCGCGGCGAACACTTCACTCGGAATTGCCGTCCTTTCCGATTTGGTCGAGCGAGCGGCGCAAGCTCTTGGCGCCGAATGGGACATCGAGATTCTGGAAATGCATCACCGGCACAAGGCGGATGCGCCGTCCGGAACTGCCCTTGCATTGGGTGAGGCGGCGGCTCGGGGTCGCGGTCTTCCAATGCGAGCCGAGCGCGGGCGCGACGGCACGGGGCTAAAGCGCGAGATCGGCTCTATTGGCTTTGCGTCGCTTCGGGGCGGAACGGTTGCAGGCGATCATGACGTCATCTTCGCCGGGCGGGATGAGCGGCTGATCCTGGCGCACCGCGCGGAAAACCGGATGATCTTTGCCCGGGGAGCGCTCGCCGCCGCGAAGTTCCTGATCGGCAAGCCCCCAGGCCTTTACTCCATGCGCGACGTCATCTCGGCGTCGTGAAGAAGGATCAGGTTTTCGAATTCTTCCGGCGGCTGGCCGAGGACAATCCTTCGCCGACCACAGAGCTGGAATTCTCCAATCCCTATACTTTGCTGGTCGCGGTAGTGCTTTCGGCGCAGGCCACCGATGCCAGCGTCAACCTGGCATGCCGACCGCTGTTCGCAAAAATATCAACGCCGCAACAGATGATCGAACTCGGCGAAGAGGCCCTCCGCGAGCGGATCAAGACGATCGGCCTGTTCAATACGAAGGCAAAGAACGTCATAGCCTTGTCCGAGGCCTTGATCCGCGACTTCGGTGGCCAGGTTCCGCGCACTCGCGACGAGCTCCAGACGCTGCCGGGAGTCGGGCGCAAGACTGCGAACGTCGTCCTCAACACCGCCTTTGGGGAGGAAACCTTCGCGGTCGACACCCACGTATTCCGGGTCTGTAACCGCACCGGTCTCGCGCCTGGAAAGACGCCGGAGGAAGTCGAAGCCAAGCTTGAGAAGATCGTGCCCCAGCCGTTCCGCCGAGACGCTCATCATTGGCTGATTTTGCATGGGCGCTACGTTTGCAAGGCGAGGACGCCCGAATGCTGGAGGTGCGTTGTCGCGGACCTCTGCCGCTACAAGCCCAAGACTCCTATGCCCAAGTCCGCTCGAACCGCGACCCCAGAGTCGTCAGCAACTCGTACTGGCTGAGGCCGGAAGCCTCCGCAGCGGTGGGAAGATCGTAGTCGAGCTCGACCCAGTCGCCTTCCTTCAGTTCCGGTACCGCATCGCAGCCGAGCGCGATCAAATCCATCGATACCCGGCCGAGCACTGGCAAGGTGAATTCGCCGGCGAAGGCACTCCCGCGTGACGAGAAGCCGCGCAGATAGCCGTCGGCATAGCCGATGTTGATGATTGCAGCCTCGGTGTCGGCGGCCGCAGTAAACGTTGCGCCATAGCCACAAGTCTCGCCGGCGCGGATGGTGCGTCGCTGAACGATCTCCGCTTCCACCCGCGCCACCTGCCGGATGTGGCCTTCAGCCTCACGCCGGGGGATGCCGCCGTAGAGCGACAGACCTGGACGGACGAGATCGAAGCTGAATTCGCGCCCCAGGCAAATCCCGGCGGAATTCGCGATGGCGTACCGGCTCGCCGAAATCTCGGCCGCGACTTCGTGAAAGCGGTCCAGCTGGCGCGCATTCATTGCTGAATCTTCGTCGGCGCACGCGAGATGGCTGTGTAGGGTATCGATCTTCAAGCCGTCCAGAATGTCGGCCTCTTCGGGCCGAAGTCCGAGCCGGTTCATTCCCGTATCGATCATCACGTCGCAGGGGCGCCCGGGCGCGATCTCCTTCCAGCGCGCCACCTGCTCGATGCCGTTGAGCACCGGTCGGGCAGATGAAATGAGAGCAGCTTCTATGTCCGCGGGTCCGACACCGTGCAGTACCACGATTGCAGCATCGCCCGGAACACTGCCCAGCTCCGCAGCTTCGGCCCATGTTGAAACGAAGAAGTCGCGGCACCCGGCTTCGTACAGCGCACCGAGCGCATTCCTCGCGCCGAGGCCGTAACCGTCCGCCTTGATTGCCGCGCCGGCGGCTACACCCGCGTGGTCCCGGAGCCAGCGCCAGTTGTGCTGGAGCGCGGCTCGATCGACGCTAAGCCGGAGTGGGCGATGCATTGGCCGGCCCTATCCGCCGCTCTCACCGGCGTCGAGCCGTGCTTTCGCTTGCTTCCAATTTCTGCCGTCAAACGTCTCGACCGCAAGTTCAACCGGTTCGTCCAGGCAGTTCGCGTTGACGCTCCAGCAATCAGGATGGGAGCGGGGTTGGTAGAAGCTCTTCACGCCGCAGCGGCCGCAAAAGAGATGTTCGGCGGCCCCCGTTCCGAACCGGTAGCCGACCAGAGCGTCGCGGCCGCTCAGCAGCTCGAACTGGTCGTGTGGGACGATGATGTGGAGAAAGCCGGTCATCGAACAAATCGAACAGTTGCAGTCGAGCGCGGGCACCGGCGGGTCGGCCAGCTCCGCCTCGAACCTGACAGCGCCGCAATGACAGCCGCCTCTCACCTTCATCTGCGCTCTCCGAAAAGCTGCTCAACAGCAGTCTTGCCGCTGGCCCAGGCGCCATGGACGGTGGCGTAGTCATTCTCCGAGCAAGCCTCGCCGGCGAAAGCGAGCCGTTCGTTGACCGGCTCTGCGAGAAGTGCGCGGGCGCCATGTTGGCCCGGGCGGGCATAACTGTAGGAACCGCAAATGAAAGCGTGTCGCTGCCAATTGGAATAAGCGATCGGCTTGAGGCCGCGAGCGAAATCTGAACCGAGAAGATGACCGAGTTCTTCGCGCGCTCTTGCCGCGATCTCGTCTTCGGTCACGTCCTTCAACCAGTCGCCGGCGAAGAACCCTTCGATGACCGGTATCGCGAGCGGGCGGAGCATGTAGCTTCCGGTGTCGGCATGTCGCGGATTACCGAGCAGGTGCGCGCCCACGGGAAAGGCCTCGGGATTGGGTAGTTCGAAGAACAACTTTTCTACATGCCCGAGCGGCAGCTGTGACGCAGCAGTCAACCACGGATCGGCCGCTGACGGAAAGTCAATCGCGCCCGACGCGAGGATGCTGGTCGGCACCGCGACGATTGCGCGCTTTGCGTCAACATGCCCCCCGTCGGAGAGCAGTCGGACGCCCTCGGCCAAGAACCCAATTTTTCGAATCGCGCAGTTGAGCTGGATATCGAGACCGCCCCCAACCAGCTCCACGAATGATCCAATGCCCGTCGGAATCCGCCAGTTCTGGTCGCCCGACGTATTCCAATAGGCGGTGAAATCGGCAGCGGAGACGTTCTCGAGGCCGGTGCCGTTCAGGAAATTGGAGAGCGCCTCGAGAGCGCCGTTCCACTTGGCGTTCGGCGTCAGCGCGTCGCTCGCTTTATCGGTCGATGGCGGATTGATCGTGAGGCGTTCGGTGAATTCCTGGATCGCGGCACGCGACTCCGCTTGCTCCGATTTCGAAATTCCCAGATCATTGAACTGCTCGCGCCATCGGGTCTGCGAACGATCGAGAGGCACGCCCAGCTGCTCCGCCAGCGGCACTAGCGGGTTGCGCTCGGCGGAATGGAGCCAAGTAGCGCCGAGATCGAGTACGCTGTCTCTCCAACGAATCCTGTACGCTCGGCCGCCGATTCGGTCTGACGCCTCGAGGATCATTGTCGATAACCCGCGGGCCTTCGCCCCGCGAGCGGCCGCTATTCCCGCTGCCCCGCCTCCGACGATTGCAAGATCGATCACTGGAGGCGCTTCGCCTGACTCATCCAGGCGAGATAGAGTCAGCGATGCCGCTCAACAACAGGTGAGCATCTTAGTCTACGTAGTGCGGCTCGGGATGGTCGTAGAGCTCCTCATAGTGCACGAGTGCCGGTCGAGATCCGAACGGCACCGACTTCCCTTCGCGGAATGCCCACTCGCCGCGATCGCAATCTGCGGCCCGCACATAGCCGTTGATATAAAAACGCCGCCGGTGGTTCGACCGGTTGGTTCCCGATCCGTGGACGAGGTAGGGACTCCACAGAGCGAAATCGCCGGGCTCCAGTATCAGGTCGACCGCGTCAGCCTCGGTTAGACCCACGTCCTCGAGGGCCTTGCTCGTCATCGCGGCGCCAAGCGACTTTCTCGAGCAGTCCATTCCGAGATCGCCTCGCAGGTGGCTGCCGGGAATGAACCGCATGCACCCGGATTCAGGCGTGTGCGGATCGATTGCCAGACCGGTCTGCACATAGGAATCTGCGAGGTTCCGGTAGGCGGATGCCGGACGACGCGAGCGGCTGTCCTGGTGCCAGGCGAAGTCCCCGAGCGATCCTGGCGCTTTCCAGTGCACCTGGTTGATGATCTGTTTGAGATTATGCCCGATTAGCGGCTCCAGAAGCCGCGCAATGCGGGAATCGAGGCGAACGCCGTTGAGGGCCGGCTGATGATAGGACGGCCACTGCGCCATTCGGACCAGCGGTTCACCGTTGGAATCGGAAGCGACATTGTAGAACAGATTGCCGTGACGGAAGCTTCGGCCGTGCTCGACGCCTTCGGCATACAGCTGATCAGCGGCCGCCGCGATCTCTTCGATTTCTGTGGCACTGAAGAGGCCCCGCACAATGGCGTAACCGTCGCGCCAATAGCTGGCGATCTCATTCTCGCTCTCGCCGAAATCGGCCGACTGCAGTCGTTGAGGGAAACCCACCGCTCTTCTCCGCTCGGCAGGTAATATACATCAACTACTTGAAATTTCCAGTGTTTTTGCCGAACGGCTAGTCGCGAGCGACGTTCAGCGTGAGTCGCTGTCCTCCCCGTACTACCGTGAGAGAGGCATTCTTGTCGTCGGCATCGAGTGCCCTCCCGAGCTCGGAAGCGCTCGAAATTGGCGAGTCGTCGACCGCCACGATCACGTCTCCAGCCCGCAGCCCCGCCTTGGCCGCTCCGGATTTGGGCTGCACCAGGGCCACCCCGGTTCCACGCGACCGGGTATCGCCGAGCCTCGCTGAAAGCCCTGGTGTGAAGTCTGTGGCGCGGAAGCCGAAAGCGATCGTCGGGGAGGGGCTGTTGCGGATCAGCTCATCGACAATCGTGGCGGCGATCGGAGACGGAATCAGTGTGTCCGTCGCATTCCCCTGACTGGTCGCCAAACCGATTACTCGCCCGTCGCCGGAGACGAATGCAGTCCCGGATGGAAGGGCCGGGCCGCCGGACTGAAGCCGGACGTAGCTCACTGGTCCGCCGCCATCGGCGAGGAAGTCGCTTCCGATCATGGCGATGTCGGCGCTGCATCCGTTTCCACTAGGTGTCTGCAGGGCGAGACCGAAGTCGCCGACCCGTGGAAAGCTTTGATCTTCGACGGTCACAGGACTCAAAGTCGTTGTGTCGGCCTTTGCGACGCTTATTCCGGAGACGGGGTCGGTCCGGATTTCGGTGATTCCGAGCCGCGTCCCATCGCCGAACACCGCCTCATACTGATCGGCAGCCGGCAATGGCGTCGAGGTGACCAACCATCCGTCCGCAGAAATTGCGAAGGCCGGAGCCTCGACGACCAGAGGTGAGGATTTGCTGCCTGATCGTTTCGAGGATGATGTTGCCGGGAGAGCCGGGGGGTTTGGGGTTGCGCCTGCCGGGACGATTTCCGCCATCGACGGACACAGATGATCGATCGTGTCGGCAAGGCTCGGCAAGCCCGGCTGCTGACGCACGATCTGAACGATCGGCCGTCTTTGTTGCGCCTGCCCGTTTGCCGCCGGTGCAGGCGCAAGCGACCTGCTGAGAAATGCGCCCACGAGTGCTGCGATGACTGCGACAATCGCGACCAGCACGCCGAGCCGCCGGACAGCCACAGTCGGTTCCGAGGAGTCGGAATCACTCACCGAAGAGGTCCCGCTGGGCCTTCTCCACCTCATCGGTGTAGCGGCGATGGACGAAGCGTTCGGAGAGGGTTCCGAGCACGTGCCCTTCATCGTCAAGGACCGCGAGGTCGTCCGCCTCGCTCGCGTCGAAGATCTTCATCACGGTGCGGACGTCCTGCGCGGGGTGCAACGCGACGTCGCGCATTATCGCGAGCGAACCAACCTCGGCATCGGCTTTCGTCGCCGAGTCGAACGCCTTGGGGGTTTCGACAATGCCAAAATATTGGTCGGTCGAATCAACCAGCACGACCCGTTCTGTCGAGCCGAGTGGAAAACGGCGCCGGAACTCCTCGACGCTCATGCTGGAGGGCGCGGTCTCGGCACCTCTTTGCATCATCTTTCCGACGGTGAGCGACCGCACCCAGCCGATGTCGCGGGCGCTGCGGATGTTCTGCCCGCGCGAGTGCATTCGCCACGTCGAGAAGGAGAAGCCGAAGGTATCGCGGACTACGGTGCTCGCAACCAGCCCGGCGGTGACCGCGACACTGGTCAGCGCGAAATCGTGCGTCGTTTCGAGGACCAGCATCGACATGGTCATCGGTCCCCCGACGATCGCGACACCCATAGCAGCCATGCCGATCAGGGCGGCGTCGGAGGGATCGACGACAACCGGGAGCCACGGCATGCGAGCGATGGCGCCGGCGAATAACTGACCCGCCAAAGTGCCGATGAACAACGATGCGAAGAACAGACCGCCGCGAAACCCGAAACCGAGCGAAACGGTCGACGCGGCGATCTTCACAAGAAAGATCATCAGCAGGAATCGAAGGGCGACTTCCGCGCCAAGATCCATGTGCAGCGCACCGTGACCCGATGAAAGCGCCTGGGGCGTGATCCACGCCAGCGGCACCATCAGCAAACCGCCGATCAAAGGCCGAATGTGCTCCGGAACGAAGGATTTGCGGACATGGTACTCGAGCCAGGTCACGGCCCGCATGATCGCAATTCCGACAACCGCACAGGCAACGCCAAGGACTGCGTAAACCAGGTAGTCTGCTGTCGTGATCGCCTTGGCTCCCGGAAGTGCGATCAGGTAGGCCTCCAGCCCCATCAGTCGGGCAAACAGGACAGCGGTGAGACAGGCCGCAGCAACCGGCGCGATGGCAGCCGGCGTGTAGGCGCCGATCACGATCTCGAAAGCGTAGAAGGCCCCCGCGAGCGGCGCACTGAATGCCGCGCCGATTGCCGCCCCGGCACCCGCTCCAACGATAATGCGCATGTCCGCGCGTCGCAGCCGAAGCCAACCACCGATGACCGAGGCGAACCCGCCGCCGGCCTGGCCGTAAGCGGCCTCCAGGCCGACTGAAGCGCCCGCTCCGTTAGAGATGATGGTCTGCAAGCAGACCAGAACTGAATCGCGCAGCGGGATGACGCCGCCGTGAAGCGCGTTCGCTTCGACCACGTCCACCGGGGATCGCCAGCGCCGCATAGCCTCGCGTGTGCCAAATCCCAGAAGTGCGCCACCGGCCGGCAGGGCAAGCAGCGATAATGGCGAAAGATTCGACGCCGCGCTCAGGCTTTCGTCGGTGAGGCTGTAGAGAATGTTCTGCAGCCCATGCGCCGAACGGTGGAGCAGCAGCGTGAAAATTCCGGCGGCGAGGCCGACGCCGATCGCCAGCACGATGAGCGCCATTTCGCTCGTTCTGAAGATTCGGCGGATGGACGCCACTCCGCGGGCGTAACCGACTTCGCCAGCGTTCCTGAGCGCCGCCGCCCTCACCTCATTCCACCGTCACGCTCTTGGCGAGGTTGCGCGGCTGATCGACATCGGTGCCTTTCAGCACTGCCGCGTGATAGGCGAGCAACTGCACCGGCACAGCGTAGACGATCGGCGCGATCAGCGGGTGGACCTTGGGCATCTCGATGGTGGCGATACACCCCTCTCCAGCCTCGGCAATGCCTTCGGAATCGCTGATGAGGACGATCCGGCCACCCCTCGCCCGAACCTCCTGCATGTTGCTAACGGTCTTTTCGAACAGGGGACCCGAGGGGGCGAGGACGATGACGGGTACGGCTTCGTCGATGAGAGCGATGGGCCCGTGCTTCATCTCTCCGGCCGCGTAACCTTCGGCGTGAATGTAGCTGATTTCCTTGAGCTTGAGCGCACCTTCAAGCGCCATTGGGTAGTAAGGACCGCGGCCGAGATAGAGCACGTCGCGGGCCGGGGCGACGAGGTGTGCCATATCCGCAATCTGATCGTCGTGCGCCAGAGCTGCGTTCAGCGCGGCCGGCGCTTCCTGAAGGTGCGCGACGATCTCCTTCTCCTCATTGTCGTCAATCCGGCCTTTGGCGCGCGCCAGATTAGCGGCGAGAGCAGCGAGCACCGCCAGCTGACATGTAAAGGCTTTGGTCGAAGCGACGCCGATCTCCGGCCCGGCGTGTGTAGGAAGCAGCAGGTCCGCCTCACGCGCCATGGAACTCGTGGGCACGTTGACGACGACTGCAATCCGTTGACCCTGCGAACGGGCGTGACGGAGCGCCGCCAGCGTATCAGCAGTCTCGCCCGACTGGCTGATGAACAGCGCCAGTCCGCCAGGCGGAAGCACCGGATCGCGGTACCGGAATTCAGACGCGACATCGATGTCGACGGGCACTCTTGCGAATTGTTCGATCCAGTATTTCGCGACCAATCCGGCATAATAGCTCGTGCCGCAGGCGACGATCGTCAGCCGCTCGACAGAGCCGAGGTCGAAATCGAAATCGGGAAGCGCGATCTTGCCCTCAAACGGGCGGATGTAGCTGCTGAGACTATCGGCAACCACGACCGGCTGCTCGAAAATCTCTTTCTGCATGTAATGCCGGTAATTGCCCTTTTCGATCGGTGCGGAGGATGCCCCGGACTGCACCACCTGGCGTTCGACCGGTCGGTTCTGGCGATCGAAAATGGCGATTCCCTCGCGGCGGACGACGGCCCAGTCGCCTTCTTCCAGATAGGCGATCCGCTGAGTCCAGGGAGCGAGCGCGAGCGCGTCCGAGCCCAGGTAATTCTCCCCATCGCCATAGCCGACCGTCAGCGGTGCACCCATTCGAGCTCCGATGATCAGGTCGGGATAATCCCCGAAGAGGAACGCGATTGCGAACGCGCCGATTAGCCGCGGCAATATCGTAGCTACGGCCTCCTCCGGGGAGGAGCCGCGTTCCAGCTCGCGGGCTACGAGATGTGCGACCACCTCGCTGTCGGTCTCGCTTTGAAAAGTGTGGCCGTCGGCGATCAGCTCGTCCCGAAGCGGCTTGAAATTCTCGATGATCCCGTTGTGGACCAGAGCGACGCCACCGGCGATGTGCGGGTGAGCATTCCAGACAGTCGGGGCGCCGTGAGTTGCCCAGCGCGTGTGCGCGATGCCGATCGATCCGCCGAGCGGATGCGCGGAAAGCTCCCGGCCCAGGTTCTGCAGTTTTCCTTCCGCGCGTCGACGCTCGAGTCTGCCGTCTTCGATGGTGCAAATCCCGGCGGAGTCATACCCCCGGTATTCGAGCCTCTGCAGGCCTTCGAACAGCCGCTGCGCGACCGGCGTATTGCCTACGATTCCAACGATTCCACACATCTATTCGGCCGCTTTTCGAGTCATTCTTTCGCGAAATCGCCGCGCCCAGCCGGCGATGCCCTTCTGCTCGCTTCGCTCCAAAGCGAGACTGTCCGGTTCCACATCGCGGGTGATCACGGACCCGGCGCCCACGATTGCGCCGTCGCCAACCGTTACAGGCGCTACCAGCGCGGTGTTGGATCCGATGAAGGCACCGGCGCCGATCACCGTCCCGTATTTACGGAAGCCATCGTAATTGCAGGTGATCGTTCCGGCGCCGATGTTGGCTGCTTCGCCCACCTGGCTGTCTCCAATGTAGGAGAGATGGTTGACCTTGGCGCCGCGCGCGACCTCAGCCTTCTTCAACTCGACGAAATTGCCGACCTTCGTTCCTTCGGCAAGCCGCGTCCCCGGGCGAATTCGGGCGAAGGGGCCGATCACTGCGCGTGCGCCGATGATGGCGCCCTCGATATGGCTGAACGCCTTGATCGTCGCTCCGTCGGCAACCTCGACA
>Ga0207702_10003198_pt1 | contig 15125 bp, 15 predicted proteins | sample KBSCornC62_FD_184302 | JGI IMG/M metagenome (GOLD analysis project Ga0207702, IMG submission 184302) | Corn rhizosphere microbial communities from Kellogg Biological Station, Michigan, USA - KBS Corn C6-2 (SPAdes) (version 2) | ecosystem: Host-associated > Plants > Roots > Rhizosphere > Soil ...
CAGCGCGGTACGCCGCAAGCGCGCGAGTTTGCGCCGCACTGACAGCGCTGGCAAGGCGCGGCATACGAGCGAGTTCGCATCGTCGCGGGCTGCCGGTCCTCTGCATTGCAAATCGCGCGGATCGCCCTCGTCACGCCGTGCGCCTTGCACGGCCCCAACACGAGGACCCCATTCCGGACGCGGCCTCGGGCCCTGGTATGCCCTTCGCATGAGCACGTCAGCACCCGTCGAGGAGCGCGCATGCTGGGGTTGACCTTCACTGTGGATTCGAACGCCGCGCCCGCGCGCAGCGGCGGCGCGCTCGACGGCGCCTTGCACGAAGCGCGCGCCGACGACGCCCGCATCCGAATCGCGGCGCCGGGGCCGGATTCGCACGGACACCTTCGCTGTACCGTGCATTTTTCCGAGCTCGGACTGCTCGATGGTTTCGTGGTGCGCCTCACCGCGGCGCTCGTGCGTTGCGACATCGGCTTGGTCGGGATCGAGCCCGCCGTGCCGCTGGAACGCGCGGCGTGACTGCCGCGGCGCCCGGTAGAGTCCGCCAGCCAACGCATTCCGCGGTTCAGCTAGCGCCGCTCCCGGTGCGATGCCGCCCAGCTGATGGCATATGCCTTGCTCCGCAGGGAATGCAGGGAATGCAGGGAAATGGATTTGTGTACAAGTTATCGAAGGAACGGTGATGCTGGGTCGGGTTTACACATTCGAACGCGAGAGCGGTGCAGATGCCGAATACGGTCTGGAAACGGTCGCGGCTTCGGCAGTGAACGCCATCACGGCGGCCATCAACGACCAGCCCGGCATCCGCTACGAGGAACTCACCGACGGCGACAATGCGCGTCCGGTCATCGTGGTGCTGTTCGCCGGCCCGAAACAGATGGACTATTTCGACGAGCTGCTCGAGGCTGCGCTGCGCCTGAGCGCGGTGCGCGCCCGCGTCGTGCACGACACCGGGCCGCATGGCAACGTGAACGGCGAGTTGATCGACCAGCCGCCGCCGCAATTGCCCGAGATCGACCTGTCGCGGCTGCGCCGCATCGTGCCCACGCGCGCTGCCTGAGTCAGCGCCGCCTGTTCTTCCGGTCCCCCTCGAGGTCCGCCCGCGCAGGGCGGCTCAGCCGGCGCGGGTGCGCTAGGACGCGTCGTCGCCGCTTTGCAGGCGCCGCTGCAAGTCCGCAACCAGACGTTCGAGTTCCTCGACGCGCGCTTCCAGATCGGCGCGCGGTTCGCCGCGCTCCCGTTCGGGTGCGACATCGCGGCGGGCGGCTAGCAGCTCCGGCGACACCGGGCCGCCGAGCAGGTGCATCCAGCGCTCCTCGCGCTGGCCGGCGCCGCGGCCCAGGTTCAGCACCAGCGGCGGCGCGCGTTGCGCGAGGCGTTCGAGCGTGTCGCCGAGTGCCGCCATGTCGGGGAAGTCGGCAAGCCGTTCGCTGCGCGTGAGCAATTCCGATTGTGTTTGCGGACCGCGCAGCAACAGCAGCGCGATCACGGCGCGGGCGCGTGCGGCCAGTCCGAGTGCGGCGTCGACGCGGTGTTCGTAGCGCAGCGCGCGCGCCGAGCGAACTTCGCGCGCCAGGCCTTTTTGTTCCAGCGTGCGCAGCGTGTGGCCGATCTCGCCGAGTTCGGCATGCATGATCGGCTCGCGGCTGCTTTTCTGGTTGCAGGCGAGCTGGATCGCGTTGAGCGTCAGCGGGTAGACGTCCGGGGTGGTCGCGGCTTTTTCCAGCAGCGAACCGAGCACGCGCGCTTCGAGCGGCGAGAGGGTGATTTCTGCGCCGGCAGCGTCGCCGGCGGATGCGGCGGATTCCGTTTCCGTCATGGTCGCCGGAAAGGTCGTAGAGATAGTGCTGAATCGATGGCACGACGGGCCCGGTACGAACCGGGCCCGTCGTGCAGGCGGATCAAAGCGCCGCTTCTTTCAGCTTCTTGAGCGCGCGCGCCTTGACGCGGACGCTCGCCGGCTTGGCGTCGAACCAGCGTTCCTGACCCGTGAACGGATCCTTGCCGAAACGCTTCTTCTTCGCCGGCACGGCCTGCGAGGTGATCTTCACCAGGCCCGGCAGCACGAACAGGCCCGCGCCCTTCTTGTGCAGAGCGCCGAGCATGGTGCCCTCGAGCGCGGCCAACACGGCCTTCACGGCTTTGGTCTCGACGCCGGTCTGCGTCGCGATGTGGCGCACCAGCTCGCCTTTCGACAGCTGTTCCTTCACCGGCTTGATCGTCGCCGTGTCGGACGCCTTCGGAGATGCCTTGCCAGATTTTTTCTGTGCCATTGGATTTCGAAGCTCATGTTGTAAAGGGAGTCGCCGCGCCGGGCGTTTGGCGTGGCGGCGGTCCGTATCTTATCCAGCCGAACTGTGCAGCGGTAGGCCTGAAATGCGGAAAAAACGCGATTTTTGCGCTTTTCGGCGCATTTTTTTTCCGCAGAGTGCACATCGCCATGGACAGCGGCCCGTTCCCGACCCGAAACTTGCGCCTTGCTCAAGGGGGAAATCGGGTGAGAAACGTCTTGCGTTTTCTGGTCTGCGCGCTGTGTTTGTGCGCTGTCGCGGCGCACGCCGGCGGCTGCGAGCCGAAAGACCGGCCGATCGAATTGAAAGGCGACGACGGCCTGCTCGCGCTTGAAATCGACTCGACCAACTACATCCGCGCGGTGCACATCGAGCGCCGCGGCTCGATCTTCGGTACGACCGCTATCGGCATCGGCGGCGGCACCGTCGTCTGCCTGCTGAAACTCGCCGCAGGCGACTACCGCTGGGACCGCGTCGACGTCGGCGCGAGCTTCGCCACCGGCATGCAGGACGCCTACGTGCACGTGTCCGACGAGCCGCGCTTTCATTTCCACGTCGACCGGGGCGCGATCAACTACGGCGGCGATTTCGCGTTCACGCAGGCCGGTTTCATGGCGAGCCGGATGGACGTGGTGAACCGCTCCGCGCGCATGCTGGTGGCGCTCGACACGCAATTCCCCGGCCTGCGCGCGAAATATCCGGTGCGCTACCAGGGCGCGACGCCGGACCCGTGGCTCGACTTCGCCAGCGCCGAACTCGGCGACACCTCGGCGCAAAAAGCCTACGAGGCGGGCTATGCCACCCAGACCACCGAAGCGCCGAAAGACACGGCGCCGGAACTGCGCGCGCTGGTCGACGAACTGTTCGCGCGGCCACAGGTCACGCGCGTGCGGCTCAACGCGGCGGGGGACCTGATCGCGATGGTCGAGTTCCGCAAGGGCAGCAACCGGCTCAGCATCTACGACCCGCAGGCGCACGTCGCGGCCGACCTGTACGCCGGCAAGGCGGCCGTCGGCAGTATCCGTTTCGCCGACGACCGCACCTTGCTGTATGAAATCGGCGTGCGCGGCGCCGCGCCGAATGTCGCGCACATCGCGCGCCACCCGGACAAGGAGCCGACGTTCGTCACCTACACGGTTCCCGACACCGGCTGGTTCATCGACGCCGCGGCGGGGCCGAACGGTCCGCACGCGACGTTCGTGCGCGCCGAAGCCAAGGGTTTGCACCTGTACCGCGTGGCACTCGACGGCGCGCGCATCGATCGCGCCCAATTCGCGCCCGCGCTGCGCCTGGACAAGGACCTCGACCGCGCCATGGGCGGCCTGACCGACGCTGCCGGCGTGCTGCGCGTGGCGATGACGCGCGCGAACGACGATTTCCTGCTGATGTACCGCGCCGACGGCACCGCGCCGTGGCGCGAGGTACGCCGCATCGGCCCGAATGAACGCTTCGACCCGGTGCTGCTGAGCGCCGACGGCGAAAGTCTGGTGGCGCTGAGCGACCACGATCGCGGCCAGACGGATCTCGTGCGCGTCGCGCTGCCGTCGGGCGAGTTCAAGGAAACGCTGTACTCGCTGCCGGGCGTCGATGTCGACAGCGTGCTCACGCGCGACAGCGATCGCTCGGTGCTCGGTGTGTCGCTGTTCCGCGACGGCCAGTACCAGACGCAATACCTCGGCGCGCCGGACGAAAGCGCGCGCAAGGCGATCGCGCACGCACTGCCGGGCAAGACAGTCGCGCTGTACGACACGTCCGCCGATCGCCAGCGCATGCTGATTCTTGCGTTCGACGAAACGACTGCCGGCACGTTTTATCTGTACGACGCGGCGGCGCACACGCTGGCCGAAATCGAAAGCGTGCAGGCGCCGATGCCGCACGTGCAGCCGGTGCGTTCGGAGCTGATCAAGGTCCGCGCGAACGACGGCACGCCGCTGGAAAGCTATCTCACGCTGCCGGCGGGTCGGAAGCCGCCATATCCGCTGGTCGTGGTCCCGCATGGCGGTCCGATCGGCGCGCGCGACGCGCTCGACTTCGAGCCCGAGGTACAACTGCTCGCTGCGCGCGGCTACGCCGTGCTGCGCGTGAACTACCGCGGTTCTGGCGGCTTCGGCAACGCGTTCGAGCATGCCGGCTTCGGCGCCTGGGGCAAGGACATCGAGGACGACATCCTGGCGGCCCTCGACGCGGCGGAAAAGGCTGCCCCGATCGACGCCAAGCGCGTCGCACTGCGCGGCACGAGCTACGGCGGTTATTCGACCCTGATGGGCTTGATCCGCAGCCCCGAGCGCTTCCGCTGCGGCGTCGCCATATCGGGCGTGTCGGACCTGCCGCTGATGTTCAGTTCCAGCGACTGGTCGCACGACGCGCGCCTGCGCGCCGAGATGACGCAGATCGTCGGCGACCCGGTGCACGGGCTCAAGGCGCTGGAAGACGTGTCGCCGGATTACCTGTACCGCAAGCTGGAACGGCCTTTGCTGCTGGTGCACGGCGGCGCCGACGTGCGGGTCACGCCGGAACACGCGCTGCGCCTGCTGGTGCTGCTCGGCAAGGCGCAAAAACCGCCCCAGGTGATGTTTTTCCCGGGCGAAGGACATGGAATACGGGACAAGGATGCGCGTTATGCGGTCGAAGCGGCGAGCGAGAAATTCCTTTCCGGGTGCCTGCGCGACGATGCGATTGCGGCGCCGTAGCCTTGCGCTGGCAGCCGCGCTCGCGCTGGCGCCGCTGGCGTGCAGCGCCGGCCCGCCGTACGCCAGCGACGATCCGGAACCGACCGAGCACGGTCATTACGAGATCTATTTTTTCGCCGACGGTAGCAGTGCGCAAGCGGGGCGCGACGGCGCCGCGGGCGTCGATTTCAACTATGGCGCGGGCGAAAACCTGCAGCTGACCGCGGTACTGCCGCTCGCGTACGACGACCCCGCGCACGGGCGCGCGTCGAGCGGCGTGGGCAACGTCGAACTCGCGGCGAAATACCGCGTCCTGCACGCGCAGGAGATCGGCTGGGACGTCGCCGTGTTTCCGCGCGTGTTCCTGCCGAGCGCGTCGCGCGGCGTCGGCGACCAGCACCTCGGCGTGCTGCTGCCGGTCTGGCTGCAGCGCGAGATCGACGACGGCTGGACGACGTTTGGCGGCGGCGGCTGCGAATGGCACCGCGGTGGAGACGCGCGCGACTTCTGTCTCGCCGGGTGGGCGGTAATGCACGAAATCCGCAAGGGCCTCACGCTCGGCGCGGAACTCGTCCACCAGGGTGCGGACACGCGCGACGGGCATGCCAGTACGCGGCTCGGCGTCGGCATCGACTACGACCTGAGCGAGCACTGGCACCTGCTCGCCGCGGCCGGGCCTGGACTGGAACGCCCGGCGCAGACCGGGCGCTACGCGTGGTACGTGTCGCTCGAGCTTACGCTGTGAGCGTGCCGCGGCCGGCGACGCGCACGCCGGCGGCCTCGAGCGATTGACGCAGGCGTTGCGCAAACACGGCCGCGTCGGCGCGGTCGCCGTGCACGCAGATCGTATCGGCCTGGAGCGCGAGCTGGCCGCCGTCGCGCGTCGCCACCGTGCGCTGCACCGCGATCCGCACGGCTTGCGCCACGGCGGCGTCGACATCGTGGATCACCGCGTCGGCTTCGCGCCGCGGCGTGAGCGAGCCGTCGGGTTCGTAGCGCCGGTCCGCGAATGCCTCGTGCGCGACGCGCAAACCACAGGCCACGCCGGCCGCCGGCAACGCGCTGCCGGAAAGTCCGACCAGCACCAGGTCGGCGTCGAATGCGCGCACCGCCTGTGCGATCGCGGTCGCCAGCGCCGGGTCGCGTGCCGCCATGTTGTACAGCGCGCCGTGCGGCTTGACGTGCGCGAGACGCGCACCCGCGGCGCGCGTAAACGCGGCGAGCGCGCCGAGCTGGTACAGCGTGAGCGCGTGCGCCTCGGCCGGCGTCAGCTGCATCTCGCGCCGACCGAAGCCCTGCAGATCCGGCAGCGACACGTGCGCGCCGATCGCGACGCCGTGGCGCTGCGCCAGCGCGACCGTGTCGCGCATCGTGACGAAATCCCCGCCGTGGAACCCGCAGGCGACATTCGCCGACGTGATCCAGGGCATCACCTCGGCATCCTGGCCCATGCGCCAGGCGCCGAAGGATTCGCCCATGTCGCAGTTGAGGTCGATCTCAGTCATTGAGCCGTTCCGCGACGTTGCGCGCCAGAGCGGCGAGCGCGCGTTCGCGCGCAAGATAGCGCGTTTGCGCTTCCGGCAGCGAGATCTCGGTGAAGCGCAGCGCGTCGCCGGGCTTGCGCTGGCCGAGCCGCGGCAGGTCGATCGCGGCGACGTGCGCCAGGCGCGGGTAGCCGCCGGTGGTCGGCGCTTCGGCCATCAGCAGCAGCGGCTGGCCGCCGGGTGGCAGCTGCAGCGTGCCCGGCACGGCGCCGGCGGAAACCAGTTCGCACGGTGCGGCGAGTGCGAGCGTCGCGCCATCGAGGCGGTAGCCGACGCGATTCGAGTCCGGCGCAACGCGCCACGCGGTCGCGAACAAGGCTTCGCGCGAGGCGGCGTCGAGCGCGTCGAACTGCGCGCCGCGCAGCAGCGCGATGGGCCGCTGCGGGTCGTCACGCCAGGGTGCGGGATGGAGCGCCCAGCGCGCGGCAGCGAACGCGCCGCCGCCGGTTTCGAGTGTGCGCCACAGCTGTCGCGCGCGCGGCGCGGCCGTCGCGACGGCAAGTATTTTATCCGGCGCGAGCGCGCGGCCGATGCCGGCGTTGACGTCGACGCTGCGGCTGCCGAGCGCGCGTTCGGTATCGAAGCCGCCGGCGACTGCCAGGTAGCTGCGTGCGCCATCGCGCACGGTGCCGAGCGCGATCTCGGCGCCCGCGCGCAAGGCGACGGGGCAACCCTGCGGCAGCCGTTCGCCGTCGCAATGCGCCTCGATCGCGGCACCGGCGAGCGCGATCAGGCAGGGCGCCTCGGCGCGCAGGCGCGGGCCGCGCAGCGTGATTTCGAGTGCGGCCGCCGCGGCGTCGTTGCCAACCAGCAGGTTCGCGAGCCGGCGCGAGACGTCGTCCATCGCCCCCGCACTGCCGACGCCGAGCGCGGCATAGCCGTGGCGTCCGGCGTCCTGCAGCGTGGTCAGCAGGCCCGGCGCGAGCACGCGAAAACTCATGTCGTCCAGGCCGCGAACTCGGCCGCGTCGATGGCGCGAAAACGCACGCGGCGGCCCGGTTCGCACGTGGCCGGCGGGGTGCGTGCCGGGTCGAACAGCACGAGCGGCGTGCGACCGATCAGGTGCCAGCCGCCAGGCAGCTCACGCGGATAAATGCCGGTCTGCGCGCCGCCGATCGCGACGCTGCCGGCCGGCACGCGCGTGCGCGGACTGGCGCGGCGCGGCACGTGCAGCGCGTCGTCCAGGCCGAGCAGATACGGAAATCCCGGCGCGAAACCGAGCAGGGCGACGCGGTAGTCGCCTGCAACGTGGCGCGCGATCACTTCGTCGGGCGAGAGTCGCGCGTGCATCGCGACCGCGTCGAGGTCCGGCCCGAATTCGCCGCCGTAACACACCGGGATGTCGAGCGGGGCGCGCGTATCGAGTGGAGTGTCGGCGGCGGCCTGCGCGAGTGCCGCAAGCAAACGGTCAGCCAATACGTCGAACGGAGCTACCGTCGCGGATTGCGCGAACGCGCAGGGGTCGTAGCGCACACACACGCTCGCGTACGCCGGCACGATGTCCTCGATGCCCGGCAGTGCTGCGGCGCGCAGCGCTTGCGCCAGTGCCAGCGCACGCGCGTTGAGCGCGGCGTCGACGCGGCTGCCGAGCGTCAGCAGCAGGGCGCGGTCGCCGAGCGCTTCGAGCGTGAACGGTGTGGACTCCACGGCGCGCGCGGCCGCGCTCACGCCGGCGTGCAGCGCAACGCCGTGCGCAGCGCGGCGAGCCGCTCGTCGCGCGCCGCCGGCGCGTAGGCTTCGCGCGCGCCGACGCCCCATACCGGCCGCGGCCACGCCGCGTCGCCGACGTGGCGCGCGATCACGTGCACATGCAGCTGCGGCACGACGTTGCCGAGCGCGGCGATGTTGAGCTTGTCCGGCTTGTGCAACGCGTGCAGCACGTGCGCGCAGGCATTGATCTCCTCCAGCAGCGCGTGCTGCGTGTCGCGTTCGAGTTCGATCAGTTCGCGCAGGCCCGCGCGGCGCGGCACCAGGATCAGCCACGGCCAGCGCGCGTCGTCCATCAGCAGCAGGCGCGAGACGGCCAGGTCCCCGACCGTGTGCGTGTCGCCGGCGAGGCGCGGGTCGAGCTGGAACGCGATGTCGCCCATGCGTTCAGTGCGACGCCAGGGTGCGCCCGAAAAACGCGAGCGTGCGTTCGAGCGCGAGCTTTGCGCTGGCAGCGTCGTAGTGGCCGGGATCGACATCGCGCATGAACGCGTGTCCGGCAGGATACGTATAAATTTCCGCATCCGGCAATTCCGCGCGATGGCGCGAGATCGCCTCCGGCGGAATGCTCGCGTCCTTTTCGCCGAAATGGAATTGCACCGGCGCCTGCGGTGTTTCCTGCAGGAACGAAACGTTGCGTGCGCCGTAATAGCTGACTGCCGGCAGGCCGAGCCGTGTGGCCGCCAGGAACGCGATCGTGCCGCCCCAGCAATAGCCCACCACGCCGACCTTGCCGGCGGACCGGATCGACTCGGCCGCGCTCGCGACGTCGCTTACGGCGCGCTCGATGCCGACCTGGCCGACCAGCTGCTTGCCGCGTTCGTAGTCGGCCGGGTCGTAGCGCAGCTCCACGTCGCTTTCGACGTGGTCGAAAAACGCCGGCGCGATCGCCGTGTAGCCCTGCGCCGCGAAACCGTCGGCGACGCTGCGGATGTGGGCGTTGACGCCGAAAATCTCCTGCACCACGACGATGCCGCCCTTGGAAGCGCCCGGCGGCGTCGCGAGGTACGCGCCGATGCATTGCATGCCGCCGGTGTTGAGGTTGATGCGGTGGCCCATGTCTGTCGCTCCGTCGCTGGTTGCTCCTGGGTCGAGCGTACGACGGGAACCGCGGGCGGGGAAGGTTTTTCTTTGCGCGTCATTCCGGCGAAAGCCGGAATCCCGTGTCTTGTTGCAACGCCTTGGAGGCGCTGGATGACCAACGCCGCCGTTGAAGAGCGCCTCAGGCTTTCGTCGCAATGACGAGGAGAAGGCTTACGCCGCCGCGTAGCTCGTCACCCGGTTGCGCCCGCTCGCCTTGGCGCTGTACACGGCTTTGTCCGCGGCTTCGATCAGGCTTTCCAGGCGCGCCGGTTTCGGCAGGCGCGAAAGCAGCGCGATACCGATGCTGATGGTCGCGATCGGGCGCAGCTCCGGCGCGAACGTCGCGAGCGTTTCCGCCACGCGCTGGCGCAGGCGTTCAGCCAGCGCGATGACCTCGTTCCCGTCGCGGCCGGTGATCGCGGCGACGAATTCCTCGCCGCCGTAGCGGCCGAGCAAGTCGCCGGGCTCCAGCCACTGGCGCAGCGTCTGCACGCCGCCGACGAGCACGCGGTCGCCGAACAGGTGTCCGCGCGCGTCGTTGATCTGCTTGAAATGGTCGAAATCGATCAGCAGCACGGCGAGTTCGCGCTGGTCGCGTTCGCAGCTGGTGACCAGCGCGTCGAGCTGGCGCATCAGGTGCCCGCGATTGAACACGCCGGTGAGCGGATCGGTGATCGCTGCTTGGTACAGCTGCTGCGCCTGCTGTTCCAGGCGCGTATTCGCTTCGCTCAACGCGGCGCGTTTGCGTTCGATCTCGGCATTGCGCGTGGCCAGGGCGCGGTTCAGCTTGCGCACGCCGAAGAAGCGCCAGACGAACAGCGCCAGGATCAGGCTCAGGCCGACCAGTGCAGCGATGCCGTAGATGCGCTGCAGGCGCTGCTGGTGCAGCAGCGCCGCCTGCAGCGCGTTGTCCTTGGTCACGAGTGCAAGCTTCTGTTCCGACGCGGCGCGCGCGTATTGCGATTCGAGCGCGGACAAGCGCCGGCTGGCGCGCGTGCCGAGCAGTTCCTCGCGCAGCGCGGCGAGCCGGTGCGCGTCGTCGAGCGCGGCCGCCTTGTTGCCTTCGGCGCTGGCCAGCCGTTCGCGCAGGGCGTACGCCTGTGTTAGCAGCGGCTTCGAATCGCGCGCCTGCGGGCTGGCGAAGGTTTCGTCCAGCAGCTTGCGCGCGCCGGCGTGGTCGCCGCGCGCGAGCGAGACTTCGGCCAGCGCGACCTGGCTGCGCGCCATGATTTCGTGCTGGTCCAGTTCGCGTCCGAGCGCGAGCGCCTCTTTCAGGCGCACTTCGGCCTCCGCGATGCGGTTCAGGCCGAGCAGCGCGCGGCCGGAGTCGAGCAGGCTGAAGGCGGTGGACGGCCGGTTGCCGGTGGCGCGTCCGAGCGCAAGCGCTTCGTCCGCGGCGGCGAGCGCGGGCTCGAATTCGCGCACGTCGGCGAGGTAGCTCGCATACGTGCCGAGCGTCGCGGCGTAGTTGCTGGTGTCGGCATGGCGTTTGGCGACGTCGAGCGCGCGCGTGAAATAACTGCGGGTGGCGACGTCGTCGCCAAGGTCGCGGTAGATGAGGGCCAGGTTGCGCAGGGACAATTCCAGGCGCACACCGCTGCGCTCGCGGATCGCGTCGGACTTCAGGTGCAGGTCGAGCGCCTGGGCGTAGTCGCCGCGGTCGCGCGCAATCGTGCCGAGGTTCGACAGCGCGGTTGCGACGCCGGCGTCGTCGCCCATCAGGCGGCGCAGTTCCAGCGCGCGATTCTCGTGCCGGGCCGCCTCGTCGAGCTTGCCGCGGCGGCGGTCGAGCACGCCGATGTATTCCTCGGCGAATGCCTCGGCGTCGCTCAGCTGCGCGCGCTGCGCGATCTCGAACAGGTCGCGCGAAATCGATTCGGCGTGCGCGTAGTCGCCGGTCAGCAGCGCGACTTCGCCGCGCGCGATGAGGCTTTCGGCCGTCTGGACGTCCAGGCCGGCGCGCTGTGCGGCGGCTTGCGCGCGTCGCAGGTGTGTTTCGGCGATGCCGTAGGCGTCGAGCGCGCGGAACACGTCGCCGAGCAGGGTTTCGACCGCGGCTTCGCCTTGAACGCCGCCGAGCGCGACATAGAGCGGCGCGAACGGGGCGAGCGTACGGTCGAGGTCGGAGGCCAGGCGTTGTGCGGCCGCGGCCGCTTCGGCGCGCGGAAACGCCGGTGCCTCCGGCGGCTGCGCGGCAGCCGCTCCTGCCAGACACGCCAGCAGCCCGAAGGCGTGGCGTTTCCCCAAAGTCCGGTTTTGCATGTTGCTGGTGCCCCAACCAACACCGAGCCCGGGCCAGGATCACCCGCCCGGCACGGCGGCATGGGCTTAAGTGTAAACTATGCGCTCCCGCCGTACGTAAAACCGCGCCATTCCCATGTCCACCGCCACCCCCAAAGTCGGCTTCGTGAGCCTCGGCTGTCCGAAGGCATTGGTCGATTCCGAACGTATCCTCAGCCAGCTCAAGGTCGAGGGCTACCAGATCGTCCCCAGTTACCAGGCCGCCGACGTGGTCGTGGTGAACACCTGCGGTTTCATCGATGCCGCTGTGCAAGAGTCCCTGGACGCCATCGGCGAGGCGCTGGCCGAAAACGGCAAGGTGATCGTCACCGGCTGCCTCGGCAAGCGCGCTGACATCATCCGCGAGGCGCATCCGGATGTGCTCGCCATCACCGGTCCGCAGGACTACGCGAGCGTGATGAACGCCGTGCACGCCCAACTGCCGCCGCAGCACGATCCGTTCGTCGACATCGTGCCGCAGCGCCGGCGCCGCGGCGCGGCGGCGCCGGCAAAAATCGCCGTAAACGATGACATCGGCGTGAAACTGACGCCTAAACACTACGCGTACCTGAAGATTTCCGAAGGCTGCAATCACCGCTGCACGTTCTGCATCATCCCATCGATGCGCGGCGATTTGGTCTCCAGACCCGTTGACGAGGTCCTGCGCGAGGCGGCGAAGCTGGTCAAAAGCGGCGTGCGCGAGCTTCTGGTCATTTCGCAGGACACCAGCGCCTACGGCGTGGACATGAAATACGCCGCGCGCGACTGGAACGGCCGCGCCGTGCGCACGCGCATGACCGAACTGTGCGACGCGCTGGGCGAACTCGGCGCCTGGGTGCGCCTGCACTACGTGTATCCGTACCCGCACGTGGACGAGGTGATCGAGCTGATGGCGGCGCGCCGCGTGCTGCCGTATCTCGACATTCCGTTCCAGCATGCCAACCCGCGGATTTTGAAACTCATGAAACGCCCCGCCGCGAGCGCGAAAACGCTGGACCGCGTGCGCGCCTGGCGCGCCGCCTGCCCGGATATCACGTTGCGCAGCACGTTCATCGTCGGATTTCCCGGCGAGACCGAAGCGGAATTCGAGGAACTGCTCGCGTTCCTGCACGAGGCGCAGCTCGACCGCGTCGGCGCGTTCGCGTATTCGCCGGTCGATGGCGCGCAGGCGAACGCACTGCCGGGTGCGGTCGACGAGGACGTCAAACAGCAGCGCCTGGAACGTTTCATGGCAACGCAGGCGGCGATCAGCGCGGCGAAACTGCAGCGCAAGGTTGGCAGCACGGTGACGGCGCTGGTCGACCACGCCGGACCGGACGGTGCCGTCGCACGCACGATGGCGGATGCGCCGGAGATCGACGGCCTGCTGCACATCCGGGATGGGCAGAAGCTCAAGCCGGGGCAGTTCGTGGATGTGCGGGTTGAAGAAGCGGACGAGCATGATTTGTTCGGGAGCTTGGCGAAGTAAAGCGCTTCTCGCGGGGCAATCGATCCCTCTCCCCCATCGCGCAGCGACGGGGGAGAGGTCAGGTGAGGGGGCGACGATCGTCGGCGCGACACCGTCCGCCGCCCCCTCACCCAACCCTCTCCCCCGACGTTTGTCGGGGGAGAGGGGCTAGCTACGACAAGCGTCGGGGTGAGTTCTTTCGTATGCGTTTCGTTTCGCCTGCCCGCGACCAAATCGACCCGCACGTGTTCCAGCGCCAGCCGCTGTCCGCATGGCACGAATTCACCCCCTGGCTCACCGGCCCCACGTGGCCCGACGTCGCCGATCTGAACGACGCCGTCCACGATTCCACATTGCCGCAATTCGTCGCGCAAACCCCGGCCTTGCTCGCGGACGGGCTGCACTACGAACAGCGCATTGCCGAGCGCGGCCAGGTCGCGACGCGCCCCGGCAACTGGCATGACCTGCTCAATGCGCTGGTCTGGCGGCGTTTTCCGGCGCTGAAAAAAGCCCTGAACGTGCGCCAGGTGGCCGAGATCGCGCAAGTCGGCCCGAAACGCCGCACGCGTGCGCAGTGCGCGCTGACGCATTTCGACGAGGCCGGCATCGGCGTGGCCGTGCGCGATCCGGCGCTGCTCGCACTGTGGGACGCGCACGACTGGCACGGGCTGTTCTGGCGCGAACGCGCGGCATGGCAGGACGGCCGCATCGTCGCGACCGTCTTCGGTCACGCGCTGCTGGAACACGCGCTGACGCCGGAAAAATATCTGTGCGGCAAGGCCCTGGTCGTGCAGCTGCCTGCGGACGCGGCGGACGAATCCGCACTGGCTGCCGCGGCGGTGGCGATCGCCGATCGGCTGGTGCTCAACGATCCGCAGGAACTGCGGCCGCTGCCGCTTTCCGGCATCCCCGGCTGGCACGCGGGCAACGATGTCGAACATTTCTACCGCGACGCGCCGTGTTTTCAGCCGTTGCGCGTCGGGCGGCGCTACCCGGCTCCGCTCGTGCTCGCGTCGTAACGCACCGCGATCACGGCGAACGTGCGCCGGCCGCCGGGCAGGTCGGCTTCGAATTCGTCATCCACGCGCTTGCGCAGCGCCGCGCGCGCGAGAGGCGAGTCGACACTGATCCAGCCGAGCCCCGCGTCGGTCTCGTCCGGTCCGACGATGCGCAGATGCTGCCGCTTGCCGGCGTCGTCCTCGATGCAGAACCACGCGCCGAAAAATATCGTGTCGAGCGCCGTCGGCGGCTGCGCCGCGACTTTCAGGTGCTCGAGCCGCTTGCCCAGGTAGCGCACGCGGCGGTCGATCTCGCCGAGTTGCTTTTTGCGATACGTATACTCGGCGTTCTCCGAGCGGTCGCCTTCGGCCGCCGCCGCAGCGAGCGCCTTGACCACTTCAGGCCGGCGCACGCGCCAGAGTTCGTCCAGTTCCGCTTTGAGCTTGTGCTGGCCCTCGGGCGTGATGATCGCGGTGGACGGGCCCTGCGGCGCACGCCAGCGGCCCACGTCAGGAACTCCGCGCCGGCGTCGCGGCGAGCTTGTCCAGGTAGGCGATGTAGGCGTCGACCTGCGGCAAGATCGGATCGTTCGGCAGCGTCAACTTGATCTGCTGCAGCAGCGCGCGCGCGGGCATTTCCTTGTTCATGCGCTCAGCCAGCAGCTGCGCGGCCAGGAGATAATTGCGGCCGACGTCGGCGTTATCGCGGAAGCGCTTGTGGAAACCCTGCAGCAGCGCGAGCGCGGTTTGCGTCTGGCCGGCCGCGGCGGCGGCCGCGGCCAGGCGCGTGATGTCTTCGGGGGCATCGAGCGCGAAAGCCGGGTCCGTCACGCGCACTTCGCGCAACACGTCGAGCGCGCGGCGCACATCGTTGTTTTTCAGCAGCAGGGCGATCCAGGCTTTCGCGTGCGTGCTGCGCTCGGCCGTTTCGCCGTTCTGCCGCAGCCAGTGGTCGTATTCCTGGTGCAGCGGCAGCGAGCGCGGCAGCACGCGCAACTCGTCGCGCAGCAGCATCGCCGCGCCGTCCGCGTCGCCGCCGGCAGCACGCGCGCGAGCCGCAGCGACGATGCGTTCGGCGGGATCGTCCGGCGTCGCCTCGGCGCCCAGTT
>Ga0207702_10003199_pt1 | contig 15123 bp, 11 predicted proteins | sample KBSCornC62_FD_184302 | JGI IMG/M metagenome (GOLD analysis project Ga0207702, IMG submission 184302) | Corn rhizosphere microbial communities from Kellogg Biological Station, Michigan, USA - KBS Corn C6-2 (SPAdes) (version 2) | ecosystem: Host-associated > Plants > Roots > Rhizosphere > Soil ...
CGCGATGCCGCATTACGACGCGCTCCTGCTCGCCTCGCCCCAGCGCGCGCGGGACCGGGTTTTCCTCTCCACGCTCCGCCCGCTCGTGAACCGCATCAGGGTCGAGGACATGCGCAGCGCCAATTACTCGGTCGATCGCGACACCGATAAGCAGAGCCCGAAGGCCGCCGCCGCCTGGCTGGACGCGCATCTGAAGCCACCACGCCAGCCATAACCGTTCCAACGCTCTCCCGGAACATTTCGCCGCGCCGCAGCATCGGTTCACCGCCGCTTCATTGACGGGCCACCATAGTCGGGCCATCGACGCGATGATACAACATATCACCTTTTAAGGATTACCAGGTGCGGACACTGATCGGGGTTTCGATGATCGCGTTGATGGCGGCGGCTGCGCAGGCGGCGGATACCCCCGCCACCGTAACTGCGGACCCGGCGGGCCCGCCCACGCCGCCGACCGAGATTACCGGCCCCGACACGAGCAATGCCCATCCCAACGAGATCATCGTCACCGCGCGCCGCCTGTCCGAAGCGCGCGCCGCGATCCAGCCGAGCCTGGGCGCGACATCCTATGGCGTGACCAACACCACCATCCAGGCCCTGCCGGGCGGCGACAATCAGCAGTTCAACCAGATCGTGCTGCAGCTTCCCGGCGTGGTGCAGGACGGCTTCGGCCAGTTCCATGTGCGCGACGACCATAATGGCCTCCAATATCGCATCAACGGCACCATCCTGCCCGAGGGCATCGCCGTGTTCGGCCAGACGCTCAGCCCGCGCCTGATCGACCATTTCGCGCTGCTGACAGGTGCGCTCCCCGCCCAATATGGCCTGCGCACCGCGGGCATCATGGACATCACCACCAAGACCGGCTTCCAGAATGGCGGCCAGATCTCGGTCTATGGCGGCAGCCACGATATGATCGAGCCGAGCGTCGAATATGGCGGCTCGTCGGGCAACACGAACTATTTCGGCTCGTTCGATTTCCGCCACACCGGGCTCGGCATCGAGAGCGTCGACGGCTCCTCGACCCCGCTCCACGACAAGAGCGATCAGGGCACGGCCTTCGGCTATGTCGATCACATTATCGACAGCGACAATCGCGTCTCGCTGATCGGCGGCTATTCGGACCAGAGCTTCCAGATTCCGAACCCGCGCGGGCTGCACCCCGATCTCGGCTTCGACGTCAACGGCCAGACCGACTATCTCTCAGACGACCTCAACGAGAAGCAGCGCGAGCGCACCGCCTTCGCCCAGGCATCCTACCTCCATCACGGTAGCCAGCTCACCTTCCAGGCAAGCCTGTTCGCGCGCTATTCGTCGTTGGTCTACACGCCCGACGTCGCCGGCGAATTGTTGTTCAATGGCGAGGCGCAAAGCGCCGTGAAGCACGATTTTGCGATCGGCGGCCAGATCGAGGCCGCTTATCGCCTCAACAGCACGCACACCTTGCGCGGCGGCGTGATCCTCTCGCGCGATCACAGCACCAGCGACACCACCACCTATGTCTTTCCGGTCGACGATACCGGCGCGCAGACCGGCCCCTATTTCGGCATACCCGAAAAGGGCGGCGCCACCGAGATGACCTACTCGGCCTATCTCCAGGACGAATGGAAGCTCACTCCCACCTTCACGGTCAATTTCGGCGGCCGCTTCGATCTCTACAACGCCTATCGCCAGGAACATCAGTTCAGCCCGCGCATCAACGCGGTGTGGCAGGCGACGCCCGGCACCACGATCCATGTCGGCTATGCGCGCTATTTCTCGCCGCCTCCGTTCGAGCTGGTGGCCAGCACCAGCGTCAACAAGCTGATCGGGACCAGCGGCGAGGCCGCGGGCACGCAAAACACCACGCCCTTTGCCGAGAAACAGAATTATTTCGACGTCGGCCTGGAGCAGAAGCTGGGCGAGGGGCTGAGCTTCAGCATCGACGGCTATTATCGCCGTTCGCACAATCTGATCGACGAGGGCCAGTTCGGCGCGCCGATCATTCTCCAGCCCTTCAATTACCGGCTCGGCACGATCAAGGGCATCGAGGGCAACCTCACCTACCAGCGCGGCAATGTGCTGGCTTATGCCAATTTCGCGGTGGCGAACGCCAAGGGCAAGGACATCGTCTCAAGCCAGTTCGCGTTCGATCCCGACGATCTCGCCTACATCAAGGATCATTACATCCACCTCGACCACGACCAGAAATATACCGGCTCGGCGGGTCTCTCTTACCTGATCCATGAAGGCGCGCTGGCGAACAGCAAGTTCGGCGTCGATATGATCTACGGATCGGGCCTGCGCACCGATGGCGCCACGCCCAATGGCGGCGTGCTGCCGGGCTATGCCCAGTTCAACCTGTCGGCCAGCCATACCTTCCCCGAAGGCATCGAGATCCGGTTCGATGTGGTCAACGTCGCCGACCACAAATATGAGATACGCGACGGTTCGGGCATCGGCGTCGGCGCGCCGCAATATGGGCCGCGCCGCGGCTTCTTCGTCGGGATCAGCAAGAGCATTTGAGCGCGCGTCATGGGGCGCTAGACCGAGCCCCATGACCGATCGCCTCTGCAACATCTGCGGCCACACCAGCATGATCGTTCGGCCTAGCCGCGAGATCATCTGCGTGGGTTGCGGGTCGCATGGCCGAATGCGGCTGATGTGGCTGATGCTGGCACGGCATGACCTGCTCCGCCCCGGCCTGCGGTGTCTCCACATCGCGCCCGAGGCCGCGCTTGCGACGCGCCTCCGCGCCATCTTCGGCGACGGCTATGACCCGGTCGACATCGCGCCCGAGCTTTATCCGTTTGCGGGCGGCATTCGCCGTTTCGGCTTGGTCATGGATACGCCGGCGCTCGCTTCGGCCACCTACGACGTGGTGCTTCATTCGCATGTGATGGAACATGTTCGCGGCAATGTGAGCGCGGTGCTGTTCCACCTGCATCGCGCGCTCAGGCCGGGGGGCAAACAGGTCTGCTGCATCCCGATCGTCCGCGGGCGTCATTACGCAGAGGATCTTGGCCCCATCGACCCTGACGAGGCGATGCGCCGTTTTGGCCAGGATGACCATGTCCGCATGTTCGGCGCGCTGGATCTGCACACGACGCTCGGCATGCTCTTCGCGCTGCCCGAACAATATGACCTGCTGCGCGATTACGACGCCGATCTGCTTGCGCGACATGGCATTCCCGAAGTGACCTGGGCGGGCTGGTCGCCCGGTTCGGTGCTCATGCTCGACAAACAGGACCTGTTGTTGCGCGACTGACGCTTGGCGCGCGATACGCGACGTCATAGGACGAGCCCATGGCCAACGTTCCGCCCATCAAAGGTGGCTGCCTCTGCGGAGCGCTACGCTACGAAGCGAACGCCGCGCCGCTCTATGCCGGCCTCTGCTATTGCGCCGATTGCCGCAAGGCCTCGGGCTCGGCCTTCATCCCCTTCATCGGCTTCCGCGCGGCCGATCTGGTCATCACGGGGGAAGCCCTCCGGTCGCACGTGCCGAGCTTCAGCGGCGGTACCGCGACCCGCAACCATTGCGCGCAATGCGGCGGCCTCGTCTTCGGCGGCATCCACGGCGAGACCGACGAGCACACCATCTATGCGGGCTCGCTCGACGATCCGTCGCGCTTCGAGCCCAAAGTTGCCCTGTTCGTCCGCGATCGCCCCGCGTGGGCGGAGGTGAAGGCCAGCCTCACCGAATTTGAGACGATGCCCGACTGACGCGGGACGAGGCTTATTTCGACGGCGCGAGCTTGGTGTTCAGCACCCAGCCGACATTGTCATTCTCGTCGGCGACCTCCCACCACAGATCCTGCTTCTTGCCGGTCGGGTAGACAATCGTTCCCGGCGGCAGCATGCGGATCGTCGCGCCCGCAGCCGCTGGGGTCTTGTGCAGCGCCACGGGGCCCATCGTGGTGAAGGTGCGCGCCGGCGCCGCTTCGGCTGTGCCTTCGCTGCCCGGGCCGACCAGGTTCAGCGAGATTACCATCTTCGAATAGGCCTGGATGAAAGAGAGCGTCACCATTCGGCCGACATCGGTATTGTCGTAGCCGCCGCCGACCGCGCCCACCGCGCCGCCCAGGAAGCCGACGCCACCGCCGCCGCCGAAGCTGATATTGTTCTTGGCGGCATAGCCGTCCTCGGTCGCGATCGTCTCGGTAGTGCGCACGTTGGTGAGCGACAACACCGTGTTGGCTTCCACCTTGCGCGAGCGGATGCCGCCGACCAGGCCGCCCAACCGCCCGCCGACCAGGCCACCGATCGCGGCACCCGCCCCGCCGCCGCTGACATTGCTGTTCGCGCCCTGTATCTCCGCGACCAGAACATAGTCCGCCGCCTTGATCTGGCCCTGGCCGACATTCGAGCCGCGCTGCAGGCCTAGATTGCCGCCGATCGCGCGCTCGCGCTCGGCCGCATTCAGGCCGGCGCCGCGATCGACCAGATTGAAGCAGCCCGACCGCTGGATCATGACCTTGAGCAGCTTGGAGGGCGGCGCCAGGCTGAACTGTGTCCAGCCGTTGGGATCGTCGCCGTCGGCGACCGAGACGGTGCCCAGCTTGCGCGTGCAATGCGGCACATCGTCCATCGTCTGCTGCTGCAACTGCTGGCCGCTCGATGCCTTGGCGAGCTTGGGCTCGGCCAGAGCGATCGTGGTGACCAAAGACGCCGCAACGGCGCCGAGGCTGGCTTTCTGAAGCAAGGTCATCATACGTGCCCCCGTCGCAAATAGTGCGCCGGCCCTACCAAGAATCGGGCCGTCGGCAAGATTTACCCCAGATTAACGATCAGAAGCCAGCCGCACGCTACGCCATCTGCGTCAGCACGAAGGCGAAAGCCTCGGCGCGTTCGTGCAACGCCTCGAACCGGCCCGATTTACCGCCATGGCCCGCGCCCATGTTGATCTTGAGCAACAGAAGGTTGTCGTCACTCTTGGTCGCGCGCAGCCGCGCCGCCCACTTCGCCGGCTCCCAATAGGTCACGCGCGGGTCGTTGAGCCCGCCGGTGATCAGCAGGGGCGGATAGGCCTTCGCCTCGACATTGTCGTATGGGCTGTAGCTGCGGATCAGCTCGAACGCGGCCTTGTCGGTGATCGGATTGCCCCATTCGGGCCATTCGCCCGGAGTCAGCGGCAATTCGGCGTCGAGCATCGTGTTGAGCACGTCAACGAACGGCACGTCCGCCACCACCGCGCCCCACAGATCGGGATCGGTGTTGGTCACCACCCCCATCAGCTCACCGCCGGCGGACCCGCCGTTGATCGCGATATTGCCCTCTGACGTGAAGCCCGCTTGGATCAGGCCTTTCGCCGCATCGACGAAGTCGCGGAAGGTATTCCAGCGCTGCTCGGCCTTGCCCTGCAGATACCAGTCATAGCCGAGATCGTCGCCGCCGCGGATATGCGCGATCGCATAGGCCCAGCCGCGATCGAGCAGGCTCAGCCGCCCGGTCGAGAAGCTCGGCGGGATCGCATGACCATAGGCGCCATAGGCATAGAGCAAGACCTTGCCGCTGCCATCCCTGGGAAAGCCCCTGGGATAGACGATCGACACCGGCACTTTCGCGCCGTCGCGCGCGGTCACCGTCAACCGTTCGGTCGCATATTTGCTGGCGTCATACCCTGAGGGCACTTCCTGCACCTTGAGCGTGGTCAGCGCGAGCGTGTCGGGATCGCAGTCATAGACCGTGAGCGGCGTCACCATCGACGAATAGGTCAGCCGGTAGGCCGCCGGCGCGAATTCGGGATTGGTCGAGGCGCCGGCACTGTAGCTCGCCTCGGGGAACTGCACGCGCTGCTCCTTGCCGCCCCAGTCGCGCAGGATGATCTGGTCGAGTCCTTCGATCCGCGCCGCGATCATCAGATGACGATCGAATGCAGCGATGCCGGTAAGGTAAACTTCGTCCGATCCCGCCACCACTTCTTCCCACGTCCCGGGATTGTCCGGGTCGGCGCGAACGATGCGGAAATTGACGTGGTTGTCGTTGGTCAGGATCCACAAGCTGCCATGCGCGCTGTCCACGCTATATTGGCGCTTCACCTGCCGCGGGCTGACCAGGACCGGCTCGGCTGTGGGATCGGCCGCCGGTACCAGCCGGACCTCGCTGGTCTGGTTGTCGCCGGTCGCGATCTCGATCCATTGTTTGTCGCGCGTGCCGCCGACAGCGACGCGGAAGCCTTCGTCCGCCTCCTCGTACAACACCTTGTCGTCTTTGGGATTGGTGCCGAGCCGGTGCAGCAGCGCCTTGTAGCTGCGCCAATTATCGTTGACCTCGGTATAAGCCAGCGCGTCCGACCCCGCGCTCCACGCCACTCCGCCATTGCTGACCAGGGTCACCGTCTCAAGATCTTCGCCTGTCGCCAGATCGCGGATGCGCAGCACATAGCGCTCGGCGCCGCTGTCGTCCGCGCTCCAGGCCATCAGCTTGCCGTCGGGGCTGATCGCGACCGCGCCGACGCGGAAATATTCCTTGCCCCCGGCTTCCTTGGGTTCGTCGAGGATCAGCTGATCCGCTCCGCCCGCGACCGGCCGGCGCCACCATTTCGGATATTGCCCGCCCGTCTCGTAGGCCCACCAATAAAGATAGTCCCCATCCTTCTGCGGGACCGACGCATCGTCCTGCTTCACCCGCCCCTTCATCTCTTCGTAGATCGCATCGATTAGCGGCCGGTGCGGCGCCATCTGCGCCTCGAAATAGGCATTCTCCTCTTTCAGATAAGAGAGAACCGTCTCATCGGTGACCTCGGGATAGTTCGGATCCTTGAGCCACGCCCACGGGTCCTCGATCCGGATGCCATGATGCTCATAAACGTGGGGTTTGGTCGCGGCGATGGGCGCTTGGGCGTCGTTCATATCGCCTCTGTGGGGACAGGACGGCGCCATCGCAAGCATTGGCACAATCTTAAGCGTCGGCGTAGAGGGAGAGGGAGACCGGCTCGCGCGTTGGGGTGGCGCGGGTTTGATCGCCGCTCGATGAGGTTTATTAGGCCCCTATGTCCACTTATGCCGACCGTCTCCAGGCTCTGCGCGAGGAGCTTGCCCGCCGCCGTCTCGACGGTTTCGTCGTGCCGCTCACCGACGAGCATATGTCCGAATATGTCGGCGCTTATGCCCAGCGGCTGGCCTGGCTGACCGGCTTCCAGGGCTCGGCCGGCACCGCCGCCGTATTGCCCGCCGAAGCCGCCATCTTCGTCGATGGCCGCTACACCTTGCAGGTGCGCGAGCAGGTTTCCGCCGACCAGTGGAGCTACCAGTCGGTCCCGCAGACCAGCGTCGCCTCCTGGCTGTCCGAGCATGCGCCCGAGGGCGCGCGGATCGGCTACGATCCCTGGCTCCACACCAAGACCTGGGTCGAACAGGCGACCAAGGCCTTGGCCCAGAAAGGCGCGACCCTCGTCGCGGTCGATACCAACCCTGTCGACGCGGTCTGGCCCGACCAGCCTTTGCCCTCCACCGCGCGCCTCGTGGTGCAGCCCGACCAGTTCGCCGGGCGCTCGTCCGCCGACAAACGCCAGGAGATCGCCGACTGGCTGACCAAAACCAGGGCCGACGCCGCGGTCCTGTCCGCGCTCGATTCGATCGCCTGGACCTTCAACGTGCGCGGCCAGGATGTCGATCGCACGCCGGTCGCCCTAGCCTATGCCCTGGTCAATGCCGACGGCACCGCCGATCTGTTCGTCGCGCCCGGGAAGATCGGCGAGGATGTCGCCCAGCATCTCGGCAACGCGGTCCGCGTCCATCCGCGCGACGCCTTCGCCGGCCATCTCGCGAGCCTGAAGGACAAGCGCATCGCGGCCGATCCCGAACGCGCGGTCTCGGCCATCTTCAAGACGCTGTCCGATGCGGGCGCGACCGTGCTTGAGCTGCGCGATCCCGTCGTGCTGCCCAAGGCGGTCAAGAACCAGGCCGAAATTGCCGGCCAGGATGCCGCCCAGGCACGCGATGGGGCGGCGCTCACCCGCTTCCTCCACTGGCTCTCGGTCGAGGCGCCCAGGGGCGGTGTCGACGAGCTCAGTGCCGCCGCCAGGCTCCAGGCTTTCCGCGAGGAGACAGGCGCGCTCCGGGATCTGAGCTTCGATACGATTTCCGGCGCAGGCCCTAACGGCGCGGTCGTCCATTATCGGGTGAGCGAGGAGACCAACCGCCCGCTCGAACCGAATTCGCTCTATCTGGTCGATTCGGGCGGCCAATATCAGGACGGCACCACCGACGTGACGCGCACGGTCGCGATCGGCACGCCGACGCCGGAGATGCGCGACCGTTTCACCCGCGTGCTCAAGGGACATATCGCGCTCGCCCGCGTGGTCTTCCCGCAGGGCACGCGCGGGTCGCAGCTCGACACGCTCGCCCGCCAATATCTGTGGGCGGCCGGGCTCGATTATGCGCACGGCACCGGCCACGGCGTCGGCTCCTTCCTCGCGGTGCATGAAGGGCCGCAGCGGATCGCGCCCGGCGGCAGCGGCTTCGCCGGCGGCGACGAGCCGCTCCAGGCGGGCATGATCCTTTCCAACGAGCCCGGTTATTACAAGACCGGCGAATATGGCATCCGGATCGAGAATCTGGTGCTGGTCGAGCCGCGCGACGCGCCCGGCGCGGAGAAAAAGCTCCTCGGTTTCCGTACGCTCACCTTCGCCCCGCTCGACCGCCGGCTGATCGATCTCGACATGCTCACCAGCGAGGAGCGCGCCTGGGTCGACGGCTATCATGCGCAGGTCGCGGCGATCGTCGGTCCGCAGCTCGATGGCGCCGCCGCCGACTGGCTCAAGGCCGAGACGGCACCGCTGTGAGCGACTGACAGATAGCGGCCGTCACCTCCCCGAAAGCGGGGGTCCCTATGCCAGAACCGCGCGCCTCTTTCCCGACCGGGCGAGCTTATGGATTCCCGCCTGCGCGGGAATGACCGGAAGAAGTGTCGCTTTCGCTCTGCCCCGCCTCGTCCTGCTGGCGGCTCTGCGCTTTCCTGCGCCGCAAATTCGCGCGCAGCGCCTCGGCCAGCCGTGCTTGCCGCTCGGGATCGTCTTTTGCCATGGAAGGTTCCTTGACCTTCCGCGTTTGCTTGTCCATAGGCGCGCCTTCCCCGGCGTTCTCGCGCTCTTGGGGACCAGCATGCTGGTGCCTTGCTGCCGTAGCTCAGTGGTAGAGCGCATCCTTGGTAAGGCTGAGGTCGTGAGTTCAATCCTCACCGGCAGCACCATCCGCACCCGCACAAATTAGAGAAAAACATTCCCTTCGGGGGAAGGCGGTCTGGATATGAAAGCCTGCGCTCTCGCTCTTCGTCTCCATTTCGCATCCACTAAACATCGCGTTTTCGGCGGTATTTGGAAAGACTCGGATGGGGAAAGTCTTCCCCTGCCGCCGCGCCGACGTCGCGGCGGACCCCTTCTGCGGGCGGCTCCGCCCCCGCAACGCCCCCGAGAGTGAGAGGAAAGCCGGAATTTCCGTGACGGGTAAGGGCTGAGAGAGAGGCTCTCGGCGCCCGTCGCGGAGATTTCCCATGGCGACGATCCTCACGCAATCTGGCACCCCCCGGCCAGCTTCCGGCGGCTACAAGGTCGATATCTCACGTGGCCAACGCATCGGCCGCGTCTCTTCCGAATGGTTCTCGCGTCCCGATGACGAGCGATTCCTGTCCCTGCCTTCGCTCCATGCGGCGGTGAAGGCCCGGGCTGACCGCGCCACCGCCCGGACAGTCGAGACTCGTGACGTCAAGGTGGAGGCGAGCCGGGACGATGCCGAGCACTTGGCGCTGCTCGTGCCCGGTCGCGACGAGCCGATCGCCCCGACCCATTGGTCGTTCGGCCAGCTCTGCAGCCTGGTTGGTGCCCCTTCGGGGTACCTCCGCCAGCTTCCCGCGCCGCTGGCCGGCATCAACATGCAGCACGGCCTGCTGTCGCATCGTGCCGAGCTCATGAAGACGCTGGAAACCGACGATGGTCGGATCGAGCTGCGTGCCGTCACCGGCCCGGATTACGGTCGCATCTGGGACCATGAACTGGTCGCAGCGGTCATGAAGATCGCGGGCGACGGCACCGGGGACACGCGTTGGAAGGTGCCCGGGCTGCTCGACTGGTCAACCATGACTCACAATCCGTTCGTTGAGGTCACCAAGGATACGACGACGCTCTACGCGAGCGATCGCGACGTCTTCCTCTTTCTGGTCGACGATGCCCACCCGATCGAAGCCGGGCGTCTGCCGAACGGAGATCCCGACCTCTTCTTCCGCGGCTTCTATGCGTGGAATAGCGAAGTCGGGTCCAAGACGCTCGGCATTGCCTCCTTCTATCTCAGGGCGGTTTGCATGAACCGCAACATTTGGGGCGCCGAGGGCTTCGAGGAGATCAGCATCCGCCACAGCAAGTTTGCCGCCAACCGCTTCGCGCATGAGGCGGCGCCCGCGCTGGAGAATTTCGCGACCTCGTCCCCGGTCCCCTTCATGGCGGGCATCAAGGCTGCGCGCGAACGGCTGGTCGCCCGCACCGACGAGGACCGGCAAGCCTTCCTGCGCAAGCGCGGCTTCTCGAAAGGCGACACCGACCGGATCATTGCCACCGTGCTCGACGAAGAGGGTCATCCCCCGGCATCGATCTTCGATTTCGTCCAGGGCATCACCGCGGTCGCGCGTGACAAGCCTCACCAGGACACCCGCCTTGAGCTTGAGGGCAAAGCCGCCAAGCTCCTCGCCGCTGCCGCCTGACAGCGCCTGCACCCACATAGCGAAAGGAGCGACCCCATGATCGTGCTCCCAGAAACTATTCGCTACGCGTTGCGGGCGAACGACATTAACCGGCGTGCTGCCGCGCAATCGGACAAGTCCGAGCCAGACCCGCCGCCGGTGGTCAAATTCTTCAACCCGCTCGGGAGCCAGACCTGGCTGGCGACAGAGCTCGCGGCGGATGGCGATGTGGCCTGGGGACTCGCCGACCTGGGCTTTGGCTGCCCTGAGGTCGGTCCCTGGTCGCTCGGCGAGCTATCCGCGATCCGGCTACCGTTCGGCATTGGCATCGAGATCGACACCGCCTTCACGTCGGACGTGCCGCTGTCGGTCTGGGCGACCTGGTCTCGCCAAACAGGTTCGATCCTCTGCACCGAAACCCTGTTCCGGCGGTCGCCGCCCGGCAACCTGCCTCCGGATTAATTGCCAGATCGGCGCCGGCGCGGCTCTCACCCTCCTAGAGGGAGAGGGCTGCGCCGGCTCCATGACGGGTTGAGGGTCGAGAGAGAGTCTCCCGGCCGCCCGTTGTGGAGAAGACCCATGACCAAGCATATGAAGATCGTCCTGAGCGGTTCGCGGGACATCCCGTTCAATCAGCTGGTGCTGAGCCAGGCCAATGTCCGGCGCGTGAAGGCCGGCGTCTCGATCGACGCGCTCGCCGCCGACATCGCCCGCCGCGGCCTGTTGCAGAGCCTGACCGTCCGAGCCCAGCGTGATGCCGAGGGCAATGAGACCGGCCTGTTCGAGGTGCCGGCCGGAGGCCGCCGCTTCCGCGCGCTGGAAAAGCTGGTGAAGCAGCGTCGTCTTACCAAGACCCAGGCTGTCCCGTGCATCGTGCGCGACGATGATCAGGTCTCGGCCGAAGAGGATTCGCTCGCCGAGAACGTCCATCGCGAGGCGCTGCATCCGCTCGACCAGTTCCGCGCGATGCAGCAGCTGGTGACCCAGGGCACCGACATCGAGACCGTTGCCGCCACCTTCATGACGACCGCTGCCGTCGTGAAGCAGCGGCTGCGCCTCGCTTCCGTGTCGCCCAAGCTGCACGCGGTCTACGCCGAAGACGGCATGACGCTCGAACAGCTCATGGCCTTTTCGGTCTCCGAGGACCATGAGCGCCAGGAGCAGGTCTGGGACATGCTCCAGTCCAGCTACAACCAGCAGCCCTATATGATCCGCTCCAAGCTGACCGAGCAATCGGTGCGGGCAACGGACAAGCGGGTCCGCTTCGTCGGGCTCGACGCCTATGTCGCAGCGGGCGGCTATGTCCTGCGCGACCTGTTCGAAGACGACCAGGGCGGATGGCTGCAGGACGTGACCTTGCTCGACCGCATGGTCGACGAGAAGCTCAAGGCCGAGGGCGCGCGGATCGGCGCGGAAGGCTGGAAGTGGATCGCGGTCGCGGTCGACTTTTCCTATGATTATGACGACGGGATGCGCGTGATCGCCGGCGACCAGCCGGAGATGACGGAAGCCGACGAGGCCAGGCTTGCAGCGCTTCGCGAGGAAGCCGACGCGCTCGAGGAGGAATGGTCGGGTACGGCCGAGGTGCCCGACGAGGTCGACGCCCGCGTCACCGCGATCGATGAGGAGATCAGCGCGATTCTCTCTCGCCCGCTGGTCTATCAGCCGTCCGAGATTGCCCGTGCTGGCGCGTTTGTCAGCATCGATGTCGACGGCTCGCTCTACATCGAGCGTGGTTACGTCCGGCCCGAGGATGAACCTGCTGAGGAGCCTGCGGCTGACGGCCACGAGCTGCACGGCATGCGGATCGATGGTCCCGAGCAGGAAACGGCCGATGACGACGCCCGCCCGGCGATCGTTACCGTCGGAGGTGCGCCGGGCACTAACGATCCGGCCGACGAAGACGAGCAGGACGACCTGCTGCGTCCGTTGCCCGACCGCCTGGTCACCGAGCTGACCACGCATCGCACGCTTGCATTGCGCAATGCCGTCGCGACGCACCCGCAGGTCGCTTTCGCCGCCGTTCTCCACGCGCTCGCGCTCGACACCTTCTACCACTATTCGTCGGGCACGAGCTGCGTCGAGATCTCGGTTCGCGGCGGCAGTCTTGGCACCCATGCGCCGGGCTTGGGCGACAGCGCTTCCGCTCGCGCGATCGACCAGCGGCACGAGAGCTGGGCCGAACGTCTACCCGACCAGCCGCAAGACCTCTGGGATGCGCTGATCGCTCTCAGCGCCGAAGATCAGGCGGCGCTCTTTGCCCATTGTGCGTCGTTCGGCGTCAACGCGGTCTGGGAACCCGCCAACCGCTACAATGAGGGGCGCGTCTCGGCACGGACCGTCTCGGGCCGGATCGAGCACAGCCATGTCCTCGGTCGAGCCGCTGAACTCGACATGGTCGCGGCGGGCTGGAGCGCGACGGTCGACAATTACCTGGGCCGCGTGACGAAGGCCCGCATCCTGAGCGCGGTCGACGAAGCCAGGGGTCGCGAGGTCGCGGCGCGCCTGTCCGGCCTTAAGAAGCCCGAGATGGCGAAGGAGGCCGAACAGCTGCTTGGGCAGACCGGCTGGCTCGCCGAGCCACTGCGCACGCCGGCCATCGAACCGGTCGAAGATTCGGCAGCGATCGACGGCGAACCGGCCGTGGAGTCGGAACCGGCGCCGGAGCACGATGAGACAGAGGGTGAAGAGGCCTTCGCCATCGCGGCGGAATAGCTCCTGTCCATTCTGGGGCCTGTCGCAGCGGCAGGCCCCATTTTTGTTGGAGAACCTTTATGGCCGGCATCGCAACCGATCTTTCCCGGCAGCTCGCCCGCAACGCCGAGGCCGTATGCCGTCATTATCTTGGCGCAGGCCACCGCGAGGGCCGCTACTGGATCGCCGGCGACATTCAGGGATCGAAGGGCCGCAGCCTTTATGTCCGCTTGAAGGGCGGGGAGCATGGCAAGGGCGCCGCCGGCAAATGGACCGATGCCGCCACCGGCGAGCATGGCGATCTCCTCGACCTGATCGGGCTCAATTGCGGTCACCGCCTGCTGTCCGACACGCTCGACGAGGCGCGCCGCTTCCTGGCTCTTCCACGCGAGGTACCGGACTATGTCCCCGACCAGCCCGCCGCGCGGCGGGGATCGCGCAAGGCCGCGGTACGCCTGTTCGCCGCATCACTGCCGATCGCCGGCACGCTGGCCGAACGCTATCTTCGGGCGCGGGGGATCACCGGCATCCGCACCGAACGCTGGCTCCGCTTCCATCCTCGTTGCTGGTATCGCCCATCCGACGACGATCCCCCGGGCACGCCAAACGCCTTTCCGGCATTGATCGCCGCCGTCACAGATGAGGATGGCACGATCACGGGCTGCCATCGCACCTGGCTGGCATCGGATGGCACCGACAAAGCGCCGATCGTGACGCCGCGCCGAGCGATGGGCGACCTTCTTGGCATGGGCGTGCGGTTCGGTCACGCAAGCCCGGTCATGATCGCAGGCGAAGGTCTTGAGACCGTCCTGTCGATGCGCATGGCAGCAACGGCCCTCCCGGCAATCGCGACGCTGTCCTCCGCGCACCTTGCCGCGATCCGCTTTCCTCCGATGCTCCGTCGGCTCTATGTCGCGCGCGACCGCGATCCTGCCGGAGCCAACGCGATGGTCAGGCTCCGCGAGCGAACAGCCGGCGCCGGCATCGAGGTGATCGACCTCGAGCCTAAGGCCGACGACTTCAACACCGACCTTCAGCAGATGGGGCTCGATCCATTCCGCGACTTTCTCCGCACGCTCATCGATGTCGATGATCTGAGCCGCATGACTGTGCGCAGTTGAGCGGTGCGCAAATCCGTCATCGATCCTCACGTTGATGTCCCGCGCCCCGGCCTTCTGAGAGGGCGACGGATCGACAGCCGCCCGGCCCGCACAACGGCTGCGCAGCGGCTATTTTCCGCCGCGCGGCCGCTTCGCTTCCGCGCTTTGCATCGCGATCCAAAATAGCCGCGCTCCGCCGTCCTCCGCGTCGCTTCGGCCCCGCCGGCTCTGACGCGCCGGATCGCTAGCGCTCGGGGTGCGCGGGCCGAGCGGCCGCCGCCAGTCGTCGCCACGAAGGCCGCGAGAGGCGCGGTCACGCGAGGATGAGACGATGACCGATCACGACGAACCCGAACCCGAACAGTCAAACATCGCGCACCTGCTCGACGAACTTGAGCTCTACGGCCGGCGGCCGTTCGACGACGAAGCCGACCCTCGGCCGCTTCCCTCAGCCCGCTTGGTCGAAGGTGCCGCCGCCGACACATTCGATGCAATGGTCGCGGCGCTCGCCGACACGCGGCTCGAACCCGACCTCGAAGATCTGCTCTGGGGCATCACCAACGTCTTCCACCGCGCAGGCGAACGGGTCGAACGCGAGCTCGACGACAATGAGCAGGAGCAACGCCGTCTCCAACGCGGGCAGGATGGCTCGGAGGTTCGTTCCGTCGAGCTGGAAACG
>Ga0207702_10003200_pt1 | contig 15123 bp, 10 predicted proteins | sample KBSCornC62_FD_184302 | JGI IMG/M metagenome (GOLD analysis project Ga0207702, IMG submission 184302) | Corn rhizosphere microbial communities from Kellogg Biological Station, Michigan, USA - KBS Corn C6-2 (SPAdes) (version 2) | ecosystem: Host-associated > Plants > Roots > Rhizosphere > Soil ...
GCACGGCGGGCACTTCCTCCACCGCGCCGTCGACGAACAGCACATCATAGGGCGCGCCAACGGCAGAACCAGCATTCAGAGGGCCGCGAACCACGGTTACGCCATCGACCGCGATGTCCGGTCCGCCCTCTTCCTCGACCGCGGTGACCTGCGCACCCAGCGTCGCCAGCAGTGCCGCGCTGTAGCCTGTGGCGGCGCCGATCAACAGCGCCCTGTCGCCCTTGGCGATCTGCGCTTCCTTCAGCAGACGGCCCGTGACCAGCGGCGGATTGAGCGCGCGACCGCCCGCAAGCGGGACCGGCCGATCGACATAGGCCATGGCCCGCCGCTCAGCCGGCACGAATTCCTCCCGCGCCACATGCGCCATCGCCGCGATCACGCGCTGATCATCCACATCGCTGGTGCGAAGCTGGCTTTCGACCATGGCGGCCCGCATCGATGAAAAATTCTGCTCCGTCACGACAATTCCTCGACTGGGATAGCTTTTAGGAAAGCTGTATTAGGAAAGCAATACAGCAAAGATATAAATCGGACCTCTAAATCAGCCAACGAGCCACGCCAAGCGGCTTTACGTTCTCCAACACCAGAATCTTGCGCTACGATATCACAGCGCTGCTTGACTTTGCATCAAAAGCCGCACATTTGCGGCCACCCACGCCGAGGCCCGATGGCGGAGTGGTGACGCAGCGGACTGCAAATCCGTATACGCCGGTTCGATTCCGGCTCGGGCCTCCATTTCAGCTTCCAGAGATGTCCATAACCGTCCAGAAAATGGCTGATTTCTGCCGTTTTTTGTGCTAGACTTGCCAAGCAAATCCGGACGGCTCCATCCTCTTCCGAGTACAATGAGGGTACAGATGATGGACCGCCCGCCGAGCGCCGCTTGGGAGGTCCATCATGGCAGAAGGCAACAGTCGCAGAACCGGTCTCACCGCGAACGCCGTGAAAAACGCTAGGCCCAAGGAGAAGCCGTACAAGCTCTCCGATCGTGATGGCCTCTACCTGCTCGTAAAGCCGACCGGTGTCCGATACTGGCGCATGAACTACCGCTTCAACGGACAGCAGCGCACCCTGTCATTTGGCCGCTGGCCAGAGATCATGCTGAGCGACGCACGGGAAATGCTTCTCGAGGCGCGACGAAAGCTGGCGAAGCGAGTCGATCCGGCCGAGCAGGCGAAGCTGGACAAGATCGCCAAGTCGTTGGCTGCAACCAACACCTTCGAGACGATTGCGGAGGAATGGCTGGACAAGATCGAGAAAGAGGGTGCCGCGCCGCTCACCCTTAAAAAAGCAAAATGGCTACTGGGCAAAACCTACGCCGCGATCGGTTGCCGCCCCATCACCGAGATTTCAGCGCATGAGCTCCTCCTGGTCCTGAAGAAGGAGGAGGCCACGAAACGCTACAATACGGCAAACCGCATTCGCAGCACCTGCAGCCAGGTATTCCGTTATGCGATCGCCACCGCCCGCGCCCAGCGTGACATCGCCGTGGATTTGCGCGGCGCGCTCATCACACCGCGAGAGCAACATCGCGCCGCTGTCACGACGGCCGCCGAAGCCACCGCATTGCTGAGAGCCGTTGAGGATTACGAAGGCAGCCCCCTCACCCGAATCGCCCTTCGCCTCCTTCCGCACCTTTTTGTTCGTCCTGGTGAATTGCGCTGGGCCGAATGGAAGGAGTTCGATTTCGAAAAGGGCGTATGGACGATCCCCGACTTCAAAATGAAGATGCGCCGCCCGCATGCCGTCCCCCTGTCACGGCAGGCGCTCGCTATCATAAGCGAGATCGACCACGACGCTGCCTACAGCGATTTCCTGTTTCCTTCGTTGCGGGCGCTTGATCGGCCAATGTCGAACAATACGATCAACGCTGCCCTAAGACGGCTTGGCTATTCCAAGGATCAGATGACCGGCCACGGCTTTCGCGCCATGGCCGCGACGCTCCTCAATGAGATGGGTATCTGGAATCCTGACGCCATCGAACGCCAACTCGCTCACGCTGACGGAAATTCGATCCGGCGCGCCTACGCGCGCGGGCAATATTGGGACGAGCGGGTCCGAATGATGCAGCACTGGTCAGATTATCTCGACCAGCTACGGGACGGCGCTACCGTTTTGCGACCGAAATTCGGGCATAGCGGATCATAATTTGCCATTGAGGAATCGATGGCATAGCGGCCGCAACTGGCCGGTTTCGGACTGACAGGTTTCGGGCCGGATCGCGAGATAGCTGTCGATCGTCGGGAGACAACGCCCTGAACTGGAGTCGACCAAATAAAGTCGTAGATCAGCGAACGTCTGATTGCCGACAGCGGATACCGACCGAGCCACAATAGATGCACGCGCCCGGCGACGGGAGATGCCGTGGCGCATCGCTATCGACATCATATTCCCGCAACAGCATATTTGCCTCGTTCAAGATATGTCATGTTCCGATCGCTGCAATGCGACGTCGTCGCACCGAGACAAGCATAGTGATGGCCGGTTGCGCCGGTCGATCGTTGCCGGTACCCAACGATCGTTCTATATACGTTCTGACCAGTCAGGCACTCCCTTTTTCACACTATCAGTTGCAACGAGGATGGACTTGGATCCCTTCACGATCAGCGCGGGCAAGGCCATTCTAACTGCGGGAGCAAAGCCCAGCATTGCGCAGCTGCGTTTGCAGTTGGCGCGGCGGGGGGCGGAATATGCCGATGTCGCAACCTTGGGTACCGCCGACCGCGAAATGGACGAGGCGATCGCCGTTCTGCGGGGTGCGTCGGAAACCATACCTGCCGCCATTGCCGCGAAGCTCAAAGGCCTGTTGTCCGGCCGACCGGATAGTTTTGCCGGAGAGGATGCCAAGCGGTTCATCGAGGACGACCGCATTGTCGCGCTCGTAAAATCCGGAACGCGCAAGACCTTGCTTGATGGCGCGATCGATCAGGAACTCGCCGAGGCGCGCGCAATCCATGCTGAGCTGTTCGGCGAAGAAGGCATTTATGGCGAGACCTTGCTCGAGGATGCGATCCGGTTCGCCGCGCTCACGCTGTTCGGGCATCTGACCAGATCCGACCGTGTGATGCTTGATCTGCAAGGCGCGCGCCACGATGAGCTGCTTGATGGGCTTCAGGCAATTTCGGGCAAGATCGATGAGATCCAGATCAGCGCCGGCTCTCCCGCTGTCGATGCTGAGGTCCTCGATCAGGCGGTGCTTGGCGAAGTTCGCAAACTGAAGCGGCGGCGGTTTGTCGCAGTCGATGAATCGATCGACAAAGCGCGGCAATTGGGGTCGCGACTTGGCCATGGTCTGCAGCAGGCGAGTCCGGGCGTCCGGGCAACGGCCTGTCGCGAGATTGGCGCGACGCTGGCGCGTAGCGGACATCCTGATGAAGCCGAGACCTGGATCAAGAAGGCAGAGGAACTTGGCGCTGATGCGACCTGCGAGCGGGCGCGCCTGGCCATGGCTCGCGACCGCCCAGGCGACGCGATGCTACTTCTTCGGGACCGGCCCGATGCACTCTCGAAAAGCTTGCTGATCGACGCGATTCAGAAGCGCGACGGCGAGGCCAAGGCGCTCGAATTTTTCGAGGACAATTTGCAGCCGGGTGAGCTGACCGGGCACGCGTTGCAAGCGATGGGAGGTCGCCTGACACAGGCCGCGAGAGTCGCGGACGCGGTGGCTTTGTTGGCCTCGGCCACGGCCGAACAGATTGACGAGAATCCGTTGATATTGTTTCTTCGGGCACGGCTTCGCATGAGCGGCGCACTGCCAGCTGACGTTGCCGCACGCTTCATTCATACTGATGGCCTGTTTCCTCACCCTGGTGACGTTCGGGACGATGATGAAGGACAGGAACGGCTGAAGGCTGCTCGCGCTGACCTCATCTTGCTAAAGGAACAGCTTGGCGATCTTGATGCGCCGGACCTGTCCAGCCTTACCGACGTGAACCTTCTCGCGATCGACCTCAACCATGGTGACGCGGACGACCGCAGGCGCGCTCGCGAGGCGCTCGCAAAGCGGCTCGACGATCCGCGCGAAGCGATGGAGCTGGCACCGATCGCGGCGCTCTACCGGGTCGAATTGGACTGGGCTGCGATTCGCGCGCGACTTGCCCACGCCGAGCAACTTGGGGGGTACGATGACATTCAGCTGCGCGCGGCCTTTGCCCTCAAAATGCGGGGCGACAGTCATCAGGAGATTTTCGATTTCATCTCCGCCTATCGCGACCGGTTGAAGGACGTTCAGGGGGCGGAAACCGTAATCGGTCTGGAGGTCGAGGCGCGTGCGCGCCTGGGCGATCTGGACGGCTCAAAGGCACTCCTGACACAGGAACGCGCAAACCTTTCCGACAAGGCGCAGGTGTTTCTCGATTCCGTGATCGCTGAGGCCGCCGGCGAAGATTCGATCAGTGTCCGGCTTGCGCAGTTCGAGGCTTCTCAGGCGACCCACGACCTGGTGCTGCTGGTCGGCGCGCTCGATCAGCATGGTGATGTGCGGCTTGGCGAATATCTCGTTCAGCTATGGCGGCAGCGCCACCAGGTCGAGGACGCACGGCGAGCTTGCGACGCGCTGGTTCGGGCCGGAAAGACTGCAGAGGCCGAGGCGTTTCTGGAAGAGATTGGAGACCTGAGCAGGCAAGACCCGTTCCTGCACACGCACCTTGCCTGGGCGCGGCAGCGCCAGGGTCGATTGCTGGACGCGATCGACGAGCTGGCAGCGTTGGGTGCCGCCGGAGTCGACGATGCAAATACCCGTAGACTGGCCATCCTTGTTGCGGTCGAAACCGGTCGTTGGGCCGAGCTCGAACCCATGGTGCAGAAGGAATTGGCGAAACAGGTCGACCGTAGCGCGGCACAGTTGATGGCTGCTGCGCACGTCGCCCAAGCCATCGACAGCCAGACGGCCATGCCGCTGGCGCGGGCGGCAATCGCAAAGCGGCCTGACGATCCTTCGCTGAACATGAACGGATACACGATCGCCGTGAATGCCGGCTTCGAGCGCAGCGCTGAAGTTGGTGGCTGGTTCGGCACGGCGATGGCAAACTCGACCCCCGAGGGACCGATCTTCTCGAAGGACTTCGAAGAAGTGATCGAGATCGTGAAAGATTCCCGGGCTCAATCCGAGCGCGTCAACGAGCTCGTCAACACGGCCCAAGTGCCGATCTTCATTGCGTTCGGTCGATCGCGCGGCGCGCAAAGTGCCATGATCCTTCTGAGCATGGCCGAAAATGCCGATCAGACCGACAGTCGGCGCCGTACCGTGCTTCCGCTCTACGCCGGCAATCGGTCGCCGACTTTCGATCAGGACATTTCGACAGTCGGGTTCGAGCCGCTCGCAATCCTCGTCCTGTATCAGCTCGGCCTGTTGGAACAGGCCATTCAGGCGTTCGATACCGTTGTGTTGCCTGCGGGCACGCTCAACAGCTTTTTTGAAGACCGGAAAAACGTCGCGCACTCGCAGCCGAGCCGGATCGCGCAGGCGCGCGAGATCAAGGATAAAATGGGATCAGGCACGCTCGCGGTCGAAGATTTGCCTGCCGGCGATTCCGCGCTTGTGTCTCAGGTCGGCGAAGAATTCGCGCGCCTGTTCAAGGCAGCCGAGGCACGCGAGGGATATGTGGTCGACACCGCGCCGATCCATCCACCGGGAAACCTGCGCGAAGTGGTCGATCCGGCACCTTTCGCGGCCCGCCTTTTGAGCCCGGCCGGGCTGGTTGAGTCCCTCCTCGGGCTAGGGACGTTGAGCGCCGCGCGGGCCGGACAAGCCAGGTCGGCGGTCGCCGGCGGCGGCGGCAGCTGGACTGACGAAATTGTCCCCGAGCAAGCCAAGACGTTATTCCTGACCAATCTGGCGGTCCAGTATCTCAACGATGCGGGCCTGCTGACGATGCTCAAGGCGCATGCCGGCGCGCTGATCGTCCTGCCCGAAGTTGCGAGCCTCGCCGACCGGGAAATCGCGGCCGGAGAAGCAGGCGCGAAAGTCCGCCAGGGCATCGACCAGATCCGTGAAATCTTATCCGATGCGATTACGAATGGCCGCGCGCGCGTCGGCCCGATGCGACTGCGCAGTGACGAGATGGCCAGCAGCGAAAATGACGACGAGGATGGAGACGAAGACGGCGAGGACGAGGATCGCGCAACCGATCGCGACATGATGGGCCCTATCCTCAACGCCTTGCGCGATGCGGGCGGGATGGATGCGCTGGTGTGCGACGATCGGGCCATGAACAAGTATCTCGAGTTCACGGATCGTACGGGACGGAAAGTGCCGTTTCTGACGACTCCCGATCTACTGGTCATGCTGCATAAGAAGGGCGTGATCAACGAAACGGACCTCGCCGCTGCCCGCGAGAGCCTTCGCAATGGCGGGGCCGGACTCATGCCGCTTGACCCGCATGAGTTGGTCAACGCCGCGCTCTCGAGCAATTGGGCGATAGGTCCGAACGCCGATCTGCGGGCGATCCGCGACAGCATTCATTTGCCACTGGCGCGCAAGGTGATCCAGCTTCCGCAGGAGCGGGTCTGGTTCAAGGCGATGTGCATTGCGATCGCCTTCACCATCAGACGTGTGTGGCAGGAGGTTGAAGACCCGGTTCATGCTGCGCGCGCAGCGAGCTGGCTCCACGACATGATCCCGGATGCCGCCGCCGCGAGCGCGATGGACGAATCCCCTGATCGCGAATTCTGGCTGCAAGACGTGACGCGTCACACCTTGTGGGCGATTGCTTCGATCTTCGCGCTGCCCGAGGGGCGCAGCGAACCATACCAGCAATGGTTTGCAGGCGTGATTGCGCCAGGTGTCGAACGGCGCGATCCGGGAGCAATCGAAGCCATGGCCAAGACCTTGACCGCATTCCTGACCCGGCCAGCGAGCGATGAGGCCAGTAATGGAGAATGACATTCAGCTCACGCCGGAGGAGGAAACGCGGCTGGTGCTGCGGTCGACGATCCCCGACCTCCCCGAGGCGGTACGCACCTTCATGCTGTCCGATCCGGTCGTGCTACGGGCGATGGGCCTCCCTGATGGTGACTTCATCCGCCTGTGGGACAAGAGATTTCACCGTCACGAACTATTCGACGCCCTTCGCGCAGTCGCTAATGGCCAACCCGTAAAGCTCGCGTCGGTTGACCGCAAGCTTGAGGCAGAAGAGTGCTGGCTCGACGATGATGGGGCCGGCGTGCTGCGGGCTGGCGAACAGGCTGCCCGCTTTGTCAATGTGGCACTTCTGAGCGACGATGCCGCGAAGCGAATGGCGATGCTCGACGCGATTGTAGCAACAGGCGAAGTTTCCGCGGATCGCGAGGCCGCCTGGCGCCTAATTGTTGCACAGGGTCCGCTTGATGACCCGCACCTGATCACGTTGGAAACCGAGCTCGGCGAGAGTCCCGAGGCGGTGTTTCGCACGATGGTCCAGGAAATCTCCGCCGGCGAAGCGAGGTTTGACGATCTTGTGCCGCTCGAACCCGATCACTATGCCGGGCTTTTGGCAATTGGGCCGAGCGAAGACCTTGACGGCTTCGTGGCACATTGGCTGGAGGCTGCGGCCACGCTCGATACCGCCCGACTGGGCCGGCTTCTCGCGCTCAGCGCCCCTCTCTCGATGCTGAAGGGAGGACTTGTTGCTCAGGCCAGCGACAATCTAAGCGCGCCGGAGCGGGTTTCGCTCGTCCAAAAACTCCAAGGCATGCCTGATCCGTTCAGCGTGGCCGCGGCGTTCGAGATCGCCTGCCGACATTATTCCAACCCGGAGATGGCGCCGCTCGCAGACGCGATCGCGCCACGGCTCTTCGACAAGGAAGATCCGCTGATCATCAGAAATGCGCCGGCACTGGAATCGCTTGTTGCGATCACAACCGCGCTCACCTCGCGTCACCGCACGCTTGCCGCGTGGCCGCTTTATGCGCGGAGGCTCGGGCGGTTCGTGCACGCGAGCCACCTCCTCCGCCTCTTCGCCGACGCAAATGTCGATCCGGTCATTTTTGAGGATCAAGCGATGCGCAGCTTCGCCCCGCAGGCTCGGCTCGCCGATCTGTGCGACATCCGTGACGCGCCAATCTGGCAGCCGCATCATTTCAATATTGCCATGATCCACGCGATGTTGCTCGCTCGGGCGACCGCGGCGATCGCCGTCGTCCCGGAAGAAGATCGCCCGGAAAGCTGGATCAAGGCCGGTGAGCGGGCACTTGCCGCACTTGCGGGCAGTGAGTGGGCCCTGTTTCTGTTCGCAGCGACGCCGTTCAACGAATTGCATGACGATTGGGGCGGGTTGACACTGCTCGATGCGGAAGATGTCGAAGCGGCGCGATCCGCTTTTGCGGCAAAGGACAATCTGGAGCGCTCGCTGAGCGATCTCATCAAGCTTTCGGTGTCATTCGACGCGCCGGTCGAATCCCGGCATGGCTTAGCGACTGCCTTACCCCCCTTCATCGAGAGCCTCGAGGGCATGAACTTTCTGTTCGCCTGTGAGGTCGTCCTTCAGCTCGCCGCGCGGTGGCGAGACACGGAGCTTTCGGATGCGGTTGTCGATCTGGCGCTCCGCGTCGCGGGCACAGAAGGGCTGGTGGACGCGGGTGCGGCGCCGCGTCTGACAATGCTTGCGGCTGCAGCAGAGGCCGACCCACCGGCTTGGCGCAAGCGTGCCGGCAATATCGCACAGAGCTTCGCTTTTGCGCAGAAGCCCGGCGCACCATCGATCAATCTCATGCGCGCGCTCGAACTTCTGCGGGACTTCGAACCACAGCTCGGTCCCGAGCTATCCTCGGCGCGATCTTTCACGTTGCTCGCATTTGACAGGATTCCGGCCGATCCGAGCTAGACAGGGAAAATCCTCTTTATCTGCGGAAACACCAGTTTCGCGCATCTCCCAGCAGCGGACCTGTCACAGCTTCAGTCCAGGCTGGTCGCAATAGTCGCCGACACCACGACCCGGTCAAGCGCCGGGCCGCGATCGATGAGATCTGGACGGAGGACGGCGCGTTCTACGCGCCTGCCGACCCCCGCGCCGATGGTCAGCGTCGGCTGCTTCATTGCCGCGTCCAGCCCTGGTTCGTAGCGACGCTTGAGCCAGGAGATGATCCGCCCGTCCTTTTCCTCGACCCGCTTCGACAGCCACAGCGCGATCGATGCGGGCACGAAAGTGAGCGAGAGGACGAACGCACAGGCGAGTGCGATGATGACAGTCAGCGCCATCGGCACGAACGTCTTGCCCTCGACGCCGGTCAAGGTGAGCAGCGGCACATAATCGCGTCGCTGGAATGGCAGGTTTCCGCATCGTGCCAGAATGGTCTGAACGTCTGATATGGGCGCGTTGCTGTCGAACCGCTTTCTATCAGATCAACGATCTTCCAGGCGCCGCACCAATGCCTTGATCCCCTCGACTGGGACCAGTGTCGCGCTTCCAAGCTTGAGCGTCCTGATCTCGCCCTCGGCAATGAGTTCATAGAATTTGCTGCGCCTGATCCCCAGCATCCGGCAGGCATCGGGAATGCGCACCGTGATCGGCTCGATCCTGTCCTGAGACGGCAGGTCGATATTCTTGAACGGTCGATGTTCACGGCTCATTGCAAACTCCTCAGCTTTTGGATGATGGGATCGTCGGTGGCTGGCGGCGCCTTGCCCGCGAACCGATCGGCAATCTCGTCGATCAGTTGCGCAAACAGCTTGGCGCCTGCGGCCTGTGCGGCTTCGCTAACCGGGTTCATGGCCCCGGTGACGAGCTGATGCCGGACCATCCGCGCCAGTACCTCCCAGACCAGAGCCTGGTTGCGCCGCAGCCAGTCGGTGTTGCGCTCGATCCTGGTAAGGCGAATGCCAATGGCTTCGTCGCTCTTCGGCGCCTGCCGCCGGTTGAACCAGGCGTCGAGTGCCTCGACCAATATCTCCGACCGCGCCCGGCCCGAACTTTTCGCCAGATGCTCGAGCCGCCTGCTCATCTCCTCGGGCAGGAACAGTTGGTGCCGGGTCTTGTAGGTTTTCATCGGGCGTCGGCCTGCTCATGATGATGTCCGGTGGCAGCGGACCAGCTTAGCGCAAGGGGGGACACAGGAGCGATCCGCTGCCATGGACGATTATGGCCGTTCGGCCTCTGTTTGGGGATGGTGCAGATCGGCCCAGATCGGCCCGGATCGGACTCACATGCCGCCGATTGTCGGACCGCCGCGGCCCCGGCCGATGGTCCAGCTGATCGGCCGGTCCTCGCGCATCAGCCCGGAAAGCTGCTTGCCCACATGGCGGTCCAGCTCGTCGCGCCAAGGGACGAGCGTGAATTCATGGCTGCGCTCGATCAGCGCGAACCGCCCGGAGGTCATATCGACCCGACGCCTGAGTGTCCCCTCCACACGCTCACCCGGCACCGTCTCGGCAAAGGGCAGGCCCATTTCCTTCGAGAGTTGGTTGGCTACGGCCCGCACCTCACGCTCCCTGAGAATGCGCAGCAGATTGCGGCGGTAGATCACCTCTTCGCCCTGCCGCTCTGCCAGTTGCTGATCGACCAGCCATTGCTGGCGCAGGGCCAGCGCCTTGCGCACCTCCTGACCATAGCCGCTGCTGGCAATGGCGGTCTTGTCCGTCGCCGTCAGTTCCTTGTCCAGCCAGGTGGCAGCCTGAACGCCTGTCTGCTCGAGGATCGGTGCGGCCGACAGCATCTCCACCTTCACCGGCTCGGCGCGAGCCTTGCGCTGCTCATAGGCGCGCACGGTATCGAGATGATCGGGACCCATCTTCCATGTGCCATTGGGCTCGCGCTCGGGCTTGCCGGTCGCCTTGCGGATAGCCTCCAGCCGCCGCACATGGGTCTCGACAAAAGCCTCGCTGGCATCGGGATCATGGTTGAGGTGAATGCCCAGGCTGTAATGCCCGGCATGGGCGCCGGCGATCTGGGCGACGGTACGGTCGACGGCGCGCGGTTCTGTCTGCCTGGGTGTCAGGCTCACCATGCCGCCGACCGGCGTCGGCTCGGCGCTGGTCCCGACATCGACATAATGGCTGCGTCCGTCGATGCCGTCGACCATGAGATAGCGGCGCTCATGATCGTCATCGGCGGCGCCCCGTTTCATGACCTTGCCAATGATGGGCCCCGTGATCTGTTCCGGCGCCTGATCGATGCCATGCACGACATAGCGGTGGGCATCGATCCGGGGCGCTTCCTTCTCCCGCGTCATCTCCCGATGCATGAGGCGGATGATGTCGCCCCGCATCCCCATGTCGGCGAGCGTCTTTTCCATATGCGGCGCCAGCGACCAGGAGAGCGGTCCGGCGGGCTCCGCCAGTTCCATCCGCTCCAGCACCCGCGCCCTGGCGACGAGCAGTTGCTGCTGGCCCGCATCGATGCCCTGCGGGCCCTCCATGTGGCGCAGGTCGATGACATGGTCCTGTGCCTGTGACAGCATCATCCGGTCGAGCCGGGTCAGCCGTTCGGCATCGACCTCGCGTTCGAGCTGCTGGCGCACCTCGATCTCGCTCTGCGGACCCAGGGACCGGGTCATGATTTCCGATGCCCGATAGCGGATGGCATGGGCGATATAGTCGCCGGCTATGTTCAGGGTCTTGCCGTCCTCGGTGACGCCCCGGATCAGGATATGGCTATGGGGGTGTCCCGTGTCGAAATGATCGACCGCCACCCAGTCGAGGGTCGTGCCCAGATCCTCTTCCATCTTCGCCATCAGATCGCGGGTAAAATCGCGCAGCGTATCGAAGGCCGGGCCGTCCTCCGGCGCGACGATCAGGCGGAACTGATGACGGTCGTCCAGACCCCGTTCCGCAAAGGCCCTAGAATCGGCCTCATCCGCGAACGTCGAATAGAAGCGCCCCGGCTCACCATCGCGGCTGACGCCATCGCGTTGCAGATAGCGCAGATGCGTCCCCACAGCGCCGACCTTGCCGGCGAGCTTCACCACCCGCGCTTTCACCGTCACCCGCCGGGGCCGCACCCGCATGCCGCTGCCCCGGTCAAAGGACCAGCCCGAACCGCGTGGCACGGCGGCCGCGATCCGCGCGCCGCGACCCCGTGCATTGAAGCGGCCGGAGCGAGGGCCAGAAGCCGACCCATCAAGCCCCAGGCGGCGCGGGTTGCCGCCGCGCCGGGCAACCTGCTTCAGAATCTGCGAGCGCAGCCGAGCCGCACGCGGCGGGCGGGCGCCCTTGCGCCGCGAACGCCCGACGCGGGGCTCGAAGCTATCGTCATCCTGTGCCATCATCGAGGATATGGCGAGAAAGGCCCCAGGACCTCAAGTATCTCGCGCGAAAGTCACGCTTTGCTGCGGCTTTGCGAGCAGACAGTGCCGGTTTTCTGGCTATCGGGAGATAGGCCGTCTCCAGCAAAAAGGATGTGCAGACAAAGGCTTGGCCGGGCAGATGCGACGAAGCGTGCCGGCCTTTATCTTGCTGCGATCTCCTAACCCGGCACCCCTTCCTTATGTTCCCTATATGTTCTATTCTCAGGCCCATAGCGATTCTCAGGGAAGGGCCAGGCATGGGCGTGCAGATCGAGGCAATGGACGGCGGCAGGCTGAGGCTGAGCGGCGAGGTCGAGACCATATTCGACCTGCCTGCCAGCGCGGTGACAGACGGCTTTTCCTTCGCCTTTTCCGATGGGACATTGCTGCGCGGCCATCATGATATTGGCAGCGGGCGCTGCCATTTCACGCTCGCGGCGGAGGGTGCGGCCATTGTCAGGATCGTGCGCGAGGGGCGTCATGACCGTGCGCAGATTGAATGGAAAGTCGAATGGATGACGCTCGCCTGTGGCAGCAAGACGCTGTGTCCGATCCATGCCAAACCGCATGATGACGGGCGGCAATTGGTGCTGGATATAGAAGCCAGGGAAGCGGCGTGACGCGCTGCGCTCAGGCAGCCTTGGCGAGGGTTTCGATGCGGCTTTCGCAAGCTTCGCGGACAAGATTTTGCAGCAGCGACACCCGCTGCGCGATCCAGTCCAATTCCTCTTCGGTGATGCGATAGGCGCGTGAATAGCGGGCCTTGATATAGGCATCTCGCAGCAGGGAATAGCAGCGCTTCTCAAAACGGGTCTCGCGGGGCCAAACGGTTTTGAGCGACGGCTCCAGTTCCTCGGCCAGATCGCGCAGCCGGTTCAGATTATGGCTCTTGGGGCTGTACAAAGTGCGGACGAGAAACAGGCAATGATAGAAGCGCTCGGTCGCCTGATGCAGGAGAAACGCCGCTTCCTTCGGACGATCCATTTCCTTCACGAGCTGACTCGTTTTCAGGAAAGTTTCAGCGCTTTCAAACCACTCGTCGAAATAGTCCTGCGTCTCCTTGAGCGCCTGCTCCGGCGATAGCGGTTGTGGTTCGACAAAGGGGTGGCCCGGCTCCTCGAACAGGGCGATGCCGTCGCGCAATATGTCCATGAAGAAATAGCGACCCAGCCGCAGCTTCTCGTTCACATCGTCGAGGCTGTGATAGATCAGGCTGACCGGCGTGCGCAGGACCGTGCCCGCCGAAAGGTCGGCCAGAAGCTGCGCCTCGGTCTTCTCCCAGAACTCCGCAATGTCGGTCAGGTCATCATGATTGACGACGATCAGCAGATCATAATCGGAGAAATAGCGGCCCACCGGGTCTTCGACCCAGTCGCCTCGGGCATAGCTGCCGAACAGGATGATCTTGAGCAATTTGCCGTTGCGGTAGCGCGGCTGGGTGCGCTGCGCGGTAGCGCGGGCAAAGCCCTCGCGCACGGTCTCGACCACATGCGCCAGTTCGCGGCGCTTGCCTTCGGGCAGATGATCGAGGCTGGTCTTCATGGCCCTAGTCCTAACCTGCTATCGCAAATCCGCCAACCTCGCCGCGTAGCAGCGATGAGGTTGGCGGCATGAAATCTCTCCGCCTCGCAATCATTTGCGCCACCATCGGCGCGGTGGCGGCACATCGCCATGGCGCAGATGATAACTGATATGGGTGATAGCACGGCCCATCTGACGCTCGACGGCCCTCACGGAAAGGCCGGTTATTCTGGCAACCTCCTCATAGCTCATGGCATCGAGCCGGATGGCGAGGAATATCTCGCGGCGCAGGCGCGGCATCGTCAGCAGGGCCGCTTCCAGACGTTCCAGCCGATCAGGATCGGGGGTGTCGGTCATGACAGGTCTCCCGTTCAAAGGAAGGACCGGCGGCCTGAAAGACCGCCGGTCAGGGCAGGTCATGCAGCCTGCGACAGGGGCGCGGGTTCGGCATCCACGGCATCGGTGGATAAGGCCATGGCCTCGGCGGCACTGGCTGTCCGGCTGACGCTGCCGACGCCACCCCGCTGCGTGTAGCTGCCGGAAGGGAAGCGCAGCCAGCGCGGCACCCAACCCTCGACCTTGGCGCGTCCGTTGGTGCCTGTCAGATAATCGCGGATGATCTGCTTCTTGGTCTTGCCGGTTTCCTTCGCATTGGCTTCGGCAATATCCTTGCCCGCCACCTCGGCCAGCATGGCGTCGATCACCTCACGGTCGCGCAGACTATCGAGCAAGGCATCGTCGGCCTGCCAGACCTGCGCCATGTCGATAGCGAGTTGGACGCCCAGCGCATCGACAAGATCGCACCTGGCATCCAATGTCTCGCCCATCGCCACGGACAGGATGGCCATGACGGTGGCATCGTCCAAGGTGCAGAGCTTGGCATAGAGGCTGGTCAGCCCATCGCTGCCACCCGTGATGGTTGGGGTATCGGGATCGAAGTCCAGTACCGCCAGCAGCCTGCGCCGCTCGGCATCGAACTGCGCCTCGGATGGGCTGTTCTCGACGCTCTCGGCAATCGCATCGGCGGCGCGCTGCGGTTCGGTTCGGATCGTCCAGAGCGGCGATCCTGCGATCATATGCGCCACCGCTACACGCAGGCACAGGCCAGGCTGACCGATCATCCGCGCCCGGACGGCAGCATAGCGATGCAGGTCGATATAATCCTGCTGGCTGCTCGTCACTTCGGGCCGTGAGGGCTTGTTGGTGATGTCCTCGCTCTCACCCTGCTTGGCAAGCTTGCGGGCCTCCTTTGTGGTCAGATAGCCCTCATGGAAAGTGACATCGCCCCTATGGCTGGTGACGACATAGACCTTGCCGCCCTTGCGCTTGGGGCAGCGCTCATATTCCCAGCCATGGAAGGGTTCGCCCTGCGGGAGAAGGATGATATCGTGCCACCCGGCATCC
>Ga0207702_10003201_pt1 | contig 15118 bp, 13 predicted proteins | sample KBSCornC62_FD_184302 | JGI IMG/M metagenome (GOLD analysis project Ga0207702, IMG submission 184302) | Corn rhizosphere microbial communities from Kellogg Biological Station, Michigan, USA - KBS Corn C6-2 (SPAdes) (version 2) | ecosystem: Host-associated > Plants > Roots > Rhizosphere > Soil ...
GTCGATGCTCTGCCCCTCCTCGATGTGCGGCAGGAGGGCGCGAGCGACATCATCGGCGACCGCGCGCTGGGGTCCGAACCGATGCAGGTCGCGGCGCTCGGCCGCGCCGTGCTCGACGGCTTGGCGTCGGCGGGAGTCGTCGGGATCGTGAAGCATATCCCGGGCCATGGCCGGGCGCTCGTCGACAGCCACCATGAGCTCCCGATCGTAACCGCCAGTGCAGAAGATTTCGACATGGATCTCGAGCCCTTCGAGCGCCTCTCTTCGGCGCCGATGGGGATGATGGCTCACGTCGTCTACACGGCTTGGGACACGGAGCATCCGGCAAGCCAGTCGGCGTTTGTGATCGAACACATCGTGCGCCAGCGGATCGGCTTCGACGGCTTCCTGATGAGCGACGACAGCAACATGAATGCGCTTACGGGCAGCCAGGGGGAGCGGGCTGCGGCATGTGTCGCGGCCGGCTGCGATGTGGCGCTGCCATGCAACGGCGTCATTTCAGACAATGTCGAGATTGCGAAGTCGCTTGGCGAAATGACGATCGAGGCGGGGGATCGGCTTGCCCGGGCGATGGCCATCACGATGGTCGATTCCGAAGGTCCCGATTTCGCGGAGGCCATCGCCAAGCGCGACGAACTCCTCGCGCTCGCCTGAGCGGGTTCCGCCGCTCGCAGATGAGCACCGCCCGTTCGTCGACGAAGAGGGTTGCCCGTCGAAACTTTTCTTTGCCAAGATGCCCGCGTCTTTCCTGACGCCTCCAGCCAAGAGAATTCTGCCGATGCGCCTGCTCTCGCTTTTTTGTGCCGCCGCCGCTCTCGCCGTTTCGCCCGCACTCGCACAGTCCTCGCCCGGAGGCGGCGGCGACAAGGACAAGGGCAAGAGCGTCGAAGACTTGCACAAGGACGACCTCGCCAAGGCCGCGGCCAGCGCTTGGCAAGGCGCGCCGGTGGAAGAGCGCACGCTTTCGTCGCGCCACAGCGCTCTCGTCGACGGACGGACGCTGCCATACACCGCGACCGCCGGCACGCTCACGATCCGCGACCCCGAGGGTAAGCCGACCGCGAGCATCTTCTACACTGCGGACACGCTGGATGGCGTTCCGAGCGGTAGCCGGCCGGTCATGTTCTTTTACAACGGCGGTCCCGGTTCGGCCTCGTTGTGGCTGCGCATGGGATCATTCGGGCCGATGCGGATCCAGACGACGAACGCATCCTACATTCGCCCGGCGCCTTTCAACTTCACGGCAAACCCTGACACGTTGCTCGGCACCACCGACCTCGTGTTCATTGACGCGCCGGGTACCGGCTACTCGCGGCCGCTCGGCGATGCGAAGCCGGCGGACTTCTATGGCGTCGATGAAGATGCTGACGCCTTCGCGCGGGCAATCATGCGCTACGTGACCAAGTTCGGACGCTGGGACAGCCCCAAATTCCTGTTCGGTGAGAGTTACGGCACGACGCGCTCGGGCGCGCTCGCTTATCAGCTGCAGGATCGCGGCATGGCGCTCAATGGCGTCATCCTCCTTTCGTCGATCATGAATTATGGCCGCCGCCAGCCCGGCCTCGACCGCGATTTCCTGAATTATATCCCGAGCTTCGCGACGACGGCCTGGTATCACCACAAGATGTCGAACCCGCCGGCCACCGTCGAGGAGGCCGCCGCCGAAGCGCGCGCGTTTGCGCAGGGTCCGTATGCCGCCGCGCTCGAGAAGGGACAGACGATCAGCAAGGCGGAGGAAGATTCGGTCGCCCAGCAGATGAGCGCGTTGACCGGACTTTCGCCGCAATTCATCGAGAATGCCGACCTGCGGGTGAGCCTCTCGGCATTCCGTAAGGAGCTGCTCCGCGACCAGCGTCTAACCGTCGGCCGCTACGATTCGCGCTATACCGGCGTCGACCCCGATGCGTCAGGCGACGCTCCCGATTTCGATGCCTCCGACGTCGCGATCAGCGGCGCGTTCGTCGGCACGTTGCAGAGCTATTTGGTGCATGACCTCGGTTATCAGACCGACATGCCCTACCGGCTCAGCGCCAGCGACGCGGACGGCTTCAAGTGGGACTGGAATCACAAGGCGCCCGGGGTTCGGTTCGGGCTGCAAATGCCGAACACGGCGCTCGATCTCGCCGCGGCGATGCGCACCAATCCGTACCTCAAGGTGCTCTCGCTCAACGGCTATTACGACATGGCGACGCCGTTCTTCGGCACCGAGTACGACCTTGAGCATATGATGCTCGATCCGGCGCAGCAACGGAACCTGGAGTTCCGCTATTACCCCTCCGGGCACATGGTTTATCTCAACCCCGACGCGCTTCACGCGATGCGCCTCGACGTGCAGAACTTCATCCGCCAGACGGTGGGCGAGGCCGAAGGTCCTGGCCCAGCCTCCGCTCGCCCGGCCCGGCGGCGCCGCTGATTTATCCACAATAGAGTGTGGCGCCGCCTTCGCAGCGCCACCGCTCGTGATATCATCGGGCCGTGGAGGAGGATTTCGAGGAGCGGCCGATCCGGCAGTCGGATGAGCTGACGCTGATGCTCGACGGCTGGGAAGGCCCGCTCGACCTCCTGCTCAACCTCGCCCGCGCCCAAAAGGTCGACCTCGCGCAGATCTCGATCCTGCAGCTGGTCGAGCAATATCTCTCCTATTTAAACGATGCGCGGGCGCTGAAGCTCGAAATCGCGGCGGATTATCTCGTGATGGCGGCGTGGCTCGCGTATCTCAAATCCTGCCTGCTGCTGCCCAAGGACCCCGAGCAGGACCCCAGTCCCGAGGAGATCGCACTCCGGCTGCAGATGCGGCTCCAGCGGCTCGACGCGATGCGCGAGGCGGGGGCGAGATTGCTCGGACGCGATCGCATCGGGCGCGACGTGTTCATTCGCGGCGCTCCCGAAGGCCTGCGGCTGATCCGCAAGGCCGCCTGGCAGGTGCGCGATTTCGACCTGTTCGCGGCCTACGGCGCGGTTCGTGCGCGGACCCAGCCGGCGATGCACGTGGTCCATGCCCGCTCGGTGATGACGCTGGAGGAAGCGATCGACCGCGTCAGCGCGATGATCGGAATGGCGCTCGACTGGACGTTCCTCGAAAGCTTCCTGCCCTCGACTCAGGACCCGCAATTCCGCCGCTCCGCGCTAGCCTCAAGCTTTCTTGCCGCGCTGGAACTGGCCCGACGCGGGCGCCTCGACATCGCGCAGGATGAGGCCTTCGCGCCGATCAAGCTGAGAGCCGCGTGATGGACGAGTTGCTGAGAGCGATCGAAGCCACCCTGTTCGCCTCGGCGGAGCCGCTGACGATCGACGAAATCGCGGAGCATGTCGGCGAGGGGGAGATCGAGATCGCGCTCGGCCAACTCGCGGCGAATTACGAGGGCCGCGGCATTGAACTGGTTGAGCGCGGCGGGCGCTGGCACTTCCAGACCGCGCCCGATCTCGCCCATCTGTTGCGCCGGACTCGCGAGGAGGCGCGGCGGCTATCGCGCGCGGCGACCGAGACGCTGGCGATCATCGCCTATCACGAGCCCGTCAGCCGGGCCGAAATCGAGGCGATCCGCGGTGTGCAGATCTCGAAGGGCACGCTTGACGTCCTGATGGATGCGGGCTGGGTCAGGCCGGCCGGGCGCAGGGAAGGCCCCGGCCGGCCGTTGCTTTATGGCACGACCAAGGAGTTCCTCACCCACTTCGGCCTCGGCTCGCGCCGCGACCTGCCAGGCATCGACGACCTCAAGGCGGCGGGATTATTGGACCCGCTCGACGAGTCTGTCTTCCAGCTTCAACTGGAAAGCGAGGACGAGGCGGACTAGATACGCGCCTCAAAGGAGTTTCCGTGATGGGCGGTCTTAGCATTTGGCATATCCTGATCCTCGCGATCATCCTGCTGCTTCTGTTCGGCGGGAACCGCTTCTCGTCAATGATGGGGGACGTCGCGAAGGGGCTCAAAAGCTTCAAGCAGGGCATGGCCGAAGAGGACGACGACAAGCAGCGCCGCTATGACGAGCAGCGCCGCAACGAGCCGCCGCGCCGAATCGCCCGGGACCAGGAGCCGATCGACGTCACTCCGCGCCGCGAGGACCCCGTCGCTCCGCCGCCGCCTCCGCGAGACGACGAAGCGCATTAAGCGTTAGTCACCCGCCATGTTCGGCGTCGATTCCACCGAGCTCGCGGTCGTCGCGATCCTCGCGCTGATCTTCATCGGCCCCAAGGACCTGCCGAAGGTCATGCGGACGGTTGGCTATTGGGTCGGCCGAGTCCGCGGCATGGCGCGTCACTTCACCGCGGGGCTCGAAAACATGGTGCGCGAGGCCGAGCTCGAGGAAATGGAGAAGCGCTGGCGGGAGGAAAATGAGCGCATCATGCAGCTCCATCCGCCAGACGCGCATTATCCGGAACCGGGCAAGGCGGACGAAATGCCGCCGGTCGCGGAGGATATCGAACCGAGACTTCCGCTTGCCGAGGATCAGCCCGGCGACGAGCTCCCGCCCGAAGAGCGCCCGCTCCCGTGAAGGACATCGATGACACCAAGCACCCGCTGCTCGAGCATCTGATCGAGCTCAGGCGCCGGCTCCTGTGGTGCCTGGCGACTCTCGTCGTCACCTTCTTCATCTGCTTCGCGTTCGCGAGGGATATCTTCGCGGTGCTCGTCCAGCCTCTCATCAAAGCGGGGCAGGGACGACTGATCTACACGGATGTGTTCGAAGCCTTCTTCGCCGAGGTGAAAGTGTCCCTGTTCGCGGCGATCATGCTGAGTTTCCCGGTGATTGCGATCCAGCTGTGGCGGTTCGTCGCGCCTGGACTTTATGCGCGCGAAAAAGGCGCCTTCCTTCCGTTTCTCTGGCTTACTCCGGTGTTCTTCGCCGGCGGCGCATGCTTTGCCTATTTCGTGGCGATGCCGTGGGCCCTGCATTTCCTGCTCAGCTTCCAGGGCAATATCGGCGGAATCCATCAGGAAGCGCTTCCGGGCGTCGGCAATTATTTGAATTTCTGCACGCGCTTCATCTTCGGGTTCGGAGCGGCATTCCTCCTCCCGATTCTCCTGATGATCCTCGAGCGTGCAGGCCTCGTGACGCGTGAGCAGCTCGCGAAGTCGCGTCGCTACGCGATCGTTGCCGCCGCGGCCGTTGCCGCGGTCCTGACGCCGCCGGACGTGGTGTCGATGCTGATTTTGCTCGTGCCGCTGTACGGATTGTACGAGTTCGCAATCCTCGCCATCCGGATCACGCACTGGCGGGCGGCACGGAAGGCCGCCCGATCAGGCTCTGCTGCAGCTGTGCCCCAGACAGAAGAGGGCCCGGAAGCGCCACCGGGGGGGGGGAGGGTTGGCGGTTCCGGGCCCATTTAAACGGATAGCGAGAGCGGGGGGGCAAAAGGTCACTATCCGAACAGCACAACGCCCCTTGTTCGAAATGGGTTCCCCCGGGCGGACAACTTTTTTCGCTGCAGCCGTAACGAGGCACGGCTCGCCTCAAATTGGCGGAAATGCCGGCAAATCAACGCTGTAGCGGCCAAGCTTGCGATCTAGGGTCGAGCGCAACTGCTTGGCGAGGCCGCCGACAATTCGCTCGAACTGCACTTTTTCCCCGACCTCGGCTTCATCCGGCACGAGGACCGGACTGCCGAGGGTCAGTCGTGCCGTAAGCTCGCTTGTGCGGCGAAGCGAGAGCTCGATCGGTTCCTGCGGCGCGTTCAGCATCGCGAATTCCACGATCTCGGTGATAAGGAAGGCCACGGCGACGGCGACGTCCTGAGTCGTGTAGATCGTGTCGAGCTCGAGATCGATGACCAGACCCCGAGCGCTGTCGGGAGCTCCGGCGCGAAGCTCCGCCGCGAGCTCGGTTATAAGCGGCCGCAGAGAAATCCCGCGATTCTCCTCCATCTCCGCGAAGTGGTTGCGGTGCACGATCGACAGTGCACCGACGCGTCGGCTGATCCCCGCATAGGCCGACCGCGCGCCCTCCGCAGTGGCGCTGCGGCCGTGGATGTTGAGCAGGGAAGCGATGACCTGCAAATTGTTCTTCACGCGGTGATGTACTTCGCGCACGAGGCGGCGCTGACCTTCCAGCGCTCCGGTCATCTCCGCTTCCGACTGCTCGACCCGAGTAACGGCCCGCGCAAAGGAATCGCGCAGCTCCTGGATCTCCTTGGCCGGCCCGAGCTTGCGAGGCAGGTCGAGCGAACCCGCACCAGGCTGATAGTCGATCACCGCGCGCTCGAGGCGCCGGAGCGGGCGGATGAGCAGCCGGCTGACGAGCAGCCAGGTAAGCAGTGCGGCGGCGATCCACATCAGCACCGGCAGAAGGAGGACAAGACGGTCGGTCGTGGTGATCCGCTGGTCGACGGCGCCGATGCGCGCGAACAGCGCTCCATTGCCGATATGCCATTCGCTCATTCGCAGCGGTGTGTCGGGATCGGTCGCCTGACCGAGGACGCGGATCTCTCGCGTATCGTCATGAAGGACGACGCTTTGAACGTCGCCGGGAGCGGCGAGTGCTGCGTCGCGCAACTCTTCCACCGGAACGATCTCGGTCGCCATGCCGTCAACGACGCCGACCCGGATCGCAACCGCGTCCAGGCCTGGCGCTATGCGAACCCGGATATCGCCTGCCGCGACGAGCGGGAGGCTGCCGGTGTCGGGCAGAGTTCCGACCGAGCAAATCGGATTCCCATCGACGGTATCGATCTCGAAGCTCTGTGCGGCGCCCGGAGCGATGGTGAGCGATCGCGCCGCGCGGTCGCAAGCGCTGGCCGGACCGCTGGCAAGCGCTCCGTTCGCGGCGACTCGGAGCGCGAGCGCGTCCCGGGCGATCAGGCTTTCCATGCCCTCCGCCGCTGCGCGTGACTGGTCCTGGGCGCGGCCTCTCAGCGCATCGTTCGCCTTGCGAATCCCGGTTTCGCCGAGCGCGGTTAAAGCGACTCCGATCGGCAGCAGGACCGCAGTCAGGATCAAGAGCAGCTTGGCCGCGGTGGGTAGCCGGGCAAAGCGCTCGGCGGCCGTCATCGAGCGGCCCCGAACCAAATCCGGCTAGGTGAGCTTGCCGATGAGCTTGCTGAAATCGTCGGGAACCGGCTCACGCAACGTGTCGTCGTAGACCGAGCGAAGCGCACGGCCGAGATCGCCGGAACGCTGCTTGCGAGCCGAACGGTCGGGAGATTTCGAGCTATTCGAGTGCCTGGAATGACCGGCTCCCTTATTCTCGCTTCCCTTCTTGGCACTCAACTCCTCGTCCCCCCTCGCGCGGGTTCTCGGCGCGCGTCATACAAGTCTGGCATCATGGCGCAACGGCTACGAGGGCAGCGCACCGCTTCGGCACACTGCTCCGATACAAAAAGGGGCCGGCCCACCGCTCCGAAGTCATGATCATCAGCTTTCAGCGTGCCCAGCCCAGGTTCGGAAACCAAATCGCGTATGCTTGGTTCCACACGGCAGACCACTTCTCTGGGGGGCGGTGCAGGCAAGCAACAGTAGGTTCTCCAGGGTTGCAACAATAAGGACGCGCCGCCAAAGACGGCGCAAATCACGTTTCGAGGGAGAATTCAGACCTATGTCCCTTGGCCAGGAACTCGCCCCACACCTTCCATTCCTTCGCCGCTACGCGCGCGCCCTGACCGGCAGCCAGGCCCACGGCGATGCATTCGTCCGCGCGACGCTTGAGGCGATCGTCGCGAAACCGGACGAATTTCCCCGCGACGTCGATCCGCGTCTCGGGCTCTACAAGACCTTTCACGCCATCTGGTCGACGGCCAACGTCGAGGAAGGCGAAGAGCCATCGCGGAGCCCGGTTGGCCCCGAAGGGATCGCTCATGCGCGCCTGTCCCGGATTACTCCGCTGTCGCGACAGGCGTTGCTGCTGACATCACTGGAAGGTTTCTCATCGGAAGACACCGGCTACCTCATCGGCGCGAGCCCGCAGGACGTCGACAGTCTCGTCGCGGAAGCGCTCGAAGAGATCGAGCGGCAGACGCTCGCCGACGTGCTCATCATCGAGGACGAGCCGATCATCGCGATGGATATCGAGACGATCGTTCGCGACCTCGGCCACAATGTTACCGGAGTCGCCGTGACCCGCGATGAAGCGGTCGCGCAAGCGCGGCAGAATCCGCCCGGGTTGGTGCTCGCCGACATCCAGCTCGCCGACGATTCGAGCGGGATCGACGCGGTGAAGGACATTCTCGCGGAATTTTCCGTGCCGGTGATCTTCATCACCGCCTTCCCGGAGCGGCTGCTGACCGGCACCCGGCCCGAGCCGACGTTCCTCATCACCAAGCCGTTCCAGCGCTCGACTGTGAAAGCGGCAATCGCGCAGGCGCTGTTCTTCGACGCGGCCACCGTTCCCGCCGCGTGACGCGGAACAGGCTCCCGGGCGACGCGTTGCCCGGGAGAACAGTGATTTCGTGACGAGAGCATAATGGCCGACCCGCGACATTCCGAACCCTCGGTCGTCCAGACCACGACGGAAGCGCGCGCCGGCTCGACCCCTGGGGTCACGCGTTATGTGCTGGTGATTGGGACCTTGCTTGTGGTGATTATCTTTGCGGTGATCGTCTTGGTTGGTCGCTCCTGAGCACCTACTTCTCACAAAGACTGTTCATGTTGGATCAACGCGTGCGCGGCCACGGGCTCGTACGCCTAACGGGGGTCTGAGTTTGTCAGAAGATCGTGAACAGGGCCGACCAGCTAGCCATTTGGGCGAACCGGTTCCGCTGTCCGATCCCGAGTTCAAGGAGCAGCTCGCGGCGGTGATTCCGCATCTGCGCGCGTTCGGCCGCTCGCTTTCCGGAAGCCGCGATCTTGCCGACGACCTGGTGCAGGAAACGCTGCTCAAGGCATGGGCGGCGCGCAAGCGCTTCCAGGCTGGCACGAACATGCGCGCCTGGACCTTCATCATCTTGCGCAACCTGTTCCTCAGCCAGATGCGGCGCGCGCGATTCAAGGGCGAGTGGGACGATATCACCGCGTCGAAGATCCTCGCCGCGCCCGCCAGCCAGGACCGGCATATCGAGCTCGGCGACATGCAGCGGGCGCTGATGCACCTGCCGCAGCCGCAGCGCGAGGCGCTGATCCTCGTCGGGGCTGGCGGCTTCGCTTATGAAGAAGCGGCGGAAATCTGCGGCTGCGCCGTCGGCACCATCAAGAGCCGGGTCGCACGTGGGCGCGTGGCTCTCGAACAGCTGCTGACGAGCGGCAAGCTGCCGTCGCGTCGGCAGCACCGGAGCGATCCGGACAAGTCGGCGCTGCAGACGATCATGGGTGAAGTGGACGAGCTCAGCCGCGACCACGAGTGATGAGCAGGCAGCAATCCAGATTTTCTTAAGGGGCTGGGCTCCTGCCTCCGCAGGAGCACGTGCACGTCAATTCAGCTGGCGCAGGAGCTCGGCGAAGTCGCGACTGCTCGGCTCGCAGGCAGCGGCCTCGAAGGCGCGACGAAGCGCTGCCGTGATGCCGGCGTGAGCAGGGGGAGCCTCGACGCGAATGAGTCGCCGATCCATAGCCCGCATATCCTTTTCCGAATCCTTTTCGCGTCCGAAATTCATTATCCTTGCAAACGACCCAAGTGCCGGGGAAGTTTCCTGCCATTGCGACGGAAAAGCGTGAAAATGCGCCAATGACAGCGAAGAACCCGGCGGCGGCCCGGGCGGCGGCGGTTGCCCGCGCGCGGAAGCATTCGCCGTTCCTGCGCGAGGCGCTGCAGGCGCGCGAGGACGTCCTCGACGCATTTCTGTCGAATGGCGCAGGCGCCGCAGTCGAAACTGCGCTCGTCGCGCGGCTGGGCGAGGTCGAACCTGTGCTGCGCCAGCGCCGGCGCGGTCTGGCTTTAGCAGTCGCGCTTGGCGATCTCTCTGGCGGAATGTCGCTGGAAGAAGTGACCGCGGATCTATCGGACTTCGCCGACGAAGCGATCGATGCCGCAGTCGCCCAGGCGATGCGTGAGCGTCTGCCCGACGTGGCTCCGCGGGGGTTCGCGGTGATCGCCATGGGCAAGCTCGGCAGCCGCGAGCTCAATTATTCGTCGGACGTCGACCTGTTGTTGCTGTTCGATCCCGCCACCCTGCCTCGCCGCGAGCGCGACGATGCCGGCGAAGCCGCGGTGCGGATCGGCCGCCGGATGATCGAGATCCTGCAGAGGCGCACCGAAGACGGCTATGTCGAGCGCGTCGATCTAAGGCTTCGACCCTCGCCCGAAGTCACCCCGATCGCGCTGCCGATCGACGCTGCGATTTCGCACTACGAGTCGAGCGCCCTGCCGTGGGAGCGCGCGGCCTTCATTCGCGCACGCGCCGCTGCCGGCGACATCGCGCTGGGCCAGCGGTTCCTCGATGCCATCCAGCCATTCGTGTGGCGGCGCTCGCTCGACTTCGGCGTCATCGAAGAAGTGCGGCAAATCAGCGCGCGCATTCGCGATCACTTCGCTCAAGGCTCCAGCGTCGGCCCGGGATACGACCTCAAGCGCGGTCGCGGCGGAATCCGCGAGGTCGAATTCTATGTTCAGATCCAGCAGATGATCCACGGCGGCCGCGATCCGTCGGTCCGCGCGCCCGCAACCCTGGATGCGATCCAGGCGCTCCTTGCCGCGGGCAGGCTGGACGAGAAGACGGCGGATGATCTCTCGGCGACATACCGCCTGCTGCGCACGATCGAGCACCGGGTGCAGATGGTCGAAGACGCCCAAACGCACCTGCTGCCGGCGAACTCGGCTGCGCTCGATAACGTCGCGGAGCTGCACGGTCTTTCGGGCGGCGGCGAGCTGCTGGACTTGCTGAAGCCGCATGTCGACCAGGCGGGAAGGATATTCGACAGCCTGTCTCCCGATGATCGCGGTGAGCTTTCCAATGATCCCGATATCCTTCGTAAGGAGCTCGTTGCATTGGGCTTCGCCGAGCCGGACAGCGCTGCTCGGCACATCGGCCATTGGCGTTCGGGGAAAGCGCGATCGTTGCGATCGCCTCCCGCGCGCCAGGCGTTCGAAGCGATGCTTCCGGGGTTGCTGAGGGCGATTGCCGCCGGCGCACATCCCGACCATGCATTGAACAGGCTCAGCGACATTGTCGAAGGGCTTTCGAGCGGCGTCAATTTCTTCCGCCTGCTCGAGGCGCGGCCGTCTCTCGCGCAGCTGCTGGCGAAGGTGCTCGCGCATGCGCCCGCCCTGGCCGATCAGCTCGCGCGCCGGCCAGAGCTGTTCGAGGGATTGTTCGACGCGTCGAGCTTTGAAATGCCTCCGCCGCCCGCCCAATTCGCGGAACTGCTGTCGGACGCTATGCGCGGCCAACCTTACGACATCGCGCTCGATCGCACGCGGCGGCTGGTCAACGAGCGCCGCTTCGCGCTCGGCGTCCAGCTGATTGATCGCCGGCGCGACCCGCTCGAGGTTGCGCTCGGCTATGCCCGAGTTGCCGAAGGCACGCTCAATGCGCTCGCCGCCGAGGCACTCGGCGAATTCGAGGAAACACACGGCACGTTCGACGAGGGCGAATTGCTTGTGCTCGGCCTTGGGCGGCTGGGCGGCTGCGCGCTGACGCACGCGTCGGATCTCGATCTCATCTACCTGCACACGGCGGCAGCGGACACGCGGTCGAACGGCAGACGGCCGCTAGGCCCCAACGATTATTTCAACCGCCTGGCCAATCGCGTGACCGCCGCCCTCAGCGTGCCCACCGCCTCTGGCCCGCTTTACGACGTCGATCTGCGGCTGCGCCCCGAAGGCTCGAAGGGCATGCTCGTAGTCTCCATCGACGCCTTCGCGCAGTATCAGCGTGAGCATGCCTGGACGTGGGAGCATATGGCTCTGTGCCGCGCACGCCCGGTTTTTGGATCGGAACAGGCGCGCAACCGGGCGGCAACAATCATTGGTGAAGTCCTTCGAATGCCGCGCGATGAGGGCAAGGTCGCCGCGGAGGCGGTCAAAATGCGGGGCGAGATGAACCAGCATAAGCCGCCGCAAAGTACGCTCGATGTGAAACTGGGTCCGGGAGGGCTGGTCGACCTCGAGTTCGCCGTGCACGTGCTCCAACTCACTCGCCATGTCGGCCTCGACCCTCGCCTCGAAGTCGCGCTCGAGCAGCTCAGCGAGGAATCTTTGGTCAAATCAAAAGTTATAGATGCACAAAAATTGCTTACGCGCATGTTGGTGATGATGCGCCTCGTCGCCCCCGCCGACGTCAAGCCGACGGCAGAGACCTGGCAGCTGGTCGCTGAAGCCTGCGGCGCGGCGAGCTGGGACGAACTTCTTGCCGAGCACGACGCCGCGCGACAGTGCATTTCGGAGCTTTGGAACAGCATCAGAGAAGAGGCGTGAGCATGATCAGCGAAGGCGGCAAGGCACCCGATATCACGGTAACGGCGAGCGACGGCAGCAGCGTCAACCTCGCATCACCGGGCCAGACTCTGGTGCTCTATTTGTATCCGAAGGACGACACCTCGGGCTGCACCCGCGAAGCGCAGGATTTCACCGCGCTCGCCGGGGATTTCAGGAAAGCCGGCGTCAAGGTGATTGGCGTCTCGCGCGACCCGATGAAGAGCCACGAGAAGTTCATCGGCAAATATGACCTCGCGGTCCCGCTCGTCTCGGACGAGGACGGGAGCATCTCCAACGTGTTCGGTACCTGGGTCGAAAAGTCGATGTATGGGCGCAAATATATGGGCATGGAGCGCGCGACATATTTGATCGGCGCTGACGGCCGGGTGCTCAAGGTGTGGCGCAAGGTGAAAGTGCCCAAGCACGCGGAAGAGGTGCTGAAGGCGGTGAGGGAACTCGCGACTGCCTGACTCTTAGCTCGCCAAGTCGTGGATCATCGATTCCCAGTGGAACGTGTTGTCCCATAGCGACTGGACCGGAATGCGCTCGTCCTTGCCATGGGCGCGTTCGTCGTCGGGCGAGACTCCCCACTGGCCGTCAACGCCGTAGACCGGAATGCCGCGTGCGCGGAACTCCAGGCCATCGGTCGCGCCCGCCGACATTTGCGGGATGATGGTTTGATCAGGGAAACGTGCCTTCACGGCCTTGGTGTAGGCGGCGACCACGTCAGGACGCAGCGGTGATACCGGCGTCGGGTGGCCGATATCGGGGTAAGTGACGATCTCGACGTTGGGGCCGACCGTTTGCTGCAGCTCCGCCTGGACTTCCTTCGGCTCCACGCCGGGCATGATCCGGCAGTTGACGGTCGCTTCGGCCAGCTGCGGAAGCGCGTTGTCGGCATGGCCGCCCTTGAGCATGGTCGCGACGCAGCGCGTCCGCGTCAGTCCGACCTCGAGCGGACTGGCCTCGATGAAATCCGCGGCGGCGCCGTCATTCGGGTTGGCAAGCCATGCGCGCATCGCATTGCCAAGCGGACTATTGCCTTCCTGCTTGGCGCGGGCGGCGAAATATTCCCGAGTCGTCTCGTTCAGCATCGGCGTGAAGCGGTGGTTCTGCAGCTTCTTGAGCGCGTCAGCGAGATCATAGATCGCGTTGTCGGGGCGAGGCCGCGAGCTGTGGCCGCCCGGATTGTGGACCCGGAAATAATAGCTCTGGAAGGTCTTCTCCGACGTCTGGAGCCCGAAACCCAGCGGCTTGCCGTCGCGCGTGAAGCCGCCGCCGCCCGCGTCGGCATTCAACGCAAATTCGGCCTCGGTGTATTTCCGCCATTCGGTAGCACCGAGCTCCGCGCCCTTGCCCTGCGTTTCCTCGTCGCCGGTGAACAGGACGACGATGTCCCGGTCCGGCTTGAATCCTTCGGCGCGAAGCTTGAGCAGCGCCACGGTGACGGGCACGAGGCCGCCTTTGTCGTCTCCGCTGCCGCGTCCGTAGAAATAACCGTCCTTTTCGACCAGCTTGAACGGATCGGTCGTCCAGTCGCTCGGAAGCGCTTCGACGACATCCATGTGCGCAAGGATCAGGAGCGGCTTCTTGGTCGGGTGCGCCGACGGCCAGCGCGCGATCAGCGCGGCGGTTTGGGGGTCGTTGAGCGAGGCATAGGGCAGCACGTGAACATCGCTCGCGGCCCAGCCCGCGGCCTTGAACTTGTCCGCCAGGTAATTCGCGAGCTTGGGAACGTTGTGCCGCCCGGCAACCGTCGGCGTCTCGACCGCGGTCTTGTAGATTTCACGTCCGGTCGCTTCCCACTTGGGCGGAAGCTTCTTCGCGCCCGCGAGCGTGCTCGGCGGAGGACTTGTGATCGATTGCGCACTTTCCTGAGCGAGGGCGACAGTGGCAGTGCAGGCAAGCAAGATTCCGAGCGCAAGTCGCATGTGAGTCCTCTCCCGCGGATAAGTTGCGGGACGCTACCGGCTGCGCGCCAGCCGTCAAGTTAAGCCATGGCCTTCAGCGAGATATTCTGCGCTGCGCATTTCCTCGAGCCGGCTGACGGTTCGCTGGAACTCGAAGCTGCCGTCGCCGGCTGGGTACAGTCCTTCGGGCTCCGCGTCCGCGGCGGCGAGCAGCTTCACCTTATGCTCGTACAGCGCATCGATCAGCGTCACGAAGCGCGCTGCTTCGTTGCGCATTTCGGGGGTCATCACTGGAATACCGACGATAATTACGGTGTGATAGCGCCGGGCAATCGCCAGATAATCGGCCGCGCCGCGCGGCTCTCCGCACAATCGCTTGAAGGAAAAGACGGCGACGCCCTTGAGGCTCTTGGGGACGTGCATGGTGCGCCCGCCGCCGACGTCCATGTCGTCTGACGGGACCTTGGCCCGGTCCTCAACAGGGTAATCGGTGAGCTGGAAGAAGGCTTGACTAAGCGCAGCCGTCGCCTCCGGTCCATTCGGCACATGCCATACCTCAACCCCGGTGAGACGCTCCAGCCGGTAATCGATCGGGCCGTTCACCGGGACGACGAGCATTCGTCGCTCGATAAGCTCGATGAAGGGAACGAAGAGCTCGCGGTTGAGACCGTCCTTATACAGGTCGCAGGGAGGGCGGTTGGAGGTCGTTACGACCTTCACGCCCTCTTCCAGCAGCTTTCCGAACAGCCGCGAAAGGATCATCGCATCAGCGGGGTTCGTCACCTGCATCTCGTCGAAGCAAAGGAGCCTTGCTTCCGCCGCGATCTGCTCGGCGACCGGTTCGATCGGATCGCCTTCCTCCCGCTCGCGGGCGACGCGCAGCCGAGCGTGCGTTTCGAGCATGAATTCATTGAAATGAACCCGTCGCTT